>Ga0179593_1640362_pt1 | contig 10021 bp, 13 predicted proteins | sample CZODoug2_1_08_16_FD_185931 | JGI IMG/M metagenome (GOLD analysis project Ga0179593, IMG submission 185931) | Vadose zone soil fungal communities from Angelo Coast Range Reserve, California, USA - CZODoug2_1_08_16fungal (PacBio error correction) | ecosystem: Environmental > Terrestrial > Soil >...
TTTTCCGCTGAAGAAACGGGAACATTATCGACATGAGACCTGGATGACGGGTCAGGGAAAAAAGTTCCCGGAATGCAAAGAAGAACGCAAGATCTCGGACATGATAGGTCGGGGGGGAAAGAGGCAAGCGTAGCAAGTCACCGTTATACAACCATAGAGAGACAATACAAAAGCCCCCAAAACAAAGGTGATAGAGCATGGTTTTCGAGGGGGAGGAGGGAAGCACGTCCATCGCCCCGTTCAGGGCGAGGGGGGGGGGACTTCCGCCGGAGAAGAGGGGGCGAAGCCTGGTTTTCATCTCGCCGAAAAAGGGGGGGGGGGGGAATCCCATAAAAAATAAGAGAAGGAGTGAAATCGTATCGAGTTTCGTCCGCAACGTTTGGGGGGAAAAGAACATATCCCTCAAGCGAAAAAGGGAAAAAAAATATTTGGCAATTGCCATTCCTTGTGGAGAAAAAACTCGCATAAGAAAAAGGTCCCTGCCGGAGGCAGAAGAATTCATTCCTCAAGTGCGGGGGAAGGGACGATATGTTGCCTTGTATAGGGCATCGAACAGGGAAGGAGATAGGCCAGATCATGACACGGCCTTGAGGGAGGTGGACCTCTCTTCTACGTCCAAGGGGGGGAAGGGAGAATGGCCTCTGTGCTGAATCCGAGCGAAAGAAAAGGACGATACGGAAGGGGGGGGGAGCCGCCCGCATATGCTGGCGAAAACGGAGGAGCATCTTTACAAAATAGCGGGAAAGAGGGTGGTTCCCCAAAAAAAAATCCGCTAAGAGGGGAAAAGATATGAGACAAGAGAGAAAGCCCGTTAAGCGCCCGAAGAACAGAGAAGCACATCAACGGCCGCGGTCAAAGGGAAAAAAGGAATAACCGAATAAATACCTGTTCTTTCCAGAGGGAAGGGACATGGGACTAGAGAAGGAAAGCCTCGATCAGCTTCAGCAAAGACCACTTGGGACGAAGGAGGGGAAAGAGGTTTCCAGGGAGGTCATCTTTCTCCCAATCTCTGTGAAAGGTCCCACGCAATTCCTAACCTTATTTATAGATAGGGGGGAAGCGGCAGAGCCCTTTTTTCCTGGAGGTTTGTTCTTGTTTTTCTGCGGGAAGGAAAAGGGATCACTGCGGAAGTCCCTTCTATCTCCTTTCGAAAGAACACACTCAATCTATCCTTGACCGAAGGAAGTAAAAGAGGAAGCGACCTGCGAGAAGGGACAGTTCTTAGCTCTCCAGAAGGGAGTCCTTTATCACGTCTTCGAAATGAAAAATCGACGATACCGAATACGAAGAAAAAAAGGCATTTCCAACGGGGACGTACCTACGCGGCAATGGAAAAGACACTTCTTTCTTTTCAACCATCAGCAGCGAACTCGTCAAAGGAAAACCGCATCCAACGCATGTCGAAGATTAGCCACATCACGCTTCCAGAGGAAGAGGACCTCAATCGGAGGGGAGGAGGACAAAGGGGGGGGGGGGGGGGGAGGGGCCTGATGTTTCTTGCCATTGCAGAGTTTTTACCGACTCTTCGACTGAAAGGCTGAGGGAGATCAATCTCGGGGGGATTTTTTACTCGGCTGGGGAGAAACTGCAGTTAACCCGTCTACCGACGAAGTATAGGGGGGGAAGGGAGGTGAAATAGTAAGGGGAAAGGAAAAAAGAAGCGAATACAGCGCCCACGATGGGAAACCACACTTATTATGAATAAAATCTAAAAGAGGGGGAAAGTTCCTTCGTCATCATTTGAACCAAGGAGGAGGGAGGGACTAGGGGTCGTCTTTCCTCAGGGTGAAGACCGCCTATCCATCCGGGAAGAGCAAAAACCCTCTCTTTGAAAGGGTGAAGGAATAAGCGCGGGAAAAAAAAACAAAGACAAAAAGAAAAAGAAAAAGGAAAGGTTTTCTCTCTAATAGAAAAATCAGGCAGTTCGTCAATGGGGAGAAAAATCCGCATCCACCGAACCAGATAAGCAAAAAAAAGGGGGAAAAAGGTTTCGACGAGATCGAGGGGACGGATCTGTTGCTGATGCACCTGCCACGGGGGGGGTGCTTTGTGCTTGTCCGGCGAAAGCGGGCCTGGAGAGGAGAGGGATTGCAGGCCTCTTCGGAATCGTCTTTGGCCTGAAAGGAAGGCAACCGTATTCGGTCTATAGATAAGTTCCCAAGTTATAAAAACAAAGAGACTCCTACCTGACTCAGTTTCTCAGGGGGAAAAAAAGGCCGCGGCGCCTGTTACGAAAAGGGATCGATTTCATGTTGTCGGATCGCAACTGGGGGGGGGGGAGAGCTAACTGGGGAAAAAGGGGGGGAAGCCGTTATCGCTGCCGTCTTTCGGCCAAAAAGGTCGCCGCCGTCTCGGCAAAAAAGGTAAAAAAAAAATCCGGTTCGTATTGCGGGAAAGTGGGATTGCTCGGTCAAAGGGGAAAGGGGAATCGATGCTGCTTTCAACCGGGGGGGGGGGGAAGTCCTGATGCTTAATCTTATCGCGGGGAAGAAAAGCCTACGCGCACCTCCTATGCCATGAGCATAGAGAAAAAGAAGCCAGGGAAAAGAGGCCGTTGCGTGCCTAAAAAGTTCTTCGTTTGCAAGGGGGAAAAAAAGGAAAAAAGGTATCCCTCCCGTCGCTATGTATGAAAATAGAGAACTGATGAAAGGGGGGGTCAAGATGCGCCGTATCCCACAAAGAAAAGCTGATGCGGGCGGCGATGCGTGGTGAGAAGGGGGGGGGAGGGTTCGCTCGGCTTCAGCGTACAGCGGCAATTCGGACCGGAGAAAAGAGAGATAAAAAAACGTGGAAAGAGGAAGAGAAGGGAGGGAAGTGGGTCCTGATCTCGGCCTATCGACCCGCCGCTAGGGAAAAGGAATGCTCTACAGCAACATATCGTGAGAGACCCTTGGCGGATGAATTTATGTTTGTGGACGAAGCTATGCCTCCGGCGCAATCGGGAAAAGGTCGGTTTCCGCTATTCGATCTTGTTATAAAGGAAAATTTGACCAAATATTTTCCCGGAGAGGCAAGGGGTAAATGGTCGCTGGAGGGGGAAGAAAAGACGTTTCGGACCGCAACTCGATACCGACGTCCTGGAGATACCCTCCATCTCAGAGATGGGGGAGGGAAAAAATGGTAGGCCTCTCTGGAAACCAGGCTTGAACGACAAAGGAGAAAAGGAAAAAGGTGCTTCAATTACCAGGCGATCGAAAGGAAAAGGGAAGGCGATGGCCGTTGCTGACGACACTTACAAAAGGGGGAAGGAGAGAATGCTCCAACAGCTCTTAATCACCTTTGTGGGGGGGATTGTGCGAAAATGTCCGGTTGGTAGAAAAGGGAGAGATTTCTGCTGGCTACAAGACCTATATTGTAAGAAAAGTTATCGTTTCGGCGTTGCCTGCAGGAAAAAGAAGGTAATAGGTCGATAAGTTCACTTCCGTGATCACGAAAAAAGAGAGAGAACAAACAAAAAAAGGAGTATGATGGCAAGAGTCGATATTTTTCCGGGGAACCTTGATCCGGTTCCGGGGAGCGAAAAAAAACGCCGAACCTATAACTCGGGAAGGAAGAGACCGCAAGAACGGAAAGAAGGTGAAAGCTATCAAGGCACCGGATACAACCATGAAAAAAAAACAAAACCAATGTGCTTAAGCGCTGTTGGGCAAGAGGGACGGGGGGGGAAACATTTGGTAACGTTTCGTCATCCGGGAAATAGAAAGGGAGGGCGTTGGGTATAAGGAAGGGGGGGAAAAATTCATCGAGCGCCGTGGGAAAAAGGGGGTGTTCATCGCTTCCTAAACAGAGTGGGAAAAGGAACCATAACCATGACGTTCTATGAGCGTTCAGGTATGGGGAAAAAAAGGGAGGAAATGCTTGCTAAAAATATCCCGAAAGGCCGAAGAAAAGGGGAAGGAAGTACTTTTATTCGAGAACAAAGAGACGAATAGAGTAAAACGACGGAAGGAAAAGGGGAAGAGCTGCGGGGAAAAACTCAGGGCGGTTGGCGAAAGAGGGACATTCCTGTAAACATTTCGAGGGGGGAGGAGTCGTGGGAGAGAGGGAGGGGGAGGCCTAGATCATTACCAAAACCTTCTGCGGTCCTTCAGCTGATGAAGATCTCCACGGTGTTTCGCTCGTAGTGTGAAGGAGAAGACCGAGAGGGGGGAAAAGACTTTGTAACACCTAGGAAGGCCTGGTGCGAAAACGTCGATTATGACAGGGCGGACGGAGGAAGAGAGGGAAAGGAGACGCATATCTTGCCCGAGAGTTTGGAAAGGGGGAAGGATCACATTCGCGCCCGTGAAAGAAAACAAAGGAGACCAGCGCGTCAACGTCCAGAACAGAAGGGCCTCTGTGAAAAGGAGATCTTCTCGTATAGCTCTGCTTCAGGGGGAGAAAGGGACGTCGGCCGCGATGCGACTTCCAGAATAAAAGGGAAAAACGACGTTTCCCGGTTAAAAGCAAGGACATAGGAAGGAGCGAGCTCTTTTGAAGAGCCAGAAAACGGGGAAAAACGGATTTCTCTATCGTTTAAGAAAGGGTGCACTGGCTACGGAGGAAAAAGGGGGATGGGGGGGAGGGAGGCGGGCTAAAGACGGGGGAGGGCCAAAACTTGTTGTCCGGGAAAAGAAGAATCACCAAGGGGGGGATACGCCACCGAGAATGCCCGACGTCAAAAAAAGAGAAGTCCTGCGACACTGTGACGATCGGGAAAAAGTCGGGTGAAGTCGCTACGCCTCGCCTGGAACGAGGCGTCAGGTACAAGGAGAGACCTTGATGCCAACTCCGAACACAAAAGACTAAATATCTCTCACCAAGGAGGGTCTGTAAAGAAAAAAGAGGCGCCTGCCAATCAAATCAACACGAAAAAGATCCTCACATCATCTTTCCAAGGGGGGGAAAAAAAAAGAGACACGGGGAGCAAGGATAGCCGGGGGGGGGGGGGGGGGGGGGGGAATGCTTATTCTTTTGCTAAACCCCCCCCCAGGAAAAAAAGGGAGGGAGCGTTTTTTCCTCCGGGGCTCAAAAAGGGGGGAAAAGAAGGAGACGGCCAGCGCGGGTTTTGCGGAGGCTTGATATTGGCGTCGGCAAGAGGAAAGAGAATTATCGTTGTCCTTCTGTGTGCGAGGAAAAGAGGAAATCAGGACCAGGAAAAAAAAAGAAAAAAAAACAACGGAGGAGGAGGAACAGAGAGGAAAAGGACGTTTCTCTGTTCTGAGAAAGGGAAAGAAGAAAGGAGATCGCGAAAGCCTTACACCACCGATACTTCGCGGTAACTCAGGGTGGCTACAGTCGGGGAAAAGGAAAAAAAACCCTCGCCTTGCAGAGTTTTCATGCGAAAAGAAGAGACAGAAGCCTTTTTCTCGCGAAAGGAGGAGAAGTTCGGGCAATGGCATCAAAAACAACGCAAACAAGCGGGCTAGCCCCGATGGAGAGATTGATCTTGATTTGCGGAGAGAGGAGTTGGGATGACGTTGTCCTGTGAGGGGAGGCGGGGGATGGGCCGACGCCAGAAGGGTGCGCGATCTTGGCAAAGGGAAGCCGTTGGTTCGTCGTTGGCGGAGGGACACGGGCCCGTATTCAGGTCATAGTCGATGTAGAAAGAAAGAAAGGAAGCCTCGTCCATCTATGCGGAAGGGCTCGATCGCATTGGACAAGGGACGGAGGGGCATGATCGATTGCAGGGTGTGAGGGGAGAAAAATTGGGAGAAAAGAAATCTCCGGGCAAAGGGAAAAGGGGGGGCGCCGTCTTTCGCCCCGTCCTCCGCCACAAAAAACGTCAAAGGGTCAGAAAGAGAATCTCTCTGCGGGGTCCGGTTCGTAATTTCGGGACCCGTTGGAAAAGAGGTGGCTCCAGATGAAGCTAGGGGGGAAAGAGGGTGGAGGCTGGGCAAAATAGGCCTGCGCGGCGTGGCCTTATCGCGGAAGGAGGGGGAGCCGACTCGCACCGTAACGAGGAAGAAAGCATCAGATAAATAGGGGGGGGGAAGAGGAACGTCTACCGCGGCCGGAAGGCTGTAGCGGCGTATGCTGTTAGGAGGCAGGGTGATCCTCCATGATCCTCCCTATAGCTAAGGTATTAACACTGCTTGAAGGAAGGAAATACCCTCTTTACGCTATTGGGGAAGCAGATCGTCCTTTTTCGCCAGAAGAGAGAAGGGTTCGCAAGGGGGTTTGCAAGTCTTTGGTAGGGGGAAAATCTCAGAGAGGGAGGGGAACTCAACTACTGAGGAAACAAAGGGAGTTCAATCATCTGACCGCGCAGATTGCCAATCAATGAACGTGGGGAAGGAAGACTGGACCTAAGAAAAGAAGGAGGGCGCCGACCTGTTTCCCTGAATGAAAAAGCGGCTCCACCTCCCTTTGCTGAGAAAGGAAGGGGGGCGCTATGCCTCCGGCGAAGAGGGAAAGAAGCGGGGTCGAGAAGGGGGAGAAGAAAAAGAAAGCGTGCCATTCCCAAATATTTTCAAATGATGGCTATGTTTCGGCAAGGAAGGAAGAGAAAGTTGCGACGCGCACCTCTATACTAGATAAGGGATCAGACGGAGAAAGGAAGGGGAATCCAACTCGGTTAAAACAGTCTTCGCACACTATCTGGTAACGGCGGCTAGAGGAAGAAACAAACGAACTTAATGATATCCCCACATCGAAGGAAAGGGGTTGAGGGCCGTGCGAGGGGGAAAGGGCTAATCCAACGCGCTTAAGGAAAGGGGGGGAGATGATCTTCGTTGGATGATGTTTGTAAGAAGGGGAGGCGTTTTTCGGCTGGGGACAAGCATATTCTTTTTCCGCGACTATGGGAGGGAAGGGAGGGAACAGACCGATTTATCGGTGAGGAAAGAAAAAGGAAAAAAAAAAAAGGTCCATCGTCGATAAGAGAGATCAAAACAACCTGATGTGAGAGGAAAAAGGAAGGAGCCGTGACTTTCGACGATGACCTTTATACGTGGCCGCGAGAAGGGAAAGAAAGACACGAACGAAACAAGGGAGAGGGTCCCAGCCGCAAACGCATCCCGGTGGCCAAAAAAAGGATGGATCATCGCAAGCCCCCCAAACCAAGGTGAGTGGAGGAGAAGGGGACATGGCTTATGGAAAACTCATTTGTAACGGTTGCGGCAGCAACGACAGGCAAGGGGGGGAGGAAAGGAGATCTGCCTGGTACTTCCGCGGAAGTCTTTTTCTAAGAGGGGGGGGCCGAACCAGAGTTGGTCTCCAAGAACCAGAGAGGAGAGAGGGGGGGATTTAAGGGGGCTGTCCCTCAACGTTTGAGGGAAGGAACGAAAAATATCCCTCAGCTACACTTAATACAGGTCTCCGGAAAAAGGTGGCAATGAGCTTAGAAAAAGGAAGGGGGCACTACCTTCTTCACATTTGAGAAGGGTCCCAACAGCATCATTCATCCGCAAAGGGAGGGGGAGGGTTGCTGTAGATCATTCTTGAACAGGTAGCGGAGGAGGCGTAGGAACAAGCCCCCCTAGATCAGGAAAATGAAAAGGGGAGAAAAGTGACCGCATCTTCGAACGTCCACGTGTTTTCGAAGAGCCAGGAAAGAGGAAAAGAAACGACTTTGCAACACCGAGCATCATGCTGGTCAAAACGTCTATCGGGGGATGAAGAGGGGGGAAAAAAGTAGCGTCCGCTCTTCGGTTTACTAAGGCCTAGTCTGACCAAAAGAAAAGAGGAAAGGTTGATCACCTTCGCGCAAGAAAAACTCCTGCCGCTCCAGCGAGAAGGACACCGCCTAACGGCCGCGGGTAACGACGTCTCCGGGTGACAAGAAGAAGGGAGAGCTGCTTTCATGGCCTCGCGGGGGGGAGGGCAGTCGGCCGCGATCAGCTTCATCAAGAAGAAAATCAGTTGGCCCGGTTTAAAGCATCATCGAGCCAGGAGTCAAGGGCAAATCAGGAAGAAAAGGCAATTCCGAAAAGCCTCTGACTTCTTTTTGCAAGAAGGAGGGTGGGGGGGGGGTTCTTTTTCGGAGGAGGCGCGAAGAATGAAAAAGGGGTACGCTGTGCCCGGCGAATCTACAGCAAGTTGTCTATTACCGCCAAAGAAGGAATGCCACTACTTCACTCGCCCGCGGTATTGGCGATCGAGGCAAAAAAAGGTCAGTTCGTAGTCTCTCCGCAAGGGAGGGAGGGGGGGGGACTTCCTTTAATCCAGGCGCGGGAACTGATATAGATTAAAAACGGGGATCCCTTCATTCCCAAAGGGGACGCTACTCTTAAGGGGAAGAAAACCACGTCGTTCTTTTTCAAAAACAGAGCAACATAAAGCTCTAAAAAAAAGAGGAGGACCACTCAATTTCATCTCAGCTCTCCGGCAGAAGAACACCTCCATCTGGCGACCAAAGGGTGGATGCTTATTCTTTGCATGAAAATTTCAAAGGAACTGAAGAGGGGGGCTAAACAGTGTCTTGCGGAGGGAAAAATTAAACCTCTCAATGCGCTTTTTTGCTTCGGAGAAAGGGGATAGTGCGGTCTTCAATACCTGCAGGAATACCGGAGGGAAAAAATTAAGGTTGAAGAGGACGAAGAACCTCGCACGAGGGTCCATCTCTCTAAAAAAAAGAGATGGCCATCTTTTCTCTTTTCTTGTAGAAGGAGGGAGGGACGATTCTCTACAGCCTTACCCGATAATTGGGAGGGATAAGGGGGGGGGTTCAGGAATCAGGAAAAGAAAAAACCCGCGCTTGCATAGTTCATTCTATCCTCGCGTCAAAACGCGTAAGATTCTAAACGGAAGGAAAAGGGAATCGTTAATGGAAGCAAAAAAAAAAAGGCCTAAAACACCGAAAAGGGGGAGGGGGAGGAAAAAGGGAGAATAGGGAAGCTTATTTTTCGGATCGTGCGAGACCGTGACGTGGGATTACGGGGGGGAAAGGAGGAAGGAGGGGGAGGCTCTTCTTCTTGTTACAAGAAAGAAGCCGCTTCTGTCGCGAATGGGGGGGGGAGGGTCTCACGCCCCTCTATGACAAGGTCCCATCGACATAAGGAAGGGAGGAAAGAATTCCCGCTAGGGCGAGCTCTCCGAAAGAGGGGGTCGTGCTTACTTCCGCGTCGCCAGGGAAAAGGGGGAAGAAAAAAAGGTGGAGGCTCGCCAACTGTTGATTCTCTAACGGTACACCGCCGGGCCCGCCAGATTGAGGGGAAAAGACACCAACCGCCCTGTCGCCGCAGAGGATCGTAGAATCCTTTTCTGTAGAAAAAGCAGGGCTCCTTCAAAAGCTCTTTGGGGCAGCCAAAGGAAGCGGGGTCTTCTAAGAAAAGGGTGAATCCGGATTCTGAAGCTGATCGGGAAAACTACGCGCACATCCTATTCCATGATCAGTCTCTACGAGAAAGGGGAATGTAGGAACTGCTACGCGCTTCCTGGGTGCGGTGGAAGGGAGCCGCGGTAGAAGAGAAGGGAGAAAGAAAGTGTGATCCGCCATGATCCTCCCGATCGCTATGGAGTATGCGTGAGTAAAACGACTCCTGCGGTAAAAAAGGGGGGGCAACCACACCGCAAGATCGCCTGTTTTCGGCCCAAGCATGAGGGAAGCGAAAGATGGGAAAAAAGGAGGGCGCTCGCTTCATCGACAGCGGCCAGGAAAGGGGTTTACGTCTAAGATGCTGTCAATCGAGAAGGGAGGAAGGGGGGGGTCATGATCTCGGCCTATCTACCCGCCTCGAGGTTAGAAGAAAAGAAAAGTTTCAAGAAGGAAAAGGAGCGTGCCACCTCCCTTGCAGGGGAAACTGGCTAGGAGGGAAGCAGTCGTGCCGTCTGGGTCCAGGACTATTCGAGCGTTGTCGGGACTACATAAGAGGAAAAAAAAAGGAGGCCCCTGATTACTTGTCGCTTGATGAATGACCGGCACTCAACGTGCGAAAAAAAGAGGAAGGGGAAAGCTCATCGACGTCTTTAGAATACCCGCCAGAGACGATCTGGTTCGGATCAAACTCGGGAAGGAAAAGGGAGAAAGAATGGTTAACGGCTCTCTATTAGGCGAAAAGGGGTGATATCACTCAACATCTCCCGGAACGGGCGAAGGAAG
>Ga0179593_1665158_pt1 | contig 10021 bp, 13 predicted proteins | sample CZODoug2_1_08_16_FD_185931 | JGI IMG/M metagenome (GOLD analysis project Ga0179593, IMG submission 185931) | Vadose zone soil fungal communities from Angelo Coast Range Reserve, California, USA - CZODoug2_1_08_16fungal (PacBio error correction) | ecosystem: Environmental > Terrestrial > Soil >...
CCGCCAGACCCTTCCCCCTCTTCCGGATGGGGAAAAAAGAGAAGGGGGGAGGGGGAATTACACCCTAAAAAAGGAAAAAAACAAGGGAAAGAAAAGGAAAGATCCGACCTCGTCCCCACGTCCACGGTGAAACAACAGGGAGTCTTCTTCACCACGCTAAACAATCAGCGCGAAAGGTAGATGACGCTGCGTCTACCTGGTGCGGCCGATAAGAAGCATCGTTACGCACCGGGGCAGGGGGAAAAAAAAAAAAAAAAAAAAGAAAGGGAGGGAATTCTGGGAAAGGGGAAAGTTGAAAAAAAGAGGTGACGAGGCTGATCGTCGATGGTGGATGAGAACAGCTCACTCATCACGGGAAGAAAAAAAAGAAAGGGAAAAAGGCACCGGGGGGGGGGACAGGGGAAAAGCCACCTGTCGGTCCTCTACGAAGACCGGAAATTCTCCCTAGAAGGGGAAAAGGAAAAAAGACTGTTTCAAGGTGGAAGGGGGGCCCCGTCGAATTAACCTCTGCGCGACGTGACAAAAAAAGAATGTCACCTTCTACTTTCCCCGGAGGAAAAAGAAAAAGATAGTTTGGGGGGAAAAAAAGGAGAGGGGGGAAAAAGAGAAGCCGATCCGCATATTCTCTGGCGGATTCGTTAAGGAAAGGACCATCCCACATCTTACCACTATGGGAAAAAAAAGGAATGAAAACAAAGGATAAAAAGAGAAAGAAGGGTCGCAACCCTAACGACACCAATCTCTTAAGGTGAAAAAAGGGGGAAGAGAAAGGGGGTTTAAAAGGGACGAAAGGAGGGAGTTGCTTCCTCGGCTTTCTGGGGAAAAAAGGTTGTTACTTTTCGGAGAAGAGGGGAAGAGGAAGGGAGTAGGCTGGGGGAATGGGAAAAAGCGGGTTTTAGTCGCGTGTGCGTTGAAGGTCCAGATGTTTATCTTTCCGGTGGAAGGGAAAAAAGGGGGAGGGAAAAGGAAAGGAGGCCTGGGATCCAGTTCTTCGTTGATCCTCGGCAGCAGGACATGTCATGTTCGCCGATAATTCGGAGGGGAGAAAAAAGAAAAGGAAAAAAAAAAGAAGAGTGTGGAAAAAGAGGGGATCGTGCTCACATTCCGCACCACGGTGGGCACGGCTCCCCTGCGAGGAATCTTCTCATCCTCGTGGAAGTCTACCGGAAAAAGGAAATGAAAGAAGAAGATGAAAAAAACCTGGAGATTGAGGGAGAGGGAAAAGGGTAAAGAAGAGAGGAATATCCCTAGTGATGATCCTCTCTCCGTTGGATATCTGAGAAAGGGAAGAGGAAGGAAAAAAAAAAAGTAGTGGTGAGCCAACTATAGGAAATGGCTCGCCGAACTCACGGCAACAGAGCCCACTACTACTAAGAAAAGGAGAAAGCCAGGGAGAAAAACTTACTTGTCCACATCACGAGCCCTCCCTCTACCCTCGGGAGGAAAAGAAGGGAAAAAAAAATCTTTACCTTGTGGAAGAAAGGAACTACTACAACTCACGAAAGGGGAAAATGTGGAAGGGGAAAGGAGGAGTTGTCGGAAAAGCTACCTACGCTACCCTGCGCTCGGGAGAAGAAAAAAAAAAGGGGAAGCAAAAGAAGAAAGGGGGGGCGCCATCCCCAGAAAGCCCCCGCGGAACCTTCTTCGCGGGAAAGGGGGGAGGGGTGTGGGGGTGGGGGGGGGTTTTATTTGGGGGGGGGGGTTTGGGGGGGGGGGGTGGGGTGACAACCTGCTCACCCACGACTCCTTCACTACCTACAGAAAAAAAAAGAAGGAGTCGAAAGGACGGGGGGAAGGCGCTCTCCTTTACTGCAGTGCATCTCAACTACTTCTTTCAGGGGAAGAGGAAAACTGTATAAGAAAGAGGGACAACTACGCCGCTCCTATCGGATCGGCTGCTGAGAATAGACCTGTTCAAAAAGAGCGGGCGTTGCCCCCTGACAAAAAGAGAATGACATTCTGGCCAAAGCAAAAGAAAAAAGGAGGAAGAGGACGGGGAACGGGAAGACACCGCGGCCGGCGCCGATCACCAAAAAAAAGAACGGGCTCTTCGCCTAGACCGGAAAGGGGAAAGAATGCGGGAAAAGGCACGAAAGAAGAAGGGCGCGTTCACCGCTTTCCCCCGCAAGGTGGAGACTGGCCGACCCGCTTCTTTCTTGAGAGGGGGGGAAAAGGGAAGAAAGAGAAAATAACCAAGGGGAAAGAGTCAAGGGAAAAAAAAAGGAAAAAGACACCACGACCGCCGACATCTGACCCGGCGGAGCTGGTGGTCCACCCGAAAAAATGAGTCTAGGCTGTCCGTCTATATAGGGGGAAAAAAAAAAAAAAAAAAAGGCAGTCCAGGAGAACCAGAAAGATCGGGGGGGGACGCCTACATTCTGCAGCCTCCGAGCAGGTGGGGACTCTTTCTTTATCGGGGAAAGAATAGGGGAAAAAAAAAAAAAAAATAATTCAAAATCCCCGAGAAGGAGGAAAAAGTTAGGGAAGGGCGTGCCGGTGCGCATATTCTTTATCTCTCTCAACAACAACACAGACAGCGCACCTTCACTCCCGGCAAAAAAGAAAAAAAAAGAAAAAAGGGAAAAGTAGCCAGGAAGAACTGAAGGGAAGCGGCCGCTTTTCCTATCCCGACCGCATGCTCGATTTCTTCTTTCTGAGGAGAAAAGAACGAGAGGGGTGTGTTGAGCGTGGAAAAAAGGGGGGCGAAAACTTGTGTCTCCGTATATCTACTTCCAGCACTCGAAAAAAAAAGCCTCTTTTACTCACCGCAGGAGAAAAGAAAAAAAAAAAAAAAAGAAGAGGTTAAAGGTGAGAGAGAAGCGGCAGCAACGTGACTACTATCGTCTATGGTTGCGCCGGAGAATCTCACGCTCGATCTTTTCGAAAAAAAAAAAAGAGAAAAGGCGGGGGGGAACATAAAGATTCGGGTCCTCGACTACGGAAGAAAAAAACCTTTCTCCGGTACCCTAGGGAGGAGAAAAAAAGAAGAAGAAAGTTGAGGATGGGCCGGCAAGCGTGCCCTGCCGACGGGAAGGGGACGTGGTCTCGGGATGGTGGGGGGGGGGGACACCGGGAAGAAGGTTACAAAAAGGGTTAAGGGGGAAGGGAGCCAGGCTCGTCGTTGTCACCGTTGAAAAGTCGTCCTGGAAGGGGAGAGAGAAAAAGGAAAGGAAGGGGATTTGAAAAAAAAAAAGAAGGACCTCCCAGCGGAAACCAAGATGTAAAAGGCCGTCGTTGACGGGAAAAAAGCGGGAGAGGCGCAGAAAACGGAAAGCACGAACGACCACCTCGCGTGCCTGTTGAAAAAGGGGGTGGGTTTCTTCATTGTGCGCGCCAAGGACGGGAAAAAGGGAAAAGAGGGGAAGGGGCTGGGGAGGGGAGGGGTGGGAAAAAGATCGGGGGTGAGCGTTTCGTCTGAGAGCGACGGGAAAGGGCCCTGGAATCCGAACGTCAGGAAAGGGGGGGGGAGAGGCAGTTAAGGCAAGTCCAGATTTTTTTGGAGAGGGAGGGGAAGATCACGCTTGTCGGGGGGACAAAAAAAAAGCAGTTCTTTTCCAGTAGGGCGGAGAAGTTCTGTCTTTAATTCCTCGTAAGAGAGGAAAAAAAAGTCGGTAGCAGGAAGGGGAGGACAAAAAAGGGCTGTTTTCCCTCGACTTAAAGGGATGACATGCTCTATTCTCGGGTGGCTCATCAGAAGAAAAAAAAAAAAGGCAAAAAAGGAGGAAGGAGGGCAGAAGAAAAAGGCGAACGAAATCCTGCCAGATCATCAGAGAAAAAAAGATGATCGGGCAGGATTTTCCTTTCGCAGAAGGGAAAAAAAAAAAAAAAGGAAACGGGGGAGGGGGAACGGGAAAGGAACCCGAGCCTCGCGCTGTTTGCTCAACAACGAGACCGAATGGGCTTGCTCTCCTAACCTCTACCTGAAGAAAAAAGAAGAAAGAACTAAATCAAGAATCCCGCCGCCCTTAATGAAAAAAAAAGGTGCTCCCGACCTGCTACACAGAGGGAAAAAAAACGGTACAAATCTGAGGGGGAAAAAAGGCAATGCACTACTACTACTACCCCCGCATTGGGAGGCTTCTTAAGAAAAAAAAGGAGATAGGAAAAAAAAAGGAAAAGAAGACGCCGGGTGTGGGCCAGTCACCAGACAAGCCAAGAGGCGCGCTTGGCTAGCACCTGCCCGCCACAAAAAAGAAAAAAAAGAAAAACAAGAGGGGAGTGGAAAAGAAAGGGGCGCTGGCGCCGTACTTGCAATGGGCCAGGAATTCAACTACTTCTGGAAGGGAGGGAAAAGGAGGTGGAGTTGAGAAGGAGGGGGGGGAAAAAGAGCATATTGCGTATCTTCTGCTGAAAAAAACTGGTCACCTTACAAAAAAAAAAAGAAGGCTGCGTGACCAAGGAAGGGCGTCTGACGTGACATTTAAGTCACCTTCTCCTCCTGAGGAGGAGCCCGGTAGGAAAAAGGCCACGAGCCGCTCCTGAAACCTGCATTGCCTTCTACTTCTTCTTTCCCGAGAAAGAAAAAAAAAGAGTGGCTTACCAGAGCGGGAGGGGCCGGACGGCTGTCAGGTTCTCTTCGTGGCCGACAAAGATCTTCCCCTACCATCTCTATCCGTCCGGAAAAAAAGAAGGGGTAAAGAAAGACACCGGGAGGGAGGGAAACTGAAGAGAATGCGTAAAAAAAGGTGCGTCCAACTATTCTATACATGAAGGAAGGAGGGAAAGGGGGAACAAAAAGTAGGAAGATCAAGATGGAGATAAACTAAACACGCTCCGAACCTTCCTATCGTTGTGGATAGAAAGAGGGTATACGGAGAAAATTAAGGAAAAGGGAAAAAAAAAGGGCCTCTGATCGTGTCCTTGGCATGGTTCTCACGGTCAACAGAAAAAAAATCCTGCAGCTGTTTCCGTCGTTCCGTGGGCGGGGGGAGAAGAGAAATAGAGAAAAAGGAGAACCGGAAGAAAAAGGGATGGGGCGATCAGCGGAAATTCTCGTCCACGCGGGATGGGAAGAAACGATCACATCCCTCTTCCCCGCGGGAAGGGAAAAGGAAAAGAAAAAATTGGAACAAAGGAGAAAATGAAAGTAGTAACACCCATAGAAAGGTGTTTTTCCTTACTTTTGGGGGAAAAAGAAAGAGGAAAAGGAAAAAACTCAGAGGAGCGGGGAAAGGGGAAAACCAGCTCGCCGGTCTATTTCGGCGGTACGTGGAATCGCGGCATCAACGGGGGAAAGAAAGGAAAAAGAAAGAGAAAGAATATAGTTCAGGACGAAAAAAAAAGGAGAAACACTACGCGCACCTTCAGCCCACGACGTCCACGGGAGGAAAACGCGTCCTGGACAGGGAAAAAAGAAGGAGGCCGAAAACCAGAGGGGGATCGGCGCGAGCAGTTCTGCTCGCTCGGGTTAGGCTTCTCCTGCATCGGAAAAAAACGCGGGCTAAAAGCGTGGAGGAGGCACCCCCGTCGAAATGCATGTTCCCCAACCGAAAATCGGTGTCGTTGCCGGAGATGGGAAAGCCGATCCGCATATGCGCGGCGGAGTGGGGAGGAAAAAGAAAGGGACGCAAAACAAAAAAAGGTGGCCCGAGTCAAACATCGTTGAAAGAAAAAGAGACACCCAAGAATCGAAAAGAACCGCGCTTGCACGGTTGAGGAAAGAAGGGTAGTCTGCCAGGGAGGGGGGGGGGGTAAAGTGGGGGGCCGGCGCATCAAGTTTCAAAAAAAGGGAAGTTATGGTTATTCCTCAACACAGGAAGGGAAAGGGAAGGTAGAAACAAAAGGGAAAAGGGGGTCAGAAAGAAAACGGCTACGAAACTCGGGTTGAGTCGGCGTAGGGGTCGCCTATTTCCACACGTTCCGAAGAAGAGAAAGGAAAAAGAGTCGCGGACGCCACCTTAATACGGCGTGCTTGGGAAAAGACATCTGCTGCTTTTATTCCCGAAAAAAGGAGGATCAAACCATGGAAAGGGAGCCAACCCAGTTATGGGGGGAGGGTTTTTCCCATAGGAGGGAAGATGGGTGTCAAAAAGAAAAAGAACGCCGCGATCTCCCCGCGATCGGCTCATCCTCCGGGATGAATCGAACGTAAATCCTGAAAAAAAAAGAGAAAAAAAAAAAAAAAGGAAAGATGGAAAAAAAAGAATCGGGGAAGAAGGGGAGGACTGCACGCGGCCCTATCCCTAGGTATGAGGGGGAAGGAGGCCCTTGACACTTTTTCTGCTAAAAAAAAAAAGGAAGAACAACGAGAGAGAAAAGGGAAAAAAAGAGAGCACGAACTCGGTCGACCTGACATGGGGCCAGAAAAAAAAACGACCTTCTGCTATTATCACAGAAGACTGGAGGAAAGAAATTACGGGGCAAAGAAGGGAGACCCTGACCTCTCATCGCGTTATAAAAAAGATCCACATCTTTACCTTTTGGAAGAAAAAAGAAAAGGAAAAAGACAATAAGACAAAAGAGTTGAGAAAGGGCGGCCAGGGCCCGCCTACCTACTCGACACCTGAAAGAGGAACGACTACTCTCTCACCCCCGAAGAGAAGGGAGACAAAAAAGAAAGCAGCGACAGAGAACTGGAGGGAAAAAAGAAAAAACTCCTCACCACACCACTTCGAGGAACACTCAGCTCAACCATTCATCTAGCTGGAGGGGGGGGAGGGAAAATGAAAAGAAGGGGGAACGGGGGGGAAACGTTACTTGCCTTTGCACGATCGTGTGGAAAAGGAGCTTTCCTTTCCAAAAAGAAGAACGAGGTGTGGTAGGAAGAAAAAGAGGGGGTACTGAACTCCGGCCCGAGATCTTCTTTACCTGGCAAAGGAAGAGAGGAGACTTTAAAGCGACACTGTCCTGGACTATCCGTTTCTCGCATCTCACCCTCTTAACCTTCGAAGGAAGAAGAAAAGAACGCACGGTCTTATGAATTGAGGCCGGGCACTCTGATCAGGCACGAAGAAATCGGCCACGATCTCTCCTAACTTCTCGTAGAAAAAGGGAAGGAGGGGAAAAACCGGTTCGGGAAAGAGTAGAGGGGAGGGTGTCCCGCCGTGCCGCGGTCACCGAAAGGGACTGCTGCTGGCAGTTGCGCGGCTACGTGGAGAGAGATTAGAAATGGAAGAGTACTGGGGCCAAAAAGACCAAGAGAGACCGAAAAGAGTGGAGGGCCCGCGGAGAGCTTCACCTTCCCCGTCACCACGACCGAAAGTCCACCCTATCCTTGCGTTTCGTCAAAGGGGGAAGAGAAAAAAAGGGGTGGGAAGGGAGGGATAGAAAGCGACCACAAATGGAAAAAAGGGGCCCGATTAGAAGGAACCATCCACCAGCTCGCCCGAAACGGCAGAGAAAAAAAGCCACTCGATCATGTTATCTGACTCGGGAAAGAGACCGGGAAAAACGTGCAAAAAGAAGGGTCAAGCGGTACAGATCCCCGCGTGGCGCGACTTTCCGCTGATCGCCCAACAAAAGAAAAAAAAAGTGGGCGCTGGCTTGATCTCTCTCAACAAAAAAAAAGAAAGAAAAAGGAAGAAAGGGGCAAAAAGGACAAAAAAAAAAAAAGTCGCGCACGCGGTTGATGTTGAACCGACTGACCAAGGACAAAAAAAAATGCCGATAAAAAGAAGAAGACAAAAATAAAAGGAAAAACAGAAACGAGGGGGGCGAAAACCCCCGACGGCATTCGTCGCGCTGGTGGGAGGGGGACGGCGGCCGGCGACTTTGTGGAAAACAAAGGAGAAGGGCAGAAAGCGGGGAGAACAAAAAAAAAAGCGCCGCCGGGTCTATGTTCGTCTGTCCGTGGTGGACTCGCCTTGCAGCACTTTTTTACTAGCGAAAGAGAAAAGGGAAGATGCCGGGGATTGGGAAAAAGAAGCAAAAAAAAAGCGTGTCGGCCACGACGCGCACCTGCCGCCGCCGTCCAAAAGTGAACGCGGCCGTCTTTACGCCAAAAAGGAAGAGAGATGAAAAAACGCAGGAAAGAAGGGGAGGACGGGAAGAAAGAGAAAGTTATGCCTCTCTCGTGGGCGCGGGAAAAACGTCATCTTGCAAAAAGAAGGGGAGGGACCAGAGGCATCCTGTGGAGAAAAAAGGGAGTCCACCGTCTACGGTCCTCCTGGGTCAGGGTCAAAGAAGATGCTCTTCGTTTTCCGTTGACATGGGAAAGGGAAAGGGGAAAGAAAGCAGGAAAAAAATAAGGCTCAGGAAGGGTCGGAAAAAAAGACCATCCACAGCGGAAACTAGTGAAAGAGTTTAGCTTCCACACTATCGGAAGGGGGCACCAAAGCAATACGTAACCAAAAAAGAAAAAAGAAGGCCTGGTTATGCTGCGTGTAGTAGAAAAGGGGGTTTGCTGCAGGGGAGAAAAGAAAAGGGAGCAGTGAGGTGAATCCTCACACCCTTCATAGGGGTGAAATCTTTATACACCTAAAAAGAAGCAGGGCGGAGGCTGCCCTTGAAGAAGAAAAAAAAAAACGACTTTTTTCGCGAGGGGGCAGCCAGGCTTGAAAAACGTCCAAAGGGCCGGAATCACTGCGTGTCGCTGGGCGGGGAGCGGCGTGCTTTGCCAGGAAATATCGGGAGTAGGGAGGAAAGGTCGTCGTCAGTCGTGGCGGACCAGAATAGTTCTTCTCGCAAAAGAGAAGGGGGGGAAAGGCTGTAGTGGAGAGGCTCCTTTTTCTCAGCCAGCCGAACCACGGGAAATCTCCCCGGCGATCTGCTCACCTCCGTGATAGGAAAAGAAAAGAAAGAAAAGAAGTAATTATCAAAAAAGGGTGAGGAAAAAGGTCGCACTGCGCGGCCTATCCCGATATGACCGATCGCCGGGGATCGGAAGAAAACGTGGTTTCGGCTTATTAGTCCACCCTAGAATAGAAAGGGGGGAAGGAAAAAAAAAAAAGAGGCCACCAGCAGCAGGGAGAAAAAGAACACTGTGGCTCCCACTACTATACGACCTGCGGCCAGAGACTTTATCCCATAAAAGGAAAAAAAAACAAGGATCAGAGAGAGGGGAGACACGCGGAAACTCCACATCTTGGACCTTTTTTTAAAGAACAGACCCTAAAACTAAGAAACGGTTTCGTCGCGGAGTTGAAAATCCCTACCTACTCTACCCTGTAGAAGGGAAAGGGGGAAAAAGAAAACACGGAGCAAAAAAAAAAAAAAAAGAAAAAAAAGGGGGGGTGTGCGGCATCACCAGAAAGAAAGGGCTGCTTGCTCGCCTGGGAGAAGGAGAAAAAAAGGCAGAAAATGAAAAATAAAGAAAAAAGAAGAGCGGTGTCGTCGTCGTGCGACGGTGCCCGGCGAGGAGGTCACGATCGTGTTTCCTGCTCAACAGAGGGGAAAAGAGTAAACGGGAAGAAAGGACGACGAACGCCGCGCCTATGCGGAGCAGGCGAAAAGACGAAATCGCCTTTTCCAACTACACCCAAAACGGGGAAAATCGTAAAAACGAGGGGGACATTTTGCAAAGCACTATACCACTGTCCCCCGGCGCAGGATCCTTCCACCTCTTCCAGGAAGGAGACAAAAGGCGCAAAGGGGGCGCCAGAAAAAAGACAGGGAGACCCGTCGGCCCTTCGTTCTTCGTCGAGGGTTTCTTCCTCCGGCAGGGGAGGGGGAAAAAAAAAAAGGGGGGGGGGACGGGGAAGGAAGGGGGGAATAGGACAGGGATCTGGCGATCTCCCAAAACAAAGATAAGAGACGATCGCTCTTCACGCGGAGGGAAAAAAAAGAAAAAAAAGGGAAAAAGTAAAACGACCGCAAAGAGTAGCGGGAAAGAAAGAAAGCCGAGGCGAGACCATTAGTCCCGGTGCGGCCGGAAGGGACGCTCGCCTCCTTCAATCTAACAAAGAAAAAAAAAGCCCACAGGCGCAGACGAGAGGGGAGAAAAGGTGATCGCTCGGTGTTCACCGGGACGGGAACGCACCGGAAAAAAGGGCCGCTGATCGTGTCCTTTTCCATTGTCAAGAAAAAAGAAAAAGAAAAAGAAAAAGGAAGCTGATCGAAACCATAAAGAGGGGTGCAAGAGAGA
>Ga0179593_1668987_pt1 | contig 10021 bp, 15 predicted proteins | sample CZODoug2_1_08_16_FD_185931 | JGI IMG/M metagenome (GOLD analysis project Ga0179593, IMG submission 185931) | Vadose zone soil fungal communities from Angelo Coast Range Reserve, California, USA - CZODoug2_1_08_16fungal (PacBio error correction) | ecosystem: Environmental > Terrestrial > Soil >...
CGGAAGCGCCTCAATAGGGAAGGGATAACACTCGGGGAAAAGGGAAAAAATTACTCTCTTCCAACCCAAGGGCTGGAGGTAAAATGTAGAAAACTAAAAGCCCCGGCAACAATCCATTGATCGCCTACCAACTGAAAAAACCGAAAAGTCTCCCTCACTACCTAATTAGGGAAAGCTTTGGAGGAAAGGGTTCCCCGGGGCTTGATAAAAAACCGAACTGAACCGATAGTAGGACGATCGCGATAGGGGCGCCCAGGAAGCAAGAGAAAGAAACAACAATCGGGAAAGGGTTCCACCTCACTACCAGGTATAGTTCGAGGGAAATCGAAGGGAGGAAAGACTTAGAGGGAGAGATCAACAAGAGGGAGGTCCGAATGCAACGGAGCGGGGGGGGGGAAGAGTGTCACAGCAAAAAAAATGGAAGAATGGGAGGGAAAACGCCCAGGGTCCATCAAAGTGACCAACAAAAGGGATACCCGTTAAGGGGAAAAACGGCGCTTTCTCCGACCTCTCCTTAGTCGGGGAAAGAGCATCGGGAGTTCACAAACCTGGAGAAACGTTCGGAAAGGACCCAGCGATCAAGGGCATAACTGAAATCAGGAACTCCCCGGAAAAAGGCGCTTACCAGGAAAGTAAGGGTAAAAAAACGGATATAGAGAAAACAGGAGACTTGCGAAGAATTCCTATTCTCACGGTGCGAGGGAGACAAACACGGAGGTACGCCGTTCCTTGGAGTTCTCGTCTCATCCGGGAGAAAGATATAGAAGATTGGGACAAGCTATGGCGTATATAACTCAAAGTCTAACTATCCGCCGAGGGAGTGGGGAGGGGGAGAATCCATGGGGGGAAAAAACATACCCGCGGACCTAATTTACACGGTCAATTAAGGGGGGGAAGGCAGTAATTACAGGGGAGTTCATAACGCAAACGCTGCGGTAAAGTTAGGGAGGGGGGGAGGACGGCGGGAAGAAATTATAGAGGGGGGTCGGGACAGATACCGACCTTGAAAGAAGCATAAAAAAGAAAAGGAAGAAACCCGAGTAACCACAAGCATTTCGGATCCAAATTGTGGGTCAGCGCAAGAAGCCTTGGAAACCTTGGTAAAAAAAGACCTTTGCGTGCAGGCCTTCATCTGGCCACAAAAATTTCCCGGGGGGAGGGAGGGGAGGCAGAAATCCTGCGAAGAAAGGTAAAAGAAGTCTGGGAAAACGAGCAGCGTCAGGAAAAGATTTTCTCGGCGAGCGAACAGTACTAATCGGGGCACAGAAAATCCCGACCATGCGTCCATAAATCCACCATCGGAAATAAGAAAAAAAAAAGAGCGGGGGGAACTAAATCTCGAGAAGGGGGTGAAGCATTCTCTTCGAAAAATCTTTACCACTGTGGCTGATCGGGAGCATAGGCGAAAAGCAAAAAAAAAGAAAAAACCGTGTTGCAGAGAAAAAAACCGGCGTGTGAAAAGGAGGAAAGCAGGGGGGGACATCCAGGAGCGAGCATGGCTAAGGAGATGAAACTTGCCCAAGCAAAAGGGGAGGATCAAAAGGGGAAAAACCATGGGGAGGAGACATTGATGATGGATCTCAGGCTGCCGTGCAAAGGTCAAAAAAGGGAGACGGAAACGTACGACACAAGGGGGAACTGTGCCGGGGGGAAGAAAATCCTTCCTTCATATCCTTATTTTTCGGGGGGAACCGGGAAAAAATCTTAAACACCGAATTAAATCACCCCAGAGGAACCCCAATACGCCGAGCATGCACTTCTGCCAATCTGCAAAGGAGGATTCGAAAGAGATCGTACTCCATTGGGGTAGCAGGGTTTCCTCCAAAGGTTCCAGAGTTGTCTCTTCCGCAGAAAACCCCCCCTGTCGCAGGGGTAATAAAATCAGGGAAAGGGTCCAGAAAGGATCTCTGAAAAAAATGAGGGCAAACAGAGAGCTAGCTGTCCTGTTAGGGCTCCGCTAAACTTCCGAAAGACCCCACTAAAAAAAGAGTTTCAGGGTCAAAGCCGTCAAAGGGGGGGGAGAGTCTATAATACCCTTCCCATCTGAAAAAACAGCGCCTCTATGCGTGCGGGAAAAAGGGAAAGGCTTCAAGATAGGGGTTGTTGGGAAACAGACTCCAAAGCGAGGGCCAGCGCATTTCTCGTTGAAGCTCATAAGTGACGAGGGGGAAAGGACATGAAGTCGTAAAGAAAAAAAGAAAGGGGGGGGGGATAATGAGCGGGGAAATACATACTCAATAAAAGTGAAAGTCTTCTCCTCTGCGGAACGTCCATTCCCCGAAACTAAAGGGGGAAAGGGGAGTCCATGAAGTTGAAAACCTGAAGAGGGGGTGAGGAAGTGGGGGATCCCGGACTGCGGCTTGTCGATCAGTAGTCAGGGAAAGGTAACTGAAGGCGTCCGCATCGGAAGGCCTTGTGAAAAGAAAGCCATCTATGAAAAGGCATTGTCTCTTCCCGCCATACCTTAGGGGGGTGAAGGGACTTATAAGAAGAATCTCTCAGAACTCTCTAGCACAACAGGAGGTATGGGGATGGAGGGTTACGCCTACGGAAGCGGAAAGGGGAGAGAAAACAATTCTACCGGGGGGGGAGTATCTTTTACGAGCATGCGGTCGAGAAGGGGGACAACCAAAAGTACGAATAGCACTTTCCAAGGGATCTAGGAGGGAACCATCCTGGGAGGGGGTCGGGAGTACCTACTTGGATCAACCGGGGGGCGGGAAAGAACTGAGCCGGGAAAGGTCTTGGAATGGAAGGAGAGCTTATCAGAATGGGGGGAAGGTTGTGTTGTGCGCTGCATTTAAAGCAGCGGAGCAGTACACGGCGGCGACGAGGGAAGGGACGTGAGGAAAGGAGGGAAAGGAAAGCACTGTCGGGGGGGAGGTGCGAGTGGAAAAGGACCTGATGGAGATGGGGACATTGCGTTGACGCTGTTCAAGAAGAATGTAGGGGGGACCAGAAGGGGAGGTCTGGATACTTACTTCCACCCCGGGGCCTGAGGAGGCACCGGAACGAAATGGATAATCAAAGGGGGGGAGACGCCTGGGAAACGAACAGAACGTGGAGATGAGGAACGCAGGGACCGGGCAGCGAAAAGCTCCGGTCGGAACACCACTCTACTTCCGGGAGGGGAGAAAAATTCGAAGGGGAGAGCAAGGAAAGTGAGGAAAAAAACACCAGGACAGAAAGTTGTACAGATGAGGGAGGTCCCTCATTGTCGTCGGACTCCTTCTCCAAATAATGTCGCAGGGGGAGAGGGAGTATGGGGGTGAAAAAAAATTCGAGGGAGGGATCTCCGAGGAAAGAAACCTCAGAGAAAGGAGACTGGGATTTTCTCCGAATCAAGGAGGGGGGGGCGACAAGAGCCTCGGCAAGGGAAACAGCCTCAATGAGACGCGAGAGGGTTTCAAACTGAGCGATCATTTCGCCTTGTCTAGTAGTTCCAGGAGAAAAAGAGAAGCGGTTAGGGGGACACTAACGCTTTCCCTAATGGAAGGAAAACCGTCAACGCCGGGCCGAAAAACCATCGGCCTTGAGGGAAGCCTATCACGGAAAAAAAGGGGTACCGATTTTCGAAGAGAGGCTCACACCTTAAACGGGGTGGGGAACTGAAGCCAGGATTCCTATGAAGGGGCGATTTTCGATGGGGGTATTTGATGGACGGGGTTCGGTAGGGGGCCCGACGGGAGACGGAAGTCTTCCGGGGGAGAACCCGTCACAAGGAAGTAGGAATTTTGACCAAAAAAGGCGCTTTCCGGTTTTACATTTTCTCGAGGACTTGTAGGGGGAGGGGCGCTAGGGAAGAATTAGATGCAGGCCTCAAAGGCCCTGTCGAGGGGACCGGTTGTCTCGTTCAGAGGCGCGATTGCTCCTTGATAAACGAGGTGAAAGGGGACGGGGCCGGGGCGGCTTGAGGGGGGCTGAGAAGCGGGTATTTAAAAGCAGGGATATACTGGGGATTTAATGACGACGCCGCAAGGGCCGCGTGGGATTGAAAAGAGCTGGGGGGGGCCTTAGCCTTCGGAAGGGGCGCGCGCGTGGATTAATTGCAGAGGTGAAGTTCTTCAAATTGCGCTGCTGGAAAGACGCAAAGGCGAGAGAGGGAAAAGAAAGTCAGCGTCAAGTGTGGTCGGTAAAATTTCTCGGCGATTATCTTGGCGAAGTCTGAAGGACCTGAGAAGGGCCAAAAAAGGGCGTTTCTACTAATCGTACAATTTCATCGTGCAGTCGAGAGTTCGCAAGGTGCCAAAGATCGGTAGTCGCCGGTCCATTCTGTTCTCGAATTTTTTTCGCGCCATTTCGGTACGCCGGCAGGGGGGTACCAGTGGGCTGGGGGGATTGTTCTCAAGGGGGGGAAGCGACGGGGAGGGTGGGCCAAAGACCAGCCTTCGGAGACAGCAGCTCTCTACCGAGAGGAAGGGGATACGGGGGGGGGTCACGACCCTGGACGAATTTTCCATTCCTGAGACTTTTTTGGATGGGACCGCCGAGCGTTATCTACGACCGGGGCTGGCAACGCAAAGGTGCGGGGGGGATCTGGAATAACGAAAACAAAGCTTCGGGGAGTGGTTCGTAACCAAAGGGCCACCAGCTTTTTTGGGAAGTTCGGGGTGGGAACCGCTATGGGCCCCGTTGGGAAGCTTTCGCGATCGTCAAAGCGAGTCTTCTTGTTCGGTCGGGGGAAGAGAGAGCGAAAAGGGGCAGCACAGGGAAAATTGCCTGGGGACTTTCGGGGTGGAAAAGGGCTTGTTTACGGCGGATCAGAGGTTTGCCGGGGCTCGGAGGGGGCATTGACGTTCGTCGAATTCTTCAGTTGGGGGGCTTGCAGGGGGGGGGAAAGAAAGTTGGCAGAGAGGCCAGTCCCTGATGAATAGGCTCCCGCCAGAAAGAAGGAAAACAACAACAAAAGGGAAGGGGGGGGGAAAAAGAGATAGATGTCAGATCGTCCGCAATCAGGACCTGGAAACTCCTTGTGGAAAAAAAAAGCATCAGAAAAAGGCATGCGAAAAGAAAAAGGTATAACTCCGCAGAAAAAAGACATCTATTCCCGTACCAGCCAACTGGACACCAAAAAAAAGTCGAACTCAAAGGGGCTACGCGGATGCAAGACAGCAAAACGAACTCAGAATATCGCTGCGAAGATCTCGATATCTAAACGGGCCCCATCAAAGGCAACTGGGAATTTGTGGAACGAAAAAGCAAATCGGACGAGGTTTGCTGTGGGGGTCGCAAGCTGAACAGAAAAAAAACGGCGCAAACAGCGAAACGGATCGTACGGAACGCTAGCTCGGGACAAAAAAACCAAAAATTCCTGCCTGGCAAAAGTCCCGAGTCCCAATCGCCAAGGTGAAAATCCCGGGCAGAAAAGGAATCAGACGCGCTTTGCAGAGGCGTGGGGCGTTTAAATGGCAGCGAGCAGGAAGGAGAAAAAAGCCCCGCGAAAAAAAAACGCGGGGGAAAAAAATTGAAGACAAGCCATGCGCCCCCCAAGGCTTAACCGGGGAGAAACGCGATCGAGGGGGCACCTGCGAAGGGCTATAACGAAAAAGAGAGCAATTTTCGCTAATTGGAAAAGCAACGCCCCTCCTGCCGTTCAGCGCCGGACTTGAAAGCAGCTCATGGGGCGAACAGAGATCTCCAAAGGAGACAATTTTTACCGTACACTATTAGCACTAAGGAGTCATAAAAAAAACGATCTAAAAAAAAGAGAAATTCGCCTGGGAAGAAGAAAATTGGTAAGCAAAGAAAAGAGGAAAAAAGATTTCCACGCAGAGAGGTAAAAAAATGCCTACGTTCATGGGAAAGGCCATCTCATAAGCAGATGCAGTAATCCAAAACTACAAAGAGTCAAGGGGGGAAGGAGGAAGCTCAAATCCAGGGATATCTTATGGGGGGCGGTCAGTAAAGCAGACCTATCATCATCATCGAATAAGACACTGCAAACTAGGCCGAAATAGCCCAGAGGTTTCGGGTCTCAATCACGAGAAAAAAAGAAGGGAAACGCTGATAAAAAAGGGGGTGTCAATCTCCCTTTGCATTCCTTCATCCCATCATGGATATAGGAAAGCCATACACGTAAAGTTGGGGGGGAATCTTTTTGAGGGGGGGGGTCTCCACTGCCAGAAAAAAACCTTGAGCCGAGAAGCCTCTTCTTGAGGCCGCGCCTCTTCCTTCCGAAGGTTCTCCAGGGCCACCCGGCCGAAAAGGAAAGGAAAAGGACTCTTCTAGGGGGGTACTCCGAAAAGGCGTCCCTCAATCAAGATAAAATCTTTCCTCGCGCCATAAAAGACTTCAGGGAAATCGAGAAAGGGGGTGGGGGGTGCATGATAGAGGAATGGTAAAGCGGAAACTACCAATTTCCGATAGAGAAAAAAAAAAAGGCTGCATAGCTGGTTGGGGGAACGAAAACCGAGTGGGACGATTCCAACTTTAAGGAGGTCCAAGCGGGAGTTCTAGTGGAAGGGAACTTTGCCCAGGAAACGCGACATGATCGAGGTGAGAGGAACCCCATGAGCTGGAAATTGATGATGGCGTGGAAAAAAATTTCCATCAAAAAAGGAGGGGAAAGACTGAGCGTCACGCAAAATGAGCAAGGGAGGTGCTGGCTCCATGGCGGCAAACAGGATGCCATCAAGGCGAGGGGGACGTGGGTTTCGCGAGGGGAAGAAGAGAACCACCGGAATTCAGAAGGGGATCATCCCCCGCTTGAATAGACGAGCCTTGCACCTGCAGGGCAGATCGTCGAAGAAACGATGCGTGAACGCCGATCGTCCCAGGAATTGAGTCCTGGGAATACCTCCACGATTAAAAAAACTCAGAAAAAAAGATCCACAAAAAAACCCCCGGTAGAATTGGAACGACGAACTGGCGGGGGGATACTGAATAGGAGGAAAAATGCAAGGGACAAAGAAAAGAAAGAGCTAGATGGCTGGGGTCGTCTACTATAACGGGAACAGGAGCCCACGAACTCCCGTGACAAATATGCGAAAGAACGACGGCAACTGTTGAGGAATGGGTGACTACTACGACAAACCCTCCAGGAAGAAGCGACCGGGCCGGGGCGCGGCAACGCCAGGTTCCCATCGAAAGAGGGCACTTGTTTGAAAAGCCTCCGAAAAAAATGAAAAAAACCGAGAATCCTCCGGTCGAGTGTGATACGCCATTTGACGGGAGGCCTTCGGTAGGGACAGGTACTATCGCGCTGCAGGGAAAGGAGGAGAAATGCTATGAACAGGGAAAGCCCCTAACTAAACCACTTGACCTTGGGCGAGCACCATATTTAAGGTCAGGAAAAAGTCCCCACCGAAGGGGGAGTTCAGGAAGACCTGCCAAAAATGTTCCCAGCGAAGAGGACCGTACCGTGAACGGGGGGCAACTCCTAGAGTAACGACGGAGGTCAGCGCGAGTCCATCCATTTTCTCGGAAAGATACGACTCAAGTCCTTTCTCATGGGGGGGGGGGGCGACATTGCAGCCCCAGAACGTACTGATAGCAACACCACTACGGAGAGAGGAAAAACACCAACCACGGAGGAGGGAAGTCCGTTAGGCGAAAGTAAATACTTTCCTGTAGACGACGGCAGCGGCAATGTTGTCCCAGGCGACCGGGCTGGGGGAATGAATAGAGTGTCACGCAGGACCCAGGAGAAGGTACCTATCGGCTTGGGGAAGCCGTCCCGGTACTGTCAGAAAGACCGGGGATCGACCAACTGTAAGGGAAAGGAGTAACTACTTAAGTGCCGAGGGCACAAAAGGGGGGCTCGCCTGTCCACAGTGGGTTGCGGTTCACTGGACGTGATCACGGAGCAGACTGGGAGGGGTATGAGTTGCGATGAATTTGCCCGGCAGACAGTACAAGTAGGGGAAATACCGAAAACAATGTAGGAGTCTGTGGACAAGCATGCTCTTGAGGGGGTCGATAGGCGAGGTTTACCCAACAGAATTACAACTATTGCGGTGAAGAAAGGTCATCGAGGCGAGGGTATCTACCAAGAATGTTCATTTCAAGTAACTAAGTCCTCACACGTCCGCGGGACAAAAAGGGATCGCAGGGTCGGTCGCCTGGAAAAAAAGAAAAAGAAAGACATCTATGCGGGGTGGGAACTGCAGTAAGGGGTCATTAGAAGGGGGGAAGGGGGGGTACTGCAGAGGCAATGTCGGGACAATTCTACCTGGGGGGATGGTTCGGTACGAGCAATGAGGAATCTCGTTAGGCCAATTTTCACAAAATGGGGCTATCTGGCGTGAAGCAGTTTCGGCGAACGAAAAAAGACCCGCAATATTGGGCAGTGTCAATGGCTCTGCGAAAGCGGTTTATTAGCATTGCGTTTTCCAGAGGTGTTCGCGAAAAAACGGAAAAAAAAGGGCATGATGCAGAAAGGGAAGGACAATGAGCCCGAACCTGCATTTTGGGCGACGCGGGACGTAGCCTCCTTTTTGAAGGGCAAGCTGGGCCGCAGACGCAGAAGTAGAGCGGTTAAAGCGATAAGGAAAAAAACTGTCTGCTCGGGCAAGTGGGGGGGATCATTCACTAGCAGCCGATTCGCTCCTGTATTGTGGGGGCTCCGAGGTACCGGGGGGAAAGTCGCGTAGAGGAACGCCAAAAAGGAGGGCCTTCCTATTGAGCCGAAGACGGAAAACCTGGTACCGGGGATTTTTCCTAAAGGAGCACAAAAAGAAGCGAGGGATTCGTCCGGGGGAACGGCCTAGGGGTTCGGAAAGGGGGGGGGGTGATTGAAGCAAGGGATTTAGGGAAGCTTGGGGCACGAGAACCGTGATGAGACTGCGAAGTCGGGCAACGACGCTGCCGAAGAAAAATTTCAGCTTCGGCTCAATTCCTGTTTTTTCGAAAATTTCTCAGTAAGGAACTGGATTAGGGGGGAGGGCTTGGGGAGGGCACCTAATGTGGAAAGGGGAAGGGGGAGGCACGCCAGGGGAGATGAAACGTTTTCTCAGTCGCGTTCAAGAGGTCGATTGGGAGACAGGCAGAAAGATGGGTTCTAGGGCGGGCTCGTGGGGTTCTCGTCTGGGAAAAAACTGCTATCATGATTTCCTTGCCCTATAATAGGGACTGGGAATTGCGCGACGACCCCAACGCCGCGTTTGTCAGGGGAGACAGCGCCAACGCTGGGCGCTGCTGAAACAACATACCGGAGTTATGGGGGGCAAAAAGGGGTGGTCTGGCTCAAAGGGCCTCCCGAAATGATCGAAGAAAATTGGGGCGCTCTTGGCGAGAGGAGCTTCGCGTCGCAGGGGGGAAGATCAAGTGGCGACAGATCTACTTGGAAAGTCCGAGCGCCGCGCCAGGGCCTTCTAAGCCAAGGTCCCGAGCGCTGGGAGAGAGGAAAATTGCGACTGACTTTCCGTTCGAGAGCCGGTGCACCTAGAAATTCTGGGGAAGGCGCCTGAAAAGGCCGGGGGCGGGCGCAAAGGGGGGGGGGAGTAGAGACAATTGGGTGCTGACCCCCGGCTGCGCGGGCTGGGGAAGGGGGTCTCCATTGAGTGACGCTCGAAGAAATGGGCCAAGACAGGCGATGCGAAAAAAACTATGTCCCGGGGATCGTGGGGAAAAAAGGTGCGACCGGCCGCTGCAGCTGGCGGGGGGTTGTGTCTGTTGAAAACGATAGGCGTTATCTAGAGTTTCTTGCGAAGTGGTGAAATAGGCTAAAAACGGCGAATGGAAAACGAACTACGAAAAAGCGATTTCTGGGGGAGGAAAAAAAGGGCTCCAGCGTTGTCTTCCTGCGCGGGGGAGTGATTCAAAGGAGCAAGCAAAAAAACCAGCTAGAAGGAGGGAAAAGTTCCGGGGGGGTTTACTGATGCTCAGCCTCGCGAACTTGCAGCACCCGCTTCTCCATAGGGGGTGGGCTGGTCAGGTGGAGTGACTTGTCGGGGGGGAGTGGGGAAATGTTCCGGGGGGGAGGGGGCTACATTGTAAGTCGTAAGTCGCATGTGGGTAGATTGAAGGGCAACGGGTTGGGCAAAGGAGGTCCTTTGGGCAACAAGGTCGCCAGGCCCTGATA
>Ga0179593_1740042_pt1 | contig 10021 bp, 15 predicted proteins | sample CZODoug2_1_08_16_FD_185931 | JGI IMG/M metagenome (GOLD analysis project Ga0179593, IMG submission 185931) | Vadose zone soil fungal communities from Angelo Coast Range Reserve, California, USA - CZODoug2_1_08_16fungal (PacBio error correction) | ecosystem: Environmental > Terrestrial > Soil >...
TTAAAAGGGAGGAAGACAAGAAAAGGAAAAGAACCGCGCATCCTCTACGTATAGTAAATTTCCTCTGCGGGTACAAAAAACAAAAAAGAGAAAGAAAAAAGGGAAAAACAAAAAAGGAAGCTTACAAAAAGGAGGGCCAGGAAAGGGGGGAAAAAAGGGGAGTGATGCCCGTTGTCTTAGATCTCACTAATTCTATGTGAGGGAGGAAAAAGGGGAAAGGAAGTGAGGGAGGAAGGAGGATGGAAAAAAGAGAAATCCCAAAAGAAGTAGGGTGAGGGGGGACGGAAAAAAGGGGGGGAAAAAGGGAGCGAGACGACTTTCCTTCTGCGCCCAACAGAAGAAGGGGGCGGGAGGAGAGAAAAAAACAAGTTCGCCTTTCCACCTCAACCTCTTCAGTTTGTAAAAGGAAAGGGAGGAAGAAAGGAAAGAGAGGGGGCAGGAATTCAGGAGAAAGGGGGGGGGGAGGGGAAAGTCTTAATTTGCCGCACCAAAACATTCTCCTCACCCCTTACCATTTTAGTAAGAAGGAGGAGGGAAAGGGGGATAAGGAGTGAGAGAGCTCATAGAGGAGAAAATGAAGAGAGTGCTGCTCTCCATATATTATGTATTGGGCGGAAAGAGACGAAGGAGGTAAGGGTGGAGGTGGGGAGTGGTTGAAGAGAGAAGAAAAAACAGCTTGGCCGGTCTCACTTCTATTTCCCTCGCCCAAACAAAAGAGGAAAAAGACTGGGAGATATATTAAGGAAAAAGGGGAAGAAAGAAGATCGAGGATAAACTCTTTCCACGATCAAAAGACATGGGAGGAAAGGGGGGATGGCGAAAAAAAAAAGGGGGGTAGGCGAGGCTGTCTCCAACCGCGCTTTTTCTTCTTGGCTGGGAGAAAGGAGAAGAGGGAGGAGAAGGACCTCAGGTGAGGAGAGTAAAGGGGAGAAGAGAGGAGGGGAGGATTCTTTCCTGCTTGATCCCCGAGAAAAGAGGAAGCGAAAGCAATCATCCTTGGCCCCCTACCTTCTAATCTCGACAGAGGCGAACGGGAGGAAAGAGGGAAAGAAGATGGGGAACTTGGAGAAGGGGGGGAGGGGGGGGGAGGGGGTACCTCCACCTCATCTTTTCTCTCACGATGAAGAAGCTTGGAAAAAAGGGGGGAGAGGAAGCGTTGTTGGAAGGGGAAAACAGGATCTCGATTCCCCCTCTCCTAAACGTGAAGCGGGGGAGAACCGAGGAAGCTGACCAGCCAGCAACGGAGGGAGGAAAGGAACCGACTATTTTCCTCGATATTCCAAGGGGAGAAAAGGGTGGCTGCGGGGGAGGAAAGGAGGGGGGGCGCAAAATTCTCCCCCCTACGCACGGTGAAAAAAAAGAACGTGGAAGGAATCGGCGCGGAAGGGAAAAAAAGGGGCTCAGCAAGGCAGCAGCTTAAGGGGGATGCTATGAGCAGAGGGTCTTCTTCTTTCCTCTCCTTTACTAGCGTCAAAGGAGAAAACGCCTAAAAAAAGTCTTCAATTTGACAACCAACTGAAGTGGGAGAAGGGGGGAGGGGAAGAGGGAGGAATTGAGGAGGACAGTGGAGGAAAAAAAAGGAAGGAAAGGGAGCGGAAAAACTGTTCTCATCTCTCAGCGCGAGGAGGAAGGAGAGGGGAAAGATGAAGGGGGGGGAAGCTCGGCGAGGTATCTACGAAAAAAAAAGGGGGAAGAGAGCCAAACATTGAAAGAGCGATTTTAATCTCTTTCTCTCTCGAAGCACAGAGAGATGGAGAGGAGAGGGAGGTGGAAGAACCGAATTGCCAGAGGAGAAAGGGGGGAAAAATGGGGAAGAGAAGGAAGTGGATCTTCTACTCATATCATTTGGTTTTTCAACGGGAAAAAAAGAAAGGAAGAAAAAAGGGCAATTCCCATGCAGGGAAGGGGGTCGAATATCTCCATTTTTCCGCGCTGCATGAGGGGGGTCCCTACCAGAAAAAAAGGAGTCCTATTTTTCTTACACACATCTGCTAAAAAAGGAGGGGGCAACAAGCGGAGAAGGAGAGAAGGGAGAAAAGGAAGGCGGACTTGACTCGCTCCCTCTCGCCGGAAACCCAGGAAAAAGGGGAATCCCCAAGTGATGGGGAAAGGAAAAGGGGGGGAAAACTGAAACGTTAATCTATATCGGCTGGGTGAGGGGGGGGAGGAAGGGGAAAAAAGAAAAAAGACACATCGATCGATGTAAGGGGCGGGGAAAGGAGGGACCCCGATTATTTTCTTCAACAAGAGTTGGAAAAAAAGAAAAAGCACCTTAGAACCCAGCGCGCAGGAAAAAGGGAAGAGGAGCAACGGAAATTTCTCGCTCTTTCTATCTTCTCATATGGACAAGAGGAGGGGGGGAGGGGGACGCACTCGCGCGAAGAGGGGAAGAGAAGAACAGGGAACGATTCTCGAGTCCGAAGGCGCGAGCCGGGAGAAGAGAAGGAAAAGGTCGAGGATCGATAAGGGGGAAAGGGGGGAAGATAAGACACTCAAACTCTCTTTTTTTTCGAAAGAATAAAAGGGAAGGGAACTGCAGGGATGTTTTCGAACATGAGAGGGGAGCTTGAAGCTTCTCCTCTATCTTCTTATGCCGGCCCACAGGAGGGGAAGGGAGGAGAGGACGGGGAGCGGTCTAGTGGGGGGGAGAAGAAGGGAGTGTAGGATGTTCTTTATTATCTACATTCAGAAGTCCAACCACGAAAAAAAAGGGGGGGTCTTAAGGGAATCGCCACGACCTATAGAGGGAGAGAGAAAAAATTGTCATACCCAGTTCTACTCGATGATAGCGTCGGGAAAAAAAAGGGAGAAAGGTCTGAAAAAAATGGGTCAGGTGAGGAGAAGGGGGGGGGGAAAAAGGAGGAGGATGCGTACATCCCATCTCTCATTCCTGCACAAAGGAGAAAAGAAAGGAGATGACACACTGAAGAGGGAGGGGAAGTTCGTTTTGGTTCTTTAATATCGAAACGAGGGAAGGACGAGGGGGGGGGGGAGTCAAAAAAAAGAAAAAAGCAAGAAATAAAAAAAAACTCCTTGCGCTTCTTCTTTCCGGAGAAAGCCATCTGTGGTCCGTTCGCGCAGAAAAATAAAAGAATTGCATCGCAATTTCTTCTCTTTTCCCCCCCTCTCCTTACGAAAGGAAAGGGAAGAGAGAAAAAGGAAGGAAAGAGCCCCTAAATACAATGAAGGGAAAAAAAGGGAAAGAAGAAAAGGTCCCGCTCCTTTTCCCTACCCTTCCCTTTCCTGCCGACTTCGAAGAGTAAGAGGGAAAATAGGTCAACTTTGGGATGACTTGGCGGGGTGGGGGGGGGGGAAGAAGAGGACATTTCCTATCCTTCGCAGGATGAAAGAAGGAAGGGGAAAGGGGGAGGGCTTGGGGAGTGGAGGAGGGATAAGAAAAAAAGGAGGGAGGAGGACCAGATATCCTATTTTTCATTTAAGCTCAAAAAAGAAAAAAAAGATCTAGGAACCTCCTCGGCGCATCCGGAAAAAAAAGAGGGGAAAAAACCCAAGGGGGACTCAAAGGGTGGCCTCTTTTTTTTCCGCTCGAAAGAAAGAGGCGACGAAACGGCACTTTCCGGTGCGGGGCCAGGGAGAAAAGAAAGAAGGCGAATGGGCTTTAGACTGTTCCCTCCTTTGCCGGCTCAAAATGGACGGAAAGGGGGAAAAAAAGCAAGTGCGAGGAAACGCAGGGGAAGGAGGAAGACCTATCCACTCCCTGGCTGCAGGCGAAAGGGAGAAAAGGGAAGGATGCGCCCAACGAATGAAATGGAAGAACCTCTTTCTCATATTCACAAGAAAGGTGGGCGGAAAAACAACGCTCGGAAAGGGGGAAAAGAAAAGGGAGGAAGCACTACTAATTTTTTCTTAATGCTATATTGGGCTTGTCCGCATCACGAAAAGGGAAAAAAAAGATCGCAAGGGAACATTTGAGTCCGCGGGAGGAGAGAGGAAAAAGAGATCATCTTCGTCAACTTTTTCGACAATTAACGGGCGAAGGGGGGGGGAGGGGAGCCGTCAAGACAGATAGAGGGGCTTTTTTTACTTCTTCATGTCGATCAGAAAAACAAAGGGAGGGAAAAAAGGAAAGAGCCCAACTCGACAAGAGAAAAAAGGGAGAAAGAGGAAGAGAGAAAATGGCAACACATTTTGGACGGCCTCCGCCGATCAGAGAAGAGGGAAAAAGGGGGGGGAAGAAGGGGGAGTGGCGCAACATCGGCATGGGGGGGGGGGTCGGCTATGCGTTTCCCAACCTCGCGGTGGGGGGGGGGAGAGGAGGCATTGCCTTTCCAGGATTCTCGAAAAAGAGGGGAAGGGTGGGGGGAGGGAAGCTGCAACTCGGCCTCGGAAGCGTCAAAAGAGAAAAGGGTAACTCTCTCCTGAAAATATTCGCGGGAAAACAGAGAGAAGCGAGGGGGGGCAGGGTGCGAATGTTCTTGAAGTCAAAAACAAAAAACAGAGGAAGGTGGCGCAGGGGGAGGAAAAAAAAAAATCCGAGGGTTACCTCCACTCTCAGAGGGGAGAAAAAAAGTCGGGGTGGAGAGGAGAAAAAAAGAAAGAACCAAGCCGATCTCGTCATTACCGTGAAAAAGGAAAAGGGAATGGTATCCAGAAGGAAAAAAGGAGGGGAAAAAGAGGGGGGGAAAAGGAAGTTTCTTCCTATAGAGGTGAAGCGAGGGTTTCCGGAGGGGAAAAGGAAAAGGGGGGGGGGGGAGGGCTTCGCGGCGCGAATAAGAAAAAGAGAAGGAGACCTCACGTTTGAGAAAAAAAGAAAAGAGGGGGACTCCTTTTACCTTTATCCGGCGCATGAAAACCTGTACATGCAGCGCGGCAAAAAGGGGGAATCTTCTCCTTCTGCGTCCGGAAGGGGAAGGACGATGAAGAAGGAGAGGGGAAAAATGTAGGGGACGCCTTCTACAACAACAACCTGAGGCGCTTTTTCGAGGGAAAAGAAGGGGGAGAGGCCCGTCTTTTCGCTTCGGAAAGGGAAAAAGTCGTCGCTCAGCGCGAGGCGAGAGAAGCTCTTCAAATCGAGAGGAAGAAGGGGGGTATCTCTAAGAGAAAAAGAAGAGGGTCTCCTCGCCGAGCTCAAAAAAGGGAAGGGGGAAAAAGCGCGCGCGCGAATCCTCGCGAGGAAAAAAAGGTCCTCTACGGAGAAGGGGAGAATCTAATCCTCCTTTCCTTCTTAGAAGAGGAAAAGTAGAAAAAAATCAATCCTTTTTATCAGCGACCAAGAAATTGAGAAGGCTCATTCTCTACTCATCAAAAAAGAAAAGAAGTAAAGGACCTCCTACGATGCGTCGGGGTGTGCGCCAGCTTCCTTCTTCCTTTGGGGGGCCCAAACGGATCTCTATCACGTTCAAGAAGGGATGTGATAAAACATCTTCTCCCCTTGAGTTTTTCGAAGGGGAGGAGGAACAGAAAAAAAAAACAGTGATAAGAGATGAAAGGGAGAAAATATATCTTACTACTTCTCTTCCTACACGCCTTTGAGGGAAGGGGGGAAGTCGAGAATGGGCATCACGTTCCAATGGTAATAGAGAAAAGTGAGGGAACAGAGGCCCACAACCTCATCTTCTCATATCAACATCGAGAAGGGGGGGGGGGGAACTTAAGATCGTTCGCGCCCCCGTGAAAAGAGGGTTTTTCTTCACCCCCTCCAAGCCACCTGCGAAGGAAGGGATGCGGAAATCGATCACGGCAAAAAGGTCGAGAGGGGGGATAGAAGAAGGTTGGCTCTCTTTTTCTCTCGCGCGAAGAGAAAGGGGGGGAAGAGGGTGTGCAAAGGAACGATTCCGAGGCCGAGGAGAGAGGAGAGAACATCAACGTGGCTGTTCATTATCTCATACTGGACCTGTCAATTCAAAAAAAAAAAAAAGGGGGAAAAAAACCGAGGCCGACAAAACCATGCGGGGACGGTAGGAAAAGAAGAAAAAGGAATTCTCTCCCCCTTTTCGTTGATCGTGGGAAAAAGGAAGGGGAAAAATGTTTGGAAAGAAGATCGACATATTCGGTCTTAAGCCGCAGAAAGGGGGAAAAAAAAGGAAGGGGGGAACCGCCTGCTTTCTTCTTTTCGGTATGAGCGACATGCAGAATAAAAAGCTTAACTCATCTGTAGGGGGAAAAAAAGAAGGTCAGCAAAAGCTGCCAGCCAGCCCGGAAGGAAAAAAAGAGGAGGGAGGAGGGGGAGCCAGCCTTATACCCTTTCCTACCCTAGCGAAGACCGTCAAAAAGGGAGGGAAAGGGTTTGGGAGGCACTATATACGCAGGAAGCGGCGGGATGAAGAAAAGGAGGGAGGGGAGGTCTAAATGTCGCTTCTTTTATCCAACGTACAAAAGGGGGAAAAAAAAAACAGGGGTTCGTTGTGGGGCGTGAATAGGCGAACGAGGGAAAACGTGGTCGTCTCGCTCAGATGGTACAAAGGGGAAGGGGGAAGGTAGAGCATCGCCGCCAATCACTACTCCCAGCGTCATTGCCCGAGGGAGAAAACATCGACCTGACGAAGGAAAATTACAAGGAGAAAAGAAAGAAGGAAGTGTAGTTATCTCTAATCCCATACCGGCTCACGCCCAGGGAAAAGAAAAAAGGGAAGGGCTGAAGAGTCCGGTTATGGTGGGGTAGAAAAAAAGGGGAGACTTTCGGTTTTTCCCCGGCACGACATGGCCTAGAAAAAAGTGGGATCCGCTGTTTTCATGGTCGTGTACGGGAAGGGAAAAAAAAAAAAAGGGGGAGGAGGAAACTCTACTCGCTTTGCATTGAGCGAATCAAAGAAAAAAAAAGAGGAAGGAGAGAAAGAGCCTTCGAACGGAGAGAAAGGGAAAGGGGAAGAGGGGGGGAACCGCTCTACCCCCCATAACCGGCTCTGTCCGAAAGAAAAAAAAAAAAAAAAAAATTGCAACGGTATTGTCCTTACTAGCTAACTCAATTCGATTGTTCAAAAGGGAAACCGGAAAATTGACTGTAAATTTTCATTTCGTCAGGTCGATGTGGGGAAAAAGGGAAAGACGGGGCCGGCTTAGTGCGGCGAGGCGTAACAGAGAAAAGGGGGGAAAAAATCTGCCGTAGACTAACGTTCCTTCGGCTGCCCAACGAAAAAGATAGAGTCCACGCCCACAACGAACTGAAAGGGGGAAAAAAAGGGAAAGGGGGGCTCACCTCATTTCCATTTCGAATCACCGCGAAAGGGGGGAAGAGGGGGAATCGAATCGTTCCTGTCCGTCTATAGGAAAAAAGGGGGGGGAAAGGGGATTCCTACTTCTTCCTCTCAGGAGGCGAGTCTTCTCCCGACGCTATCAGAGCGAAGAAAAAAGGGGACAGTCTGGCTGGAGGAGGGGGGGGGGTGAGGGGTGGGATCCCTTCCTGACTACAAGATGAAAAGGGGAAAGGGGGTTCTCTTTTTCGTTTGACTTCTGGAAGGGAAAAGGCCAAGCAGGCGGGCCGGCCGCAAAGGAGGAAGAAGAAACCTTCTCCCTTCTCTGCTGAGAAAGGGGGAACACATGTGGTACGCGAAAGGAAACCGAATTCTACTCTTTCCCACCGCAAAGAAGGAGAAACATCGGCATGTCGAAAGGAAAAGGGGTGTCGTCTATTCTTTCTCCACCGCGAGGGGGAAGGCTGGGCATTTCAGGTCCAGGGGAAAAAAAAAGGTGGGAAGGCGAGTAGTTTTGCTCTCTCTCTCCTTCGCCGGAAAAACCATCAAACGTTACGACCATAAGGAAGGAGGAAAAAAAAGGAAAAAAAGTCTGGGGACAAATATCGAATCTCTACTGGCGACCTTGGAAAAAAGAAAAAGAGGGGGGGGAAGAGCTCTTTTCCTTTCCCTTTGCTCAGGTTGCTTTGGCGGAAAAAGGATAATCTCATCTGTGGGCGCGCAAGAGGAAGGAAGGAAATCGATCGATGTGGATCTGGAAAGGGGAGAAGGGGCCCTAAAAAGGAGAAGATACCCTTTGAACTTGCTTCCTCGGAGAGAAAGGAAACCCTCAAAAGCTTGTCGGCAGAGCCGGGAGGGAGAATATTTCGTCGTCCCTCACTCTTTCCCTGGGGGGGGGGAAGGAAAAAGCTGGACTCAAAATGCGAAAACTCAAGGTAGCAGGGGGAAAAAGGGGAGGGGGGGAGATGATCGGCGCTTCCCCCGGGTAGGAGAAAAACATCGCAAAAGTGGAGCGATGCGTCAAAAGGGAAGGAAGGAGAGCTTCACTGTGATGGGCAAAAAAAACGTCTGGTTGACAACCACTGATCTTGGGCGCCTGAGAAAAAAAGGAGGGGGGAGCCTTTCAATCTTTGCGGCCCGTGGGGGAAAAAAGGCAGGGAAACGGGGGGCCCACGGTCTCAGCGCTAAAAAAAGAAAAGGGGGGCTGAAAATCGATCTTCAATTTTTTGAGCTCGGCGAGGTCGATCACAACACAACGGAGGAGGGAGGGGGGGAAGAAAGGAGCTCACACAATTGCATCCGATTTGAAGCGCTGCAGAAAAAGAAAAAAAAAAAGAGCTCTGCGACGCTTGGCCGCCGAAAGAACCGCCTTGCCTTCGTCTACACGGCCGCATCTGAAAAAAGGAGGACCGACCAAGATCAGTGGGGGGGGGGAGGGGAGAAGTCTCTCGGATCAAAAGGGAAAGACCGCGAGGAAGGGGAAGAAAGCTCCACCTTCTTTGTCCGCGCTGAAAACTAAACGAAGCGCCGATCCGTTCAAGGGGAGGAAAGGGGGTTTCGCATTTTTATCCCCAAAGCGGAAGGGGACTAAAAGGGACTTGACGACGAAATATCGCGGAAAAAAAATCTATCCTGACGAACCTGCTCTGCGACCCGCCGGGGGGGAAAGGAGCCGAGGGGCATCAAGTTCCAAGGGGGGGAGATGGGGGGAGGGGGGGGAATTGAGCTCTTCCACAACCTCATCGTCCAAGAAAAAAAAAGTCTTGGTCAAATCTGATTATCGTGACGCGACATAAGGGGGGGGGGTCACCCTCTGTTTTTGTCGCACCCACGCCAAGCCACTGAGAAAAAAAATGGGCAAGAACATCGAGCAAGGCAAAGGTCGAAAAGAGGGGGGGAAGAAGCTCGAGGTGGGAAAAGGGAAAAAAAAGGTGAGGAAGCGTACCGTTTGCGAGGGGGCTCCAGAAAAAGAAAGGAGAGGCGCAAACTACTCTCCTTCAACCGTGCGGGTAGAGGGACTGCAATCCGCATCGGCGTACAAAAAGAAGAAGCGCCGACAAACCAGGCGGGGACGTTCGACAGGAAAAGAGCAAAAAAAAGGGCTGCGTGGAAAGCTCTCCTGATAGAGGAGGGAGAAAAGGAGAGAGGAAAAGTGGTCTTCAGTCCTCTACAGGGAGGCGGTCAGAGGGGAAAAAAAGCGCTGGTATGGAGCGACATGCAGAAGGGGAAAAAGAAAAACAGGGAAATACTCTTGGAGGAAGACCAGCGCGGGGGGGAAAAAAAAAGAAAATTGTCTACCCCGGGGAAAAAGAGCCGGCGTCGTTAGCCGCCGGAACCAGAAAGGAAAAAAAGGTCGGACTCCATGGTCCGGTGCGGCGCATTTTTGGGGACACGGCGTATGCGACAAGCCCAATCGAGGGAAAAAAGAGAAGGGGAGCCTGGGTTATCCAAACCTTTACAACTGCCGAGGTTGGGTGGGGGGAAAGGGGTTAAGGGAATATGCGAACGCTGTAATGCTGCAAATTTGGATTAGGAAAAGGGGAGGAGGAGAAAGAGGGGTCCCATTTTCGAATTCCGCCACCTGTGGATAGGGGGGGGAATAGCCTCCAATACTACTTCATCTGATTGGGAAAGGAAAAAGAAAAAAGAGGGAAATGACGCATTTCCCCTCAGGGCAATTTTCGTACCTGAAGAAGGGGAAAGGAACAGCGGCTAACTCCCCATGTACGCGCCTGGGGAAAAAAGAAGGAGGGGGGGGGTAGATCGTAAAACATATTCTCCTTTGAGACTTTGAGGGGGGGGAAAAACGCCTGAAGCCGATGAGTTAAATTAATCCCGCTGTTTGAAGGGGGGAGGAAGATGAACTTCAC
>Ga0179593_1343256_pt1 | contig 10020 bp, 9 predicted proteins | sample CZODoug2_1_08_16_FD_185931 | JGI IMG/M metagenome (GOLD analysis project Ga0179593, IMG submission 185931) | Vadose zone soil fungal communities from Angelo Coast Range Reserve, California, USA - CZODoug2_1_08_16fungal (PacBio error correction) | ecosystem: Environmental > Terrestrial > Soil >...
GACGAAAGGGAAGCTGCGACCGGAAAATTCCGCCGGGGAAAATCAGTCAGGTTCAGGCGAAAGAATAGCTTGACGAGCGACCCTTCAGCGGACCTGGGAATTCCGGTTACGGACGAAAGCGCGGACAGAAAAGAAAATGCAAAAGCTAGAGCGCGAAAGGGAGATAGAAAAGCCAGCGGAAGGAGAGGGCTGCCGAGAGAGCGCAAACGGCGCCCCAAGCCAGCTGTTTTGAAAAAGAAAAAGCCTTAATGATATCACGGGAGGAAGGGGGTTGAGACGGTACAGGTTGTAGAGGCAACGAAGGGGGACAATGATGGGCGCTCGAGGCATGAAGCGAAGTCGGCGATGACGGCGTATTGGATTCACCGAAATTCTCAGGGACAGCCGGGATAAATACATATCGAAAGGGCGGGGGAGAGACCCAGAAGAGGAAACAGAGATGAGAAAAAAGTTGAAAAGGGAAGGAGAAACAAGATAATTTGAAAGGAACGTCTCTGGGAAAAGGGCTCACTACCTCTCAGAACAACAGGCGATAAAAGCAGAAAAAAAAAGCCGCGACCGATTACGCAGAGAGACTGGATAGTAGCCGCGGAGAGCGTCGCAAAGAAAAACACGATCTCTAGGGCCATCATTAAGCAGAGTCCTAGAAGGTGCACTCTCAAAGGAAATAATGCAACACGCTGGTGGGAAAGGGAAAAAATTGACTATTAATGAGAGCACATTTTCTCCTTTACGACAAAGGAATCTATTCGCACCTGGAAAGGTCATCACTAACTAGCTTCAGTGGACGAGAGAAAAGCACGGGAAGAGAAACAGGGAATGAAACCTCAACAAGAGAAGGGACGAGGCAGGCACGAATAGGAGAAAAATCCTCTTCCAAGTTGGGCTTCCAATATTCGCCGTGTTTCTTGGTTAACATAGCATCTGAGGGGAGGCTCAAAGAACTGCAGGGTGAACTCAAAATGAAATCACACCGGGAAAAATCAAAAATAACCTGATGACGTTCCGCCGAAGAGGGAGGAACAACAAACATGTTCTCAAACACAAAGGGTTCAGGAAGACGGTGTCTATGAAAGCTTAAAGACCAAAGCGAAATAAGGACAAGAGAGATCATGGTTTAACATGTTGAAAGATGGCGAGTGAAAAGGGACACTCAGGAGGGCCACACTAACTTCTCAAAAGGGAACAAACCAACCTGCGTCAGCCAAAACTAAGCACCATGTCGAATCCAGAAGGCGAAAAGTGGATAAAGACCTCGCTCGCAACACTAACTTCAGGGTTAATAGACAGGAAACAGAGCTTCAGGACTAAAAAGGTCTGTATCCGTCGCAGAGACAGAGCGAGGAAGGTTCCGCGCTACATCGAGGCCGCTAAACTTCAGGGGGAACCAACCTCGTGGAGAAGAAGTTATAGGCAGAAGGGGGAAGGAGGGGTTTTCTGACTGTTTTCGGTGGGGACAGGAAGTGGGAAGGGATCAGGAAACGCGGTCGGCGGCAAGTTCCCTAAAGAAAGGCGAAAGTATAAGAGAAAGCCGTGGCGAGGAGGATGGGAGCGTCAGAGAAGGACGCGACGGAGAGAGAGCGAGAGGCTTTTTGAGGGCAGGGAAATCGCCATCCTCGTCCAAGGCTTAAAAGGAATAGCCGAGGGGCGGCAATGCGAAATCTGTGGGGGGGGTGCAGACGGGAAGGGTTCGTGGATCTTTTGAGCCATTAACAGAGGCGGCCGAGTAATCTGTCGATTTAGGAAACATCATAAAGAAGAGATGCAAGGACACAAAACCGAAAGGCTGACAACGATTGAAGAACCATCCTCGGGCTCGCAGGAATGGTGAGAGGGACAAAGATAGTGCGAGAGACTCGTATTCTAAGGTGACGGGATACTCGCCATGGTAAAGCAAACTGAAAAAATGTCAGACAAGGAAGGTCAGAAAAGAAAAATCTGGGAGAGGTCTACATCGACTCAATAAGCCGGGAGGAGGGTATCAACTTGAAGAGAGGTGCATTCAAAACGTAAAAGGAGGGAGGAAGGGAGAGAATCAGATGGGGGCTAGCCGACTTCGAAGACTCGAAGAGTTCAAGCGGGGGGAACCATCCTTAAAGCGAACAGAGAGATTACCTCCAAGGTCATGCAGCAGAAGAGATCAGAAGGGAAGATGGCAGTTCAAGAAACCTGGGGGTTAAGGGACTAGGGGAAGACGGAAGGGAATCCGATCCTTCCGGGGAGGAGGGGTGGTTTAAACTTGGGCTTAAACATAACAAAAACGGGGAAAAGGACCAATCAATGAAAAAAAGAGAGAAGAGAGGGGAGAGAGGGCCAGATTTGTCAGATAGTTATACCCTGGGGGGGCATAATTGGTGCAGAAGGAGCTTTACGAATTGTCCAAAAAGAGAAGGCCAAGACGGAACTATCAGGCAAAGAAAAGCCTGCAAAAGAAAAAAAAAGAAAGGGAGACGGACCAAAAGTTACGACGAGAAGCGAATAATGCATCCAGCGAAACCACGTGAAGCAAAAAAGACTACGGTGCTCATGGGGGAAGTCATCTGGGTTCTTACTGACAATGGAGGTAGGGGAGACTGCGAAGGGGGGGAAATTGGAGGGAATAGGGCAGCGACGGGGAAGGAAATCATCTGAGGAGCGAGCAAAACTCCTAAGGGGAGCGAGTAGAATGACAGGAAGAGGAAAAAACGGAGCGCTCCGCAGGAATGAGAAACACAACACAAGAAAGAAAACAAGCAGAATTTTTACTAACTCACCTGGAGGAGACCTCAGGCTGCGCCCAAAAAGCCGAGAGGAAAAAGAATCGAACGTGACAAAGGGGGGAGGCCTTGTCGAGGAGTACCAACACCAAAAAATTCACGGGAAAAGAGAAAGAAAAGGGCTCGAATATTAGCCGACGCGCCCGGAACCTCAAAAGTGTAGGCCATCAAGGTTTAAGGGTGACTTTCTCACACAGGCGGAGGAAGGAAAGAAGTCAGAGACGAGGGGGAAGGAGGATTAGGGAGGCTCCCTGCGTGAGGGAGAGAAGGGGGAGAAAAAAAAAAACACGGGCCACGTCTAGTATGTTTTCTCCAAATTGGGGAGAGATACAACGGCCGAAAGGAAGGACCACATGGTGGCGTTGACGGGGGAAGAATCGGAGCAGACGAAGGGAACATCTTCGGCGTGTCGCGAGATCCATCAGAGGAGGGAGCGCGAGGAGAAAGAGAAGGAAGGTGAAAGTCGGTCGGGAAAAGACGACGGAGTGGGGACTTGGGGAAAAAGTCAATACAAAAATGCGTCGCATAGGACAAGAAACCCTGCTTTGGGTGTGCCTGTTTGACTCATTCTAGATGATCATACACTGTGAAGGGAAACTAAGAGCCCTGAGCGAGAAAGGAAGGAAAAAAAAATGAGTTTCATAACTGAGGTCCAGAGGAACCCAAAGCAAAAAGGAAGGGATACAAAATTTGGACCGGAAAAAGAAGCGGGACCCCATTTTCTGGCAAAGGGAGGGGAATCACAAATTGGAACGAAACAGAAGCGAAAATCGAAGAGAAAAAACGTTCCGTTAGCCCCAACCACCCCCCACCACCCCCCACCTCAGGATTTGGGGGGAGGTCACTAACCTCAGGGGTTTTAGAAGACAGGCAACCCTGATCGCTGATAACGAGCAGAATCAGGGAAGCGAAAAGTTCAAATTGATATTAAAAGAAAAGCGTTCATTAGAACGAGACAAAAAAAGAAAGGGGGATGGGAAGTATTTCTACTTGAAACGCTACCGGCGAATCGAGGGGACCCGCTTAGAGGAAGAATTACAGAAACATCGTTTTGTCGCCAGCGAGGAAGGGGGTGGGTCCAGATCGTCCAACAAACCAGAGTTGGAACACTAAACCAAAAACTCATGACTCCTTAACGGGGTCAGGAGATGTTAGATGGGGGGGAGGGGAAGAAAGAGGGTGTGAATCAATGACGTGCAAAAAAAGAATCAGATTCGCTGAAAGGTAGGGGATTTTCCACTCATAAGAAATTCAGGTTGTTCATGGGGATAGAGACAGGTAGGGAAAAGGTGTAGAAGAGAGGAAAGTGCAGCGGTGAAAAGGTAACAGGCTGTCTCAGGAGTCAACGCAAAATGGTCAAAAAATAAGTTCCCCAAATTTGAGGGGGCAGGTCCGAAAAGAAAAGAAGGGAAGTGACAAGTGGCAAACTGAGGGTGAACCAACCGGCAGATGACCATGTCAACTCCGGAAGACGTGGAAGAGACCGACAAGAGAGATGGGGAAGTACGAATGGGTATTCATAGACTCCTATTGGGAAGAGTGATTAAATTCACTGCAGCACGAACATGGGGGAATTCTCAAACTGTCGCGGGCCGGGGTATTAGACGTCAAAGTGACGGAAGCAATAAAAAAAAAGGCACGCTTGGCAAAACCCTAGGAAGTTTCAAAGGGACGCACCGCAAAATGGGGGGAAAACATCCCTATCATGAAACACTCATCGGTGTGAAAAGAATGAGGGGGTGCGAAAAGAGAAGCCAACGCTCCAGAACTCAGGAGTGCTCCAAAATTGGAAGCGTCATAAAAAAGGGAGACAGGCCGGCAGAACGAAATCGGGGAAACGGGTTGTGGGAGGGAGAAATACGCAGGAGTAGGGGAATATCCCACCCTGGGTGAGGGAGCAATGGCGGGGGGCGCCATGGAGGAAACATCTTAGCTGGCGGAGAATTCGTGTGGGGGCCTTCTACCCTGAGAAGGAGGACCTAAAACATTATCTTCTCTCGTCACATAGCTCTTGCACCATGTTTTCTGTGGTGTTGGCCGCCTTCTGAAGTATCCGCCGAGGCGATCGAAGTGAGGGGAGAAAGGAGTGATTCGTGCCCAAGCAGACCACTCGATCTTTCATTGATGCAGGAAGACCTTTTTCTTTCCCTCCTCTCCCGTGCTCTCGCCTCCTCTTCTTTTCTGGAAGGGAAGACATAGTTGTGTCCGTGATCGGCAGTCTCTCTCGAGGGCATGGGCGGTCGGTGCGAGGACAGTACTCCTGATTCCTTGTGCCCTCCATCCTCGTCTCGGAGGGTGCCCCCTAAAGGAGAGAAACCCTCTCCCCGTTCTACAGAGGAAGCCGTGCAGAGAAGGGGGCTAGAAGGGAAAGAGGTAGGAGAAAAGGCGCGAAAAAGGGCGCAGGAGCCGCAGTAGTAGGCGGCGAAGAAGAGAAGCCACTCAGCAGGGAGAAAGATCACAGGGAGCAGGGTCAAAGGGAAAATTAAGAAAGCCAAGAGAAAGGTAGCGGTAAAAGCCCTGTTGTTCGAGCATAGGGAATGGTCAGACAATAACGAGAAAAGAAGGGTTTAGGTGGAGAGGGGCTGGAGAGAATGTGGATAGGGCGCAAGTTGGACGGAGGAAGTGAAAAAAACCAAGGAGAAAACACTCTAAATCAGGGAAAAAGGAAAAAGAAAAAAAAAAACCAGAGAATATCCTGCATCCTCTGGACGCTCGCCTATCGATTGGTGTGACAATGGGGGGGGGGGAGGGGGGGGCAGGAAAGGAAAAAAAGTTGGTTTGGTAGGTTGGCTCAGCCTTCAGGTAAAAAAAAAGGAAAAAGTAAAATGAGATTTATGCACGGCGCCACAGAAAGTAACCAAAAGGGGGGTCAAGGGAGGAAAGAGTAAAAAAAAAAGTCTTGAGTCGCTAGCTTCAGTACGTCAACCTGGGAGGGTCCGCTAACGTTGCTCCGACGAGGAAAGATTAACAAGGCGACAAAGGAAGTCGATAGGAACCCACAGCGATGAGCGAAACCTGCGCGCAAGAGGGAGACGGATTCTCTTTATAATGCAAGCAATCGATAGAAATACAGGAACAAAGAGGATCTTAAAGAAAGGGGAGGAAAGAGGTGATCAGTTAGCGACGCAAAGGGGGTCGAAGGGGAGCGAAGCTCCTCGCTAAGAAAAGAAACATAGGGCCTTCAAGAAAAATTGGAGGGTCAAAATCAAAAAAAAGGACAGTAAAATAGACCTGCAGAGAGGCAGACGGGATCTTGCCTTCAAAGAAGGGGGTTCAAACACGGGGAAGGTCTTTAAGGCGCTGGAAAAGCCTATACCAAACCTAGGATATACATGAAGGAAGCGAAGAGAACGAGGGAGCAATGGTCACGATCAGGAAACGATCCCACCAAAATGGGACGAAAACTACTGCAGCGGAGAGGTCAGGGGGAACGATGAGAGACTGGATGGGGCGAGGTCAGGCAAATAAAAGCAGCGACCCGAAGATAAGTAAGTCTTCAAAGAGAAATCAAGTAAACTGCAAAAGATATTCTAGGAGAGAGGGAAGGAGTTATTTATTCTGCTCGAACCGGGGACAGACTCTTCTAATCCGATCAGGGAAAAATGGAAATCAACAGAAGACCCTCTGCACCATAAACATCTATAAATGGGAAAGGGAAACAGCAAGGAGATGGAGGTACCCGTTGGTCGAGAGGGCAAGGGGGCGTTCCGTTAAACTATGCAAGACGAGCGCAGGAGAAAAAGAACTGAAGAAAAGGACGGTTGACTTGGAGAAGGAGATGGCGCTGACGGCTTCCCAGGGGGTGGCGATCGTCTATGTAACACAATCTAAGATTCATCTGGCCAGGGGATTGAACGGGATTGAGAGGGCTGGAGACGCAGGTGGGGGTTCTGGTGGCTTTGTCTCAAGTGTTGTTGCAACGCGACCTTGAATATTCTGGTAAACCTACCACCCTTTTACCAACTTAGATATGGGAACCGGCGGACTGGAAAAACGTGATCGGCACATGGCTCTCAACTTTGTAAGCCTTCGGGACGGGAAGGCTAAATGCGTCTTGCGGGGTAAATATGCTGCGAAAGGAAAAAAAGGGGCGGTGGTGGTGGGTGCGGTTCTTTGGGATGCACCGCTAAAGAGATTGCAGTGGCGGAATCAAGAGTCTCAGAGCTCGGTAAAAAAAAAAAAACTGAGAAGCGGGGGAAGGAGAAGAGTAGGGTCATCTAGTAGAGGCCGATGGCGTTCTGCTAGGTTTTGTGCTAAGTATTAAACGGGGGAGAGGGAGAAGAAAAGAAGCAACTCGTTCGTGTGGATTAGAGTCCAAGGCGAATCGGTGACGGAAGGCAGGCAAGGAGCAATAGGCGGGTAAGGCAAAAATAATTGGAGGGACGATCCTTCTCGCTGAATATTCAAGCTATACCGGTCGCGGAGCGTACGACATTGGGGGAGCTTGGACAGCGCGAGAGGGGGCGGGACTATCCAGCTGGCCTCATGGAAAACGATCGGGTAGCAGCTGCTCCTTCTTGGTGAGGCGAGTTCGTTGATGGAGGTCGCACACTATGAAGTAGGGGAGGAAGAAGACGCGAATTGACAAATGCGCCGGCGGAGTCTGTGCTCATCGAGCAACATAGAGCGGGGGGATCGCCAAGGAAAGGTCATCGTAGAAGCTGCCGCGGCGACGCATTAGAAAAATCCTCGCCGAATGCGGACAGCATGGGGGAGAGGGGAAGAGGGGAGGAAAGCCATACGTGCAGAGAAAGACAAGGAAAAGAAGGATTAACCTAGCTCTTCTGCAGGATGTTTTGGGGGGAGGACAAACGAGCGTAAGGACGGCAGAAGGAAAGAGGAGGCGGGGGCGGTACATAGATCCCGCAGGATCGGGCGATACTGATAAGATCGAAATCAATCTTGGCGCTTCGCGAGTTGGGAAAAGACTCAGATCCGGAAAAGGGGAGCAACCGAGGGGGAAAATGAGGCATAGAGCTCGCAACGCGTGCTATAACGATCCACGAGATCGGACGCTCTGAAACGCAGTCAGCCTGAAAAAAAAAAAATGAGGGAGGAGGAAAAATTACGGGGCTCCTTTGGACAGCTTGCCCAGCCACTGACTTGAATTCAGTAAGAGCATCGCGGGTAAATCTATGGGAAACCTGAAGGAGCGGGGGGGGAAGGGGGGGGGCGCCCTGGGAAGGAAAGGAGGAGCAAAATACTAGGGACTTCAACAAAGAGGGCTTTCTCTTCCTAACCTTCAGTATAGGGGCCCAGCGGGATGCAATCAGTGCAAGAGCAAAAAAATGGAAGGAGAGACGAAAAGACTCGGTTTCCTCAAAACCATCAAGCATGAATGCGAATACTGGTTCTTGCTTGCCTCGGGCAGCTTGGTAAGCAAAGAGGGGGGCGGAAAAGCGAACGGCTGCAGAGACTCGGCGCGCGGGATTTCCAAGCGCGCTCTGCCTATTAAAAAATGATCGCATTGGGGGAGAGACCAGAAGCAAAGGAAGGCATGTAAAAACCCAACGCCGCGACACCCAATATTGGACGCTCGGTACGAAATACAGGAAGAGATGAAAAAAACCGCCGTCGGGGCATCACCGCGAACAAACCATACAGGGCGACCCTATCGGGATCTTTAATCGACTACCCGATCTATCTCACCGCCGATGGTCCCGAAGAAAAAAAAGAAGCATGTAGAGCCTGCAGGTAAAGCAAATGAAAGAAGTGACCTACTAGGGGGGGTTGACGGTAACAAAGAATCGCTCAGCGCACAACTTGCGACCGGCGGGACACCGGATCTCTTGATAAAAAAAATGGATTACACACAGAAAAGCTTCTACTTTGACGAAATTCCAGGACTCAGGAAATCTTATAAAGGAAACCAAAGAATAGCAGGACGCAATAGCAATAGAGCGAAGACCTCCTCGTGAAGAACTTGGGCCGAGGGCTGTCTGTTTCGGTCAAAACCGAGAAGTCGGTCGATAGAAAAGAGAAGTGAGCTCTGAAGGGCCCGATTCCAGCACATTTCCCATCAAGAGAGACCGTGATGACTCGCCGCTCTAAATGCCGACCACTCCGTGATTCTCTTCACAAAACGCAGGAAACAGTGCTTACATGCAAACGATCACGCTGGAAGAACCAGACGCCTGTCCAACATGAGAGGAAGATATGGGCGCTTTCCAGATTGCCAAAGAACAAAAGCGGACACGCCCACTAAAAACGGGCGTGCTCCCTGACACAAAGAGAACAAAGCTAAAAGAAAATCAAACAAAGCACTACGAAGGGGAAAAACCCTCGATACGCAAACCTTGGAAAGAGGGTGCCCATAAAACAGAGAGAGCAACAAAAAGGACAAATGCTGAAAGGTTCGGGAGAGCGGGAAGAAGGGGAGGAGAGATAGAACGGGCAGGCGCCAACATGCCGCATGATACAACACTGGCCGAAACACGCACCTGAAGGCAGTAGGGGACAGGTAATAAGGGGTGCCGAAAGTGCCGAGTAAAAGTTTGAGGTTGAAGGAATTTTGGGAAGGGACCTGTAGGCGTAGGAGCGGGCAGTCTCACCTGTCCAGAGCATAATAATTCCTGACCTGCGTAAGATAAGCTGGAGGTAGAGGCGGGTGAACTCGAACAGGCCGGAAGTCGTCCCTTCTGGTTTGGAGTCATCGATCAATGCCGAAGCAAGGAGAAGGTCAAAACGTGGAGCCGGCCGGTAGAGAAAAGGCGTCTCTAATAAGTTTGGTTTGATAGAGGGTTGGGCGTTAGAGGGGGGGGGGATCCTTTCCATCAAACGCGGACCCCGAAAAAGCGTCCTCGTGGGATGGAATAAATAGGGGGGTTCGAACACTTATGCTTCAACCGGGGAGAGGCCCTCCGCAAAAAGCACGGGATGCAAGAGAACTCGGTACAGTCGTGCAGGCATGGGAGCGAACCGCAGATTGCATCTACTTTTTTATAAATCGCGGCGCGAGTTACCGCCGCTCAGGGGTAAAGTGAAATCCTGCGCCGGACCAGTAGGCCACAGGGCGGGAGCAGCTATCACCGTCTACAGTTCGCTAAAAAAATCACGAGAAAGAGGAAGGATGGAATGGTTCATCCGAGGAGGGGGGGGGATAGGGATAGCGGCATTACGACAGTCAAATCCGACGCAACCCGTTCTCAGGTTTCGAAAGGCTGGAGGTGGCCTACTTAACGAGAGAATAGAAGGAGTCAAGGAGGGTGGCCACGCCTTGCGTATACGCGGACCAGAGGCCCTCCCCAGTTACGATACGTTCGAC
>Ga0179593_1374964_pt1 | contig 10020 bp, 12 predicted proteins | sample CZODoug2_1_08_16_FD_185931 | JGI IMG/M metagenome (GOLD analysis project Ga0179593, IMG submission 185931) | Vadose zone soil fungal communities from Angelo Coast Range Reserve, California, USA - CZODoug2_1_08_16fungal (PacBio error correction) | ecosystem: Environmental > Terrestrial > Soil >...
GGTACCTGTAGGTAAGATAGCGCATCGGTCACCTTTTTACCTGGTGCCGCGGCCCCATAACGCCGCTGCCGAAGATGGGTTGACCGGCGACGGTAACAGGCGACGAAACGTGAAAGACCGAGCTCTGTGTTTGACTACCGGTTTGTCGAAATAACCGGTGGACTGGATCAATCGTCATGAGGCTCATGCCCACCGCTCGTTTTTCCTGCCAATTGCTAAAGGCCCGCTCGCTCACGCTGGTGCGCTCATGGGCCTGAACCAAAGGTCCAGTCCGCCGACCAGGACAAGCAGAATCACCACGGGATCAATCAGTTCCACCAAAGTGAATCCGCGTTGGGGGTGCCTGTTTCATGGCTGCACGAACAGGTTAAGTAGGGGCGGAGCGCCACGTTTGCGGCCATTGCCGGCACGCGTTGCGGCCCATTGGACTGTCACGTACAGGTCCAGGAAACCCGGTAGGTGTAACCGTGATTTTGGCGAAGGGCGCCGGATCCCAACCTCGTCATTCGCCCAAGCTCCGCCGATCAAATTGCTGCCCATCTGCGCGGGGGTGGCGCTGCCTGATCCGGCCGGTGATCTGTCGCGGCCTTCGCAAGACCTGGAATCCGAGATCTGCAACGGCGAGGCTGGGTGTCGTAGTAATCGTTGTGCTGGCCGGCGCCACGCCCGCGGCCCATAGCCGGGATTTGCTTGCAATGGCCCGAATCCAACTGGACGCTTCGATGGCTGCAATGCGCCCGCTAGCCCGCCACGCTGGTGTCCGATATCGCCATCTATTCCATTTTGGCGATCCTCCAAGAGGCCGACGGATACCGAAGACCAGCGCCACCATTACTTCGACGATACTGAAGTCCTCCCGAATCGCACACTTGTTTGGATTGTCTCATTGACATGAGGTGTCTGCTCCCGAATTGGTGTCGCCGTACTTCTCCGTGAGCACGAGCCCATGGAAATTGACGCAGGCAGCGGGTCCACTGATTGTTATTTTTCTGCCGGTGTGTATGTCGTCAATTGAATATTGATGACGCCGGCTGCCCCCCGTTGGCGCGTATCCCCATGCGATTGTAGGTGGCGTCAGAGTAGTTGCGTTGGTGGCAACGAACGTATCGGTGCCGGTAAAGGCCGTTGCGCGCTCATAAGGTGTCGTTGGCCGGCGTCGAATGGTGGATTCGCATTCTTATCGACGAATATGATCCAGCCACCTGCCAAGTATTGATGGTGGTTGCCGCACAATACTTCCCCGTCTGTCTGACGTGCAAATGGTACCGGCTGGCCCCCATTGACGGCTTGGCTGCGCTCAAGCTGCATTTCCCAAGTATGAGTTCACTTCGCCGGAGATCCGATTCGACGCGGTGATTTACGTGAAAGTTGATGCGTTCCCGACGGTGGGCTAGGATGCCCACGATCACTGACGACCCATGATGAGCTCATCTCGTGAATCACACGGCGGTCCGCGATTATTTTTTGGCGTCCAATCCCATTCATGGGACAGCGGATCCTATCCGCGCAAACTTGCCGACCTGAACGCCGCCGCCAGGGTGCTCAGAATGAGAGGTAGTTCGCAAAACAGCCCTAACGGCCCGAGTTCTCACTCCTGGCCTTCCGCGTAGGAAAACCGCAAGGTGCCTCCCTTAAGGGATCTCCGTAGTCGCCCAGCTAAGTGTAACAGCAGGTCACGCTGTTTCCGGCACCGTTCGCGCCGGGCCCAAGGCTCAACGAGCGCCATAGGAGCTTCGCGATCTCATCGACGATGGCAAGTCCCATTCCGCTGCTGCCGTGTCCTGTGAATTCGGCAGCCGGTATAACGCTGGCGAACCCTCTTCCGGTCCTCTTCAGGACGCCAGGCCCGGTGTCTTCGACGGCGAGCAGGGGCTTGCCATTGTTCTTCGACGCTGACGGTTACGCTGCCGCCAGGCCGGGTTTATTTGAGGGCGTTATCGACAGGGGGGGGTTGCCAACAGGTCGTCGACAGCAGCGCCGGGTCGGGCGAGGAATGGACGCCGGCTTCACATCGATTCCTATATCGCTGTTGGACGCAATGCGCGATCGAAGAATCGGGCGAACGAACCTCCGCCGACCGATTGTGTCGAGCGCCACGGATTGATTCTCGTGGCGATGTGGAACCGTGGTTCGGCACGGGCCGGTGCCAGCAGTTTGGTTGGCCATTGCTGCCAATTGGCGGCTGCCCTCCTGCAGGGGTGATGAGGCGGGCTTTTGACCGGTGCGAGCCGCCGACTCCGCGACCAGCAGTATCGGAGCTTTGCCTGCATGACCCGTTTATCGGCTTGGCGCAGGCTGGAGAGCGGTGTTCGCGATGACACTGTTGCTGTCTACTTGTGCATCGAGGAGCGCAAGGTCGTTAACAGGCGATTCAGGGTCCCACCCGGTGCGATTCTCGCGGCGGTACTGACGATTCATCGATTGCGAGTAGGTTCCTTTGGCGAACGGGCCGCGATTTCATCGCGGCAAGCGTTTCACGGTACGGAGTCCCAGTTGGATGCCAACCCACACAGACCCAGGGTTACATCCAACTTGACTAAGTCCCACACAAGTTCGTACTCATGACCGTAGCGGCGCGGGATCGGCTACCGGCCTGATGTTCGGCAAACGGTCATGAGGAACTACAACCCGCCGGGTGTGTCGACCCTTGTTGTGGGGAGGCTGCGGAACCGCGCGGCGATCGATTTGGGGTTCACGCAATCAGCTTACTGGTCTCACCGCTCCTTGGCACCCCCTGCAGCCTTGACGGTCGCCGTCGATGAGCCGGCCGGAGTAATCAACCGCGCATTTGTGTTAGAATCACAGAATCGGCGGACGGCAACAAGCGGGGTGGCGTGTCCCAAGGGGGTCGGGACCGCGATCCGAAAACCGTCTTTGAGGTCAAGTGCGCCAATCAGCGCATTTGCGGCGTCCTTCAACCGGCGATCGCGGCTGATTACTCCGGTCGCTATATTGTTGAGTAATGCACCAGGGCGCCTGCATAGTTCTAGAAGCAGGAGTGGACGCCAGCCCCATAGTTCAAGCGCCGCTTATCGAGGAGGTCACCGCGCTTGGCCTCTCCAAGTCATATCCCAGGCCGCGCAGTCTGGCGGATGACCACCTGCGTTCGCCCAGCTTGGCCGCGCAGTCTCGACACAGGCACCTCGATGGCGTTCTGGCTTTATCTCGGGTCCGTTCCCAGGGCGAGGGCCTTTTTCCCTCGCCTCCTTGGACACCACCTGTCCGATACGCCGCACCAAGCATTCGGAGCAGCAACCATTCCTTGCGCGGTTCAATTCCACTTCGGCCGCCCGTCCTGTGAGCCGCTTTGCCGGTCCGGTCGACGCTCAAGCGTTATTTTGATGATTCCAATCGGCGCACCGCTCGACGGCGCAATCACGCCCGGCAGCCGCGGCCAACTCCGCGGGGCTCTAACGGCTTGCTCAAGAAGTCGTCCCGCGCCGAGATCGATCGCCTTGACCTTGTCGTTGAGTTTGCCGCGCGCGTCAGAATCATGGTCGGCATCGTCTGCCGCCGCTGCTCAGCCGGGCGGCACGAAGATTCAGGCCGTCGGCCCCCCGGCAGTCCCACATCGATCCCCGCGAGAGCGAATTCCTCCACGCCATTGCCGCTGAGCGGCTCCTCGGCAGCTGTTGTACTCGATGAACCGAAGTATTTTGGGCCGTCAATATCCGCGGGGCGATTGCATTCCGACGATATCATCGTCTTCACCCGACCAGAAGCCGCAGCCTTTCGGGATTGCGGCGCACGTTCATCAATCGCGACGGCCCTTGTCGTCCGCTGCGCCGGATCGGCCGATCGGGCGCCGAAGGCGCCTGCGTCCGAGGTGGTATCAGCGTGCGGATCTTGGCCCTCGTATGCCTTGCAAAGGCTTGCCGTTAACACATGCGTAAAGCCTCGGCCCGGCCGGTCGCCAGGCCCCGAAAACATTTCCGTATACGACCAATATTTGCCCTTGTTCGGGTGCCGACACCCGCGCTTCCCGTCCCGAGTCGAAAACGCTCCTCCATTTTCCTTCGATCCACTCGTCCCAGTAATTCTTCGAAGGCGGCTCGCCCATCGCCGCCGACGAGGCTGTTGTCTGCGCTTCGTTCCTTGAGCATCGCGAAACCGCATTGACGGAACGTGCCCGCACAGACACGGTGTTCACAATCGAACCAAGGTCTGCGTCGACGGCCGCCGGTTGCATATTCAAGTGCGACTCCGGCCATTGTCCCTTGTTGCGGCGTCGAAATGCGAAAACCGTTTGCGAATTCATGCGATTTTGGCTTCAGAATCCAAGATACACAGGACCGATCGCGCAGCAATTGACCGGGCGATCTGCAACGCGGCGCCGCGCGCCTTCGTTGGTGGATTCCCCGCTGATCGATGCCCTCCCCCCTTCAGAACGCCGACAAGCCGACATCGAAGTCGCCGTCATCGCACCGGCGCCTGTGAGCGATGAGTCGGGGCGGGCGGCGCGACGAACGCGGGGCTGCGAGGGGCGCGGGCGCCGCCGCGCTTCTCGGGCGGTTTGACCTTGATCGTGGCGCGTCCATCATTTGCCAATGGAAGTGCCCGCGCCTCGTCCTCGAACCGCCGGCCGCCCGGCGGTGCGGTTCCGGGTTGGGTGGGGGCGACGTACTGCCGTAGGACGTTTCAGTGGGTGCACGCCGCTATCCACGGCCAATTGATCGCTGGGCTCGAGCAGCTGGCTCATATGAAGGTCGCGCCCCAAGTCATTCGCGGGTAAAGACGTTTTGCGCCGAGAGGGTGATTTGCCGTTCCCCCGTAGGCCCGATTGCGCTTTCGGTCGGGCGGGTTAGTCGTTTCCCTGTCGATCCTGACCAGAAAACTCGTATTCCCCGAGGCGAACGTAATCGCCGTCCTTGAAGCTACTTAGTCCATGGTACTTGCCTATCGGAACCTGGGCGCCCGTTGACGTATGTGCCGTTCGAACTGGTGTCGACCGGACATAGGCTCTCCCGCGCGGAAAAATCGTCCGCGCGTGTTTGCCCGACAGGTAAACGCTCGGGTTCGGGTAGAATCCACCAAGTGTCGGCGTCACGGCGGCAGCATCGGACGGCGGTACTGACAACGAGTGATTCTACCCGACCCCGAGCGTTTTACCTGTCTGGCAAACCGCGCGGATCTATTTTCGCGCGGGAGCCTTGTCTGGTCGACACCAGTTCGAAACGGCACTACGTCACGGCGCCCAGGTTCCGCTCGCAATTACCATGAACTAACGTACTCAATGACGGCGATAGTTCGCCTCGGGATACCAGTTTTCTGGTCAGCATCGACAGCGAACCGACCACCCTCCCGACAAAGCCGCCATCGTGGCCTACGACGGCAAATCACCCTCCTCGGCTCGGTCAGAGTCGATCCGCGAAATGACCTTGGGGCGCCGACCTCGAGTCTTAGCCAGCGCTCGAGCCCAGCGATCAATTGGCCTGGATAGCGGCGTGCACCCCCTAAACTCCTACGGCCAGTCCGTCTCCCCGAACGCGCACGCGCCGGCCGGCGGCGTCGAGGAAAGGCGCGGGCCTCCTTTGCACATGATGACGCGCCCGCTCAAGGTCAACTCCGCTCCCGCAAGAGAGGCGAGCGCGGCGGCGCCCCGCGCCCTCGCAGTCGCCCGCTTCGTCCGCGGCGCCCTCCCCGGACGCCTCTCTCCCAGGCGCGGTTCTGTATGACGGCTACTTCGTGTCGCTTGTCGGCGTTTCTGTCCGGGGGGCGGGCATCGATCCGTCGGGGCATCACCAACGAAGCTCGCGGCGCCGCGTTGCAGATCGCCGGTCACTTTGCTTGCGACCGAAAGCGGTCCCTGGTATTTTGATCTGAAGTCATAATCGCAATGAATTCCGCAACCGGTTTCGCATTTCGACGCCGCACAAGTCAATGCGCCGGAGTCGCCGTACTGAATATGACCGGCGGCGTCGACGATACCTGTTTCGATTGGTTGAACACCGTGTCTGTGCGGCAGTTCCGTCAATGCGGTTCGCGATGCCTTTCAGGAAACAAGGCGCAGACACCCTCGCTCGCGGGATGCCGAGCCGTCCCTTCGAAGAATTCTTGGCCGAGTGGATCCGAAGGCCCTGGAGGAGTCGTTCTACGGCCCGGGAATTCGAGGGTGTTCGGCACCCCGACAAGGCAAATATTGGGATCTGTAGAGGAAATGGTTTTCGGCCTATGCGCACCGGCCGGCCGATGGCTTTCCGCATTTGTTTCCACGGAAGCCTTTGCCAATGCATACGAGGCAAGATCCGCACCTGATACCACCTCGACGGCAGCGCTTCTGCGCCGATCGGCCGATCCGGCGCAGCCTGGACGACAAGGCGTCCGGCGATTTATGAACGTTGCTCAATCCCGAATTCCATGCGGCTTCTGGTCGTTTGACGACGATATATCTGTCCGCGGATGCAATCGCCCCGCGGATTGACGGCCGCAAAATACTCGGTTCCTCGAGTCAACCATCGCCGATGCCGCGCAAGCGGGCCATGGCGTCGGAGGAATTCGTCTCTCGCGGTGATCGATGTGGGATGCCGGGGGCCGCGCCTGCTCTCTTGCTCCGGCTGCGCAGGCGGCGGCAAGACGATGCCGACCCGGATTCTGACCGCGGCGCCTGCACCCTCAACGACAATCAAGTCGCGCGATCTCGGCGCGGACGACTTCTTTAGCAACCGTTCGAGCCCGCGGAGTTGGCCGCGCGCTGCCGGCGGCTGAATGCGCCGCTCAGCGGTGCGCTCGAGGCATCATCAAACTAACCGCTTGGAAGCGTCGAACCTGCCCAGGCAACGGCTCAGCCGTCGACGGTCGCCGAAAGTGGAATTACCGCGCGGGAAGGTTTCCTGCTGCGAATCTTGGTTCGGCGTATCGACATGTGGTGTCTCAAGGAGGCGCGTGCACAGGCGCCTCGCCGGCCCGGACCACGAGATAACGCCGAACGCCATCGAGGTGCATGGGTCAGAGACTGCGCCCAAGCGGGGCGACTCCGTGTGTCATCGCGCCTGCGCGCCCTGGATATCGCTTGGAAGGAGGCCAATGCGCCGTGACCTCCTCGATCACCGGCGCGTTGATACTCTGGCTGGTCGGTTTCCACTCATGCTTCTCGCACTATGCGGCCCCCTGGTGCATTACTCACCACAATTAGCGCCCGGCGTCATCAGCAGCGATCGTCCGGTTGAAGGACCGGCCGCAAATGCTCGGGATGGCCACTTGACCATCAATACGGTCGTATGCTGGTCGACACCCGTTCGGACCCGCCACCCCGCTGCCGTCCCCGATTCGGTGATCTACACAATGCTCTATACGTCCGTCCGGCTCATCGACTGCGACTCACGGCTGCCGGCGTTGCCAATGAGCGGGTGAGACCAGTCAGCTGAATTGCGATTACCAACTCGATCGCCGCGCGTCCGCAGCCTCACCACACGGGTCGACACACCCGGCGGTGTAGTTCTCATGACCGTTGCCGACATCAGGCCGTCCCGATCCCCGCCGCTACGGCTTCATGAGTACCTGTTGTGGGAACTTCGTCCAGTGGATGTACCCTGTGCTGGTGTGGGTTGGCATCCAACTGTACTCCGTCCGCGTTTAAACGCTTGCGCGATGAAATCGCGGCCGTTCGCCCCAGGACCTACGCGCAATCGAGAATCGTCCGTACCGACGCAGCATTCGCACCCGTGGTGGTGACCCTGAATCGCTGTTCACGACCTTGCGCTTCCTCGGTGCAGTCGCAGCAACATTCATCCGCGAACACCGAGCATCATGCTGCGCCCGCCAGATCACGGAGTCTGCAGCACAGCTGCGATCTGCTGTGTCGCGGAGTCGGCTTCCGCACCGGTCAAAAGCCCGCCTCCTCACCTCGATGATTGGCATCGCCCATTGGCGCACTCGTCCACCAACTGCTGGCCCGGGCCCTGCCGAACCCACGGTCAACCATCGCCACGAAGAATCATCGCGTGGCGCCGACACCATCGTCGGCTAGGTCCGTCGCCCGATTCTTCGATCGCGCATTGCAGTCCAAACCTCGATCTAGGCATCGTGTGAAGCGGCGTCTCTCGCCGACCCGCGCTGATCGACGACCCTGTGAGCAACCTGATCGATAACGCCCTCATACACCCCGTCCGCGGCAGCGTACCGTTCAGCGTCGGAAAGAACCAATGCAACCCCTGTCGCCGTCGAAACACGGGGCCTGGCGTCCCCTGAAGAGGACCGGCCATCGGGTTCGCCAGCGCTTCGACCGGCTTCCGACTTCCCCAGGCACGTCAGCGGAACTGAGACTTGCCTCGTCGATTAGATCGCGAGCTCTATGGCGCCTCGTGGAGCCTTTTCCCGGCGCGAACGTGCCGGCACCCTCGTGACCCTGCGTGCCCTTAGCTGGTCTACTCGGCATAATCCCCTTAGGTAGGCCCCTTGCTGTTCCCTAACGAGAAGGCCAGCGGGAGAACCTCGGGAGCCGTTAGGGGCTGTTTTGCGAACTACCGTCTCATTCTGATCACCCGTCGGCGGGCGGCGTCATGTTCACACGTTTGCGCGGATAGGATCCGCTCCCATGAATGTGATGACGCCAAACATCTCTACGGCCGGATTCACAGATGCTCGAGCTCAATCTGGTCTTCATGATCGGGGGGCATCCTCGCCTCCGTCGGCACGCCCACATTTCAAGTACATCACGCGTCGAATCGGACTCCGGCTAAGTGAACTCCTTACTTGGCGACATGAGCTGCGCGGCAGCCCAGCCGCCAAGGGGGGCCAGCCGGTGACCATTTGCCGTCGACCGACGGGACGTGTCTTGTTCGGCAACCACTCATCAATTGACTTTGGCGGTGGGGCTGGCATCTATCTCGATATCATGCAATCACACATTCGACGCCGGCAACGACCCCTTATTTGCTCCGCGCAACCGCGCCTTTAACCGCACCGAACGTTCGTTGCATCCAACGCCAACACCTTACCCACCTACAATCCATGGATACGCGCCAACGGGGCAGCCGGCGTCATCACTATTCAATTGCACGACAACACCGCACCAATCAGTGGCCCGCTGCCTGCGTCAATCCCATGGCCGTGCTCACGGAGAATGTACGTCGACACGCAATTTCGGGAAGCACGACCACTCATTTCCAATGAGACAATCCACCAGTTTGCGATCGGGAGTGCTTGCAGTCTCGGCGAAGTCATGGTTTGCGCTGTCGTGGTATCCGGTCTGCCTCTTGGGGCGCCAAAATGGAATCTCTGGCGTCTCTCCGAGCACCAGCGTGGCGGGCTCGCCGGGCGCTTGCCGCCATCGACGCGCCATTCTAGGCTCGGCTCATTCACTTCCAATCCCGGCTATTGGCCTCGTGCGTGGCGCCGGCCAGCACCACGTTTACACACAACCAGCCTGCGTTTGCAGATCTGTATACATGTCTTGGCGACGGCCGCTACGCTGCTCCACCGCGGATCCGCAGCTGCACCCCGCGCAGATGGCCGCCTTTGGACGTGCGGACTGGGCGAATGACTGAGGTTGGTATTGCCGGCGCCCTTCCGCCAATAAAAAAAAAACAACAAAAAAAAAAAAATCACTCTGTTCCACCACCGGGTTTCCTGTTACCTGTACCGTGACAGCTCCAAATGGGCCGAAACGCCGTTGCCGTGCAATGCGCAGCAAACCGTTGGCGCTCGCCGCCCTACTTACACCCTTTTCGTGCAGCCATGACAACAGCCCCACCGCGATTCACTTTGGTGACTGATGATCGCCGTGTTTGATCGGCTTGTTCCTGGTCGCGACTGCTGACCTTGGTTCAGGCCAGAAGCTCACCAGCGTGATCGAGCGGAGCTTTCGCAAGGCAGGAAACAGCGTATGTGCATGAGCCTCAACTGACCGATGTGATCCATCCACCGTTTCTTTCGACAACCCGTATTCAACAAACCGCGGCCTCGGTCTGTCCCTTTCGTCGCCTTTTATACCGTCGCGTGTCAATCCATCTTCGGCAGCGGCGCTTATGGTGCGCGGCACCAGGTAACAGCGTGACCGTGCGCTATCTTACCTCCGGTACC
>Ga0179593_1427501_pt1 | contig 10020 bp, 10 predicted proteins | sample CZODoug2_1_08_16_FD_185931 | JGI IMG/M metagenome (GOLD analysis project Ga0179593, IMG submission 185931) | Vadose zone soil fungal communities from Angelo Coast Range Reserve, California, USA - CZODoug2_1_08_16fungal (PacBio error correction) | ecosystem: Environmental > Terrestrial > Soil >...
CGCTTGAATTCATTGCACGAACGGCCCCCGTCGAAGAAATCGAATAGCTTCGAAAAATCCTCGGGCTATAAAGCTATGCGTACCGATGAAGGTCTGACTTCGGTACCTCATAAGACCCTGGGTGCACATTTTAGTCAACGAGAGATTCCCTAGCAGAATTCTAGACGATGGGTACCTATTTCGGGACCGATTCAGGGTTTCATTGGGACGCTCGCTCGGCAGAGGATACACAATCAGAGTGGTAACTTTATAAAGGGAGCGACGTGAGGCTATACACCAGCAACAAAAAAACCCCGGTTTACGGACGGAAAAGGGGCGCAGCAGCCGATCACGCGAGAAAGTGACAAATATTTTCAAAATACGCTGGAGAACACGAGAAAGAACATGCTGGTACAGCGGCGTAGCCCGTTGAGAGAGCGACGGGTAATTCTTCTCCCGACAAGAGAGAGTACGATGCCGAGGCAGGGAATTCCCAAAATGCCCAATGGTCAGGTAGTCGGTTTAGTGCGGGACGGCAAGTGGCTGCACGTGCCGTTGCGAAGACAGCAATTAGATTTTCCGACGTAAGAAGAAAAGAGTCTAATTGCGCGGGGGACACAATTCGTATAGGGGGGGGCGAAGCGGGAGGCTGACGATTGAAGTCGCGCTACAGCCTGAAAAGATGGAAAAAAAACCCACGCTAGAACCAGAGAGACGACCCGACGCCCAAGCAGGGTGAAAAGCAGCGGAAATGCAAGAAACTGGACTGAAAAGGCGGCAACGGCGAGAAACACGGAGGAAAAGGTATTCATCTCGTAGCGAAAGTACCACCGAGAACCGATTTGACCTTAAACGCATACGCCCTTCGGAGGATCCCGTACAGAAATATGAAATCGGGGCTGGGAAGGAGGAACTACGTGCGGACGGGGGTACGAGGGGGACAAGAATAGTGGGCATGGTGGAGAGGGACGGGAGTGATCGTGTCGGCCACCTCGGAAGCTCATTTGACATGGATAATTAAAGGCTGGGAGAAAGAGGAGATGCCTGCTCAAAAAAGGATAGGTCGGGGGGACAATGTCAGGGAAGGCGGAACAGCATAAAAGGAGGGAGATTCTTTGGCGTCAATGAGCGAAGGCTATTTCAGGTAGAGTGGCGTCTGGAGGCCTGAGAGTGGGGTCTCAGGGAAGGGGATCATTTTATCTCGAGAACCTGTAGAGGATGAGAGGATCAGCGGAAAGATACCAAGATGAAGGTCGAAGCACCAAGAAGTTTATGACGAAGATGAAGCTGCACCGGGGCTCAAAGGGGGCGCCAAGCTTCTGGGGTCCAGAACCGTTAATGGCGACCGGTGGATGGGGGCTTTGATTTCGACGTTAGTGAAAAACGGGAAAGGGTGAGCGGCGTCTGAGAAGGAAGTGGGGCATGCCTTTAGTAAGAGGTCCGGAGATTATAAAAAATGGACTAAGGCTACAGTCAGGCCCTTCGAAGGGGACAAAATCAATATACTCGGGGAAGAAAAGGTGAACTTTCCGGCAACATTTGGGGAGTGATCTCAAACACACTCGTGCATGATATAGGTTAAAAAGAAAAGAAGGCCTACTCGGAGGTTTAGAGAGTATGAAGAACGCGGAGATTGAAAGGGCTACCTTGGTATAACCTGCAAAGGAAGTAGGAGATTTTTTTCCAAGAAAAAGGGGGAAAATTGCCTTAAAACCTACGCGAGAAGGGGCCTACTTATTGCCGCGTCGAAAAAAACCTGAAAGAGGAAGGAGTACCTGCATGAAAAGATTCCGGAGGTAATCTATTTTGGAAAAAAGGGGTCTATAAAGGAGGAGAGCGGCTTTCGATTCTGAATAGGAGGCTATACTACATCAGGAAGGTGTGGGTGCCGGAATGGACCTTAGTGAAGGTCTTCCGACATGACTGGCCTTCTCGGGAAGACAAGCGATGCTACATGGGAAGAAAGAAAGCGAGAGTTTTCGCGAGTTGGAGGATGGAGGTGTAACCTCGGGTAGGCCCCTAGGGCGGGGAACGCAGATTAGGTGCGCGATAAGATCAAAAAGTTGGGAAAAAAAAAAAAAAGAGGAGGAAGAAATATAGATGGGAGGATCACATCAGAAGGGGGGTTGACAAAGAGGGACTAGGTGCTAACATAGGGCCCAATAACCAGCGCCCGCGCTGACAGACTAGAGGTTACGTGAGGGAGAATCAGAAGGCCGGGAGATAAAGGAGTAAACCACCCTTTCCATGCATGGCAGAAAGGGGAGGCATCAGACGGACAGCCGTGCACCTGACCAAAAAACAATCAGGAATGAGGATTCGTAGAACGGTGCGAATACAAGTCAATAAGATTAAAAGCGGGTATCCGAAGATTGATAGGTTGAAAAGAGGAGCGGAACGATGCACTCTCTCTGCAGGGGTTCGAAATCGTGTCCGAAAAGTCTTCGGGGTAAGGGTGTGGACAACAAGGGGGGTTACGACGCGCGGCAAGGGGGAATGTGACCAATTCTCAATGGGGAAAAATCGAAAGTACGAGGAGAGGAGCTCGCCGATCACCGACGTCGTGGGGGGTCCAAGGAATAGGCCTATTGAGTGGACGAGAAAAAATCAACGCAAGCACTGAAGAGGAGAGGGGGGCCATAGGGAGATTTATGGGGTTCCGGAGACTCAATATTAGCCTCGGTGAAAATAAGGGAGCTCAGCCCCTGGGCGCGAAACTCCTTCTCAAAAAAAGGAGAAGGGGTCAGCAAGAACCTGCGCGATTTACAGGGTGAAAATACCCTCGGAAAGAAGCAAAAAAAAAGGTCGTGCCAGATATCGTGTGGAACTAAGAGGCGGCGACACTTTAATCTCGCTTGGTCAGTCTGAGATCGTTCGGAACTTCTTGTTGAAAGTAAGAAATTCCGTAATAGAGGAAATGAAAGGACGGCTGAGATCAGAACGAGGTCTCTAGAAAAGGCATTTAGAAGGAAAGGACTAGCCAAGTTACGCAGTAAAGCACGAAAGCGCTCTGTATAATGAAGGCGTACAGCCCATAACTCCGAGAAGAAAGGTCGGATCCAGGGCCCTCTAACGAAAATCCTGTTGTAAGCACGGAAGCGACTACGGGAATGGGGACAAAGGATTCATGAGAAGGTGGGAAAAGGACAGTTTAGAGGGGGGCGAACGGGCCTCGCGAGCATCTAAAAAAGGAACGGATACAGAATCGTAAAACAAAGTGACTCACGAGCTATCGGAGAGGATGGGGGATTTGGGACGGGGAGGCTCCTAAGGCAGGAACAGAGGAAGAAATCGGTCGGCGGGAGGGGAGGAGCACGGGCTGAATTCCGCCTTCAGCCGGAGGTAAGAAGCGCCCGAGAAGCAGTTCGAATTGAAAGAGGAAGATACAATGAGGGGACACTAAGTGTGGAGGGGGAGACTCAAGGCAAAAGAAGCGTGTTGGGGGGGAGGGTGTTAAGCTTCGCGTACCGCCAGAGGGAAGAATGTCGAAAAAACAGGGGAGGGAACATGGGGGTCCCAAGAGAAGCAGGTATGACGTGGCATGAGGTAGATTTCGGAGGAAAAATATAATTCTGCTGGCGCAAAAACGGCAAAGGGGCAAGACTGGCCAAAAAAAAAAAATCGAAGACGTGGGCGTCCCGGCAATTGTCAGCAGCTCCTCGTCAGAGGAGAGATCTTGGTAGGCAGGACTACATGCGAGAAGTACACCGTCGTCGGAAGAGCGGGGAGAGAGGTCTGCTCTGTTTGGAAAAGAGGAATCGGAAAAAGATGGTCAAATTGGAAGCGAGAGAGGAGGGAGGCCTAGAGCAGCGGGTAGGAGTGGCGAGAAAGGGGAATATTGGGGAAAAGCAAGACCAAACAGATCGGTAGGAGGAGAGGAATGAAGAAGGCTAAGCGGACTAGGGGTAGGGGAAGAAAAGTCGGAATCAAAAAATGAAGAAAGGGGCGCGGGGGAAATACCGTAAGAAAGGAGGAGGAAGCATATATACCGAGTTCGCCAGAATGACGTCCTGTTACGACAAAAGAAAGAAAAGCACTGAGGAATGGGTTAGCGACCAAAAAAAAAAGGTGAGGAGGGGGAACGAGAGAATGAACCCAGATTCCAGTGCTGAAGGTGGATGTCGTCCACATAAGAAACAGGAGAAAATCGGGCTAACCGCGGGTGGCGTCCGGGGAGTCAGGAGGATTAAAAACACGGATCAGGAGTAAGCGATTCAAGTACCCCTAGGCGATAGAGGAAGGTAAATCAAATAAGAGGGAGGTAACAAGGAAGAGGTGGCTGAGTGCAGCTCGTGATTCGCAGCCTAACACACATCAAAGGAAGCTACAGAGAAGTCGACTATTAGAAGAGAGATTGACCAAGAGTTGGTCAGGCGGAGGAGATGGAAAAAAAAAAACCTGGGAAAAGAAACTGATCAAGAGAGGGGAGGGAGGGGAAGTTAGATGAAGAATGTTCTTCTGACATAAAAAACCCCAAGAGAAAATATGAATAGTCCGCTCGGAATTCCAATGAGCATTCTGACAGGTCAAAGGGGGCGAGTTTTATTCTTGTCTTGCATGGATGCACGTGGAACAGTTTTGCGCAGAAGAAGAGAAAGTTCAGAGAACTATACAAAAAGGCCAAATATACCTGCGGCGAGTTTACGTGCTTCAAGCAAAGGGAACGCTCGTGAAGAGGCGCTACAATAAGGAAACGTAAAAAGGCACTCGGGGGGAAAAATTGGAGAAAAAGACCGGAGCACAGAGCAAAGATTCTGGCCAGGTTCAAGGACACACCACCCGTTATGTCTGGAAGGAGAAACTGCCGGAGGGGAAGTCGCGCGGGGATCAGAAAGTCAGCGAGGAAGGGGAATCGGGAAGACTGGACTAGGAACCCTGGAGAAAAGTAATGAACCATCTTTAGGGACAAGCCGCTAGCTCAGTGGGATTTAAACTGTGGACAGATCAGGGAATAGGGCATGGGGGAGCTCTGGAGCAGGGCCTTAGGCGGTCGACACGCTAAAAGAGAAGGTCAGGAAAGAGATCGGGTGAAAAAAGGGGAAACCGCCGGGGGGATTCGATTTACGGCGCTGAACCGATCGCGAGTCACGTGAGGTACGGGGGGAAATGAAGTTGTCAGAGGCGTTGGGATGGCCTGATCGAAGATCGACAATTCGAAGGTCGATATGGCGTAGCGTAGAAAACTGAGACGTAGGCAGAAATAAAAGGGGAAGAGAGCGCCACTTCAAAGATCTCACGAAAGAAGCGAGAGGAGTGAGGCAAGACTACTTACCAAGGAAGTTGGGAAAAAATGAAAAGGAGATGAAAGTACTCGACCCGTGCCAGAACAGCTAAAGCAACAACGCTAGGAGGGGGGCGAAACCTGGAGGGGGCTGGTTAGTGTCCGACGTTGGTCGTGAGCGAGAGGCGACAAGAAAAGGTTGTCGCTGATTAGATGATTCAGGGGGGAGGACCGAGGTCTCACCTTCGAGGGAACGACGGTCTCCAGAAACATCATGCACTCTTGAGGGAAAAAAAATGGAAACGAGCCGCCGCCAACTTTCAGGATGTCAGAGGGAAAGGAGTTGGCGTGGGGAAAGATACGAAGCAGAAGCACCTATATCTACGGGAGCAGAATCTCGGAGGAGAGGTCAGGAGAAAGGGGGCGACGGACAAGAAGGGAAAGGGGAACTGGTTAATTCCAGCCCGTACAAAGAAAATGGATGAACGGGATTGCAGAGCTCTAAAAAAGGGGCAAACGAGGGGAGGGAATGAGGGTCAAGTTCTGAAGGAGAAAGGGTAAAAGAGAGCAGAAATAGCCGATTGGCAGATACTGCAGGAGCCAAAAATGGAGTGAGACGCATACATATTGGGGTGGGGGGAAGGATGAAAACGGCTGGCCGTAGAGGGGAAGAAGGAATTCCATGGAAGATGCTCTGTCTCGACAGGCCTTAGGAATGGTCCGAACGGAGCAAGCGCATTGGGCAAACGAGGCAGACTGGGGATCATGATGGGGTAAAATCTGGGAGTCCAGGGACAGGATTTGATACGCGAGAATCAGGAACGAGGAGGAAAGAGGGGAGAGATAGGAGGGATCACATCCTATGGGTTCCTCGAACGGGGAAAGCAAAAAGGTTAAAAACGACGTCGACGAAAAGAACGATACTTGGAAAAAAAGAGTCTTAGGATGGAAAATGTCGCCTGAGGTCCCGAGACCAGCGGAAAAGGAAGGAAAGGTATTCATCACCGTCCAACCCTTAAAAAAAAAGACCAAAAGTAAGGAGTATAACTTTTAGAATCCGGCATTTGAAAATCCTTATAAGCAGCGACGATCCCTAAAACGCGGCCAGGGTATGTCATAAGGGAAGCATAGGTTTGGAGACTCTACGAAATACCCGGTAAAAAATTCTGGAGGCGGGGGACCTGATGATTTTTGCGAAGCAGGACCTTTTGTTTCCAAGGTTTGGGGGAAGGGAGCATCGCCCAGAAGCTCGAAGTAAAAGCGAGACGGAAAAAAGGTCGAGGAGAAAAAAGTCGGGTCGGGATTTGGAACAGATAGAGGGACAAGGAAAAGTCGGTTTTCAATACCTCATGGGAGGAGAATTAGGGGGACAGATATAAAAGGGATGGGGGATGGGTCTGTGGACCGGCCTTCCCTCTGGCAGCGCTGGGGTTATAAAGCTATCGGAGCGAACTCATCGCTGAAAAAAGTCTGATGGGAAAAATGTTGGTCCTCCTCGATAAAGAGCGTGGGAAGGTGAACAATAACGGAGGAAAAGAAACTCCCACATCAAGGCTCAAAGAAGAGAGGGGTGGACAGAGCGTCTGACAAAGGAGAAGGGAGTGGATCTCATCCTAAAATTACGAAAAATTCAGGGTTTGTGAGGAGACCGGCCTCATCTGAAAGAAAAGGGGGAGCGAGAGAGGCGTCAGATAGGAGTAATGGAGGAGGCGAAAAGGGGTCTATTTACGCCCAAAAAAAAAAACGCGCCTTGCAGAAGGAACGAACAGGGAAAGGGCATGGGGTGGAAAAAATCCTTCGGGTAAATCACCATAACTCCTCGCTATTGATCTGAAGAAGGGGTAAATAAATATAAGTCCAGGGGGACAAAAGGCCCGGAATATACATTCGGTGGGGGGGGAAAAGTTCATTGGACCATGGAAAGGGAGAAAAAACATGGAGAGGGTGGAACTGGAATCAATGAGTACGACAGCAAACAAAACCGGGCCGACGGGGCTCGTTACCGGACACTAAAGAAGAGAAACGCGTTAGATAAAGATTGCATTTGTTTAGACGGATATTCTGAGCTACGTATTGGCGCTAAAGCTTAAACTCGTTCTAGTACTTCTAGCACGTCGGGTAGATCAGAATGAAGGTTGAAGAACTGATCCCTTCAAAAAAACAATTCTTAAGGTTAACTTGACCTACATTTTTGGGGTTTGAACTGAAAAGCCTTTTGCGTTAAGATCATAGGTAGACGTTTGGGGGCGGGTGGTACAGACTCCTTAAATTGGTCTAGAATACTCGGTAATCGCGCTTGCAAAAAAGTGCGGATATGTAAAATTAGACCCCATATTTAGGATGGCAATTAGGGATGTAGCGGAAAGAGAAGGATTCTGAACGGGGACGTGCTCAAACCTTGGCAGGCAAGAAAAGAAACAAAGTAACGATGGTTTAGAGGGGGCCTGGGGGGGAAAGAACTCGTCGATGAATCTATGCTGGGTAGAGACGGGGGAAAACAGGCGCTGATACCAGAGAGATCACGGGTCAATAACGGTTCTTGGAATCATGGTTGACCAAAAGTAGAAAGAGAGGAAGTCAAACTTGTACGAGCGGGGGGGGGCTGTAGGGGGCAGGAGTCGAGGAAACAGCGTTGGAGAAAAGGTGGGGTCACAAGGAAAGAGAAGAAGCGGCAAACACAGATCTGTCCGAATCAAATGAGATCCGGATAGCGCCAATAGGGTCGGTGAAAGGCGTCAATCAAGGAAGGAGGGGGCGAGGGGAAGCAATCAACCCTGGTCGGACGCGAAGGACGGCATATGAGGGGTGAGGGGAAGGATATTCGTCTGTGAAGACTGAAAAAGTAAGCACTTAAGTCAATGGGTGAGCTAGATCAACAACAAAAAGGAGGGAGAACCCCATTATTCAGAAAAGGATGGACTCTTACGCCAAGACCGAAGAGCGACAGATAGGCGTACATGGCAGGGCAGCTTTCACAACCCTAAGGGCTTAGGTGGTGCAGAAAGTCAGAAAAAGGGCTATCGCGGGAATCCTGATTTGGAAAGGACTTTTGTCGGAGGACTCGGGAGAGAACATTCAGGGAAACCACAGAAATCAACGCAGCTCACAAACGCACCACAAACGGGAATAGAAAGGTTGGCCCTCTTCTAGGCCTTTTGGACAAAAAAGGAAGCTTCTGGAGCAGCAGAAATTTATGCGAGACCGGTAGCGAGCGAGTGGTACCGATCTCGCCTATGCACCGAGGCTAAAAACGCCATTAGGAGCAGCAAGGCAAGTGGTGAGGGGGTAGTTCTGCAGGGCGGGGAACGGGGAGTTTGAAAGATTAGGGTAAGAGAAAACACAGAGTAAAAAGTCACCGGAAGGGGAAGACGACAAATGTCGTCAAGCAAAGGGTGGCCGGACCAGGATGGCGGGAAGAGACAGCCTGGACAACACGAAAAAAGACGAGTGGAGGACGACCGCAGCCCAAGCGAGCCGGGGCACGGTGGCAACAGAGGACAGGTCATTCCAAAGGAAGGTAAGGACCAAGGCGGACCGGAAGGGGGAATTCAATCGGCTACAGGACCACGAGAACCGTTTGGAAGCGGTTCGCGCAAGCCCGGGCGACCGGAAAAAAAAAATAAACAGTCTAACTCTTTCGAAGGTGTTACAAACGTCGCATGCTTGGCAGGTTGGGCACTAGGAGCAGGGTCGAATGGACTTTGGGAGACAAACCGCGAAAGGCGAATTGAGGCATGAAATAGTGGAGGGTTAGAAAGGGGGGCAAAAAGAGAGAGTCCGCTGGAAACAGGGAAGAGGTCTGAGCAATGCTTTAAGACACGAATGAAGGGCAGAGGCGCTGATAGACTACGGGGGATGTCAATCGCGGGAAGGAGGATTTCCGCTGAAAGTAGAGGTTTTCGCAGGTTACCTAAGAGGTGATAGAGCAAGGAGTACTCCTACCAAGGCGGGCAAGGGGTAGCCCTGGGAAAAATAGGTCTCCTTCAAACGAATTTGAATGAAGATGAGAATGCACATCAGACGAAAAGGGAGAAGCCCCTGCAACAAAGAAGGAGTCACAACCTGTTAAGGTTGGGGGTGATGGAAGGAAAGGGAGTTAAAACTTACAGTCGTGAGCGGGCCCATAAGGGGTGGGGCGATGGAGGGATCTCTGAAAGGGGCTCGCGCGAAGCTATTCCCGTCGGGCCACGCGCAGGCGCAAGTGAAAGAAACCAAGACAATAGAAAAAACGATTCTAGAGGCAAACTAATATTCCGCGCCACTTGAAATTGCTGGGAAAGGTCACCGGAATAGGGGGCGGTGAAAAAAGATATAAGGGAAATCCGGTAAGGATGGGGGGGAAGCAGCGAGGCGGGGGCATATCTCTTCGTCACAGAATCGCGAGGGTTAAGGGGTTGTTTGGGGGCCGGGAACTTGGCGAACAGGAAAAAAAGGACCGGAAAACCGAAGGGGAATTTCGCCCCGGACAAGGGGGGGGGGCAAGGAAAAGATGTCTCCGCTAAAACAGGAACTCGAAGGCTGGGGCTGCCCGGAACAGTAAAGGCAAAAAGGTTGTAAATCGAGCAGAAGATGAGAAAAACAGCAGATTCATAAAGGGCGGCAACAATTTCTACAGCAGAACTGGCATTGAGGGGGTGGGGGCAGGATGGGGGACACGGAGGCCGAGAGGGAAGGGGATAAGCACCAGGTATAGGGACCGACCGCAAGGAGACATTGTCCGAACGCGAAGCAAAAAAAGGGGTGAGCCGGAGGAGAAAGGTTAGGGGCATCTTGGAGGGGCAAACTCGTAGAGGGGACAAATCTGAGGTGAAGACCGAGAA
>Ga0179593_1475795_pt1 | contig 10020 bp, 16 predicted proteins | sample CZODoug2_1_08_16_FD_185931 | JGI IMG/M metagenome (GOLD analysis project Ga0179593, IMG submission 185931) | Vadose zone soil fungal communities from Angelo Coast Range Reserve, California, USA - CZODoug2_1_08_16fungal (PacBio error correction) | ecosystem: Environmental > Terrestrial > Soil >...
GGGGGGTACGCAGCAACTGGCAGGGTACCGAAAAAAAAAAAGAAAAATTCCGTTAATCGGGTGCAAAAAAAAAGGAAAGGGCCCAAAAAACAAAAGCAAAAAAGGACCGTTTGTGGGGGTCAACAAAAATGACGAAAGGAAGGGGCCTGGGGGCAAGAGGGAGTGGATGGGACGGGGGGGGGAAAGCGAATCGCGACTCAACGCACGGGGTTCTGCAAAAAAGATTTGTTTGCCCAATCAGTGGGAGCAAAAAAGGAGCAGACCAGGGACGTCTTGAAAAAAACTCAAACTAGGGGAGAAGAGGGGGGGGGTCCGGGAAGGACCGTACCGCGTTGGGAATAGCGCCTCAGGAAATTAAAAAGGGAACTTGTGGGGGGGGACAAAAAAAGAGTGATGGGGTCCAACGAGGGGTTCCCAAGCATGTCGTCGGATACGGTTCAAACAACGAACAGGATAAATGGCACCAAGGGACAAGGGGGAGAGCCCCAGGTGGAAGAGAGGGACGAACGATCCACTGGTCATAGCAAAGGGGCCACATCAAACAAACAACAAAAAAAAAGGAAAACCAAAAATGGAGGTGAAGTACCGCGGGGGGTCGCTTTGAACTGAAGGGGGGGAGGGGTGGAAAAGAAATTCCGCCCCAGGAGACAGCACCAAACACCCCAGGTGACTTAACAGGTCAAAACGGATCCGTAGTCAAAAGGGGGAAAATCTCGGGTTGGGGACAAAAAGGAGTGCCCCTACAAAAGTGGATGGCAGGAACTCCCAGAAACGCCAGGGAAACGGGCCTCTTATGACCGAAAGCGAAAGGAGGACGTGACAAGAAAAGGGGGAGGAAATAAAAAAAAAGACGCAACTTGGTCAAGAAACGACCACCGACCGAGGGAAAACGTTAGGTTGGGGACCAGGAACCATGTGGAACAAACAAACACCTGCGGAGAAACAGTCCAAAGGAAAATCAGAAGGGGGGGAGGTCTTTTTGGTTGGGGGCTTGTTTCGGGGCCTCCCGCTTTGTTACGGACAAAGGGGATAACAGGTTGGGTGATGGACAAAAACCTTGATGGAAAGGGACAAAAATGAGAACCTCGGGCATGACCAGAAGACGACAAAACGAAAACAAAAAAAACGCAAAATAAGGGTAAAAGAGATAAAAATACTGGGGGTTGACAAACCCGAAAATGCAAGAAAGAGAAATGTCAAAAAAAACAAAGGAAACCCCAAAACCCCCTTAGGAAGGACCGGCAGGGGCGCCACGAAGGGGCAAAAACGAAAAGGAGGAATCACTCCCAAAGCGTCGAAATTTTTCGGATCAAAAACCGCACAGTGTAATTTCAAGCTCCCGAATTAGGGGCGTGAACACCAAAACCTCCCAAAAAAGAAAAAAACGTTAGAAAAGGAAACAGGGCGCGCCGACCCTGATCCAGCTGTTGTCCCCACCATGGTAAAACCGACAGCACGTTTCCCGGTCGAGCACGGTCCCAGATACGTGAAGGAAGGGGAAAAAAGCTGTAAATAAATCTTGTTAAGGTTAATATCAAGGCAGGCGCAAATCGGTTGGTCATGAAAATGGAAGTTTGAACGCGTAATCTCACAGCGAAGAAAGAACAATGCCTTTGCCGGGTTGGGAAGGTGAGCAAGGAAAAGGACAAATAAAAAGGTCATGTCAGGGGGACATGCCATAGGGCCAGCGGCCTCCGAAAACCCCTGAAAATTAAGGAAACACGAGGTGGGGGGACTCTCTGGGGACTGGTAAGAAAACCCAAAAGTGTTTGGACCACCAACAGGAGGAGAAAAACAACAAAAAAATGAATCAAAAGGGGGGGGGGGACATCGACACGCCGGGGGGAGGAAAAAGATGATGGAAACGGGGGGGGTAAACGCCCCACAATGGGGTGGGGGCCACAGCGCCAAAATTATGCAAACAGACTTGACACGAAATATCGCCCCTTAGTCCCATTTCCGGGGAAAAAGAGAAAGGTGCACCGCTTCGTCGGAAACAAAACATGAGGGGAACTAACCTCAGGTCATACCACGCCAGAGGAAAGTCCCCCCAAGTGGGGTTGGGGGCAAAGGAACGGAAAAAAGACAATTGTGAAAGGGAACCAAAAAATGGGGGGGCTTGAAAGCGGGACCCCATCCTACAAACGACCTACAGGACATGCGAAGGAGGGGACCCCTTGTAGTGGACGACCAGGCAATGCATAGTCCAAAACATAGTAAGAGGGAACCTTCGAAAAAAGAAAAAAAACAGAAGACCAAGAGGTTTCATTGGGAAAAAAAAGTTCAGCGCTCAATAACAAACAACAAATGAAGGGTTCTTAAAAGGAAAGAAGAGTAGACATTTTTGCGGCCGCACCTCAGGGGTAGGTGGGAGCATAAGTCAATATTTGACGGGGGATTGGAGATAAGTGGGATACCAAGTTTTTAGACTCCAGGAGCAGTGAAGCAGGCCGGGGGATGGTGGGGGGAAAAAAACGCTGTTTTTTCCCAGACGGACAGAAAGCTTGGACCGGCGGGGGGGAAAACAAAAAGAGCTTTAGGTAAGTTACTAGGAAAAATTGAGGGGGGGGGGAAAGGCACGGCCCCAGGAACAAAAGGTTCTGGGGAACTCCCGCGGTGAATTATCGGTTGTCCGGAAAAGGGGGACACCTATGAGACTGTAAGAGAGAAGAAGGCTTTGCGATGGGGGACATGTACAAAAGGACCTGAAACAAAGTCAATAAAGAACTCAAGGAAGGTGTGGGTTAGGGAACAAAGAAGGGGGGGTATTGTGGTGGGGGGGGGTTTTACACAGGGGGTGGAAGGTGGGAAACAATGTTTGCGGTCGAAACACGACAGAGATTGGTGATGGTAAAATTTGTCAGGAGGGAAAGAGCCGGACCATTATGGCTGTTCCAGACTACAGAAAGGGGGGGGGGGGGGAACTTGGTTGGGGTTTGGCAGGCGAATGAGGGGGGGAACAAAAAAAGAGAAGAGGCAAAGAGTGAGAGGGGGGACGGCGATGGATTAAAATGGGGGTTAACAATCGTAAAGCTGGGACGCAGCAACGGGGGGTGGGGGTGGTTGTGGGTTTGGACTCTTAGGTGACAAGGTCGGGTCTTACGGGGGACCAAAAGACCCTCAGGTGAGTGTGCAGCTTCAAAGTGGAAATCTGGGCACGGTCGAAAACGCAAGGGGGGAAAAGTCGACACCGGTAAACGAAAGCAAATAAAAACAAAGGGTATGGAAAAAAAGGGCCCAACAACCGGATTGGGGGAATGGTGTGTTACAGCGGAATAGGTAAGACCAATACCCGGGGGGGGGGGGGGGGGGCTTTTGGGAAAGAAAAAACTGATACTGTGGGGAAATCGTACCCGAGGTCGGGAGGGAGAGGGGCCTGGTCGGCAGGACGGGAAGTGGGGCGACAAAAGGTGGAGGGCCTTACTCGGGAAAGAGCGGGCCGGGAGGGGTAAATTACGTTGATTTGGTAACAAAGGTGTGATGGGGCGAGGCGGGGTAAAGTATGCGATAAGTGTGGGTAAGTGAAGGGGGAAACATATTTTTTGTGGGAAAAAAAGGATTGCGAAGTTGCCGAAACTGGGGGGGTTGGCCCTTGGGCATAAAGGTCAATACAAAAAAAAAATCGTCGCCGTAACTCCGTAAACGCGGCAAAGAAAACCAAGACGCATAAAAAAAAGGAAAAAAATGAAAAACTTCTGAATTCCGGGGGGGGATAAGGCGGGGAACGAACTGGTGGAGACCCACAGGCGGAACCACCGAAAGGAAAAGGGGGGGAAAAAAAAAGAAGAATTCTGTGGGACTGGGTATTTTCACAAAAGGGCAGGTGTGATGGGGGGGTCTGGGGAAAAGGTAGGTACGGCTCTTTTGATGAGACTATAGGAGAAAAAAATAAGAATATAAATCGAAGAATGAATCTTTGACGGCGTTAGGGGAAAAAAAGGTCTCTGCTAAAGGACAGCACCTTCGGAGGCAGTTGGGACCTTTTTGTAAAAAAACAAAATCAAGCGACATCAGGGGGAATGAAAAGGACGGCACGGGACTGGGAAGGAAAGAAAACCAAATGTGTACTCAGTCCAAAAGGCCGTCGTCAACTAAAGAAGTCCGGGAAGAAAGAAATGTGAATCAAGGAAAGGTTCGTTTGGGGCGGCCGCCGTGGGAGACGGGGGGGAAGGGAGCTGGCGAAAGAAGGGGACGTGAAGGGGTAGGTTCCCCTGCGAGCACCGTGCAAGTGGGAGGGTAAGGAGTGGGGAAAAGCGAACGACGCCTGCTGGGGTACCAAAATGACCGTGAAAACGTAATATATTTGGTGGGGACAAAAACGGAGGGTGTTGGTGGTAAGTTTGAAATGGGGACAAGTAGCAGGAGAGTCACCAAACGCGATCCTTGACCGACACGTCGGCCCAACACCCGAGGGAACACAGGACAGGGGGAAAAAGCCGTTGTAGAAAGGGGGTTCAACGGGGGGGGGGGGGGGGGGGGGGGGGGGGGGGGGGGGGTCGCCGAAAGGTTTGTGTGGGGGGGGGGAAGAAAAAACGCCAGGGTGCGTCCTAAACGGGTTTAGTAGGACAAAATGAAAAAGACGGACGAGCATGCAGAAGAAGAACCGACAGAAAAAAAGAACTTTGTTGCGAGGCCCCGGCACGAAAAAAGAAAAAGGGTGGGTGCGATAAAAAAAAGGGTTTGGGGCAAGTTGGAGAAACAAAGTGTCCGGGAAGTGTAAAAGATAGAGATTTCTGTGGGGGTTAAACAAGAAATAAGCAGGAAAACCACGGACTAAAAAAAGGACAAATCGAATAAACAACACAACTTATAGGGGGGGGGTAAAAATATAAGGAAAGGGAGCTTACCAGTCTCTTTAAGTGCAAGGACCAACCACCAAAAGTTGGGAGGTGATACAAGTTTTTAAAAATACGGGCACCCAAATAAAAACTCCCTTTTTCCAAACACACCCATCGAAATCAATTGGGCTTAAAAAAAAAAGCAACCGTCTATAGTAACGGGGTCTCCAAAAATCTAATGAAATCGCCTCAATGAAAAAAAACCTTGGGGAAAGCCACGCGGGACAATGGGGCAAAAACTCGCGAAAACCGGGAAAACGTCTTCATGGTCCAGTAAGATAGGTGTTGCAAAAAAAGAGGTCGATGCAAGGGGGACTATAGAGTTTGGAAAAAAGAGGGGAAAGCAGAAAATGGAAACCAAGAATGTTGGCACGGGTCAAGTTAGGGGGGGCCGCAAAAGTCACCGAAACGCAAAGGGAAAAAAATGAGCTCACACTCTCAAGCACAAACGTGAAGGTGCGCAGGGGACCAATTTAAATAAGAAGACGAAATACTAAGAGAAAAAAAAAGACCCAGGGAAAAAACGGACAGGCAACCGACAAACAAGGCCCATCAAAAGACGTGCGCTGGTCCGGAGGGTGAGGTTGGGCAAAGGGTGACTAATTGGCGTCCCACAATTGGGGGGGGAAGGGGTACAGTGACGTAAAAATATTCGAATGTGACGGTTGCGGCTCTCCCGAACAAAGGTGATTAAGCAAGAAACGCAAAAAGAAGAATAGGGCGCTAGCCTCGTCTCGATGGAAAGAAAGAACAGGGAAAACTAACAAAAACCCAACGCCAAAAAAAAATTGTGCAAGCCAACCACCGCCGTGTTTCAACAGCACACCGGTTATTGGTGCAACGCGAATGGAAACAAAAAAAAGCGGCGACCCAGCCAAAACCGGCAAAATTCATAACGCAAGGTGTTTAGGTCATGGTTTGATATGGGGGGTGGGTCTGGGGCCGGCGGCTTTTAAAACGGAGGGGGGAATAACGAGTTTGAATTGGGAGGACTGAAGGGCAACAACCAAGGGCAACAAGCGAAGAACCCGAAACCTATTGGACGCAAAAAAAAGGAGGCCCTGGAAAAGTACCGCCCTCAAAATACCACCAGTTTGGTGCACCAAAAGTGGAAAGGACAATATAAAAGACCAAAGCAAGGCCAAAAAAAAGTGGGGGTAGCAAGCCATGAAAAAAAGACCAAAAAGGGAAACCAACCACAAAACAAAAACCTAACTAATTGGAAATGGAAAAAAAATCCCACTAAAACGGAGAGTTTTTCAGGCAACTCAAGCACCATGGTAGGGAATCCAAGTTGGCGCTGTGAAACGTAAAAACGAACGTTGTGAGGAGAAACATTCAATAATGAGGGCAGGTAAAAGGAGGAAGCTCTTTGACGCAAAACAAGGGGGACAAGAGCCCGTGTTTGATGAAAAGTGGGAGTGGTCCCCATATGTCCCCCCCGGTGTATGGGATAAAAAGCAAAGGAAATGTGGGGGTTGGGAAAAAAACGGCTTTGTGAAGGGAAAAAAAAGGGCAAGGGACGCCCATTCTCCAAAGTACACGGGGAAAGTCGGTGTTTCAAACAAAATGCGCATTGGGGTGGGACCAAAACGGGTAATGTCCCTTCGTGGGGGGGTTTCAGGTTGGGTTTTCGGAGGGGTGGGTGGATTTGGGGGGTGGGGGGTGGTGTTGGGGGTCGGTGGGGACAGGGGTTTCCCAAAAAAGAGGTGACATTAAATCATAAAAGGGGCGTGATGAACCCTACAAGTAAGAAGGCCGAAAGGGGGTCCCCGAGTGTTGTTCAAACCCGCATCCAGAAAAAAAAAAGAAAAAAAAACCGCAAGACACAAGTGGGCAGGGGAAGGCCAGGAAGTGAGGTCCAGCTCGCCGGGAGGAAAAAAAAAAAACACGGGGACACCTTCCTGTAGTGGGGGGTAATAAGTTCCCAAAACTTCGAAAAAATTACCACCAACGTTGAAAACCCGGGACCTCCCCAACGGGAGCGGGCAAGCAGGGGGAGGGGAAGAACACCGACCAAACAGAAACTTGGTAAAGAAGGAGATTGAAAAGTTTAGTTCAACCACCGGGAAAGGGGCCACGGGTGAAAAAAAAACACAAAATGGTACCACTCAAAGAACAGCCAAGCTAACGGGGGGGGGAAACCGTCACTTAATTCAGGGTGAAAGGGAAGTGAAAAAGGTGTACAAAAAGGGCAAAGGGGGGTTTTCAAAGGAAAATAGACTGTCCCCTGAGTGCTCATCTTTCACATAGGTCCAAGTTCACAGTTGAAGGTAAAAAAAAGAAACAGACGATAGGGGCCACAAGGTGAAAGGCTTTCTAAAAAGACAAACAAATCCAATGGGTGCGCGGCGGTCGCCGAATCTAAAAAAATGGTTCACGATAGGGTACAGTAAAAAGAACTGGTCAAAAGTCCACGTGGGGGGGGGGGAAAATCCAGTCCAACATATGGTGTTTCAAGTTAATTTCTCAGGTGTGGAAAAAAAAACAAAAAAAAACCATCCGGAAACAGAACCCCTCCGGAAGGGACAGGGCGTAGGCAGGACGGTATTTGTGCGCCAAGGGTGGTTTTTTACGGTGCCAACACCTGCCAAACTAGGCCGAAATCCGGTTACACGTTGGACCCATGGTTACCTGGGGCTAGACGAGGTAACAAGACCGCCGTAAAGGGAGCCAAATCCTCAAACACATCCTTCAAACCAAAGCACACAAAACCACGAGCCGCGGTGGGGGTGTGAGGGCCCCCCACCCTCTCTCAAAGATGAGAGGGGACGCCCGCAAAGCAAGGGGGGAGCTGGAAGGAAAAAAAAGAGGTTCGGGGTAAAGGGGGGGGGGCAAAAGGGGTGGAACGCCCAAAAAAAAGGGGTAGGGGGGAGCAAGGCCATCGTAGAAAGAAAAAAAAAACAGGGACTTGCGAGCGAAACCAACAACTGGTATTTTGCTCTGGTTTGTTTTCCCCGAAAGAGATCACAGTTTCCTCACGGGGGGAAGAGGAAAACCTTGGGGTAAAGGCTGGGGAAACCAGAATGGGGAATTTTCACCAGGGTAAAGGAATAGTATATTGAAAAGGGGGGAGTGAGGAAATGTCCTAACCTGAGGGTCTTGGGGGGGGGGGGGGGGAGAAAGACCATCTAATAGACTGTTCACACTTGAAAGTTTGGTCAGAGTCGGGGAAAAAAGCCTCCGGATTTTTGGGCGAGGGGGGACATTTGTACAAAATGGGGTACAAGGTCAAAAGTCAGGGGGACAAAATGCTAAGTACCGGAAGAGATACTTAGGGGCAGGTGTGTCTCAGGCTAAAAAAGGGAATGTGTGGGGGGGGGGGGGTTTAAACTGCAAAGTGACGTGGGGGCGTGGAGGGGGCCCCCGAGAGCGTCAGTGTAATGAAGGTTGCGGCAGCGAGCGCCTGAGGGGGGGAACTAGGGGCAACTCAGACAGAATGAGGGGGTGGGGAAGGGGGGGTGGGGCCTTGTTTTTTTTTGGGGGGGGGGGGGGTCTCGACGAATCGACCAACAGATGCACAGGTTTGATCGGCCAGAGAAGGGAGAAGGAAACCAAAAAAAAAAGGGACAGGATAAAACTCTCCAAAGAAACGGTACGGATAGCGAAGGCCCATTCAGATTTGAATTGGGAAAGACTAAGAAAACGAATCTTGTACGGGGGTCCTCTCACCGGGACGTTAAGATGTGAAAAATGGGAAGAAAGGATGGGGGAGTGACAAAAAGCCATAGGTAGACACAGGTTAATCGGCGAAAAACAATATGGGAATTTATGGAATGAGGATGTTAAAAAAAAAAAGTGGGGGTAAAACAGAGAATCCTTGATGGAGAACAAAAAAAAAATGGGGGAAAGGGGGGCAGATTTAAACAGAAAACTGAAGTTGGAGGGTGAGGTCGCTTATGTCGTTCTGTCCTGTGGCCCTGATGGCTGGGAAGGGTTGATCGACAAGGGAGGATTACCTTAAAGCGTTGAGTTGATGTTGAAAAGAAAAGTTGGGGCCTTGCGGGAAAGGGGGGGATGGTTTTTTGTCAAGTTCTTTAAGAGTAGGGTCGATGCAGGGGGGGGGAAGCATTTTGTTGTAAAAGCGGAAGAAGAGGGGGAAGAAGGGGGTGGTTCATTGTGGGCCAGTCTTCTTGATGGATTACGGGTTGTGAGAGGGTTGGTCCGGAATTGCCCCTTCAACGACCAGGAAAAAAAATCAAAACAACGGAAACTGGTAGTTCGGGGAAAAGAAAAAAAAAACACCACGGCAAAAAAAAATCCACCCATAAAACCAAAGAAAATCCAAAAGAAGGGCCTGGGGGCAGGCTAGTCAAAAAAACCGGGGGAGGGGGTTGGGGGTCACAACTCAGGAACCGCGTGGTTGGGTGCGGAACACTGAGCCCTTCTTACCACGCCGTGAATTGCACCTTCGTTATTAGCAAACTTTCAGATTGAGTTGAAACAGGGGGGGAAGGAGGGTTGGCTTGTGGGGGGGGGTTTTTCTGTTTTTAAGCTAGATTGGTAAGCTCTCTTTTTTGGTTCGCCATGATCGTAACTCCATACCTTCACGGAAGGATGACCGGATCTGGGGCAGGGGGGCGGAAAACCGAACGAAACTTAACGGTACACCCGGTTCACTTGTGACCAAATATCGGCTCTTACAGTGGTTAAGAAAGTTAAAAGAAATTTAAAACAACGGGTGTGGGGGGGGACCAGCTCAAACAGTCAGACGAAAGTCAAAAGAAAAAGACCCTAAGGAAAAACAAACGAGTGAATGTGGTAACAATCATCTGGTTGTTTCTACGTTGTTTTTATGGGGAAAGGAAAACTGTTTTGACCTTCTTGTGGGTCAAAGGATGGTTCATCGGATCGGTCAATGGGATGTGTCTTTGGTCCCTGCGCCGCAAAACGGGGGGAAATACATTCCCACTGGGGGTTTTTGGATTGGGGGGGAAAAGAGGGGTGTAAAACCTTATCAACGGAACCCCTGGAAGGGGGGGGGGGGGGGGGGATAGCGGACAAGACATATTGGGGGGGGGTTGCCCCGGTACAAACTAACTATCGGTTGGGGGGGGGGGGGGGCGGTTTTTAAGTGGGTGTTATGAAACAGAGCGTAGGGAAAGGAATTGGAGAACCCGGAAAGGGGGGGGTGACGAAAGCAAGTAAAAAGGAAGGAAGGTAAAAGAAAAAAAACGGAAAA
>Ga0179593_1550865_pt1 | contig 10020 bp, 8 predicted proteins | sample CZODoug2_1_08_16_FD_185931 | JGI IMG/M metagenome (GOLD analysis project Ga0179593, IMG submission 185931) | Vadose zone soil fungal communities from Angelo Coast Range Reserve, California, USA - CZODoug2_1_08_16fungal (PacBio error correction) | ecosystem: Environmental > Terrestrial > Soil >...
GAGTGGGGGAAAAAAACAAAAAAGGGAGGGGGGGGGGCCGCAGAGGGTTGGCCGGTCTATGGGCGACGGAGACGTTGTTCCGTTCTAAGTGAAATAAAAGGTTGCGCAGTCCAAAGACTACTCTGCTTCTAGACGGAGAGGTGCCAAAAAAGAGGCCAGGAGCGAGCGAGGGCAGGTTTAATGTCGTTTCAGTCAAAGGAAAGGGAGTCAGCATTCCCTGGAACTGTAATAGAAACAGCTCTTAAACCGTTCAAAAGGGAATCGCAGGGCCCCGGAAGGTTTGCAAAAAACAGCAGCACCTAGGGGGCCGCATGAAAACCAAGTGCACTCAGACCCTGGAAATGTGAATTACATTCTAGAGGGATGTGGGGTATTTCAGTTTCAAAAGAGAAAAGTAATCTGGGTGTCGCACTGGATCTCGGAAGATAGATAAAAAAGGCGAACATCTACACATCATATAAATAGTGGGCAGAAAACGAGAAAAGCCAGCGCAAATTGAGGAGTGGTCCGGGAATCCCGAGAGCAGATAAGGCGCTCGCCTAGGGATTGAAACAGAACCGGGAATGGGATCGGTGAACGGCCCGGGTGTCCTCAAGGGGAAGCATATCTTTAAAGTGTATGACGGTCTTCGTCTCCAGTTTAGCTGTAAGGGGGAGGGGAAGGTTATGCTGAAAGGGTTGCAAAGCCAAATCTCTTGAGAAGCTTCGTCTCTGGTGCGATGAAATCCTTTAACAAAAGAGGAGCTCAAAATCAACGTGGATGCCCCGTAAAAAGGCAGCTCATCAGACCCAAACGCTCATCATGAGAAAAGAATGAAAGAAGGCAGAGCTGATCCCTCAGAAAAGAGGCCCTCGCTTCAAGAGGAAGCTCAAAAGTCAAACTCGTGACAGTGAATGCTGTCCTTTAATCGACCCCATTGAAACGGGGAAAGTCACACCTTCTCGAAGAACGGGGTTCGGGGGGCGTCTAAAAATCTCAGGAGAGACATCCTAAAAAACTCCGAGGAAGAGTGAAACCATGGAAAACAAGGGAGGGGCAAGATGTTGGGGACACATAATACCGGAGCATTCAGTGCAGGGAGGAAAATCAGAAGCCAACCAAACGTTTAACCGATACTCCGACTGAAAGATTAATTTTGTCTTCTAAGGATGAAAAGTCTGAAGGAGAAAACGCGGGAGTTAACATAAGGGCTTCCGGTCGAAAGGTCTGATAGTGAAGGGTTCAGATCTACAAGGTCAACGTAAGCGGACGAAAAACCGCTAGATACCAAAAGAAAGTGGGGCTGATTGGTGCGCGGGAAGGGGGGCTTCGAGACGTTGCAAGAGCGTAGGTGCTCGCGCCCAAGAAAAATGACCGAGAAAGGGGAACGTTAGAGCCAGAGCGTCGGAAATTACAAATAGAGGGCGCCGATACCGCCATGAAAGGCGCTCCGCCAATGCCGCTTGATTGTCCAAACCAGGCGTCAAGCGGGAACCTTTATGAAGGAACGATATCGCTTTTGAAGGTTCCATGAAAGAAGGGGGCTATTGTCTCAGAAACCCTTTGTTCAGCGTCAGGTAAAAAAAAAGAATAAAAACGATCTTAAGTACAGAAAGTGCATATAAAAAGTGCATACGAGTGGACCATCCGGGAGATAGACTAAAGTAGCGCATCTATGGGGAATGGACGCTGGGGTCTCCCAAAAATACCAAACTTGGGGAAATCCATTCAAAACCGAGGACAAGGTCATCCAGAAGAAAGAGAAGCTCTCGGCGGAAAGTAAATGGGAAGTCGATAGATGTCAACTTGCTCTAAATCGAACGGGAATGTCTCAGAAGAAGCGGAAAAGGAGATATCGCAGACCCATTATCCCCTTAAAAAGAAGTGGGGATCTCGCGGCTGGCAATCAGGGGCGCTCAAGAGAAAGAAGAAAGAGACTTTCACGTCCGCATGTGCCGAACGCTCGGAATCTGAATCCGAAAAAGTCGTTAGAAAAGACGTCAAAAGGAGGTGGGCAAAGCATCCAGATCGAAATTAAGGAAAAGGGGGGATCTGTTTTTTCAAAGCCATTCAAAAAACCTTCGGATGATTCTCTGTGAAGAAAAAATGCAGGGGGGGTTGAAAGAGAAAACAGAAAGAAAAGGAAGAATGCTCGGGGTAACTGCCGGAAGGAGAGATACGCGTACAAGTCAGGCTTTATGTTATCTTCCGTGCCTGAAGGCGTAGCCAATTGGTTGTCCACACAAAGAGAAAGGTGGCTCACAAATCCTTGATCCCCGAGGTTACGATAAAGAGTCTTAAAATCCATTTACTCTAAATTAACGAGAGGCGAATACAGAAGCCTGCTGACGGATCTAGAAGAAAGAGCGCCAGCCGTATATAGAGAGAGAGCGTCTGGACGCCCCGAGACTGGCCATGCCCGTCTCTATAATCAGACTCTAAAAAAGAATGAGGAAAGAAGATTAATCAAAACGAGGGATGAGCAGAAGGCGGAACGATGACGCGAATTGCGAAAGAAGATCGAAGAGATTACTTCGGCTCATGAAAGATTCGATCCCGACTCTTCCGGGACCGAGAAAAGCGCGAAGGGTATGAGGAATTGAAACGACTTCGGCCGATCAAGTTTGGGGGAACTCGGGCTCCAGTGTCCGTGACAGGAGAGATTTAAACCTTTAAGGATTCGGTATCCCTGCTACAAAGAGCGGAAAAAAGATACAGAAGCGTCATACGAACTGAAGGGCTACGGCCGTTACCCAAAGATTCTTAGGAGGGAGGCGTGCTTCAAGACTGCCTCCACTCGAACAAACAAAAGGCGACATGGGAAGGGAAGGGACTGGAATAAAGCTCATCGGTGGGAAAAAAAGGCCAGATCTGTAACAAAGGACTTGTTTCTTGAACGTCTTACAGTTGAAGGTTGAGAGCGCACGGGGGGGGCTCAAAAATACGTGGCCACTACACGCGCAGGTTTGAAAGGAAGGGGAAGCGATTTCCCGACGAAAATCAGAGAACAACTAGGCGTAATTCTTACTCCCGTATGCCCTCGAAAAAAAAGAAAAAACAGTGGTGGGGAAGGGGGAGGCAAGATCTCCTTGATAACTGACGAGGGTTGGTTGACCAATTCGAGGAAAGGAACCCGTGTCCGAGCTATGGAATATAGAAACCGAATCGACCTTGTACCTTATAAGATTAACGCGGCAAAAAAAAAAAAAGAAAGCCTCGGAGTCGAAAGGGGGGGGTAGGTTGGGGGAAAGGACTTCGAACTCCGCTGCGTTTTATGGGGGGCGGGGACCAACTAAGGTAGAAGCTCTTACCACAAGCGCTGATCCGTAAAGAAAAAAGGGACCAAAATCTGAGGAAATCTTCAGGGAGATGATACGTGGCCGGCCAAAACGAATGGAAATTCTGTCGAAACTCAACAGCGAGAAAGAAAAAGCAACATATTATGGAAGAATGAGCTAGCGTTCATGTGGGACCAAGGAGTGAAAGTCTGCTATGTGCCTGGGAAGTCGGGGAGGGAAAAAGCAGGGGGCAGGGTGGAAAACCTACCGTCACAGGAAACAGGGCCCTAGATAGGGGTAATTGCTAAGACCTGTTCAAAGGCGAGAAAGAATCGAAGGGAGGGGGCTGCAGGGTTGCGTAGGGGGGCGAAAAGGTCGTTCGTAACGGAAGTCCTACAAAGCACACTTGACCAAAGTTGGATCGTCAGTCAGAGATTTACGTGAATTCCGCTGCCGAGAGAACTGAATCGAGGGACCTTCCTACCAAAAAAAAACCGGAGGCCAGGGAGAGGGGGAAGGCCTTCGAAGAAAAATCAGGGAAAAAGGGGCGTGCGTATCAAGGCGGGACGTACTCCCAGGAAGCTGGTGAGAAGGCCGGTTGCCAAAGCAACACAGCGAGAGAAGGAAAAGGAGGCACCATTTGTGGGAATGGTGACTCGTAATTTGTCCTGTGGCCGGGAAAGGGAGCAGGGTCGGGACGATAACCCGGGTCGTCATGCGAAGGGTAGGAGTTCGGAAGAAAAAAGTTTTAACTACATACATAATGCGCTGCGCGACAAAAAAAATTTTAAGGGGAGGAGGGGCCTGGCTTTCAGGTCGGCCGGTTATGCAGAGCATCAAAGAGTCGGGGAGTTCAAAGCGGAAGGGTCCGGAAGGGTGGAGTCAGAGTACCGTTTCGGATGGGGGAAGGCGGAAGGGGCGGGATTGTGAAGAAGCAATGGGGGGGGTTAAATGGGGGAAATAGTGGCAACGGGGGGCGACTTAAATAAGAATTTTCTTCCGAAGCCAGGGGAAGTCACGAATTGTGAAAAAAAAAAAAGAGTCCGGGGCGACATCGGAGGACATCCCAGGCCGAGGCGAAAAAAAACAGAAGACGTGGACTCTTCGAGCCAACATGGGGGAACATAGAACCACAGCCCCCAGAAGTCATCTCGCGCTGCTCGAGCGTGCACGGAAGGGCTGGGGGGGTAAAAAGCTATAAAGATGCTGGCTGCGCAAAAAAAAAAAATGCGTTGAAGAAACATAACGATCGAGGGTCTAGCGGTGATGAGCCAAGATCGCTAAACTCGAGCCGAGAAACGTGGGAATGGGCAAACGGACAGACCAGGGGAATTCAGACTCCATGGGAATCGAGGGGGTTCTCAGGGCGGACCGATCATTGCCGTGATTGCAGAGTGAGAAAGAAAAAAGGTAGGGGCGCGGCCATCAGCTCTTCAGGCCGGTGAGAAAGCTGCACGGACATGAAGTCCATGAATTACTGACTGCACGGAAGTTCTGTGTAAGGGCCCAAATATCGCGGAAATGCTAGGAGGGTGCAGACTGATGGGACAGAGCATACCGCAAGAGACCGTGGACTCTGACCAGTGCGCATGGGGAAAAGGCGACTAGATCCGCTCGGTTCAGAACATCGACCGGCACGAGAACAGACGGCGTTTTTAGGGGGAAAGGTTTTCTGGCGCAAGGGAAGCACAACCTCAGAAAAAAAAAAAATGAGGAAGAGAGAGAGATGCGAGCCTTTGAATGTCGTAGAATGCGACTACCGCACACTAAACTTCGCCTATGGGGAAGCAGGGCAAGGGAAATGACGAAAAAAAGTGGGGTTGACAAATCAGGAAAGAATGAGGCAAGGAAAGAAGTCTATCCGGTCATGCAGTCCTAACCTCATCATGCCGGGGCCAATTGGAGGGGACCGACGGAGGCACCATTCTGAACTCGTACGACGAAGTGCAACTCGGCGTCGGGAATAAGGCGCGCACCGGAAAATAGAAAAAAAAAAAAAAAACACAAAGAAAAAAGAAACAAAAAACACTCTGCTCCAGTCTTTTCGACCCTTGCCAGCAAGCTGAAAAAAAGCGAGATCGGAACTTCGGAGACTTCCCTATCGTAGGTCTGGCCTTGAGTTCCCAATGAGCGCACCTTACGGGAAAGGATCAGAAGGGGCGCTCAAAGATCAGTCGAAACGATTTTTATTCTAAAAGTGGACGTCCTCCAGATGAGTATTGTCGGGAAATCGAGTAATCTCGTGGATCTGCTGGCGAGCTTTGTAACAGAGAGGCCGGTGTGGGGATCGAAAGGGTCAAATAAGGTGGCTCGAAGAGATGGTTCAAAGGTTAGAAGGGGGCGGCGCGCGACGGGGCCCCAGAGATGTTGGCCGATGCTCATGCGGAGGGGGAACGGAGGAGCAGCCGCGGAAACGGAAAAAGGGGGCGTAGCAACAAAAGAAAATCAAGGGAGAAAACCTAAAAAAGCAGCTGCCCCGGGCAACATAAAGAGCTGAGAAACTACACATTCCAGACCCGAGCCCCGGAAATAAAAGGGGGAAACCGTCCACGCATGTAAAACGGGTATCGTCCGCCTAAAAATTCAAAGAGGCTCAAGAGCTGAAAAAACGTGACATCCGGTCCCCGACTAAGTCAATATTAACTTCGCGAACAGTGGTCGATTTTTGGTCATTTCGCCTAAAGCGAAAGCGCCGAGCCCACATTCGTCTCGAGGAAAACTGAACCCCTGGACCGTAAGACGGATTGGGCGGACCTTACAAAACCGAGACCAGCGGAGAAACCAGGCTAAAGAGTTCTAGGAAGCGCCCGCTGCCGCTAAGAAAGACAAATTTAGCTTATTATGCAGAGGATCGTCATTAAAGGCTCAATGGCCATCCTGAGTCGGGGCTACAACGTTAGGTGCAAGTGGAGGCCGGAGACCGTGTCGAAGCGTATTAGTTGCCAGCTCATACTCGTTCGAGTTCTGATACAAAATGATGAGTCATTCGGCTTCAAAGGGCGCTTCTTCTCCCTGGCGAAAGCTCTACGCAAGTCCGGCCCTTGTTGGGGCGCAGGGCGGTTGGTTGGTCGGGGAAATCCCTTTCGTTAGTCGAAAACGTGATACTTTAGGGCCTTGCCGAGAGGGGCCAACACTGCAAAAAGGGACTCAGGTCTCAGAGAGAAAGATCGATGAAATTGCACCTAGGGGAACCCGCCCGCTAACTCCGGGGTCGGCCCTAAAAAAAACGACTCCGACGACCCAGTCGCCATATAGATGTAACCTCTGGAAGGCGCGTGGACAAGGAGATGCATTGAAGGGGGAGGGGTTTCCAAGCTTTCCCAGGGTTTGCTCCTTACGCGGTCGCCCGCTTACCCCCTCAAAGTAGACTTCACTATCATCGAAGCGCGGAGTTCAGCAATACTAAAAGGCGATGGGGAAGCTAAAGCTCGAGGTGGGACGCACCAACCAAGAGAAGACGAATAATCAATAAAAACCGAAGAAGAAGACGGGAAAGAAGTTGGGGCACGCGCAAAAAGGGACCGGGAGCGGCCGGAGTAAGAATAGTCAACGGGCGAAATAAAAGCTAACGTTGAATGTTCACAAAGAAGGGGGGGGCAAAACTATACTCCACATGAACCCGGGAAAGACTAGGTGGAGCTCGAGGAATCGTCTCAAAAGGAGAAATCTGCCCTCTTTCTACTAAAGCCTGTCAGGGAAGGGGGAAGGGATCGGAAAACCTAAAAGGGGTAGTGGAAAACGAGCATCGGTCCGGGGAGCTTGTCGCAAAGCAGAGACTTTCAAGAAACGGGGGGAGGGGCTGTTATCAAAAGGTAAACCATCGATACAGGGGAGTGCTCTTCAACACGACGGCAAAATTACATGCCAGTGGGGGGAAATTGGGGGAGAAGCAAAGAAAACCATGAGGGGGGCTACGGGGTTAACGGAAGGCCGGCGCGACCACGTAGGCTTGGCGCCGAAGGCGGTCTTGGTAGACCCTTCAGAAGGGAAGGCCGAAGCCGTAGAAAGGAAAGGTTGGTCCCACGATAAGGAGGGGGGCGCAGGGAAATTGAGCCCCCCGAAGTTCAACCGCCATCGCCGTAAGGATCTGTACTCGAAATGAAGAGCAGCGGTAAACAGGAAACGGGTCAGCCATCCGTTTCTCGCCGTCGCGAGGAATGAGGGGGGGGAAAAGGAATATCCAAAAAGAAAGCCCTAAGCGTCCAATTCTCCATTCTGATATCCTCGCATAATACTCCAACAACCACTTCTATCAGAAAGAGGAATTCGAAGACTAAGACCTGGGGGGGGGAGTCAAGACAGGGGTTCGAGATGATAATTTACGGGCAGTGGACTTCAATGATCCCGCGTCCCTTTATGCCAGAGGACGTTAAAGGTGATCGTGATTGTCGAGTGCCCAAAAAAAGGGCTGTGGAAAAAGGGAAAGGTTTGAAGGGGCCGAAGGCTTTCTGCACCATTCCATCTCTGTGTGGACACCCGATCCTGGGGAATCACGGGACAAAGAGTTGTAGAAGGGGCAGGGGGAAACTAAAATATAGGCGGTCGGGAGGTACTAAATGGGGATCGGAGTCTAACGTCCTTCGGGAACGAAAGATTCTTATGGGCTTGGCGGACAGGGAAGGCGGGCCTGATCGTGACACCTCATGTTCATGTTGGGCAAGGAACAGGGGGTGTAGAATGGGGGGGGCGAAGGCCGGGAGCGAGTGGTTCCCATCATCTAAACAAAAGACAAAACTGTGTTTTCTCCCTTCTCGGCTTGCTGTCTGGCTAGACAAACAAAAAGGGGCCAATACCACGCAGATTTGTGGGTCAGGGGAGTGACACGACCAGAGGCGGAGAAGGGCGGGAATTAGAACTAGGGCCGGGGCGTGCGGAAACCGATGAGGAAAGAGGGAGAAAAAGAAGTTTCAGGGTAAATTGGCAAGGGCGCTACACAAAGAAATCCCGGGGTGTTTATTCGGATTCTCGGGAAACTTCACCGGGTTGAGACTTATCGCCGTTGGGACTCAGCTCACTGCCTCTTCCCCAAAGAAACGCTAAACCAGAAAAGGTAGCGAGGGGGTTGATTGATTAAAAGTCGGAACTCAGCTCGTCTTTCTTGTGTGCGGTCGACACCTCGAAGCAAAATCGAGGCGACGACGTGCTGGAGGAGGCAAGCTATCCTGACAAAGCAGCGAGCACTTGGTAATGCAGAGACGGAAAAATGTGCCGCCGATTGAGGGGGAGGACGGCACTAGCAACATGGAAAGAGATAAAGCCCTAAAAGGAGGGGATTCGTGAATTGGACGCAAAGGGTCCATCTAGTGACTCGGATAGGACCTTTTCTTGGTCGGAGGCAATCAGGAAGGGAAGTTAGAAGAGACCTGGCGGCGGCTGGCGGCGGCCCTCGAGACAGGGGGTTACTCGATTACCCTCTTCCTACGGCTAACAGGTCGGGGGGGGTGGAACGCTAGCGAAACGTCGTAATGGAAATGCGAAAAATCAAGGACTCGAAGTAGTATCGACGTGTGGTCACCCCCGGAAGATTCCTTCGTTCAGGAAGCAGCCCTCGGAAACTTGTAAAAAAAGAAAAAACATCTCGAAAAGGGGACCGGACAAACGGCGTCGCACTCAGAGTGACGAGAGCGAAGACAGTAAAAAAAGCGGGGAGGTCTTCAGATGCTGAGCGGAGATCAGACTCATCGTCACCACCTGGGTTGGGGGGAGGGGGGGGGGGGAAGGTACAAAATCTGAGACCAACTGTGTTTCCCAGCTGTACGCCGAGAAGAGTGTTTGCCTTGCTGGACGATTCAACGAGCTAGGAGCACTGCACGGGCACAAAAAAAAGGATCTGTTTCGTGAATTGGTGTCCGGTTCCGGAACTCTAGTGGTCTCAAATTCAGAATGCTCTCTATTTTAAACTTCGGAAGGGAAAATGAACTTAGGATGGGCTGGGTCCGCAGAAAGGCGGTTTCGACGTGGATCACGTGGAATGTGTCCTGGGAGTCGAGTGGGCGTTGCGTAAGATGGGGCCCCGGAGGGCGGACGGCTTCTTGGGACTATCATTGCTTGACAGGGGGGAGGTATTTGACGAAGAAAGGGAAATCGACGGCGGCTTTGGGATCAGCCGCCGGTCAGGGGCATCACGAGAGGGACATCGATCAACAAAACGAGATGCTCCCCTCGTAAGCTCGCAAGAGAAACAACGGCCCGAAGTGGAGCGAACACTTCCAGATCTCTTGGAGACCGTGGAAAGCCTCGAGTCCACAGAAACAGGGGGAATCAGGAAAAGAGCGCGCGGGGACGAAAGAAGCGAAAATCCCGTCTAATGTCACAAAACTACCGAAAGAGGGGAGGGTCGACGAAGGTAAAACGGGTCGCATCATGGAGAAAGCTAGATCGCAGATCGCGCCGAGTACGGTGGGGGGGAGCTCCTTTCCACCTAAGTAAAGAAAACATCGAGAGTCTCGGCGGAGTGCGAAGGAGCGATGGCGTCAATTCGGAGCTTTGTGTCAACACTGTCTTTTGCCTGGGGGAGGACAGGAATCAAAAGAAGAAAAAAGGCACGTCATAATCTAATTACGCGTAACCAGAATGAAAACGGGACCGAAATTTTCTTCCTTGTACACGTGCAAAGAAGGAGAGATGCCGGATAGAAGGACAAGACCGTGAAGGAAGACCGTAATGGGATCGAAAACCGGGAGTCTCACTACTCCAGGCGCGAGAAGGGCAAAGACACGAAGAAACCATCGGAAGGTTATATGGGGCTTAAGGTTTAGTGGGA
>Ga0179593_1582813_pt1 | contig 10020 bp, 14 predicted proteins | sample CZODoug2_1_08_16_FD_185931 | JGI IMG/M metagenome (GOLD analysis project Ga0179593, IMG submission 185931) | Vadose zone soil fungal communities from Angelo Coast Range Reserve, California, USA - CZODoug2_1_08_16fungal (PacBio error correction) | ecosystem: Environmental > Terrestrial > Soil >...
AAAATGAAGTAGTTCCACCGCGGAAATAAAAAACCTTTAACCAAAAAGACTCTAAAAAATCCAAAACCCCGCGCCGTTTGAGGGTTCTAAGTCGCGCGGCCACGTTCGCGCGTTCTCCGGTTCCTCGCCTGGGGGGAACGCAAAAAAAGAAAGCGATTGGCAAAAGTTGTTAACAAGCCGGGTTGACGGAACACAAGAAAGAAATAAAATGCAAGATCGAGAGAAGACCCAGATGGCGCGCCCCAGTGACACAATTGACTCATCCGCAGTGAATAAAAAGAAGGGAAGGGGACTGGCAGGATAGCAGAAGGAACCCTCGCTTTCCACTCGGGGGATTAAAAAGAAACTGAAAACGGACAGCACGGCGGAAGGCAAAAAAGGCATCTACCGACTCGCGCCCCCGTTTCGCGAAGTCGAGCACAACCAAAAAAAAACAAAAAACTCGCGAGCACCACACGATTTCGGAACTTTACGCCTTAAGGGAAGGGGGACAGCAAAAAAACAGTTAAAAAGGCGACGCTGATCAGACAGGCGGACTCTGCGTGATCGGCGAGAAAGTCCAAAAAGGGCCCGGAGCTGGGCGGCACAAAGTACTACGATACGCCGCCGTCTCGGACCATCGCCAGGCCGTCTTGAAGGAAAAGGGAACACGAGCCCAAAAAAGTGCCCCAGAAGGCGAAAAACGAAAACCAATACTTAAACCGTGGCACGAAAGGAATCTGCGCCAAAGGCCGAACAAAAATCCACGTTCACTACTCCCGCCTTTCATTTCCAAACTATCCAGATAGGGAGGAACCTAAGAAGCATGACGTTAACGGTTCTTCACTAAAAAAAGAAAAGAAAGTGGAAGGGTGCACCATCCCTGGGAGCATTACTCCGAACTGCCTACTACGCCTTCCAACTGGGGTCTAAAAGGGGGCCGAACCGAGGAAAGAAGGTGCCGGGAAGGGTAGTGGAACTTCCTCTCACCTCCCAAAAAACGCAGCGTGTTCTGAAAATGTGCAAGCCGGTCGACCGTTCGACAAATGCTCGAGTGCGCAGTGACACAGGGTGAAAGGGGAAAAAAGTGGGGAAAAGAGATATAGTTAAGAGATTCCCATGGCCATAAAGGACCTAACTCTGAGAAGATGGCTCTCGGGATGGTCACCTCGCGCAGTCGGAAACTCTACAGGGAAGCGAAGGACGTTCACACGGGAGGGAACCTCCACTTGACCGATCACTTAACTATCAAATCGAAGAAAAAAAAACTAGCAAGAGTGGGGGAATACTTGGGCCGCGGCATCCCTGCATCAGTCACCTTTCTGAAAGAAGAGGGATGTGGGGGGTGGGGGGAACGATACGGGGAGGGAACCGTTCTTTCCGTGGAGGCGGAAAAAAAAATGAAAAGAGTAGAGAAGTTTTAAATGGTCTTCCCTGCAGCGGACATCTCAGGCAAGGGGAAGAGGAACTAGGAAAGGAGAAACTGGAAAAAAAGATGAGGGGGGTTTTTTGAAGTCAAAACCTTGGCTTTATCTTTGAAAAGAGAAAAAAACATCCATGTACGATGAAAAAATGGGTGGAAGTCCGCACAACGTGAGAGGGGTCGTCGCTAGGTCTGATTCAGAATAAGTGGCAAAAGGGGAGACGAGGAAAAAAGAGTTCGCTGAAGGAAGTCCGTGGGCAGCTCATCTGACGCTCAAAAGTCATTACAACGGAAGTTTTCGAGCGGGAAGGAGACACTCCTGTCATCAAAAGTCTTGTTGACTTGCGAAAAACCTCCGCCGAGCGAGGAAGGGCAACTGGGGGGGAAGCAGAAAAGGGACTCGGGGACGAAAAGGGGGGGGGGGGTGGGGGTGTGGGCTGGGGTGTTGGGGAGGGGGGGGGGGGTTGTGGGGGGGGGGGGGGGGGGGGGGGGGGGGGGGGGGTTGTTATTGTGGGGGGGGTTTGGGGGTGGGTTTGTGTTTGCTGGGTTGTGTGTGGTGGGGGAGGAGGGGGGGGGGGGGGTGGGGGGGGGGTGTTGCTTTGGGGGGGGGGGAAAAAAAACACCTCCTAAAGAGAGAGCAAAAACAAACACAACTTATGAGTGGAAAAATATGATATCTGGGAGTCTGTAAAGGCTTCCAAAGGAAAAACCTCGGATACCAATGTCAGGTGAGAGAAAAAAAAAAAGAAAAAACGTAACTCTAGAAAAGGAAAAACTCACGAGGGTGGGAAGAGGGGGGAATCAAAGTCGAAGTCTATGTGACGTCGCAAGGGAAACTGGACAAAAAAGCAGAACAGAAAAAAAAGTGTACGGTCCGTATTCAGGCGGTAAATTCCTCGAGGAAAAAACTTAAGAAAAAGGGGACCTCTAGAAAGCCGAAATAAGATAGAAGTTTTCACAAGGACCGAAGAACCAGTTCTCCTCGACTCGTCATGTCGATGCTCAAAAGGAAAAAAGACAAATCCAAAACACAAGCGCACTAGGAGGGAGAGTCGAAAGAGGCACTCGTAGGGGGCGATCCAGTCATGTCGAGATGTCCGCCTCAAGGTAAAAAAGAACGTGGACGCTATCCAAACAAACTATAAGGGGGAAAAAAGGGGGAAAAGACAGGAGCTTTGGAACGGTCGAACACCGTACGCATGCAGGTAGAGGGGAACTAAAAGGGGGGAGGGCCAGCAAATAGAGGAACCAAGGTGGGCGCTGGGGGGAAAAATACCTAAAGATGTGGTCCCATGGGCAGCGGTGGCGCCAGGAGTTCTACGGAAAAAAGGTCCGTAGGTTGGGGAAAAGAAAGAGGTGCAAAAGACGAGGGGATGACCGCGGACTCTTCTCAAAGCCGGGGGGGGAGGGGAAGGGGGGGCATCAAAGGACCACAAAATCTCGTTCAAAAATGGACCTAAGAAACATCTCGGCGAGCTTCAGTGGGAACATCTGTGGAAAAGGTTCCGGTCAGAAACTCGCTGCCTAGGGGGCGGTGTAAGAAAAAAGCGGAAAAACCGGAGGAGAGGTGCTTGCAACGCTATAGAGTCGGAGGGAAAAAGGGAAACTGCCCCGATTCGCGAGGGGAAGCGTAGTTCGAACCGGAGAGTAACTGAGGCCAACAAGGGGGAGGGAGACAGGAGGAAGGCTGTAGAAGGGGGTGGTTAGGGCCGGGAAAAAGGAGCAGATTTAACCACGATCAGAGGGGGAAGCCATCCCGCGTTATTTGTCCGAGGACGTGGGTAAGTTGGGGGGGTGAACGAAAGCACTGTCGGGACCAGGAAAAAAAGGGGTTTCGGGGGAACAGGGGGCGGTGGGGGCGGCGTGGCGCTATCTTTATTCTCCAACGCCGGCGGGAAGGAGACGAAGGATGATATTACAGGGGGGAAAGGCGTTGAAATGAGTTTTCGATCGCTGGACAGGCGTAGCCCACCCATCAACCTCCCTGTTTTTGGGAAAAAATCTCCAGAAGGGAATCGGGAACTGGGTCATCCTCTGGCGCTGCAAGGGCGATCGGGTGAAGGAATCTACATTTCCGGAGATCGAGGGGGAGAGCATGGGGGCATGTCCGCCGGAGAGCACAATCCGAAGGTTCAGAAAAGGAAAAGAACTCAAGGGGGGTGCGAAGCGCGAAGCATCGCACTGAAAAAGAAGAAAAACTCGGGGGGTCGTCTTATTCCAGGGGGGGGCGCGCCATCCGAGTGTACTCCGGCTCGCGGGGAGAACAAGAAAAAGAGTTTTGGCCTAACAAAGAGCAAAAGATCACCGCGCACAACGGGTCATCCGACCAAGTTCTAACGACTGAGAAGAGGAAGGGCGGAAAAAGATTCACCAATAAGGGTTCCAGGGGCACTGTAATGCTAGGGTCTTAAACGTTGGGAAACGAGGAGCCCAGGAAAAAGGGGTCTAGGAAGGGGGACGGAGGGGGGACATCATCTCAACAACACAAGGGATTCAGGGAGATTCACGACCGGCATACAGGCGTTCCAAAAACCACCGCGCTCCAAAACGATACCACCCGAAGTCCGGTCCAAAGCGCAAAAAAAAAAAAACCCCTGGGGAAAAACGCACGGGTTGTGGGGCGAAGTAACGTGGAAACAAGAAAAGCCAGAAAGAGGTACCTAGAAGGGGTGGGAATGAACTCCGGCGCCGGCGCTGCTATTCCAGCTTGGAGAAAAAAGGGGGGAAAAAGACTTCCAGAAGCCATGCAAAAATGGTCTAAGTTACACTCCCAGGAAAACCAAACACTACAGACAGAGACAAAAGAGGGTTACACGGAATGCTGGTTTCTGCATGTTCATCAAACTGATTACTTCGGCGTTCGACACGCGGAAAAGCGCTAAAAGCTAGGAAAGGAGGAAAGCCAGTAAAAAGAGCGATTGGGTCAGCACGGAGAGGGCCACGGGGGCATCTCCCTGACGAAAAAAACTGTCAGGGCATGAGACTCAAAGAGAGTTCAAAAAAAAACTGCCGCCTTTGCGCCAGCGACCCAGTTCCAGCAGCTACAGGTTCAAGGACTGAAGAAAAGGACGGTTGGCATATCGAGAAGCCGTAAGGAAAAACTCAAACGGAGGGCTTGGGGAATGGCAACCGTGCAGAGACGATATCGGCGCCATCTTAAACAGCCATCCAGCCGAGGGAAGAAAAACCGGGAACAGAGCCTTGAAGAAAAAAAAAAAGAAGAAGAAAGCTGAAAAAAGTGCCCCGACTGAAGCCGGCCTGCGAAAAGGGGGGGATAAAAGTAACAAAGTGCTGAGAAAGAAACATGCGGAAAGACGGGGTGTTAAGTGGCCCTTTTCAAAGGGAATGGAATTCGGGGAAAAGTTACTCACCCCAACGGGAGAGCCCGATTCTTTGTATTTAAAAGGCTAACGATCTTGGGACAAAGGGGGCGTCGCGCACAAAGTCAACTTTAGTTCAGGAAAGAATGAAAAAAATAATCCAGACGGGAGGAAAAGCGGGAACCGCGTTGCTTTCCGCGGGGCAGGGAAAAATTTGCACTTACGCTAGAGAAAAAATCTAGAGAAGCGGAAACGGTAAAAAATATTCAACCGCGACGTGATGATGCACCCAGCTAGAGGGGGCACGGGAACACATCATCCCTTTGTGAAAAATCACTAAAAAACGTCTATGCCAAACCCTCCCTCGCGCCCTCCATCTGCTATAATAAACTGCGACAACGGCCCGGGGAAAGTCCAGAGAGCAAACCTTACGTGGAATGGGGGGAGCGAAGGGTACCAAACACGTACGTGAAAATCTGTCGTGGGGGGGGCTCAAGACGATCGGGCCATAAGTTCCAGACTTAACGTCTGACACCTGCCTGAAAGGAAAAGAGACCGGATAAAGAGTCACGAACAAAGGGGGGACCACGTATCGCCTGGGGTTGGGGACGAAATTGGCCAGGAAAGAACAGGGAAAAGGGAAGGTCGATGGGCCTGATCACGGCGCCAAGGGCATTAGACTGGATCGTAAAAAAAAAAGGGAAACACACCCTGATCGTAAGAAGATGCGCGTGTGGGCTTCGGACCGGATTTTCGATCCGGACGTGAAGGGTATCGTGGGCAGAAGGATGCCGAAAAGACTGCAAAAACCGAATAGGTTCTGCTAGTAAGAAAGCGGGAGAAAATGGACCTTTGGAAAAGAGGAAAGAGGTCAAAACGTCGACCGACACGGCCAGTTTAGTCGTGGCGCAGAGATCTGGGGGGGGGGGGGGGGGGGGGGGGGGGGAAAAAGTCAAGTTAAGTCCATCTCCTTCAGGAAAAAAAAAAAGCCAAAGGAGGCGCTTGGAAAAAAACAGGACACGTGACGTTCACTGACATTGGTGGATCGGACCGAGGGGCGCTTTGGAGACCAGTCACGGCAGCAGAAAGACGACAGAGAGGAGAAGAATATGAGGGAAAGAAAAAAGAGTACTAGGGTCATGCGGACTCTCTTACCGGGTGAGAAAACTATCAAAATGAGGTGGAAAGGAAGACTTCAAAAAAAAGGCGGGTTCGGCGCAAGCCAAACCGCGACTTTTTTCAAAGCCGCATTGGGAGGGGACGAAGAAACGCGCGAAGATGACAACGACTACCTGCAAAAAGGGGGTGATCGCCGCCTCGAAGCGGGCCGAGGAGGCGTGTAAAATGAGACAATGACGGGCCGATAAGAACGGGGACTGAAGGGGAAATTTTTTTTTCACAGAACATCAGGGGAACCGCGAGAAAAAACCAGAAGGGAAAAGGAGAAAAAAAAGGAGCCTGGCCACACGCTGAAGAGAAGGGAAGAAAAAGGGGGTGAAAAAGAAAACGTAAGCAAGCGTTTCGCGATCCAGTCGTTCATTGCGGGCCCCACTTGCGAAATGAAAAATCAGACCTTAAAAAAACTGGAAGGGGAGGAGCCCAAAGACAAAGGCGACTAAGGGAGTATACTTTGGAAAAGGGAAGAGCAGGGTCAGGGGAAACAAAGACGTCCCGCAAAGCTAAAAGGGGGGGAGCCGGGCTGGAAAGCATTAACCCAATTTGGATCAGGTCCTGCAAGCCAACGTAAGCCTTTTGTCACTTTGTCGATCGTGGGCACAAGGGGGGGAAAGAAAGAAGGAAAGTATGTTTGAAGCGCACTTTGAAAAAGGCCAAGAGGGATCTTGGGGGGGAAAAATCAGACCGATCGAAGAACCTAAAATGAGGGGAACTATGAAGGGGGAACTCGAGTTTAAAAAACTAGGAAATCAAGGAACAAAAGGGAGGGGGGGAGAAACAAGGGCAAGAATGAAACCCTAGTTCCGAATCTCGCGAGAAACGATATGCCAAACCAACGGTGTAAACTGGTTTCCTCCGATTGTTTGTAAAAAACAAGGGGGGCCAAACGGGGGTCGAAGACCGTTGACCAGATCGCTCAGGCTGCAACAAAATCTTCAGAGGGACCCAGGAACGGATTCGGCAAACTGCGTAGGAGAAATGAAATGGCGAATGGGTCAAAAAAAATTTCGGGAAGGGGAAAAGAAAAAAAGGACCAAAAAGGTATGAGTCCCTCTCCGCTGGGTCATAAAAAAAAAGGAGGGTGGGGAGCAGGAAAGCACACAAGGCTCACCCATAGGAACACACGAACAATATGTTCAGGGAAAAAAATCAGGGAAGCAAACAATGGGCTTCGGGTTAACCTCACTGTGGGGGAGGAAATGGGGAGTGGCAGGCTGCAGGAACGGGGAAAGGGAGTAGATGCGGCGTGCGGGTTTGTGCAGGCAGAGGGGAACTTGAGGGGGAGGGAGCAACGACTGTTATTCAAACGGCACTGAGGGGGGAAGGAAAAACCGGCGGTCGGCAGGTTGAACGGTGTCAACTGAAGAGGAAGGAGTTGGGGGAGAGGGGAAGGCTGGACCTTCTGCAGAAGATCACGTCAAAAAGGAAGGGTTTTGCCGGACGAGAAAAAATCGCGAAAGTAATGGGAAGGAAAGGGGGTTACCACTCTAAGAACTGGGGACGAACTAGGTTTGCTCTCATGATCGAAACATTTGGGGGGCGGGGGAAAAGTGTCGCGGTCTAATGAGATCCGGGGGGGATGGTCGCCGGACGCCCAGCCAAGAAAAAGGAGAACAAGGAAGAAGCCGGTCAATCACCCATCTATTAGCGAAGGACGGGGAAAAATCCGACGCCGCTGCATCGGCCAAAAAAAACAGACCGCAGGGATGATTAACATTCTTTTCGATGAGTGGGGCAGGGGACAATTGGGGCAGCAAAAAGGGAAACCGCAAAAAGACATTCCGAACTAAGACTAAGGGTCTCAAAAACCTGGAGTTGTTGCCCACAGTAAACTGCAGGCAATTGGAATAGTCAAAGCAGGAATCGCACGGACATGGTCAGGAAAAGGTCGAGGAAACTCCGAACTAGGGGGGACCTCAAAAGCTTGGCTGGACCCCGAAAACAAAACAACACAACCGGCGACTGGTGTTGCGGTAGGATGTGACGAACCTCGAACGTGTTGACAGGCGGTCAGTTGTGGAGGTCCTAAAAAATCGGCTTTGGAAAAACGGTCGCTTTTTTTTGGATCTCAACAAAGGATGGATTGGAAAATCTACTAGAACTTAAGTCAGTCAACAACCGCGCTGGCAAAACCGGAGGAAAAAGGCGCCACAAGCACTTTACCACCCAAAGTGAGTCGAGAAAACACATGCGCACAGACTACGGTTGAGGGGGCAAAAAAAAAGGGAAAAAAGGGGGTTCCGCAGGGGCGATCACACCTAAACTTGAGGGCGGGCTTCTGAGGGGAATGTCCAGCGCTTTGCGAAACAGTTGGGGGCCAAAGAAGGTTGAAAAAAAGGAGACAGTTGGGGGAAATGGAAAAGGAAGAAGCAGGTACACCTCCAGAAAAGGAAAAAAAGAAGTAAATCGACAAGCCGAGGGGTGCAGCACAACCGTGTTCTGCATGTTCAGGAAAAATCGGGGGAGAAAAAAAAAGGCCTGCGGACGAAATCGAAATAGAAGGCGATTGGAACAGCCGCAAGTACCATGTGACTCCACAAGGCAAGAAAAGGAACGAAAAAAAAAGGGTCTCACTGTTCTAACTAACAAACATGAGGGGGGGAGTTCGAAACACTGGCAGCCTTGCCGAAGTGGGAAAAGGAAAAGGAGTACAAGGCGCGAGCACAAAAGGGATAAAGGGGAAAACACAGGCGGTTGCGTGATCGGCGAGGCAAAAAAGTGAAAAACGAGCTGCAGTTAACCGGGAGAAAGAGAGGGATCAGGGGGAGATGAAAAGCGGGTCCGGCCACGAGGGATAATCCATAGCAATTAGGGAAGGGGGGGAAAGGGCGGAAGGGGACTGAAAACGACATCAAAATGGAAAAGGGAGCCATCTACGCCCAAAAGCCTAACGAAAAAATCACCACTTGCGTAAAAAGACGCCCATGGACCATGTAGGGAAGGCACGCCGGTCATCATCGTGGGTTAACTGACCTGAGAAGAGGGAAAGCAAAACAAACTCCCGCAGGCTGGGAGGGGAACTCTCACCTTTTGGGGTACTCAAGAAGGGAAAAAACACTGACGAAAAGAAAAAAAGGAGAAGAGCGACTTGATTTCCTAGGCCACTGGTAAGAAAAAGAAAGGGTGAAAGAATCCAGCGCGATCAGGTGCACTTCGGCTCGCAACACGCCCGATAAATAAAAGGCAAAAAGGGATGTTTTCTACCTGAGAAATCAGCAAGAGGAAAACGCGTTCAAAGCCCTGTTCGAGACATTTTTGAATGGGGGGTGGGGGATTTGAAAAAAAAATGAGGGACAAGGCCGAAACTCTTAGGCCCGCAAGGATGAAGGGGAAATTGAAAGAACCAAACAGCAGTCGGGGGAAGACTACGACCATTCGGACAGGGAAAACAATTCTTACGGAACGAAAGAGGAAGGGGAAACTCCAGATGAAAATTACTTTACAGGACTTACGTGGTCAAAGAACCCTAAAAGGGGCATCAGGGACCCAGCCGGCACGGCCATTCACCAGTGGAGTCAAACGCCGCGAAGCTGGGAAAGAAAAAGGAAGAAGGAAACAGCCTGGTAACTTCCTCTCCTTGCAGGGACGGGGGGGGGCGAAACGCCGCCAAAAAAAAAATTCGAGCGGGGAGGTCTGCGATGGGTGTTCCCCTGAAGAAACATCATAGGAAAAAAACTGGGGAAAACGGTTCGTAAAAGTTTCAAAAAGACCACAAAAGAATGTGTGCGGCTTCCCGGATTGGAAAATACCTGACGTGCTGGTCGTGGCGAGACAGGGGATAAGGAGAGAAGAAAAAAAATGGTTCACGCGTCCGCAAGTACACACAAAATCACGAAGAGGGATGGTCGAGACGGACGATGCATCACCCTCCGTGCAAGGGTTTTCATAGGGGGAGAGAACGGACACGGTGGGGGGCGGCGCAGATAGACTTCGCGACGGACCCACCGGGAAACAAAAGAACGCCTCGAACAAGAGGCACCTTCGATGGCAAAAAAAGTCGGGGTTTCGACTTGCAACCGAACCAAAGAAAGGGGAAAAGGGGGGGGAAGGATGGGAGGAAGGAGGACGATTGGAACACAAATGTAACGCGCGGCAAGTCAGTGGAAGACGTGGGAAGAAAGA
>Ga0179593_1631465_pt1 | contig 10020 bp, 10 predicted proteins | sample CZODoug2_1_08_16_FD_185931 | JGI IMG/M metagenome (GOLD analysis project Ga0179593, IMG submission 185931) | Vadose zone soil fungal communities from Angelo Coast Range Reserve, California, USA - CZODoug2_1_08_16fungal (PacBio error correction) | ecosystem: Environmental > Terrestrial > Soil >...
TCGAAAAAAGTGCATTCTTAGTTCTAGCTGTCACTAACGTATAGAGATGAGGGAAAGAAAAGGAGAGATTGAGACGGGAGGGACCATCGGGGTGGGAGGGTAGAAGCGCAGCGCATCAGTCACAAAGTCAAGGACAAACCGTTGCAGAAAAATCGAGGGGGGGGAAACTGGGCAGGTGCCCGCCGCTGAAAGTAGCAGAGAGAAAGGAGTAAACACTGTAGCCACACGCTCACAACTAAAAGATCAAGCAATTCCTTTCTGCGTCAGCAAGCGAACCGAGGTGGAAAAGGGCCGTGGGGAAAGGAGAGGTCTGCGGGAGAGACAGAGAGGGGGACTACGGCCCAAAGGCAAACGGGAGAGATGAGGTCTACCGTTAGGGAAAGCTAGCAAAAAGAAATGGAAAGTCGAGGCAGGAACAGACGAGTGGGAGGGAAGCAGTGGACGCAGGAAACTGGGGGCGAGCACTTGAAAAAGGAAGGGTGTATAACTTTCAGGCAGCTTAGAAAAGGGCCAAAAGTAGAGGAAAAATGGAAAAGGACCGGCGCCCTTAAAGCGCTTGAAGAGGGCCGAGAAAAGAGACGGAAGCGAAAAAAACGCGGCGTGGTCAGCAAGACAAAGGGGGTTACAGAGGAAAGAAAAACATTAGGGTCAAATACACATATCCTTTCAGCCCAACGGAGAACACCACCGAAACCATTCTCAAACTAAGTTGTGTCAGTATTCGTTGGAGGAAGAGATCTACTCCTCTTCTCTTATCCTAATGGAAACGGGCAAGAAGAGGCAGCAGAGTGTCTTATGGGCTCGAGGGGGATTTGGGAATGAACAAAACCATAGGGAAATAACGGTACGGCTTTGAGCCGAACCGTAACTACAGTAGTGGGACCTTCAGCAGAACCAGGAAGATCGGAATTGTTCTGAGTCCACCCGGTCGAAAAAAGGGTGAAAAGGTATGAAGTCAGCAAAAAAGGGATGGGAAGCCTAAAATTCGAACTCGCAAAAAGGGGGGGGCGAGAAGACTCTCCCCGATGGGAGAGAAGAGATTCGGGGGGCGTGGTGACCACCTTGAAGTAGCCCGAAAAAACCAAGGCAAAAGATAACATGTGTTTGCTTGAAGGGGGAGCATGCTGCAACCGGTACGCAAAAGAAAAGGCCCGAACGGGTCTTACCCGGGGATGCGGTCAGAAAGGACTTGGGCATAACGGAGGTCAAAGAACCTAGAACGTACGGAGCTAAGGGTGGGGGGTCTGAGGACGTTTCACAGAGAAGAAAATGAAGAAAAAAGCGGCTTGGAGGCGGAAAGATAGGGAAAGGAACGACGTCGTAGATAAAAAAAAGACAGGGGGGTTCCTCGTCACCCACGAAAACGGGAAGGAAGGGGCGGTGCTTCAAAGGGGAGAAACATTCGTGGCTGGCAGAAGAGGCCGGAACGAAAAGTCTCTTGCGGGCGGAACACAAAGGTCGGAACGCTCGCGCCCTGTCAAGCCGAAAAAGCAGCAAGGGCAAGGAATGAGACTTGACGTCCACCGGGGGAATACAAGTATAAAAAACAAAAAAAAAACACAAAAGCGGCGCACCATGAAAAGCGAAGCTAGGACCTCATTTTCGAGCCGCACGAAAAATCAACAGAGGCTACAGCAAGCACCTCGTTGGCGCTCCATTCGGCAGACCTTCGAGGCGGAGTAGGTGGGTCGAACACCGGAAGCATAAGGAAGAGGAAGGAAGAGATCACGAAGATCAAAGGTCCTGGTAAACACTCATAAAATTTCCAAAAACCTACGAAAACCCCACAAGGACAGGAATTCCACGGCCTCGGGAAGGGCCACGTCCAAAGTGGGTTCGCCATCAAGATTCGTCCGGCGAGAAAGAGACGAGACTGAAAAAAGAAAACTGTATTCAGTGTGAGTTTCGAAAGGGTAAAGCGGAAGACTGCAATTCTAAAAGAACCTCGGGGGGGGAGTGCGAACAAGTCCCGAATAAAGAGTAGCGCCAGCTTAAAAACCTTTTCAAGATTGATGTAATAGGGTGAGGAGGGAGGATACACCAGTCAATGTGATAAGAAACGAGCTCCGAAGGACATGTTCTCTCTATAAGCGGACGTATAACCGAAGACTGGACAGTCTCATGCACGTTTTAAAAACGAATGGCGAAAGAAAAAAAAACGGAAGACGCAAAGGGGGGTGATTACAACCGGGAAGGGGGGACGGGCGCAAATAGACGGAGAGAGATATTGAGAAGTAGGAGAAACATGAGCGATTCAGGAGGATGGATGTACATTATTTACCGGGGGGGTCAGCAGAAAAAGAGCAAGAAAGAAAAAGCCACCGAGGTTCATTCCGATGGCGACCGGGTGGAGGCGAGATGGAAACTGTTCCGCCTGAAGAAGAGGGAGTCATTATCCTTATGGAACTGACTCCAAGGGTACGACTTGTCAGGTTACCTTGCAGACAGGGGCTGCCCCTGGTACAGTGAAAAGGGGGAAGGCGGAGAGGTGTCCGCTGCTTGGTTGGAGAGCGCAGGGGAACCGAAGTCAAAGGCGTGGCTGACCCTCTGCGTTGCTATGTGCGGCCTCCCCAGGGAAAGTGCCGCGGCCTAACGGGTGCACAAGGAGGGACCGTGTCCCTTACCAGATAGAATGGGAAGAAGGGGGGGGAGCCGGGGTGAAGTTGTCTGGTAGACAGGCCAAAAAGCAGGATTCGGCGGACAACGAGGAGGGACTCTCAATCATTGCTAGAGGCGTCGGCTAGGAACGGGGAAACCCCTGAGTGAGCTGTTGAGGAGTGAAGACGGGAAAGAGGAACGTCGAAGAAACGCGGACAGCCGCAAACGCAAGGAAAATTAACAACCATATGGTCAAGACAAAAGAATCTGGAAAAAAGGAAAAAGGGGCCACTCGAAGAGTTGAGTGGGGGGTGAGATGGAAGGGGCTTTAGAAGAACGCTTCCCTATATCAAAACCTCTGGGAAGAGACCAGATCTGTGGCAGGAGGAGGTGGGGGAAGGGGGAGAATGGACTGCATAGGAAAAAAATCAAAAAAAAGTTACGGGGGGCAAAAGCCTTTAGAAGGACTGGGCTTAACACTTTAAGGAATTCAGAAAATCCAAATCAGCCTGGATCGTTTTGTATGATCGGCCCGTTCCATCCTAGAAAAGGGGCAGGAAGCAAGCACAACAGGTTGACTCTCTGATTTGGCTCGGTGGGAAAAGCTGTCTACTCGCATCATGTTGAACACGGATAGAGACAACAAAACGGGGAACTTTTTTCTCAAAAATGAGTGCAAGAAGAAAGAATTCCAAAAGGAAGATAATTGATGAACGTAACAACGGGCGAAGGACCGGGGTAGACTGAAAACAGAAACCTAGAAAAAGAATCACTTTCGAACCACGGGAAAGGAGGTTAGGGAGGGGGGAGAACAAAGTTGGTGGTTACCTTAAGTAATCTTCCGTACGGGGGAAGAATTGAGGAGAAAAAGGGGGGGGTGAGAAAAAAGAAAATCTTATCCAAGAACGACAATTTAGGAGGGACCCGGGGCTTGATTACTAACTACGTCAGACCCGGTCGTCATACACCACTACGAAGGAAAAAGGGAAGGTTTGAGGTTCTTCACGGAAACAGCAACAGAAGAACCCTTGCAATCCTCTGGGTGAAATGGCAAACGGAGGGGGGAGGGATGGATGCCACCCGCGTCAGGAGGAGGAGAGGAGATCGGAACGAGCGCAGCAATGGCAGCAGGTCCTGATCACGCGGGGCCCGCAAGGTGAGGAAAGAATATAATCGAACAGAAAAGAGAAACAAAGAGAGTGGCCTCATTGGCTCTATGAAAAACGGGAAGGCCAGTCCATAGTGAGCGAACGAGGGTCTCGACCCCAGTAGTTGTCGCCCTCTGAAAGGGGACAATGCCCGGAGACAAGAAAGACCGGGGGGGGGAAGAACGCATTCCCTCGCAGGTCACTATCGCCCCGGTGAGGGGGGAGAAGAACCAAAAAGCATAGGGCCAAGGAAATCACGAAACTTCTCCCATGTGTGAAAAATGGTTCACCAGGATTTTACAGTATCACCGGGTGGGTCGGGGGGTACTGTCAATAACGTACTGCATGGAAAAACAGAAAGAGACGATCTTCAAAGAAAATTGCAACTCGCAAGGAGCCCCTGGCGGCGAACCAGATCATCCACTCGGGGAAGGGTTGGGAGAGAGATTGTACATGTCTAGGGAAATGCTGAGCTAAAAAAACTGGGGATCCGAGTGGTGCCGCCAGTCCTCGAATCGCTCAAAGGGTCTCTGATCAAATAGCGACAAAGTAAAACGAGGGGAATTCTCAGCGCCAGTGAAGACAGGCACGGTTAGAAAAAAAATCTAGAAGTAAACAACAAAGGAGGAGTAAAATAGAGAGTCTCATTGTGGGCAGAGGACGGGAGCTGCGAGCGAAATAAAGGATGCAGGGTATAACGTGGGGTCTAGAGGGATCGAAAAAGAAAGGTCTATTCATTAAAAGGGAGGTAGGCCAAGGGGCGGGAAAGCAAGTAGAAGGGTAAAAAAGAAGCATATAAAGCCGCGGACCGGGTGCTGCAACTGGGCGCAGACGTTAAGGGGTGGCAAAAGGTCCGCCGATGAAAATGATCAGGACGCAAGCAAAAATCCAAGCTCACACAATCCCGGTGAGTGGGACGATCCGTGCAACGCATCAGCTGCGGGGGAGGAGTGGAGTGGGAATCGATGGCCGGCCGCGGAAAGAGGGGAAAAAAATGGGGAAGTTGGAAGATGACCCTCGGAATGTTCGCCGACCCAGCGGTCCGTTGCGGAGGGAAAGAAAGGGAGTGGACGTGGTTCGACAATACGGAGGCAAAGGGAGGAAGATGCAAGGTGGAGCACGCAAAGTGTGACTTGTCTGTGACGTCCGTAACGTTCGAGATGAGGTAAAAAAAAAAAAAAAAAAGAGAAAAAAAAAAAAAAAAAAAAAACAAAAAAAAAAAAAAAAAAAAAAAAAAAAAGAAAAAAAAAAAAAAAAAAAAAAAACAAAAACAAAAAAAAAAAAAAAAAAAAAAATAGAGGCGCTGGTGAGACAAGGACCGCTTCTACTGTATGTCCTAACATGCGGGGGAAGTGATCCCTAACTTCCCGGGCGGGAGCTGGAAGACTGGCGGCGACAGAGCCCTAAGGTATGAAAAGACGTGGAGGGGAGGAAAGCGACCGGTGGTGCTTCCCCGGTAGCACCAGAGGATTCAATACAAAAGAGCCAGCTTACAAACGGCACAAGGCGCGACGACTTAGGTGTGGGCCTGAGGATCTACTTAAGTTCGAGGAGGGCTTGAAAGAGAAACGTTTGCTTCTTATTGTTCTCAGCGTGCGAACAAAACTTAAGGAGAAACAGCAGTCCTACCAGGAGGGGTACTGGCGAAAAGAATTTAAGTACTCACGTTAGCCCTTAAGACCGCGGGAGAAACGCCGTGTCGATTACTGACTCGGACCGGGAGCAAAGTCTCTCCTATGTCAGTTGAGGACGTAAGCAAAAGAGAGACGGTAAGGAGGTGCAATGCCCGGGATTACTCGGAACAATGGGGAAAAAGTAGACAACGCTGTTGGAAATATATATGCACAGTGCGAATCCCGGGCAGAAACCCAGGGGAAATAAAGTTGGTGACGTACTCATTGAAAACAGGAAACCGGGGGACAGAGTAAAAACACCATATTACAAGAGAGTGAGTGAACCTTTATTATTCGGGTTCAGATGAGAATCATTACGGAAATTCCGGCGACCGAAGGAACAGTACTGGTCGAAGGGACCTGTGGCTACTGAATTTACATATAAAAAATGGAGGAGAAAACGACGCACAAAACTTTCGGATAAGTAAAAGACCTAAATAGGGGAAGAAGCTAAAGGAGGGGGGAAAGTCTTACCAAGCGGCACCAACTCCGGGAGGCGAGCAGCCTTTTGCGGACGGGTCAGCCAGCTGGGTGTTCATCCTCTTTGGGGGAGACCACCGCCCAAAGCTCAGGAGGGGACCACGCGCATTCTCCGTTTCGGTACGGTCGAACCACCGTTTCACCGAAAGCGGAAAAGTGAAGGGATCCTGTCTTAAACGCATCCTGTGGAAAAAAATTAGAGGACGGGAAAGGTCGCAAACCATCGCCTCTAGCGGCATCGCGCAAAAAATGATTCCCGGACGGCCACACCAAACCCTCGGAAGTGGAAGGGAAAGTATAGAGGCCATTTCCACGGCGTGAGGTTCAGCCCAAGGAGGGTACGGAGCACGGACAGTCAAATGAATCACGCAGGCAAAGGTCACGTCCTGTCCAAAACTTGCTTCTCATAAACCAAATCATCTAAGAAAGGGAAAAGGAAATTATGCGAAGGCGGGCTCCATCCCGCTGCTTACTGGAAAACTTACCAGGACGTCACCGGGGATAGTTGGTGAGCTAGGAATGGGAGGAAAAGAAGAAAAGCCAACCCGATCCGCCTCTTCACTGACAGTGACAAGAGAATAGACGAAGAGAGCAAGGGGGTTCGAATCTGCATGCCCTGGGGGTCTCTGAGGCGAGCAGCAGACGTGTCAACGAAAGGAAATCTCGGGGTTCTTCTAGATCATATCGAACAAGGGGGAAGAAAGGGCTTCTAAGGGGAGCAAGAAAAGTGAAAAGGCACGGGGTAATCACCGAAGCAATATCTAGACAAGGAGGAAAGAGAGACGTCGGTGATGAAAAAAGTTAGTCTATCTGTCAAATGAGGGTTCGGGTATAAGGGGGATATGGATGAGAACTGAGCTATGGGGAGTACGGGAGGCACCGTGGCTGATCAAAATATGAAGCACACACTCGCATGTAACAACACCAAAGCCAACTAAAGGGTGAGGGAGGCAGCTTTTCTCCCGCGCAGGGAGAAGAAGCAGGGAAGGGACTGCTGGTAAGGATCGGGTAGCAGCCGTAGATTTCATCAACTGACCCACATAAACATGAAGGCGCCTGGAACGATAAGAAACTTAAGTCTCTCAGTCCAGAAGAGTGATGGGGGAAAGGGAACCTTGGGAGGGAAGAGATTGGATGCCGCTTCGCTGATGAGCAAGTAAGACGTTACCGCGTTCCTTCGTTAAGGAAAAAGAAGGTGCGATTTCCGCTCGGAGGCAAACAGGGCCAATTTGGCTGCAGGTGAAGGACAACTCCCGTGGCAACCGAGGGGTGGGATCTTTGGATCACTCTGGGTGAGGGGGGAGGGGCCTGGGTAAAAGGGGAGGGTACAAAAAAAGGGCGGCAACTAGAGGGCTTTTTAAGGCGCCTGCAGAATGAAAACTGCCCGAACATGCTGCGAAACTGTTCCAAGCTTGCATGGTCTTTGGTCAGAAAGGAAGAGGGGGGGGACTAGACGTACCGAAAGGCGAAAAGGTCACACGAAGGGTGGGGCGTCGAAGACTTCAAATGGAAGAAGACAATCACACCTTCCTTCCAGGTCCTGCCGGGGGGAGGTGGAAAAGGCAATACTGGTGGTCTAAACTAGCGAGTATCACGAGAGGCGGCTCCTACAAAAGGCTTTTTCGGGAAGGGGGGTTTAAACTAAACTGCTTCAAAGGAAACCGCAGGAAGGGAGTCAAGCCGTGAAGGAGGAATTCTAAACCAAGTCCGTTGAATGAAAGACCCCGGCACGAAGGTTCAACCCCTTATGGGAGGTCTGTACTCTTTTACCAGTCGCGCAGACTGGAGAGAATTAAAGACAACACATGTGTCCTGATTGGGGTGCATGCAAAAGGGACTAAAGGGGAAACTTGACTCTCACAAAAAAAAAATTTTCACTTGGCGACACAGGAGGGGTAGCCAGGAAACAAGAGCAACATCCGGATACATGTGGTTCCTTCCTGAGAGAGGATCAGGCGCGACCTGGGGGAAAAAAACCTCACCGATGATCACTCTGCCAGGGTAGGAGGAGTGCTGGGGCGACGTGAAGCAGTAACGATTCCCAGGAGTAAAAGAAACCTTACGAGAAGGACCTGTGACTAATCTAGTTCGACCAGAAACCAAGGACCAAAACCACATCGAATTCTATAGGCTGCCCGGGATACTAAGAAGAGGAGTCATCCAGCCAGCCACCAACTAACGGATAATATCAAGGACCGTGTGGGACTTAAAACGTGTCAGCCATGCTGATGTGTAGGGGAAGAAGAGGTTGGGGGCAAAAAAACGGCGCAAGTTCTTGCTGGCCAAAAAAAAAAGTCCTTCGCCGGGGTCGCCCGCGCGGCCCTTCTGTTCAGGCATCAGCCCGGGCCTGATCACGGGGTGGGAAAAGCACCTGTTCGAAAGAGGAAGCGGCGGATCCATTCTCCAAAATCTGCAAGAGAGCGAAAAAAACGCACGATCCTTGCAGTCAAACGGAGGATAACACAAGAAGAAATATCAAACTCGGTCTTCCTCGACTAACTGGGGAAAAAGCTGGACGAAACAAGGCAATCGCGCACTTGCCAAATCAAAATAGCACGTACCCGCAATGACGGGGCCGGGACAAAATCCCAGGTCACGTGGTACAGGGATAGAAAAAGAGGAGGTATGGTCAGCCACTAAATCGGCAAAAAAAAAGGTCGCCATCCCGCTGCTGACTGGATAGAAAAGGAACTGTACCCGGGGGGGGACCAAGGGAGCACCGGATCATGGGATCGTGTTGGAGGGATTTCACTCAAGAGGAGAAGACCTATCAAAGTCAGCTTACATTTCGAAAAAGGAGAAAACTGAAATGTCGCCGTGCTCCCAACCAAGAAGTGGGTCGGGGGGGGGCTGGTCGTAGATGGGTACATGGATAAGGAACACTTAAGGGGGGGGGGAAAGAAACTATGGCTCCTCAATTAATAGCTAATGGAGAGTCATATCGAACACGTATACCGTCGGGGGAAGCTAGAAGAGTTTCACAGGGGAAGGGTACTCAGGGGGGGGAGAGAGAGCTCAAACAAACGAGGAGGATAAAGATATTAAAAAAGAAGTTCATGAGAATGTGCGAGGGGAGAGGAATAGGTGAGAAATATTGAAGTATCTAAAAACGAGGCTATGAAGAGGGGAGGGGCCAATCGGGTCTTATCACAGTAGTGAAAGTGAAAGAAAGAAATCGAAATGTGTAAAAAAATCCAACGCTTGCAAAAGTGTCGAGGACATGTTCGAAAGGGGGGAGAGAACTGTGGGCGCACTGTCACGCTGACGAGGAGGAGAATCCGGTCAGGATGGAAAACATGACGGGCAACTATCAAGGGGAGTTAACTTTAACTATCGCGTTGGTGGAGGCGCCGAACCGACACCTTGGGCCAGTGAATCGTTGCCTGGGGAGGGAGAGTGTTGTGTAATCATCAATGGGGTACACCATGCGGATTGATCCTTAAAACCCGGACATTGGGGCAAGGGTCCTACTCTGCGGATGACAGGGCATTCGCTTCAGTAGGGGGAGACAAATACGCGGGAAACTTACTGGTCGAGGAGACAGAACTCTAGTGCGAACCTAGTTTTACTTGTAAGCCGTCAGGAATAGTGGGGAGCGTTCGGGAACTAGACTGTTTGAGAAAGAAAAAACGTACGGTAAGGGATTCCTACAGCTTGATAACGGATCAAAATGTGTGAGATTTCCATACTTTCCTCGCTATAAATAAGAAGAACTAAGAGGAGGGAAAAAAGGGAAACGTTTTGGGGGCTTCCCCTGAAAATAAAAGAACAGAAACATCCGAAATAACAAGCAACCGCATGAAATCCGGGTTTTTTTCCATGGACAAGACGGGGGATGCTACTACGTAGAAAATTAAAAAGCCTATCCAAGCTTCTAAGGTGGGGAGGGGCTAAAACAGTGTTAGAACCCTGGAAAGAAAGGCCTAGACAATTAGCTACCAGTACGGTAGCGTGCGGGAAGCCGGGAATGAGGAAAGTCAAAGGTTGAGAAGAAGAAAAACCGCCTCCAACGAACTCGGCCAGTGGACTGAAAAAAGGAGGGGAAGCCGAAGGCAGTGGAGTACTGGAAAAGAACCAGGTATCAAGTGGTGGCATTGCTGGCGAAAAAGGTACCACGTGAA
>Ga0179593_1756021_pt1 | contig 10020 bp, 5 predicted proteins | sample CZODoug2_1_08_16_FD_185931 | JGI IMG/M metagenome (GOLD analysis project Ga0179593, IMG submission 185931) | Vadose zone soil fungal communities from Angelo Coast Range Reserve, California, USA - CZODoug2_1_08_16fungal (PacBio error correction) | ecosystem: Environmental > Terrestrial > Soil >...
GGAGAGAGTAGAGGGAGTACTCCGCGTGACCCTAACCCGGAACCTAATACTCGCAGCAACGAAGAAGGCGAGATACAGGGCCACGTAATAGAGGACCCTGGAAGCATTCTGTCGAGAGGGAGGGATGAAAAAAGAAAGGGCAAACCGAACATGGCGAACTGTATTTCGTGGAGAGGAGGGCATCCGTGAACGGATGGATTCCCGTATTGCCGACGGAAAAGAAAAGGGCCCAAAGAAAGGGGGGACTTGACCGTTTCGTCTACGTATAAAAAGTGCAGCAAGGTTCCTTGTGGGTTGGGGAGAAGAAGACTCTGAGGAGGAAGGGGAGGGCGATTGATTTATTGGCTTTGACGCGAAGAGGGCAGCCGTTCAGGCCCACTTGGCCACCCCGAGAAAACGTAAAGGGAGGGGAAACAGTCCTTTCACTTGCACCACCTTCCAAACGGCAATTTTCGTGGAGGGTAACCGGGAGAGAAAGGTACGTATCGCTCAAATTTGTGAAGAGGGGTCAAAAAAAGAATCCGTATCTTTGACCTTACGAAACGAAAAGGGCAGAAAAGGGGAAGGAGATAGCAGAGGATCAAACTCTCTTCCCCCATCGTAAAATTACAAGGATAGGCTCGCCCTTTTAGGGTACCCAGCAGAAAACAGCGGGACGAGAAGAAATGGCAAATTTGGTGTAACTCACTCTCTGCTTTCTTAAAAATCTGCCATTACCTTGTTGAAAGGGGATAGACCCAACCCCTTCCATAACGTGTCAAAGGGGCCCTTTTTAGCGGTCAATTTGGGGGGAGGAAGCGGAAAGAGCCGGTCACATGGTTTGCGTCGAAAGAATAAGAAAGGGAAAAGGGGTCTGATATAACACCCCCCTCTCCAAGAGGGAGAAAGTAGCAAACCACCGCTGTTTTTGGCCCTTTTGGAAGCAATCGTTTTTCAACCGACTGCGAAGACCGAGGGGATAACCCACCCTGTAATCATCAGATCTATCCAGTATTAGGAAGAGACGGGGGGTGGGGTCCGTTCAGTCCAGAATCCACAAAGGACTACGTTTTCAGCGCGGAGATCTTACGACCGCTCGAAGCAAACAAAAAAGGGGATTGGAAGAAGGGAATAAGGGAAAACAGAACTGGCATTGCCCTCGTCATGGGAAGGGGGGGGGAGCATCCATTGTTCATACATCTGCCCAAGCAAAGAATAAATTATGGAAACGGAAGAGCAGCAATGTTTTTCTCTCCATTGTGTTACAGGGTCAAAAAGGGGGTCTCTAAGTCGCTCCCTGTCTTTTGGAGGGAATGGAAGAGAAGCTATGCAACAACTTACCCAGTGTAGCGCTGGCCAGGGAACCCTGACTCGACCGATTTTGCGCAAGCGAGCCATCAATCGCAGGAAATTAACGGAGAAAAAAGGGAAAAGGGAGGATTGGTCCAGCGCTTGATTCTCGCTTCGCAACAAAGGGAAACAGCCGGTGCTGCCTAGCTCTTTACACTTGTAATTGGGAAGACGTCGAGGAAAAGGAATGAGATAAAAAACCACTCCAACCGACCCTGAAACAAAAAAAAGGCTTGGCACCTCAGATCGGCCTATCGATGCATAATTTAGGGGAAAAAAAATGGTCAAGGAAAAGAAAGAAGGACAGCATGGAGTAAAATGACGCGTCCCCCTGCCAGTGAAAAAAAAAAACGAATAGTTTCTCGCTCCATTATGCCTCACGGGTTGATTGGGGAAATACTCTACAAAGGAAAGTAAAAAAACGACCACGTCCTTGTTATTCTGGAATGGAAAATTCTCCACAAACTGCTATTCTTTAATAATTGGGGAGGGCGAAGGAAAGAAAAGACGCGAACTGCAAGTTTCTTAGAGGGTGTCAACCCGATCACATAGCTCTGGTTGGTCGAGACGTGGGGGAACAGGGAACCTTCCCTCTTTGAGGGGGGGGGTGAGGCAGGGCGCGCCGGTGTTGCGCGTCGCAGCAAACCCTTGACGAGGGAGCCGAGTGAAGGGGAACGCTTAAAAATTCCCATTCGCGCACCGCCTCTGACAAGGTCTCGCGAAACGATTTCAAGTGGGGGGGGGGGACACGAAAGTTAATTTCCTGCAGCTTGAGAAAAGAAAAACAAATTTTCCAGTGTTTTGATTGATTGTATTTGGGGGACGATTGGAGGGAAAATCAGGGGGAGGTTTAAGCAATCAACTCTTACCCGATGGGGAGAGCTAATTCTCTAGTGCATTCGATAGTTGAGACCCAAAGTCCTCATTGGGAAAGGGGGAAAAGGAAGACGGAAGCAAATGTTCTTTTACCCCTCGCAAGGCGAAAAGAAGCTCAATGAGAAGCGGGTCTTCTCACTCTGCAACTTTTCCGAAAGGGCCGTTGTTCAGGGACAAGGGGAAGGGGTTCGAGGCGTCCTTGCTTTCCTAAATCCTTTAGGGGGAGAAAAAAAGCGAGGGTGGCCATTCGTCTAACGGCTGCCAAGGAATAAATCGGGAAAAAAAAAATCCCGAAACATGCCCGATTAATTTATATAGAATCGGCAGCATCACGAGAAGCAATGTTGGCGACACATACTTCCCTTCTATCGTAGACGCCCCGGGGGATAACCATACGAAAAAAAAAAGAGAGGATTCGATCTCTTCTTCTTCGGCCATCGGGCATCAATCCGGGGCCGTCCCGAAAATCCCTTCGCCATTTCGTGTTTGCCCAGGTCAAGGTCGAGAGAGCGAAAAGGAAGAGCCGAGAGAGCACGCCAGGCATGCCGCGACCTTATGCCATTCGTTGCTGCGAGTAATTAAAGAGGGAAAAAATAGACAGCACCTCAACGGTTGGATCCTCGGCTCGGGGATGGAGAGAAAAAAAAAAGAGAATGTCGCAGCCGACCGAGTATTCCCACCGTTGAGGTCTGTCTATTTCTCAAGAAGCAGCACGACTGGCATCAGGTCTGGGCATTCCGGAGGCGGAGATCAGGGAAAAGAGAGGAAGTACAGGAAGGGAGGAGAAAAGAGGGACCCTGGGCAAACCTAACATGTCGAAGGGATTTTGGGGGAAAAGGGGGGAAATGCGGCTTCATCTTGCACGATTGATTGCCCGAGGAGACGGGCAGGTAAGAAAGGTTTCAAAGCTAATGTCTGTGTACTTTACCGGGCGTCTACGTGAAAACAAACAGTGGCAGCAAAGGTCCGGGGTTTTTGGATCGACCGTGAATAGCATTATAAAAAGGGGGTAAGGCGATGCGTATTGGCTTACGCGAAGAAAAAGAGGGGGCAGCCGTTCAATGTCCGAATTGGCAACACCAGAGAACGAAAGACTGAAAGAATCAAAAAAGTGGCGCACACCTTCCAAACGGCAATGGGGAAAAGAGTGTAGCCGACCCCGCTTCTCATTGAGAGGAGGAAAAAGATCAGTGGGGGGGGGGGAACACAGGGGGAGGGAATGACTGAAACTTCCTACAGCCCCTTAGGAAAAAAGGCGCACTCGTGTCTCAATATCGCAAACTGATCGTTCAGAAGAAGCGGTCCAAGTTTGCCCTTGCTAAAATACACGGATAGGCAAAGAAGGGTTCCCGCTGAGCTTATCACATACAAACTCAATCCCCAACAAAACTCTTCAGGAAGAGAAAAAAAGGGAAAAAAGTGAATCGTTTCTAGAGACGTATACCTCAACCATGAAACGTGTCATATGCTGGTGACGCGACGGGGGCTTTGGAAAGAGGGAAAACGGGAAGGGGGTCAATCGCCCGTCAGAAAAGGCGCGCCCTAAAAAAACCAATAACCATCAAATGGAAAGGTACGATTGAAAATTAACCGAAAAAGGGGGGGGGCCCCTTTTTCCACCGACCGCCAGAACTATGAGAGGGGAAAAAACATTTGCAGTTCTACTATGATAACCCACCTGGATGAAAAAGAGAGAAGTGGCCAAATTTATTAACTCCTCGCCTGTGGGGGGGGGAATCAAAATCCAAAAAAATAGAAGAAACCGCGCGAAGCAAACAAACAAACAAATTCAATCGTGAGCAAAAAAGAAGCCACGCGCACTGGCAGTTTTCCGCGTCAATTTGGAAAAATTTGAGCAGAAGGGGAGAAGGAAGGGAAAACCCGGTGGTTACACCTAAATTATGCATAGATCTCGCCGATCTGAGGTTGCAAGCCGGAAGGGAGGGGTAAGTCCAGTGTGTCAGGTCGTTTTGTTTGTTTTTTTCCTTCTAAGTCGAGAAGGGAGCACGGGAAAAAACTGACAGTGTAAAGCGCTGGCCCACACCGGCTGAAATTTCCCCTGACAGAGGGGGGGAGCCAAGCAAGCGCTGGAACAATCCTCTCTCCGTATACGGATCTCTAAGGATAGGAGAAAAAATAAGGAGAACTGGCGCCACATCGTTTCGATCATTTGAAATTTCAGCCGGTGCCTGGGCCAGAAGGTATAGTCACAGGCGCGTGAAAGGAATCAACGACTACAAACTCGGGAGCGACTTAGGGAATAGAAATTTAGGAAAACGGAGGAAAAGGGAGGGTCACCCCGGGTTCCTTCCCTGTGCTTGGGCAGAATGTGAGGGAAAAAGCTGGAGTCAAATGACGGCGGCAACCTGCCATTGCGCGTGGCGGAAAAAAAAGATCCATTATGGAGAAGGGTGAAGAACGCTCTCCGCTCGCAACGTAGTAAAAAAAGGCTTGTGGATTCTGGACTGCCCGGCCCCTTGAGAGGCAATGGGGGGAAGGCTGCTTCATCCATTTTTTTATGTGCAAATGGTTTGGGAAAACCGATCACATACTCTTGTGTCGATGACCAAAACACGGTGTCCTCTTACTTTCACTAGTTGGGGGTTGGGGGAGAGAAAGGGAAGGGCGCTCCGTTGTTGCGCGCGAAAAAATGAGGAGATCCTCGTCAGAGGGACAGGGTTGGCCCTAAACTGTCCCGGGGGCCACCAAGAACGGGAAAGAACGAGGAAAACAGCTATTCGACGAAAGTTCCTTTCCGCCTCTTGAGAACCCGCAAGAAAGTTGGGGATTGATTTTGTTTTGCCTCAAGACTCACGGAACCAGAGTGCAAGGGTGAAAAAAAGGAAAAGGGAAAGATCTCATCTAGTGCCGTGCGATTATAGAAAAAGGGGCCCTAGGGGCTGTTATCAGTTCGTCATTTCAAAAGAGAAGGTGTCCAGAAAAAGGAAAGAAAGCTAAATGAGAAGCGGGTCGGCTACACCTCTTCAACTTCCGACGGAAAAGAAGGGGGTTGGGACGAGGCCTTCCTTTCTTTCCGTACAGCCTTTAGGTGAAAGGGGGGGGTTGCCAATTCGCATGACGCTTCCACTAAGACTTCCGGAAACAAGACAAAAAGAAGGGGGATAATCGCAGCCATCACTGGCGCGACCACACACCACGAAAGGGGGGTTTTGGGGCCAAAAACAACTGTTGGCACACAGAAGTCAAGGAAACCCTAGGAAAAGGGGATTAGGGAACCCTGCTTACTTCTATCTCTTCTTCCGTCGGCAAAAAAATCCTCCATTGCCCGATCACGAAAACTGCCCTTCGCCTGGTTCTTGTGAAAACGCAAGGGTTGGGGAAGAAGGAAGATACGGGCCCTGTATCTCGCCTCCCGGCATGCCCGACCTGAATACAGTAGGTGACAACGACGAGAAATAGAAAGCACCTCAACGTTGGAATAAGCGGAAAAAAAGAATCAGAAAAGAAAACGGAGAAGGGCTCTCCTGATCCTATTATTCCAACCGTTGATGTGCTGTCGATGAAGACCGCAGCAAACTACTGGCATCATTTCTGGGGCATAGGAGGCCGATCAGGCCCCGTCCTATTCCCGTTAAATTACAGAGAGCGAAAGAAAAACATTCTGGCTGGCACGAGCTCTATACCTGACCCTGGCAAAAAGAAAGTCGTGATTAAGGAAAAGGGGGGGGAATGCAACGAATTTCCGACGGAATAAGAGATCAAGGAACACCCTTCCGACGTTCGGGAAGTGTGGGGGAAAGGGAAAAAATGCAAGGCAAGTTCCCTTGGTGGTTTGATAAAGTTTCCATATATAAATTCATCGTCGCATGGGGGGGTTCAGGGAGAGGGGGAGGATTTGCTTGACGCGAGAAACGCCGTTCCTAACCGAGAGAAAAGCGGAGGAAAGATCAAGGAAGTCCTCTAAAATGATACTGTACATTCTTGCAGGGAGGGGACAGGTGCAGGACAGTTGAAGAGTTTCTCCGACCCGCTTTCTCATTGGAAGGGTCAATTTGAAAAAGGTGGAGGCGTGACTGACGAAACTTAACTACAAGCCCCTGATGACAATTTGGAAGAAAGAAGAGCACTCACTAGATTATATCTTCAGAGAGAAGGGAGTTGCGGGAAGAAGGGAGAAATCGGGGTCCCGCTGATTCTGAGCAAATACAAAGAGAGAAAATCTCTGCTTTCTTCTTTTCTCAGCTGCGGATTAAGAAAAAAAGTCTTTCGAAAAAAAGACCAAAGGGGCCTGTTTAGCGGAACCCCTTTCACCAGGGACGAAGGGGGGGGGCAGAGACCGCGCGGCCCTTTGACCGCGGCGGGAAGGACGAAAAGAGGGAAAGTACCATAGTGAAAAACCACCGGGGGGGGGGGGGGGGAAAAAAAAAGCCATCGACAACCCAGAGCTCTTGATCGGGGGAACGAAGGCGAAGACTACGAAACCTTTGCAGTTCGAGGAGGATAACTCAACGGGAAGAAGATCAGAGGGAGGGGGGGAGGGGTCGTCCATAATCCCCAAGCCGGGGGGAAGAAAATACGTTTGCATCCTTAGAGCTTTACCGAGGCGAGGGAAAGGAGAAACGAAACGCACTGCATTTGCCGCGTCAAAATGGGGGGGGGTTGAGCATCCATGGGCATGCCCATTCTTGCCCAAGCACAATATAACATAGAGAGAAGGGGAAAGAGAGGGAGGTGTTTGACTCCTCCATGTGTTCAGGCACGGGTTGGAAGAAATCGCTCCCTTCGTTTTTACTCTGAAGGCATGTCAGAGAAAGCTATGGCACCCTTACAAGTGTAAAGGAGGAAAAAAGGTCCCCTGAATCGAAACGCTGTTTCGCAAGCGATCAAGTCGTATAAAGAGAGAAAAAAAAAAGAGAAGTATCCGGAGCGCGGATTGTCTCCATCGCTGAGGGATCCGTGAAGAAAGGACGTGCTGGCCAGCGCTTTAACCCTTGTAGGTAGGGAGGGGAAAGGGAAAAGAAAAGAGATACAAACGACTTTAGGCGACTTAGAGAAAGAAAACCCTGAACACTCTTGCGACACAAATTGATCGGAGGGGATTGGAAGGGAATCTAGCATACTTTCGGTGTAACAACCGGGAAGGAAAGAAAATGTTCCTGCCCACTTGATCTCAACAATGGAGGCGAGAAAAAGGCGCGTGGGCTTCCCGGAGGGAAAAGGGGGGCGCGCGCCAGTATGGCCTCACGGCTTGAATTGTGGGGGGGGCGGAGGGACGAAAAAACGGAGTCACATAGTCCGCCAGAAGGGACGGGCCCCTTAACTGCTCCACCCAAAACATGCGAGGAGTGTGAAGAAGGAAGTAAGAGGTGGGAAAAAGGGAAAAGGCCGGTTTTGAGCATAGCTTCTTTTTGTCTATGGCGTGGAAAAAGGGAACGTTCCCTCTTGGAGGGGTGTGCGAGAAGGGCAACGCAGCGGTCAAGGGCTCGCCGGGTGGTTTGAAAAAATCTGAAAGAGAAGGGCAGAGGGAAAGGGGTTGCCCTAAATGGACAGTCGCGCACCGCCTCTACCGTACGTAGAGTTAGAGGAAGGATTGAGACCCGCAAGAAGCAGAGAGGCCTTTCACCCAATTGGGGGGGGTATTTGCTCAGCTCATCTTGAACCCGAGGCGATGGCAAACTATCAAAGGCAAAGGACGCGGTTATCCTCTTGAACATCTCATCTAGTGCAGGGCGATAATGCCTTCAAATGGGTCTAGGGGCTGGGCTAAGAAAAAGGGTGCCCTCTCCAAATTTGGAGCTCCGGGGAAAGAAAGCGGGTCGGCTACACTCTTCAACTTCCGACTTGCGAAATTGGGGGGAAGGGGGGACAAGAGGATTCCTTTTTTCTAGCCTTCCTTGCTTTCCCTAACAAGAAGGCCGTTAAGATGCTCAGAGAAGGAACGGTTGCCAAGAAAGACTTCCTTGCTTTCTCGCGTCAAGAAAGAACCAACGGAAACGGGACAGCATCCATGTCCGATCCAACCACCCGGAAGAGGGTTGGGGGGGGATGTTGGCGGGAAAAGAAACCCGCAATTCCCATACAGAAAAATGTCGGACGGGTGTTTAGGGAAAAAAAAAGAGAAAAGTCGGCCATCGGGCATCAAATCCGTTCAAGGATGAAAGTAAGGAAAAAAGAAATCCCTTCGCCATGTTTTCGGTTTGCCCGGGAAAGCAGAATAAAGCGAAAGCAAGCTGTCTTTCATTTCACGGGCCTATACGTGGAAAAAAAAAAAGCTGCCCAAGACCTGATGCCAGTAGTGGCCGGGGCGGAAGGGCAGGGGCACGAAAAGAGGGGCGCAGGAGCGCACATGATTCTGTCATTAGATCTCTCTCAAAGAAAAGGAGAGATCTCATCGACAGAATCATTTTCGCTCCTGAGCCAGTATGCCAACCGTGGGAGCGTGAAAACCAGAAAAAAAAACGAAGAAGAGGGAGATACAGCCACGTAGAGGCCCGTAAATGACAGAGGACGGAAAAAGGAACCATTCGGGATGCACGAAGCTCATCGACTTTGAACCTGGCAAAAAAAGGGTCGGAGAAAAGGAGGGGAAGAAAACCGATTTGATGGCCCTATGGCCGACGTAAGAGAAGTAACTATACCACCTTCCGCGGTTCGTTTCAAAGAGGGGGCGGAAGGGAGGAGGGGTGGGTTTGATCTTACAGTAGCTGCGATTCTATATAAAGGGAGGCTTTGGCGTTCGGCGAGGTTTACTCGAAAAAGGAAAAGGACACATCCGAATTGTCAACCCTCGCTGAGCATCTTAATTACTGAAAGCAGGAAGGCCTCTAAAAGGAACTGTAAGGGAAAAATAAAAAAAGAGTTTCGTTCGCACCGTCGGAAGTTGAAGAGGGGGCAATTAGATTTTCTCTCTATGAATGTGGGGAAAAGAAAGGGGGGGGGGGAACGAAAAGGAACTGACTACAGCCCCTGATGACAATTTTAAGGCCAAAAAAGCACTGAACTAGATAGATCGTCAATCATTATCAACGAGCTCTCAAAAAAAAGACAAGAGAGGGTGCTAAAATACCCGTATAGGAAGAAAAAAAGACGGTTCCCGCTAGTCTTATCAAATCGCAAACTAAGGAGGGGGGGTGAAACGCACTCTCTTCTTTCTTTCGTTCTCAAGCGCGGACAAGGAATATAAGGAGGGGAACAAAACGTGTCAGAGGCGGGAAGGGTTTAAGGCCGGACCTCTTGCACTTCATCCCTGTCCTAGGTCAATTTTGGGCGCCTCGCACCAAAAGGTCGAAAGGGGAAGGGACGTTTCTCTATGCCCCCCCCCAAACACAAAGGGCCCGGGCCTCTTTCCCCGTACCGTCAGAATGACAACCATCGACAACCCAGCTCTATTTGATCGGGGGAAAAACGACGAACATTTTTCAGTCTGTATAGATAACCCACGGCAGCACTCAGGGGGGGGGAAGGGTAAAGGAGAACACGGGCAGTCCAGAATCCCCAATCCGTTGGCGGACTATGTGAAGGCATCTCTGTACGTATACCAAAAAAGCAAACCTAATGGCGCCGATCACTATTCGTAGAATCAAGGGCGGTTGCCCTCCTTTACTCCAGCGGACGAATAAAGGGAGGGGGGGGAAACCGGAAAAATGGCATGAAACCCTTGTGGTTCACCACATTTGAAAGGGGAGAGGAGGGGAAGCCGGATTGCCGACCTCAACTCAATTTTTTGGAGAATTTAGGGGGGGGGTGGGGTCGCTCCCTGGCGGGGAGTTCCGTCACGCGCCTTTGCATAAAAAAAAAGAGCGAAAGAAAAGAAAAGGGGTTGCGCAAGCTAAATCCTCCATCACAAAAAGAGCG
>Ga0179593_1302485_pt1 | contig 10019 bp, 11 predicted proteins | sample CZODoug2_1_08_16_FD_185931 | JGI IMG/M metagenome (GOLD analysis project Ga0179593, IMG submission 185931) | Vadose zone soil fungal communities from Angelo Coast Range Reserve, California, USA - CZODoug2_1_08_16fungal (PacBio error correction) | ecosystem: Environmental > Terrestrial > Soil >...
GTACGTGGCTGAGGATTTTTTGCCGGGAGACGGAAGTCAGATAAAAGTTAAAAGTCCAAAACGACAATGCGTCATGAACCGTAAGTAGGAATGCTGCGAACAAGCCGTGGAAGATCGGCAAACTGCGTCCAAACTGGGACATCCGGAACCGGAAAAATAGAATGGTTGTCCCAGACCACTGACAGAGCCGGGTGAACCGCGTACACCGAATCAACAAAAAATCAAACACGAAAAATAAACACCTTCGTCAATGAAAGAAAAGGAAGGAAGACCGATCAGCGCGCGAGAAGACAAGGGACTGGCCGAAAGATCATCCTGGCGGCCAGGCAACTGAGCAACCCTGGTTCACGCCCAGGGTTTCGGGCCGGAAAAAGCAGCACCAGGGCCATCCCTTGATCAGAAACGGGGAAAGAGCCCAGCTATTTCGGAAGAGCACGTCAAGCGTTCTCCTGGCGCGATCAGGACGCTGCCTTAAATGTATGAGGCGAGATCCGGTAACGGGTTGGGGCCAGGCGGGCAAGTGAAATCCACAGGGACGCCAATCAGAAATAAAGCGCGATTCCTGTGAGACAAATTTGTGAAAGCCGGAATATTCTACCAAAGAAAGCTCTTCAGGAACCGTGGGTTATACGGTAAAGGCAGGGGTTCTGAAAGAAGGGATCACACCAAGAAACTGGAGAGGTCAAGCAGCATTTGAGGAGTGTCAGAAGTCAGAAGGGGTGGACAAACAAGTTCACATAGACAAGGGGAAGTTCTCTTGGAGAAAGGAACATTAAGATAACGCAAACGGGTTGGTCTTGAGACGGTATACCGGGTACAATGGACGGATCCTTTCTGTTAGCCGGACACATGGGCCATTGAGTGGGGGCCGGGCAATAGCAGATGATCGTAGTCCATACTAACAGACCGGAAAAGTTGAAACGCCGAAAATCAAGCAGAGGGCGGAATCGCAACGAGATGCACTCATGAGACGAAAGGAAAGCAAAGACGCCAGTCCGGATACTGTATGGTAAATTTTTCTGAAGAGGAAGTAGTGGAACGAGGGTCAAGAGGGACGGGGAGGACTCCGATCAAAGGGTACGCAGAATAAGAGGACGGCCGGGAACATGAACCAAGAGCAAAAAAAAAAGAAAGCAGGCAAAGGGAGGTATGTAAAGGGGTCACATCTTGGATATTGGGAAGTAGGCATTGGGGCGTCAAGGAGGCTTCGAACGTAAGTTGACCCTGAAGTCACAGACAAATTCACGCGACGAAAGAATGCTCAAAGGGTGTCTGACAGGGAGGGGAGGCGGGATGGGCAGAAAAGTGGTATCAATGGTGCCAATGAGCGAAAAAACAGGAATGAAAAAGAAGAGAAACAACAAACGTGATATATAGTTAGAGCGTCTCTAGGAAGTTAAAAAAAGCCAAATAAACTCTCACATACTCCCTCCACGGCTTGAGAGGCCCGAAAAGATCAGCACCCAATTCAAGAAGGAGAGAACACGTTGTGGAAAAAAAAGATGACGGGGCAAAAAAACGAAAGAGGGGGTGGGAAAATAAAGCGCAAGTGCATTCTAGACAGAACTTAGAAGAAGGGGACCGGGACTGACCGCAGAGGCGGACGAAGTAAGGGGGTTGCCGAGGGGCGAAGACCGGTAAGCATTTTGCAGCAGTTTGTGGTTATGGCCTGCAGTCGAGGGTGAAACAAAAACGGACACCAAAAAGACAGAACCAAAAAGAGCCGGGTGTGTGGAAAACGGACGCTTGAGGGGGTAGAGAGAGGAGTAGAGAAAAGAAAGCCAAGCTAGTGGGTGCGGCATTACGCGTCAAGTTTTGAGGACGTCGGGGGTACGTACTACGCTATGTCACAGTACAACTGAATACCCGCTAAAACGAATGGGGGGGAGTGAGAAAAGAAACGAAAAATGGCATCGGGACGGTCGCAATACCGGAACAACGGCCTGGACTCGAATGCAGGGTTTAAAAATTGGAGACACGAGAAATGAAAGATGTAATAGTTTGGCAATTCTGCGAGACGGGGTCCATCATGTACTCCGCCGGAATCGGCATTCATAACATAAACTGGAAGCCAAGGAGGGCATAAAAAGCAGCAAATTAAGAAGAACCAACGAAATTGTCTAATTCCGGGAAAGGGGGGTCGAGGAAAGAGCAAAGTAAAGGGAAAGAGCGTAAAAAGTGAGTAAGGTGTTACCTCTACGGGCCGAGTAAAAGATAAGAAACCGTATAAGCCTCAATCGGCGAAAAAGCGCCTTACCATTATAGACGGGGATAGAGAATTCCTACTCGAGGTCCTTTCAGACTTGGGACTCTTGGAAACGCTGTTGAGGACAAGTATGAAGTGGGGTAAAACTGAAAGAGGGAAAAAGAACGTGAGGCAACACGGACTTAAGAAAGGCATTCAAAATCGCACGACGGTCAGGAAAAACGATACGAGTGAGAAAATAACTGTCAGATAAAATGCAAAAGGAAGTTTGGGACTGAATGGTAGGTCGGTATCAGCGTGGTTCGAGGTGGGGTCTGCGGAAAAGATCACAACAGGATCCCGTCCAGTAAATGGGGACCAAAAGAAGATAAACTATTACCCGGGAAAGATGGCAAAGAGGGCGGGAACTGCAGCCCATCGGAAATAAGGGTCCAATGAAGAAGAAAGGGCCCGAGACAGGATAAACTGGGAGATTAGTCATACCCCGGGAGAAGGGAGAGGAGGACGAACGTCAAAAACTACTGGGGTCGTAGAATCGGGAGGTCAACCAGATAAAGAGAAGAGGGATATGGTGGGAAAGAAGGGGAAAAAAGCAACAAAGGCTCACGCTGGTGTGGCAAAAAAAGGAAAGAGAAGGCTCGAAAATTGGGTTTCAAGACTCGGGAAAGGAGGGTGAGGGTGGTCTCCCAATACCGGAAGAAGACAGCGGAGCTTCCTCGCTGCGCAGGGACGTCAAACAACACGTTCGTTGCCATTGTGGGGGTATCGCTAACATGCAGGACCTCTAGGGGGGGGGGGAAGCCGAATCCTTAACAGCTAAAGATAAGTTTGGAAAACGTGGGGCCAGTATTAGGCAGACGCTTCAGCGCGGGGGTAAAGCACTAGGGGGAGGAAGTCACTCGTGCGCGGGGACTGGTAGGGGTATTACTATAGTTGGGGAAAAAGTGGCACAGGGGGGATCCAGCTAGAGATCTTGGTCGCAACTGCGCCACTAAACAGAGCAAAGATGGTCCCGGGAAAGAACTGGCTTCCGAGGGGATGTCCGGGTACACGAGACAAAGACCTTTCACGACTACGTGAAAATCGTCATGAGATTAAAATGCGCCAGAAGGAACTCTTAGATTCATAAATCTGGCAAGGTCGCCCGGACGGAGGCGGGGTGAGTAAAAGGCGGGGGGGGGGGGGGGGGGGGGCAGGGGGTGGGGGGGGACGTGGCATAATGAAGCTTAAAGGTAGTTGATTTCACTGCAATACTTACATCCAAAACCACAAAGAACTAACTCATGATGGGGAAAAAGTATACTGAATCGAAAAAACGCAGCGGGCAGAAGAGCGTCTGGTTAAAACACCGATCTGAAATTTGGTCGCGCTGAGGGGTCAGGTTATGCTTTAAAAGTAGATATCACCGAAAACATACAGCGTTCCAACATCCTAGACGCCAGCAGAAGAAAAGAGGAATAAGTTGGAAGAATCGAAAAAGCCTGGAGGGGAAGGATCCTATCGATCAAGCCGCGAAGGTTGGGTTGGAGGACCCGCTGGGAGGATTGCACTAGTGTCAGAAGAGGGATGAGGTGGAAAAACGGGGCCCAGACGGAAACGGCGCCTCGATGAATGGGGACAGAGGCGTAGATGAGGAGCGTGGTCGGCAATCGACGCAGATAGGAAAAGATAGGATGGACACATACGGCGGATTCTAAAATCAAGAACTGCGCGCCAAATACGAGGGACGTTCGTGTACACTCCTTCGACAAGTAGAGCTTGGGGACAATCGGGGGAAAACAGAAGGCCCTCAAACAACCTGATGAGCATCGACCACAACAATTTAGAAAGGGACTAGTATTAGGGGGGAATTTTTCGGAAGGAGACCACGGAAGGATGGAAACTAAAGTGACTCGCCACGAACACGCTCCACATCCAATAAACAGAAAGTGCATGGGGGAAAAAACTCCGCTGAAACGCGGGATGGCTCGGGATAGAAAGTTGTTTACACATGATTGGGTGGACGCTTGATCGGGGAGTGGAAGGTCGGAATAACAACGCAAGAATAAACAACAGGAGGAAAAGGCAGAATAGACCGTAATGGTCCAGAGTATGCAGAGGCCGAACTGAGCGAAAGGGCGAAAAAAAAGATAGCCGGGGGACTTCTGTCGTCGGGGGGGGCAAGGGCAACAAGAGAGTAGACGGATGTGAGTGAGGGAGGGGGGCGCATCGTTATCGTCATGTCGAGAAGCAACCGGTCGAAGCCTAGGAATCACGTGCAGAATAAAAGCCAACGACTGGTGTTGGCAAGCACGAAGCCGTAATGACCAGAGAACATGAAGTAATCGGATCCGGATATGCCTAAAAAGAAAAGCAGGCAGTGATGTACGAAGGGGAGTTGCCAACAAGACCGATGCTTAAGAAGGCTCGAAAAAAAAACCCAAAGGCACAACTGGTATAGACGATCCAGGATAAGGGATCGCACTCCACGTCGTAACAGGTCGGTGTGCCTGGGAAGGAAACAATAAAGAGAAAAGTTCACCACACTGGACTGACAAAGAGGCGCCAATGCACAAACCGCAGTAGCCTGCGAAACCGCTATGGGGAAAGGGCGAAGAAAGGGGAGAACCAAGAGAAGTCGCGTTAACGCCGCCTTGAGGAAAGACAAAAGGCAATTTTTGCCTGTAGAGACGGCGCAAAATATCAAATTTCGAGTCAAGCCGCAGGTACTTGACCAAGATGAGCTGCAGAAAACCGTCGTAGAGGGCAGCTCGAAGAGCTGTTGACATAGGGGGGGGGGACGAATAGGCAACCCACCAAAAAAATTTGGTTCAAAGGACAATAAAACGCTAAGAATGGGGTAGACGGACGCAGAAAAAAGGACACGTATCGAAGCACCAGAACGATAACACCCAACCGGACGGGGAAACCTTAGGTGGAGACATGGGATCCCGAGAGGTCGCCTAAAAGTCCACGAGCAAAATGAGAAAGACTAGGGAGAGAAAGGGTTCAAAAAAGCGGCACTCAAGAGGGAGGAAAAGGTCAACCCACGTTCAAAGTGATCCCAAAAGACTCAAAAAGATCAAGACGCTTTCGGTCAGAAAGCAATTACAATCTCGAAGAAACGAGTCAAAATTTGTCCCAAGGAGAGGTCGATCAGGGGGGGCGCGATGCACCTGGTAACGGGGTGCTGGCGAAGGCGCACGAAGCAAGATCGCCCATAAAAACATGAAGTGGCGAATGGAAAGCACGGTCTCGAATCGGGGAGACCACAAAGACCGTTGGTCTCCAGGGCCTGGCTTGAAATGAGTTTAGCCTGGGGCGGAAATTAGTCGAACCGGCGCTCTTAACGAGAAAACGAATGCCATGGAACTAGCAATCGACGGCCCTGGATGCACCACCGGGAGGCAAACATCAGAGTTATACGCATGAACATAGGGAGAATGTCCACTCGGTGGAATGTAGTCCATAAAGTTAATCCGATGGGCAATTCCCGTGCATTCTCCGGGCCACAGAGATGGGAGGAGACGACCAAGGAGGACAGGATCGTGATCTCAGAAGACATCAACCAACGGGCAACGGGGACGCCGAAAAGCCACTCCGCAACGAGCGGCGCTCGGATCACGATAGCCCAGCAAGAGAAGGAAGGGTCGTTTTAAAATGGTCAGTCCGGACTATAGGAATGATGCGACTGGGGAATAAAACATACGCCGCGGTGCCATCAGAACGAGCCAGAAAAAACCGAAGAAGTCGACGAAAAGGGATCATGCCAGAGGTGTCTTATTATGGAAGGGAGAATTATTGGCGCACAAAGGAAGTTCTACAAGATTGACTTGGGCGGGAAAAAAAAATACAGATAATCGCGGAAAAGGTTCGAAGCTAGACTGCGTCTCGGACTAGGTTGCGATGACCGCGAGATGGAGGATGAGGAGATAAGGTGAGGGGGGGGTACTTCAATATGAGCGCAACAACCAAAATCTGAAATCAAAAAAAATAAGTAGGGATTAAAAGAGAGAAAGTGCGAGGTCGCTCAGACAGTGACCATCACCCAACTGTCATATACCTCCTCCTCACCCTGAAGTCAAAGAGGCCCCCGATGGGGCGAAATGGGGGTTCATCGGGGATGATGTATAAACAAACGCGAGGGGGGGATAACTGCAGGTTGAACAAAGGCAGTCTTGAAAAAAAATAAGAGAAAACATGAACCCACCATTAACCGCCAGAAGGCTACGGTGAGGGGGGGAAGTTGGGGGCAGAAATCTGAAGCGCCGATCCTCGATGGAGACGGCGGTTGTGTTATGAAGTATCGAATTGAAAAAATCCGGCACTATAGCGAAAAAAGAGCAGTTTCAAAGGACTGGGCAGGGAGGGCAGAAAGGCGACTAAAAATAAGCAATCTCGGGGGGAGGAGTAGGGCTGGGAGGCGTCAGTCGACAGATGTGGAAGTACACAAATCTGCTGAAAACTTACAACAACTCCTAAAGATGCTGGGGAGCTAAAAAAAAAACTAAAAGGAGAGGGATCTGAAAAGATCGCTACAGATCCAAAGTTGGGTCCTGCAGAAACTCATAGGGCAAAAAAGAAAGGGAAAGCGTCTATTATACCGGTGTATGGAAGGAAAAAAGGCCGGCGAAAGACAAGTGTAGCCATTCGTAACGTCAGAGAACCGAAGAGGGGAACACTGTTTTTTCGCAATCAAGAAAATTGCCGAAAGCTGATCAAGAAAAGGACCAGACGAAACAAACGAGGTGGAAATGGGCGAAAGAATTACCGAGGGGGGAGCCGAAAAGGATAGGGGGGTACTAGAGGGGGAAAAAAGCAGGAAGGCGGTCACGAAACCAGGATCACAGAAAAAAAAAGGGGTTTACAGAACTAACGCCGAGAAAGCGAGACTACGAAATTCCAGAAACAGAAGACATGAATGTTGTGCTACTAACCAGACAAGAATGGACAGAGGGGGAAACCAGAGGCGGGGGTGAAACAAGGACTTGGGAGGAAAGACGGCTAAATAGTCTTGACGGCCGGGGTCAGGAATGTGCAGCGTAGTATGGAATAGTAAGAAGGGTCGGCCGAAGAATCGCGGGGGGGATCAACTTTGGAGATCCGGGGCTGCGGAGTGGGACTGGGATCTAGGGGGGAGTTGATTGATATCAGAGTGTGCTGGTGTCATCGGTTTGTCCAGCGGAAAGATTCAACCAGGTCAACAGAAAAAAAACAAGCATCCTAATACGACGATGGTCACAGAGCCATGGGGACGAAGAAACCAAAGAAAAGGAAAGATTACAGACGGAGTGGACAGACCACGGTAAGATCACGTGGAAAAAGCTCTTCTTGCACTCTGTCCCTTCGGCGCTCTCAAGGGAAAAGTCTTCCTGATCGAAGTGTATTCTCAAAAAAGAGGAGAGCAACTGTATAAGGACGCGTTGGCGTGGGGGGGTGTGGGGGGACGGACGAACGCAAAAAGGGTCTAGATTTCCAACAGGGTAGCACAAAACAGTGTGAGGTTTCAGGCGCCCATCGCGGGGCACAGCTAAAACCGACAATGTGAAAAGAGGGGCAAATAACTGGGGCAAAAAACGTCGAGCAATAGGGTGAGTGGGAGACGAAAAAGGCAACAAACCTGTAAAACGATCGCTAAATACGCTAAGAACATTTGTCTAACGGGCAAATGTGTGGGGGGGCAGCTACGATGAGCTATGGCCGCGGGGACGGGGTGGGCCAGAAAATAGGAAGCCCGTCGGAGGTTGCAAGCAAAGGGGTAGGGGGGTCTCCAGATCGACTTGATCTAGTCAGAAAAAGGGTGCAACCAAGTAGGGAGGACTAGGCAAGACGATTTCAAGTATGGGTTGCGTTGCACGGGCGACAAGAAACAGACATCCGGGCGATCTCGACGCATGACTCACACAATAAAAGAAGGAAAGGGGGGGGGGGGTGGGGAGAAGGCTGAAAAACTGACCACGGAACCACAGAAACTGAACCTAAGAAAAGAAGCGGACCCTCGAAATCGTAAAGCAGCCGTGACCCGCTATTGATTTCAGCACTTGAGGAGTAAAAGAGCTATAACAAAACAAAGGTCTAGATGATCCAAGTGGCATTTAGAAAGGAACAACCGGCCTAAAGAGAAACAGGCAAGGTGGCAAGTCCGAGAACAAAGGGGAAGGGCAAGGTGTGACAAAAAAAATTGGAGGCTGGGTGGATTAGAAGGAGGGATGGAAACAGGACGAGGGTCGCGTTGGGCAACCACCTTGAGTCCGAAAGGGAGGCAGAAGAACAGCGGATTTGAGGGAATCGAGAAAGGTGCTATTCCGATTCGGAAACACTAAGGGGGTGTTGATCACTCACGGTGTGAAAAGGGGGCAAAAGATGCGAATCGAGCGCCGCGAATTTGTAGTCCCACGGAAGAACCACTCAGTAACGGGCGCGCAGCCTGAAAGGGACGTGTGCAGAATTGCGCACGATCAAAAGCCAAAAAAAAAAAGGGAGGAAAAGGAGGCGCGAACGCGAAAGACAAAAACGCGGTAAAAAAGAAAAAGCCTGAACGGCCATTAGGTCATGAGGGGAGAAAAACTCTCGACAGTAGGCAAGTCACGGCTGCGGGAATTAAATTACAAAGATGCGAGAGAAACAACATCGCAGGGGGAAAAAACAAGACAACCAAGAAGATATTGACGATTACGAGAAAGAGCCGCAGTGCTGGGTCGGGCGGAGGGAATACGTGACACGGTGGGGAACGCAGACAAGGGTACAGTTAGCTGCCAAAATCGAAAATCAAACACCGAAAACGACAAGTGTTACATCGGAAATCAACGGACGGAGGCCGAGCATCGGAGTAATCTGTTTGCTACGGAAAGGGATGGCGTTAGACCGGATTTCTACAAACGACTGCAGCCAGATGAAAAAGGGCTGGCGGATAGAGAGGAAACCTTTTCTGAATGAAAAAAACCAGCTAAGCAAACGCCTGGCGAGTCCGCGACTAGGCAAATCGTGGGGGAACCGGCGGGCATGCCAAGCATACCGTGATTTGACGTCTCGTCGCAGGCGGATAGAAAACGGCAAAAAGGGAGCAGGCTTCGGGGGAAGGGGCCCCTCGATGCCTGCCAAATACGCAGCAAAAAGGGGGGCTAAACCTCACTTGCGCGGGGAAAAGCGGATAAACTGGAAAGATATCCGAAAAAAACAGGGGAGACAGCGTGTTCCAAAATGGATGGCAAAAAGAAACCAAAGAGAGAGGTCCGTACAGGACACAAGAAAGGTTGATAAACGATCCCTGCAGGAGAGGCGAAAACAGAATCGGACAGGGGCGTGTAAAAACTCACCAAGGACCCGTTAAAAAAAGAACTAAATTCTGAAACTGTAAGGGTGGGTTGAAATCGAAAGTGCGGCAGCGAGGAACGCGAAAACCAGCGTCGGGCCTCGGGGCCACTCACTACAACAGGGGCAGAATTTGTAAAATGAGAAACAGCGGCAATTTCAATGCGTGAAAGAGGAGGACAAAAACCACTTCTGACGTGGGATACAGGCATTCGGGGGGATCTTCAATGGCGATAACGCCGTCGTACGGCAAAATGGACTGGAAATGTTGACTAGGTGACATAGATAAACTGACGGATGGGGGGCCCCAACTGGAGAGCCCTTGATCAACTATAAAGAAAAAGGTCGAACAAAGCTAGAATACGAAAGAGCCAAGGGCAAAACCCGATCAGCCGGGAAAAGTCGGAAAGAGATCCCTTACGTAACGGTAGAAAGCAGTGAGAAGTGAAATTGAGGAAATGCTGTCCACCTTGAAGCACCTGAAGGGAAGGAATTCTGGGGCCGGAAGGACAAAACGGGTACA
>Ga0179593_1347266_pt1 | contig 10019 bp, 11 predicted proteins | sample CZODoug2_1_08_16_FD_185931 | JGI IMG/M metagenome (GOLD analysis project Ga0179593, IMG submission 185931) | Vadose zone soil fungal communities from Angelo Coast Range Reserve, California, USA - CZODoug2_1_08_16fungal (PacBio error correction) | ecosystem: Environmental > Terrestrial > Soil >...
ATAGAAACGCCGTAGAAAACTGTAAGAGACCGAAGGGAAGTCTTGAAAAAGAAAGCTGCGGAGAGCTTTATCCTAACAAAGAGTGGTAGTACGGCAATCGTACAGAGAAGGATAGATCGCTAATCGGAAGGAGTCTACGCAAGGTGATCAAAGCACGATCCGCTAACGGCATTTAAAAACCGACCGGAAAGAAAGGCCCTAAACGAAGGGGAGTGCCTAACTCGGCCATCCGACGGGGCCCTATGCCCGAGTGAGATCCAGATCAACCAAAAAAAACTGAAATGGATGAAAATAGAGATCAGAGGGGGATATTGGAACTCGATGCCCGGAAATTGGCGGCAACCAGCGCGCGGCCCTTTCGGGTTACGGGGGAGGTGGGAAAAAAAAAGAGAGAGGAAGGAAGCGGGAAGTTCACGGGGTTTGTGGGTTTTATTCTAAGGTGAAAACGAGAATCGGGAGAAGAGGCAGCGAGGTCGCGCTGAAACGAACTCTTTCGATTCGACTAAGCCGCAGGGGGGGGTGAAACTAGGAGAAGAGACATTAGAAAATGGGGAAAAAGATCGAGGAGTTTGCCTCGCGGGAATTTCGTGGAAAGAAATAGTACATTCATTTAGGAACGGGTCTACAGGACCAAGCCTCGCAGCGGGGGAACTTCCGGGGGTGGACGCAGAGAAAGAACGGAGCTACTCTAGGTCAAGTCAAAAATCATATCTCGGGATCAAAAAGCGTGGTCCGAAAGAAGCGAGAAGGGATTGGGCAGCCATGTACGACTTTTTTTAGGGGAAAATCACAAAAGGAACGGGCGAAAAAAAATCTAGACTTGGAGCGTCCTGAAAAAGTCACCACGTGGGGGGGGGGGGGGGAACAAACCAAAAAAAACCCAGGTGTGATGGGACGGCGGAGCTCTAGAGGGGGAACGGTCGAAAAAAAGAAAAGCGGGCTCGTAGTGGAGTTCCAGGGCGGAGAGAGCATCAAAGTCAAAACACCTAGGCCGTGCGGGATCGTCGGTGGACCTGTAGACGTTGTGCGGGCTAAATACTGGAAAAAAAGGAAAGTCACCTCTCTCGACTTGAGAAATTCGAAAGAGACGCGGGGGGCCTTGCCTAATGAAGACACGAGCCTGGGGGGAAGGAAAAAACTAGAGGGGATCACGAAAAAAAAAACGCAGGCAATCCCTTTGTAAAATACTCGGAAGTAAAAAATCGGGATCAGCTGAAACTCACCTCATACGCCGGAGAAAAAGGCTAGGTAAGGAGAGGAATTTGGTTAGAAAGTCCGAAAAGGAAGAAAAAAGGCTGGCAAAAAATGGGGAGCTAGAGACGAGGAGACCGGGTTGCCGATGAGGGAGAACAAAGGGGAGAGGAAGCAGCCTTAAAGAGACTTGGGCTGAATTGGAGGGATCAGGAAACTATGCGGCGCAAGCGGATCTCGAAGGTTCGGAGGGAAAATGGAAGTATGTAAAGACTTGTGAGAGAGGGATCATGACTGACTCCTAGTCAGCGAGAGGCGGACTAGAGGATAGTCGTTTCTTTCTCACGAGAGGAGTGAGCTCGAAGAGGCAGCCACATCGAGGAAGAACGGAGGGTAATGAGAAGGATCCCGAGAAACTTAAGAGATTATATCCCTGGGCGGTAGGAAGCAAGGCGATCAAACAGAACTCCTTTTCTAAAATGTGAAGAGCAAGACGAATACGGGGGTGTCTGAAAAGAAAGAAGAATCTGAATCCTGGGAGAACGAACGACTCCCCCGGGGAAAGCCGAAAAAGAAGAAGGAGCCCCGGCGGATCGGAGAATGTTTCAGACCCGACTCTCTCACTTAGGAAGAGAGAATGACAGCTAGGAAGGAGACTTGTCGCAGCCAATCGGGCAGTAAGAAAAAAAAAATCACGCAAAGGGGGAGAGGGTGAAAAATTTCTGTAAGAAAGAATCGGGTCAATTCTACCTCAGTAAAAAGCGACGCATCCGGCAGAGAGGGAGCCACGAAAACTCGACTCGCGCTGGGGTACGTTATAAGCGGAGTACAAAGAGGTAAAACCCTGCTCGAGCGAAAAGGTCTTCTCTTGACAATCATCGAACATGGGAAGAAATAAGACGAGGGACTTTGGCATTCCGCCGATTGGGAAAGAAAAAAATATCAGTAACCGCCCGCCTAGGGCAGCTCATCCTCTCTGAGGGTGCAAAGGAGGACGGCAGAGGTCGGTCACGCTCATTAAGGGACGGGATATTCACAGAGCGCATATAAAATAGAGCTAGGGAGGGGGCTGAAACCGGAAGACTCCTAGATCGGAAGAGCTAGGAAGGGGGCCGTCAGTCACCATGAGCCAGATAATCCGTGTGCGTCGGTTAAACCAGGGGACTCTTACGAGGAGGAGGGGGCGTCAGGCAACGTTCTCGCATTGTCTGAGTGGGCTCGGGTGACCAAGGAAAAACGATCGTAGACTCGAAAGGGGGGGGGCGGTAACATGCTCTCTTTGAAAGAAATGAAAGGGGCGATGACAGAGATATAGGGCCAATCGCAAGGAATCCGACGGCATGAAAGGGGCCACAAAAAATGAGAGATCCAAGCCGGAAATAAAGTCTCGGCGAAGTCCTAACGGGGATGAAGGGGTCGGAGATCAAGAAAGTGGCCTCGTCATTGGGCTCCTTTCTCAGCAGGCGAGAGGTCAAAGGGAAAGAGAAAGGAAGAGGGGTCCCTATTAACTCGCCTATAATCATCCTGGGGCCAAAAGGTAACTCTAACTGAGGATCCGCCCAACATATGACGGCAGCATCGAGGGAATGGAAAAGGATCCACAACGACCCAAATCAAGCACAGAAGGATCTCCTCCTCAGTCGAAAGAAAGGTCTTGGATTCGAAGCTCGATACTGATGAGCCACGGAAGGAACTTTGGGAAATCATCCTCCGAGAACAGGATGCGGAGCACTCATCTTGGGCTCTATAGGGAAGGCTAAACCGATCGAGCCGGACCGAAGCTTCCTGGGAATCAGGAAAAGAAAATTAACTCAAGGAGATAGGTAAAAACGTACTCACGCAGAGTTCTAGGCGAGAGGAAGATTAGAGAAGCCTCTTCTATAGTAGTGAGAAAAGGCAGGCGCGAAGGAGGGAGACAAAAACAAAAACATCATGCTCAATCGAAAAAGACGTTGAGGGAAACAGATCCTTCGGACTTGACGATCGAGGGAGAGTGCGGCGAAAGAGGGCAAAGGGCCTGGAAAGCTCGGAGGCGGGAAAGACGCTCGGAGAAAGGGAAAACCTCGGGCCGAGGTCGCACCGAGAAGCGGAGAAGGGGATAGAACAGGGAAAACGGGATCCGGAGAAGACTTCCTCACATTCTAAGGCAGCGATCGTGCTGCGAAGGAGTAACATCTCCCTAACACGGCAAGGGCGATGCGGCAGATGAGGTAAACAACTAGCAAGAGGTCGAAGAAAGGTATGATATCGAGTTTAGTAGAGGTGAAACGAGACCAAAAATGTCGGAGAAGAGAAAGAGCTAAGAGAAAGACAAGATAGCGTCTCGTTGTTGCTCCCACTCAGCCAGCCTCGCGAAGAAGAAGTGCAGAAACGGCGTGGAGGGAGATGGCAAACTTCCCGTCTGGCGAAAACGGAGGTGAAAAAACAAAGAGGGACGGCCGTCTATCGAGGCGGACCTACTGCGCGACGAGAAGAGGAAAGGGGGGGGAGCTTTCCATACGGAAAAGAGTAGGGACGACATGCTGGAAAAAGGTCGCTAACGGAACTTCAAAAAGTCCTCTAGAAAGAGCTGAGGAGCGGGCGGGCGGGAGACCGCAGGGGAGCTCTCGCCAAAAAAACTAAGGAGAAGGGAAAAAGAGGGGGGAATATAAAAGGCTTCAGGGAAATAACGCGAAAGCGAAGGAGAGTCTTTCGAAAGAAGCTATGAAGCTCTTCTGGGCTCTCCTACTCCAATAGAAAAGAGAGATCAAAAAGAAGGAAAGGAGACGGTTGAAAAGGCCCGTTTCTTTGACAGGGCGTCTAAGAGGGGCCCTAGCCCGCGTGATCGATGATGTCTGACCTCTCTCGAAGAGCAAAAGAGAAGGGCAGGCCTCATGCGCTAAGTCGTTAAAGGAGCATCTGGCGAGCTCCCTACTATCGCGAAGGCATAAGGAGGGGGGAGAAGAGCGGAGGGAAGGGCCCGACCCGGGGAGGGGCAGCCGAGGAGGGAGCTCTTGCGAGGTAATATTTGGTATAGGGGGGTTCACGACTAGATTGAGGTTCTCTCGCCGGGAGCTTCGCCGGGGTGAAGGGGTCGAGAACTCGTTCCAAGGGAATCTGGCGTCAGGGGGCGGGGTGGACGGGTGGTCAGGGGCGGTAAGGTGAAGGGGAAGCTAAAAGAAAGGATGCACCGGATTAGAAGAGTACTTCCTTCTGAGCCTCCCTAACAGAGAAGGATGATGGAGGAGCCGGAAAAATGGAGGACTTAACTATCTAGACCTGGGGTTTCCAGGCAGGATCGAAGACGTCGGGCGGAAGTCTAAAACGAGAAGCTCTAGATCTACTCTTTCATCTACGGGGAAAAGACGAGAAGGGGAAGTACGGCCGAAACCTGGGAGCTTAGACGTCCTATCTTTCTACTGTCGGGCCCGATAAGTTAGAGGAACCATAGCTCTACGGGGGGAATATCTCCAATGAAGGGTCGAAAAAGTGGAAATTGGTAAACCCTACCTGGTCAATATGCGGGTAAGACGCCACTCAGGGGAAGGCTAGGGGGAGCTGGGTTCAAAGGGGGCTTGCGCAAAAGGTGAGCCGGAAAGAGGAAAGGAGATTATCTGAGGAGGGTGAAAAAGTCAGAGACTGCCAGAGAGGGAAGGGGGCTCAAAAAAAAAGTACAAGGGGCAAAGCAGAGGAACGAGGAGCTAAAAGCTTCGGAGGATCGATATAGGTACAAGAGCGGGCTGGCAAGCGGGCCTCAGGGAGAAGGGGCGGCAACAAGTGCGGCAACCCAGAGGGATCCCTACGAAAAAAAGAGGAAGATCCACATTGATGGAAAGTCTCAGTGAGAGGGGGGGAACCGTGAATTAAGACACACGGGAGGGCAAGGTAGTTCCTTAGCGGGAGTAAGCAGGGAGTTCAAAAGTCGTCTTCTTTCAGGGAAATAAACTGGTTTCACTGGCCTAATGAGGGAGAGTACCAAGGGAGGCAAACATCGCCTATCCTTGTGGGGGGGGCCGGAGTGAAGCTCGAGTACCCTGGGGCTTGAATGAAGATGGAATAAGGCCGCTTTCTAGCGACTTCTCTACGGGAGAGAGCGGAACGAGGGAAGACAAGAAAGGGAATTGTCAGGTCCTAGCACCTCGAACTTCGGGAAAAAAAATTCTTCTGAACATGGGAACAAAGATTTCTAAAAAAGGAAGCTATGAAGGGCTTAAAATGCTATGGTCTCTCAGGATTCGGGAGAAGTAAACGGCTAAAGGCCGGGTATTATAACTCCAGGATAGGGGCCGAAAATTAGAGGATCCTCTTAGGGGGTAAGCGTGATCGAGGGAGAGGTCGAGGGTTTCTCGCAGACATTTGAGCAGAGGACGAGAGTCAAATCATCTCTTTAAACGGGAGAAATCTAAAGAAGGGGACGAGATCTTCCTGAAAAACTTCAAAGGCTCCCGAGTTGAAAAGGACACACCGTAACATTCTACGGCCTGATTCGGCAGATCCTAGCAGCCGTGGGGGGAAAGACTCTATATGAGACAGAAAAAACATGTGGCGAGGGGAATCAAAAACGACTTATCGGGAGCTCATTCTCTCGGACTCCCTGCGTCAGTTGGCGGGAGCGGCAGGACTAAAACCTCGCACCGTCTTGGGAAGAAGAGGTGAGGGGGGAACGTCGGTGCATTGAGGTTGGGACTAGAACACACACCTGTGACAATCGAAAACGCGACGCAAACTAGCATTGCGGAGGCGGGATCAAATGGAGGGAAGGCTGGAAGACTTTTGTGAAGGGAAGAGGGAAAAAAACTTATCACGCTATGGGAGAGAAACTGGGGAGGCACCTGTAAAAATATTAGAAGAGTTAGACTCTTGCATGGGGGGGCCCTCCAAGCGTCCTCGGTCAGGCAGACGAATTCTCCTACTACGGAGTCGCGCTGGCTGGGGGACAGGCAAAAAAGGGTAAAGGGCACGTAAGGCAACTTCGAAAATCAAAGGCACGAAGAACCTTCCAGAACAGAGGAGGGTGTTACGTGAAGAGGACGGCTAGAGGCCCGAACCCAAGAGAACGCTAGCGTCTGTCATCAGGGTAGGAAAAGAAAGATCAAGAGCGAAAAGGGGGGAGAAAATAAAAAAACCTCTGTCTCGGGTTGGGGGGGTGACCTTTTTCTGGGACCAGGAGCGTTAAGGGGCCTTCCGCCATCTCTCTGAAGGGACTTTTTTCCGTCACAGGGAGCCCGAACTGGAGGCTCCGGGAGGAGACTCCTCGCGTTCGGGAACACGGCCAGTCTCCTCCCAGAGATGACGTGTGTCATTGAGCAAAAGGAGGCGGGCTGGACGACAAGCTAGTACCGCGTTAAAGCCTAGAGAAGGAGAAATCCGGGGGAGAAGTTTGAGAGTCGCGGGGGGGGAGCTTTCTTTCAGAAAATGTAAAACGAAGTGGGACCCGAGTGACGTTCTAGACCACCTCCGGCGACCTAGAGAACCACGACTCATGCGGTAGATACGGCCTGACGAAAAGAAGGGGAATCCCGACGGAAGGGGCTAGCTCACCGAGAGCGGGGGCAAGACAATCGCGCACTCTATAAAAGAGCGAGATGTAAAACGACGTCGAACGTCGACTTGAGTCACGAACGCACGGGCCAAAGAGGAAAGATAGGGGTGGGGGAAACCCGCGAATGACCGACAGGGGCCTCAATAAGGGGGATTCCGCAGCTCGGGGAGACAGTTCACGGAGAACTATAGGGATCTATCAGAAAAAAACACAAAAAGGAGGAGGAAATCTGTAGGGGGGACGCGGGAACGAGAAAGTGACGCAGACAAAAGGAGACGGGGCATTCTTCAGGAGAAATTACAGATATACGTCGGGACTTACGTCCCTGGACGTTCTTCAGAAATCTAGAAAACGACTGAGGAAAGAAAAGCGAAAAAGAGAGAGTGGAACACGGGAGGGGAGGGAAAGATCAAGTCTGTTTGATGACCGAGAGAGAGAGGTATACCTAAAGTAGGGAGAGTCTTAAGAAGAAAGGGTTCAAGGACTGCCCTAAGGGCAATTCATAATACACTGGATCCTGGGCAACGAAGCGCCCTACAGGACGGAGAGCCGGGGGAAAGCATCTACCTAGAGGTCCTACAGAAATTGTACAGCAAAGGGAGAGGGGTAGCACGAGAATCTTTGAACTGCTCCTCGGAGACCGAGCATGCTCTCCTTGATAGGGGGGGGGTCCTGAATAAGCAGTCACGGGAGAACAATGTACTGGAAATCCTAAATGCAGATAAACTGAAACCCAGGGGGCCTCTGGTATTACGTATCGCGAGAGAGTTTAAGACTCATTATCGACTAGAACTGGTGGCCGATGAGGAAGGGTCGCTTCTGCCGGGAACTAACCTTCATCGAAAAAACCGCCATGGGGGAACATTCCTATTGCAAGCGAAAGTGATTTACGGGGGGGATAACTGGCGGGGAAAAGTATCAAAAAACAGGACAGGCACGCTCTGCTGAACAGGAACGAGAAAGCGGATGGGTCAAGGGGGCATAAACGAGAACTAATCACGCCGGTCCGAAACTTAAGGAGTTCACGCGCTCAACTTTTGGGGGGGTGGGGGGTGGGGGTGGCATCAGAAACGGAAGTTCATCGTTAGACAGACGGCCCAGCCAAGCTCATGAAAAAGCGCCATTCTAGAGAAAGGTCTCTTAACGGTGTGGAAAAAGGAACTGCACAAACGCATCAGGGGAATTGGGGGAACCGAAAGGGCCGGAAATAACGCGCTAGAAAGAGCTAGGGGAAACGCTCGCACTATATCGTCGTAAGCATCGACTTCACCCTCGGAAGCGGGGACAGACAGATCTCTGGAAACAAATTCGTATCAGGAGGAGGGGGGTACGTAGAGGACAGTTAGTCGGTGCGCGTGCGAAGAGAGTACATAAAGCTGGAGTGACGGCCTGAATATCCGATCATACGTCTTCTGTCAGAAAGAGCGAGAAAAACGCTTAGCATTCTTCGAGAAAGTTAAGGGCAGAGAAGTCGAGAAAAGGAAACATCATCGAGACGAAGGGCGCGAGCCGGAGTATCATAACGGCCTGGGGGTCAAGACACTTGACCGAATAACCTATCGGTGGGACAGAGAGGAGACGAGAGAAAGGGGGCGAATTCGTCTCAAAGCTTGGACGAAGCCTGATACCGAAGACTAGCGAAAACCTCGGCAGGGATGGGAGAAGGGGGCCGCCAAAGGACACCTCTAGCTCTTCCTCATCAGCACGGATCCCGATTGAGGGGGAAAAGGACGTTATCGAGACTCCGAGGAACAGCCAACGAGAGAGGATTTGCAAGGGCAAGTGAGGAGAAACGATATGGCAGTCGACCCAGTGGGGAACGAGCACTCAGCCTAGGCAGGAAGGAACCGCTACGGCCGAGAAAGGCCGCTGGGTTGCGAACCTCCTCCGATATAGACTGAATAGGGGTAAAAAAGGGAAAATGCAAATCTACATGGCTAGCTCTGGACCGAGGAGAGGTCAAGAACACCTGTTCCCTCGGAAACGGGAGAAGTTCAGTCCCAAAAGGACATCGGGGGACGGTACGCAAGAGGTTTAGATCAGCTCTCAGCTGGCCCGGGACTTCCCTCCGGTGAGTAAAACGAGATGAGTCGGAGGGGAAAAGAGATACATAGAAGTCTCTAGGGGAAAAAACTCGGCTCCACCTATCCAGGCGAGGATACGTCAACTGAGGGTGGGAGGGGGAATCCACGATCGTAAGTTACGGGAGGGTCAGAATTGTTAATTCAAAAAACATTGGGTCTACGGGGACAAACTTCCGGTCAAACGGACAAAAAGGGGGGGGAGACGATCGAAGGACAGTTTATATGTGACGGACCTGCCCAGATCGGAGAGACAATCATTTGTGAGGAAACGGGAAACGAGGAGACGTAGAGAGGGGACGTATATCATAGAATAGCACTCTCTCAGCGAAGGCAGAAGGCGAGACGAAATTTCACTCCAGAGAGCTCCTACCCAAGTGAGCTTCAAGGGAAAGAGAGACTGTTTTTAGTCGGTGAAAAGAAGAAAAAGGGGTCCTAAGGTAGGAGTCAAAAGAAAAGGAGGGCTTTCCCGAAGCTCTACGGAGCCTGTAAACCGAGTAACGCCGATCAGCTCCGAAAAAAAGTAAGCGAACAGGCGCGAAGGGCAAAACAGATCGGAGTGAAAAAGAAAACCTGAATCCGCCGCGAAGAAAACACCGCCGCGTAGGACGAAACGGTAAGGTGACTTCCAACACGAAGGGAGACGAGGCTACTCGCCGCGTATAAGCGGGGACAGCGCTAAGACAAGGGAGCATTCTTCTCCCTCGGGCGTACTCTTGGGGTAGCGGGGGGATAATCGAAATCCGAGAAAGTCAAAGGCTCTCCATGAAACAAGGAACGCAAGGGGAAGGGGGGCTTCGAAATCAGCGGGACTCAGACTCTAGGGGAGTAGTCGAGCCAGAAGGCGGGAGCTAAAAGGAAAATCATCGAAGGATATCCAGGAAGAGGGCGAGGAAAGAGGGAAAAAAAGGCAAGTCTGCACAGTTCAGGTCGTCTGTCGAGCGAAGACGGAGCCCGAGGAACACTGAACTGGACGACGATGCGCAGTCCGCAGACTGGAGGGGGAAACAAAGTATGTTCTAACCTCTCGCGGAGCGAGCCAACGCGTTGGTCCTGAACTATTGCTCGAGATCGAAAAAAGCCCACAAGTCCGAGGGCTAGAGTCATCTAATAGGTGCAGAAGGAAGGGGAATTGTCAGAAAATAAAGAAACCAGGTTGAGGAAATTCTTATCTCTGAGGTAAGGAGAGGATAGGAACCCGACTGATAAAGTGGGTGCGTATAGGG
>Ga0179593_1362633_pt1 | contig 10019 bp, 9 predicted proteins | sample CZODoug2_1_08_16_FD_185931 | JGI IMG/M metagenome (GOLD analysis project Ga0179593, IMG submission 185931) | Vadose zone soil fungal communities from Angelo Coast Range Reserve, California, USA - CZODoug2_1_08_16fungal (PacBio error correction) | ecosystem: Environmental > Terrestrial > Soil >...
AAAACTATGAAAAAGGCATAGAAGTCTGGCACCGCCGTGAGGGCATGCGAAAACGCGAAAAAATTTGTAAGGAGGCTCTCGTCCGAAAAAGGAGGGGTCCGGTAGAAAGTTCCGTCTGCGAAGAAAAAGGAGAAGGGCGTCGAAAGAAAGAGGAGCCGAGCACCTCAATTTGTACAAATAGCCTGAGCATTAGGGGGAGAGGGTAAAAGAAGATGGTGTTATTTCTAGAAGAAAGGAAATAAGTAAAGGGAAGAGGGGGGAAAGTCGAAGGCTACATTAGGGGGGGGAGAGAAAAGGAGAGTCGATAGACCTGGGACAGTATTCTCCGGATTGCGCTTAAAGGAAATCAGAAGAAATCATTGCTAGAAAGAATGAAAAAGAATGCGTAACAAGGGTCCGTTTGCTAGAAGGATAATCAACCGCGTGGGAAAGACTATGTAATTTTGTTTGCCCCCAAGAGAGGGATTGCAATTTAAAGGGGGAGGGTTCTGATCAGGGACATGAAACAAATAAAATGAATAAGTAGGGAAGTCGAGAAGTTCGCGTCGAAAAAAAAAAGGAAGGAACAGTAAAGGGGGGAAAAGGGACCGTTTCGGGAAAAGAAGAAAAGAGGTACTAGGAAAAGGGGCTCCCACCTTAAGGGGGTGGGCTCTAGGACGGGTACAGAGCCTCAACCCCGTGTATGCTGAGAAAAGTAAACCTCGGAAATGAGACGAGCCCTCGAAGCGCTGAAAGTTGTTACCAGAATCCTGGGCGCGAAACCAGGAACCACGAGGGAAAGCGGGAGATGACCAAATGAAAAATTTATCCCAAGGGAAAAGGGAAAAGGAACTTCAACCTTTAGGAAAGAGCGCGTGCACCAGGGGAGAAAAATGGGGAGAAGGAATCGACGGAAAAAACGGGAGTGGGTCAGGAAAAGATATTATGCGGAACGATAACGGAGGGAGGGCAGAAACATATGAAGAAAAGACGTCATTGGTCCCGCAGTGAAGCTGCGACGAGCAGAAAGTGAAGCGCCCGAGAACAAAAAATTTCGGGGGCAGCGTGCAGGGCAAAGCCCTGAAAAGGGGAAACTAAACCCAATTAGAGGGGGCGGGAGGTCATGGGCCACCAGGGAAGGAAGATTATTATTAAAAGCAATTGCTGAACAAAAACGAATTCGCAGTGGGGCAGAAAGCCCCCGAAAAAGGGGATAAACAAAGAAAAGAGTCTGATTGAGTAAACCGAATGCACCCAGGCAAAATAATGAAGAGAAAACTTTTTCCACGCGCGACTCAAAAAGAAAAAAAAAACCCAAACCACAAGGAAAGAAGCTGAATCCGACCAAACTTAAGAATGAAAAAAGAAAAAGGTTTGCGATGCTTCAAAAATGCCGAAGTCGCAAAAGGAAAAGAAGGCAACCGAACGCACCTGAGGCAAAAAGTCCAGGGACAAAAAATCGTGTTATTTCGGTGAACAAAAGAAAAGAAAGAAACACTTGCCTCAGGAGAAAAAGGAGAAACAATCATCCCCTGGGAGAGAAGCGACCTACTATAGGCGTAAAGAAGAGAGAGCGTCCAAGAAGGAGGCTTCCGCTGTAAAAGGGAGGCCTCGGCGGAGAACCATTGGATCGGGGGAGAGAGAGCGAACAAGGGTTTCATTCCCTCTCAACTGGAACGAGCCAAAATGTTCTGTCCTCTCCCCGGTCGGGAATCGAGGCGGGAAAAGAACGGTGGTCTCGGACTTAAAGAGGAGTGCGCGGAACCATTGCGAACAGGGGGGGAAGCCACTCCGCGAAAAAAAAGGACTGAGGCTGATCTCAGAAAGGAAGGACATGGGGGGAGAGTCAGGGGGGGACGAAGGCTGATGCGAGAGAAAGTTGGTGCGCCACAGGGAAAGGGGGGGACTACATCAGAGGGAGTGTACCTTGCCAGCAAAGAAAACCTTCGAGGGAACTGGTCACATCGAAGGGAATGAAAAGGGGAAGGCCCTATCAGTTGGCGCACCATGGAATGTACAGCAGAGATTAAAGTGGGGGGTATACAAAAATGAGAATTGGGTTTCACAGGAGCCTATCTGAGAACCGCGAAAAGGGGGTTCCATCTTGGAGGGGCGCTCGGTCAACTCAAGAAAAGAGGTAGATAAAGCAATAGTGAGCGAGAAGAAAAACAGTTTTTGAGCCCTCAGGAGGGGAAGGCTCATCCATCGAGCCGTAATAAAGGTTTGAGGAGGAGGATGAACAGACACATAATAAAAGTCAAGACGCTCACAATTACCATTGAGGGGTGAAGGCGAACATTTGTGCATTATCTACCATTAACTAAAGGGAGGGGAAAGTGAGGGATCGAAAAGACCGGGGTTTTTGTAAAGGTTCGCAAACAAGTTATGTAAAAAAAATTTCAGAAAGTCACCAATGTTGGACATGCAAAGATGAAGGGGGGAAGAGCAGGATATAACGGGGGTTTCGCTGGGCGGCTGTCACCAATCGCACAGCTGAAAAAAGATTTACTGGTGGGGGAGACACGGGTCCAAAGCCACCTGCTAATGCATTTAATGAAAGAACGGAAAAAGAGAACAGAAAAGAACCAGTGGGAGCGCGTGTTGAAGGTGGGATGAGGAAGATCGATGATCCGGAAATCTAAATATGAGTGAAGTGAGGGAGGTCTGCGAGTGGAATAAGCAATTGGGCATAGAATGAAGAGGAGATGCAATAAAGAGTGAAAAAAAAAATCAAAATTTAGATAAACTTTAGATTAGTTCCCACGCGAAGGAAACATACTAGGGCACGTTCATAACGAGAAAAGATCCCTAAGTGAAAAGAGGAATTGAGTTAAAGGAGGGGAGTGAAGTAACTACGAAAGACCCAAAGAGGGAATGACTACAAGGAGTGGAGATCATACCTCCATGGAAAGAACCAAAGCTGAATGCCGAGGCACAATCCGTAAGGGGGAAAAAAAATCGAAAATCTGCCGCTAGGGAAAAAAGGGATCTCTCCCTTCAAAGCTCCCGCTAAAGAAAATCTAGAAATTATAACTGATCCAACCTTTATATGTAGAAGAAAGGCTATCCTTTCGTAAAAACCGGATAAACACGACGATAAGCTTAAGGGACCGAGGGACTTTCGTAAAATCGCAGGTACGTCGAGAAAGACAAGATGGAAGAAAAAAGTCGCGAGCGGATCACGAAAAATTCCCGAAAAGAGGGAAGCATAGATACGGCCGAAGAATAATCGCTTCTCACAAAAACACAAGAAGAGAAAAAAAAAGAATCGATGAGAAGGGGGGCCCCAGAATCCGTGATTCCACCGCGCCGGGAAACCCGCGGGACGAAAGGCAAAACGCAGCACCCTAATCGGCGGACAGTAAGAGTGGAAGAGTGCTCGGCAAGTGAAGGGGAAAATGTACCAGGGGGAAAAAAAAGTCCAAACTCTTCAAGGGACAAGGAGATGACGTAATTGGGAGAGAGGAAGATGCGCTTAATCAGCAGAGTCACAAAGGGAGAAAATCTAGGACGTGTGCCAGGGCATACCGAGGGGGGAATAGGGCGTTCTTGAGGAAGGACATAAGAAGGAGGCTAGTGGCAAGTGCCGGACAGACAAACAATTTAACGGGGGGATTAAGTAAGCGGGGAAGGCGTCTATTTCATGAAAGGGAAAGAAGGGACCCGACTGGCAAGAAAAATAGTAGAGAAAGTTGATGGGTTGGGGCCCCTGATTGCATGGTCATTACGGGTATCATTTAGAGGTCAGAAGAAGAACTCCTCGAGAGCACTGTAAAGGATTGAAGGATCTAGATAGTAAAAACAGGTCCACGCAGGGTCAGACCAGAAGGGAATCAGGTCCTGTCATGAGGAACATAAAGAGAGAGCTCGAATTGAGGGCAAAAGGATAAAGAGACGGGTTGTGGGGGATCGGGCTGTGGACGAGGCTACAGAATCGACCCCGGGCAAGACTCAACTCACCGATAGAGGGAGGGAATGTAAAAAAAATTTGGGGAGGACGCTTAAAGGGTACCGAAAGGGAAAACGCGAATGCCGGAGAAAACGGGTATGGAAAGGCCGGATAAATGGATCCGAAAAGGTTACTTATTCCAAAGTAAGAAGGCACACCCAAGGAAGTGTGGACCGGGAGAAGAGGAGAGGTGTAAGGAGGACGCCCCACGCATGGGCAATAGTATTATTTGGAAAAGGAGATAAGGGGAGAAGTAGGGACTCAAAAAGAATTCATCGATGGTCTCACATGGAGACGAAAGAGGAGGTGAAGGGTGACAAGCTGTACCAGTGACGGAGGCAGAAAGATACTAAGAACTGCAAAGGATATAAAAAGTTCATTGTTGAGAGGGGGCAAACACCGTGGACAGGAAAAAGGAGGAGTCATGGAATGGGTGACATAAACAAGCACTTGTGGTTTACGCTCTTGAATGGGGAAAAAATCTAAAGAAGCGTCAGGTGAGTGCCCGAACTGGGAGGAAAAAAAGCACTCAATGACGTACCTTCGATTTCCGAGAAAAAACCAACCACCGGAAGTCCAAGAGTAAGCCCTCCGACAACATGAGGAAAAATTGCCAATCTGAGCTGGGGGAGAACTACAAACAATGCCGACGATAAAGCCAATGGACCAAGGGTGCTTCTAATGATAGAACGTGGTATAAGACAAGGGTTACGACGGGGTGAGACCAGAAAAAAGTGCCTAAACACTGACCAAGAGAAACCATCCCCTGTGTAAACCAGAAATTCTGGTAATAACGGAAAAGGTCAAAACACGGAGGAGGAGGAAAATATAGGGAACGGATGGAAACCAACTACTATCCTTAAAAACGACATTGACTGTGAATAGAGAACAGGAGGGTTCGGAATAAGGGTGTGTGGTCCCCGTAATAAACCAACTCTTTCGGCTCTCCAAAAATTGATATTGAGGACAGAGAAGAAGCAAGGGGCCGAAGGAGCAGAGGGAGGTTAAATTCAAAAGGTGACAGCATAGCAACCAGTTGGGATGAAGGCGGGGGGCCCCAGGAGGAACTGGCTTGGCAACGAGGAAGGATCGCAGAAAGGAGAAGGTGGTTTGGGTTTGGCTGGGAGACAACTGCAATCAGCTCCGACATGGGGGGCAGCCAAAAGCACGAATCACCTGCGGAGGTCGCTTGCACAATCCAGAGACTGTAGGGAAAAATGCGAATTCAAAGTGAAGAAAAATAAAGTGGTGAATCATACACTGGCAACGATCACGGGTGAAACATGACAACAATTAATGGGTTTTAATCGAGCCATGCAACTGGAGGAAAGAGGGGGAAGAAGCGCCCGCATCAGGGGGGAAAGAAAAGCCGGCAAGATACGAGAGAGAACCAAGTTGGTCTGACAAATCGAGAACTATATCTTCATATGTCCCAGGGAGAGGCAGCAGAGAATACATCTCGTAAGGGAAAGGCAGGCGCGGAGGGATCCGAAATCGAACAGGAGGTCGGCAAAAAAAGCTCTCTAGTACCCAGAACTTTACAGGGACTGGGGGGTAACTTGACGAAAGGAGAAGCAGTAAAGTAGGAAAACGGTCATTCAAACGTAGTGAGGTTGGTGCACCGTAACTGAAAACAGGAAGTTTTTACACTTTGATTTGCAATGGCGGAAGTATAAGCAAGGTGTGCTTAGAAAAAAGAACCGGTGGTTTACGGTCGGGGGTCAACAGAAGAGGAAGCGAAGTACTTTTGGCTAGGGGCACCGTATTTGGGGAGGAACCCAGTACCTCTGAGAGAAGGGTGCACCGAGCTGACAAGAACTGAACATCGTCGTACCCGCTGAAATGAACAGAGAAATCGGATAACCCGAAAATAGAAATTACAGTGCTGGGAAGGAAATTATGAAGAATGGGAAAGAAGATGAAATGAACGAAGCGTGGCGCAAAAAATCAGGTGGGAGAAGAAACTTGGAGTCGGCGGATAAAGACTAGTTGGTCCTGTTACAAACGAAGACGCCCCGAAGAGGAAAGGGGCCAAAAAAGGATTCGTTCAGACTGTTGAAGAAAAAGGGTTCGGCAGCCTAAGGAACGACGGCGAGAGGGGAACGGAGGAAACAGCCTAGGGCAAGCATAGTGGATGGGCTCGGGCAACCGGCTCGCTGAAAAAAAAAAAAACGCTCAAAGAGAAAGAAAAGAGCACTGCTAACAATCGGCATGAAAAGGACTCCGAAAAAACGAACCGTTAGATTACAAAGGGTAGTACAACTTCGCGGCGGGAAAGAAGGAGGTCATTTAAAAGACCGTCTAGATCTTGCCCACGCGTGTATACAATAGCGAAATTCGGTCTGCGAAGAGAGCCGATGCTCAGGAAGTCGGGCAAAAGGAAAAGCATCCCAGAAGATGAAAGCAGTCCAACAACACCCCACCCCGGGATATCCTGCTAAACAAAAAAAAAGGGGAGAAGGGGAGATAGAAGTGAAGGCTCTTTCTGGAGCGCAAGGCGAAGGAGGGACCCAAAGAAAGGGGGTGGGCCGAGACGAGCGGGAAATTTCGGGAAATAAGATCGCCGAAGCAAACCAGGATAGGAGTGCTAGCAGAGGTGGCCGGGTCCGCCAAGCGGCGAAAGGGTAGAACCTCCAAGTTTGTTAAAGGAACCGTGTCGCAATGAGTAGTGACCGAAAGAGGTGAAAGGGGAAAGGGAGAGATCAAGGCCAGCGGAGCAGTAAACGGCGCAGAGCATAAGGGATAGGAACGCCATTAGGGAGGTCCGGTGGTCAGCCTCTGTGGAACGGAAAACGGGGGAAAATAACCAAAGCAGAGCCGGGAGAAAAGGGGACCACAGCGGTGGCTTAACTAGGTTCTATCCGGTTTGAATGAACAGAAGAGGAATAATCGTGGCAAGACGGAAGAAAGGGGCGCAAAAAGAATTATTGGAAAAAAAAAAAACAGAAAAAATGTAAGAATTGTAGGAAATATTCAAAGACCTCGAAAGCCAAATTACCTCTTACTTTCAAGGGCATATCGCTCGCCACATAGTAAAAAAAAGAAGGGAAAAAAAGGAGGGTATCGTCATAGAAGACATGCCCGAGCCTGTCAGGAGAAGGACGTCGTCAAACAAACGTCCATTGGGGCGCCGGCTGTGGTGGAGGAGCCTCAACGAAGGAACCCTCCATCCATGAACGGACCTTGAAAGGGGTCCCACTACAAGGCTCGAGGGAAATGGGAAAAACAAGGGGGCTGCACCGGGGGAAAATGATCCGACATGCCGGAAAACAGAGGTGAAATATATCCCAAAGGAAACGATCGAAAAAAGCCGTGGAAGGTAGGGCAGAAAAGGGGAAAAAGATGTGAGAAACAAGCGCCCAAAGCAGAGGATTGCCAGGTAGGGACCGCTCCTGATGAGCACCCCTATTACGTAAGATCTTCAAAGGGAGAAGCATACTAAAAAACGAAAGAGAGCTTAGGGATTCTTATCACGCGGACCCAAGGCTGTCGGAAACAGATATCCTGGCATAAAACTTGAAAGGATGCCAGGAATAAAAAGGAAAATGTCATTGTAGGGGATGGGAGGGTATAAAATCGGAGGGTAATGGAAAAAAAAAGATGAGGGGGTGGGGGGGGGGGGTTGGGGGGGGGGGGGGTGCGAGGGGGGGGTGTGGGGGTGTTGTTTTTGGGGTGTATAGGTGGTAAAAGGAGGAGAAGGGGAAGGGATGTTTGTTGTGGGGGGGTTGGGAGGGGGTGGGCGGGCTTGGGAAAGAGGGGGGGGGTTGGGTGGCATGTGGAGAGGGTCGAAATGGAGGGGGATGGGAGGAAGAGGAGGAACGCACGGAAAGGAGGAAGTGTCAAGGGCTTGAGAGTTGGGGGGAGGGCGTGTATCCTGCACAGAATGAAATTTCATATTAGCCATTAAAGAGGGAGGGGGATCAGGGGTGCTTCCGCCTGTTCTCTGTGCAAGCTCTTAGCCAACATGTAGCCGGCGGGAAGGGGGGGGCGTACCTAGAAACTGGTATTAATACTCAGCGAAACGCTGTCTGAGTAATGGAAAAGAAATTTCAAAGCCCCAGGGAACATGCGATGCCAGAAACAAAAAAAAAGTTTCAACTCGATAAAGGAAAACAAAAAAAGCGCCGTCCAGAGGGCCGAAAAAAAAAACCCGCCAAGTCCCAGGCGAATTCAATGCCCAAGAAGGGGATTGCGATCAGAACCCTCGCAGACGGGAACGGCAAGCTTCAGATGTCGCCCCGGACTTGAACGGAGGACACGCATATCCATAGTGTCTATAATAATCGTGGGATTACGTGAACCAAGAGAAGGGGACGAACACAAGGTCAAGTGAGAGATCCAAAAGACACCCCTGGAACAAGAAAAAGGATATTTGGACATACGGGGGAGGATCAACAAAAAAAAATTAAATGAAAACAGAGGAGCAAGCATCCTTCTGAGATGGGGGGGACGTGTGGTCTCGAGGAAGACAGACGTCGCATGTTGAGTCGACATCGTGTGTGGGGGGGCTCACGTAAATACCACCGAGAAAAAAGAGAAAACGATGGGAGAGTGCGCTATAGGGAGATCCGTGGGCCGAATGAGCAGCTAAAAAAAGTTCGCCCGCATGCGTAATAAACCATGGGAAACCGGCCTTGAATTCCGCCATGCGACAGGGAAAACGAAGAGCAGAGAGCATGGACCTCACGGGTGGGGGTGGGTTTGGGCAGCGTAGGAAGGAAAAGCATGCGTAAATGGAGTGCTCGCCTGGAAGGGGGCCGCCACGGAAAAAACAAACCGCGTGGCAGCATTTGGGGGACAAAATCACAAAGAAAATGTAAACAAAAACTCAGGGAAGAGACGGGCAAGAGGAAATTGGGGTAGGAGCCCTGGGCAGGAGACGGTGACCCGGCGAAATGAGTGGGGTTATTCTGACGAAAGAGTGCCAAGTTATCCTATGCAAAGGACCCGAGCAATGGGCCACTAAAAAGGAAGAGGGAAGAAAAGCGCCCAAAGAACACGAAGGAATGAAAGAGGAGATACATAGTGGTGCAAGAAAAAATCTAATTCGTGCATCCAATCGACCGAAGGAGAGGGGGGGGGAAGATCTCGCCCTCCAAAAGGCGTACGGAAGAAGTACAAAACGCGAAAAAGCGAATCGGGGACCAGGGCTGGTTGGGGAAAAAACTGGGCATAAGTCAACTCTGTGACGGGAAAGTCTGATCTGCCGAGAGCTGCAAAGAAAGGGGGAAAGGGAAATGGTCAGCAGTGGAGTTGGTGGGGAGAACGTCTCGTACAATAGCCTGGGAAATTGAATAAAGAGTCATATCATGCAGAAAATTGGGAAAGCTTTCGCAGTGTGGAGACAAATAGGAAAAAACAAACGGTACGGGTTAGAGCACAAGGTAAAGTGGGGCGCCATGTCACGAAAGGGGCTCGGGAAGCCCGAACTGCAAGGACAGGGAGAACGAAAAGGAAAAAAAACTTTTTAAAGCACTAAAGATCCGATCCGGAAGATGGTCAGGGGCTTTCGAGGAGTTGGATGGGGGGGCAGACATGCTAAATTAAAGACAATACGGGGAGCCCACCAATCCAAGGTGAATAAAGTAGTCAGTGCCCACGCAAAACTCCTAATGCCCGTTTCAGAAACTCTACAAAAACAATTTACGCAACATGCGTAAAGGCATGGAGTCATCAATTTTTAGGAGGCCTCAGCGGACAACAAAGGCGAGAAGCTGGGAACAACGGAGGGCAGAGAACGCCATGGCATATCCAAACTAAGCGTTATGAAAAGCCACAGGCAGGCTCTGAAAAAAAAAAAAAGAATCTAAAACGCCGGGGGTAATTTCGCATCAGACGCCCTGGGAGAGAATCAGCTCAATCGCCGGCTAAAATGGACCAACTTAGAGTTGAACGGATCTGCTACATCAGGAAAAGGAAGCTGGACGGCAAAAACCGGCCTTGCCGAGACCAAAAAAAAACTTTATAACCTGGGACTCGCGAGATATCGAAGGGGCGATTAAACAAGATGCCCGGAAAAAGAAAAAAGGAACTCGACACCCCTCACGACATTGGGCAAAAATCGATGGGGAAAAGGGGAAGCCCGAGAAAA
>Ga0179593_1538488_pt1 | contig 10019 bp, 10 predicted proteins | sample CZODoug2_1_08_16_FD_185931 | JGI IMG/M metagenome (GOLD analysis project Ga0179593, IMG submission 185931) | Vadose zone soil fungal communities from Angelo Coast Range Reserve, California, USA - CZODoug2_1_08_16fungal (PacBio error correction) | ecosystem: Environmental > Terrestrial > Soil >...
AAATATAAAGAAGCGAATCGCACACACAATGGTCGGACTGAAAATGTAACCTCGTAGAAAGACGCAATCTGAAGAAGGGGAGCGGGGAATACGCTACTTACAAAGAAGGGGGCAATAGAGATACGTGGACTAGCGATCTAGGAAGACTAAATCAGACAACGGGGGGCTGGAAAAAAAAAATTGGGGAAAATCCGCGTGTGAGAAGACGTCCGAAGATCCCTTGCCGTTGACGGCTGGATTTAAAGGTATGCCGCCGACTATGGGAAAAAAGAGAGGGGAAACCTTTAAGAGTGTGCTCCGTTGGGACATGCGCTGGGAGAGAACTTAAATCTTCCTGCATCGGGGAGTCGGTTCACAGGAGGAGAACCACGGGGTCTTAGGGGGGAGGAAAGAGGGGGAAGACTATAAATCAGGGGTCATGCAGAATTAAGAAGTCATAAGGCAAAGGGACCTAAATCGTCAATGACAAAATGACCAGGGGCCCGAGCGCCGCGCAAGGCGAAAATGGTCATTTAACAACTAGTGGGACCTGCGGCTAGGTGGGAAAGGGGTTTTCCTCGATGCCGGTTTGCAGGTTGAATACTGACTTGGTACCCGCAAGGTGGATGCGGAATGGTCCGCCCTAAAGAGTTCGAAAAAGGGGAGAGAACGCTACCGCATACTTGATGCCGGAGCACTGGGGAACGTAGTTCTCGGCGTTCTTGTGCTGAGTACTTGGAAGGGGACCGGTAGCCGAGCTTGGTACTGAACATGTGAGTAAATCTCGCCGGAATTGGAGGAACCAGACTGAACGGAAACCCAGCGACAGGGAATCCTCCACTTGAAGCAACGGACTCGTACAAAAGTTACCAAAGGGGGGGGAGGGTGGTTTGACAAAATAGGATGCCTCCGGACTAGTCTCATTGCAGAGGTCCGAAAGTGGTTTCGAAGGGACAGTTTAGGAGGAGATTGGTGAGGACTGATGGAGGAAGTTGGGGAATACCCACGCGGCTGGAACTAGAAGGGAGTAACGATGAATCAAAGAAGGGTTATCCGGGGGAACCCCTACCAATCGCCAATCCTTCAAGAAAAAAAGAAAAATGAAAGAACTCCAAATCTTGTGGAAACAATCATCAGTAGGGGGCACACTGTGGAAAGGGGGCAAAGTAGATCAGGTGGGGAGGCCACAAAACTGACGCTTTCATGGAGAGGGGATGGGGTTTTGGAGGGAAAGGGTCGGATAACACATGTAACTGGAGTCGAGGACAAAAGGGGGCGTCTCGTATTCGGGGGGGGTCTTGGGTGATTGCGAACTAATCAAGGTCTCTGAAAAAAAGGGTAGGGAGGGGACATTAGAGAAAAGGGAAAGGCCAAAGATTGTTGTAACTTAAACGGAGCCGTACTTGCTGTCCCTGAAGGGCTGTGGGTTTTCGGGGTTTGGAGTGTGGAAAAGGGGTGGGGCTATAGAAAAGAGATGGAAGGGGCGCAAATGACCCTGAGACGTCGACTATCTTAAATTTGGGGACCTGGGAAAAACAGGCGGAAACCTTCGCGATCGTTGCAAACTGTTGAAGTCGGCACCTCGTCGAATGGGCGTCAAGAAGGATTGGGGGCGAAATCAACAATAAGGATGATGCTGCGGGGGATCGGTTTCTTCGGCAGCGCTGGGTCACAGCATCGCACTATTAGCTGGGCCGGAAAAAACGCCATGGGTGGAAAAAAAAACATTTCGAGGAAAAGGTGGGGAAACGGGGGGGGGGGGAGGGGGGAGGGCAGGGGTTGGGAGAGCTATGTGGGGTGCAAAATCGTGATTGGAGTTGGGCAAGCGTCGTACGATTTGAATTCAAAGCTCATCGAGCTAAACGGGGGGCCTCGGGAAAGAGCATACACATATAAAACGCATGTCAGCGGAACGCTTTCCTATCGGAAAGCAAGGAGAGTCCAAAAAAAATCACTTTATTGCTCATGAGGGAGAAGGTTGGGGGGGCGAGAAAGGAAAGTACCAACGTAGTTGACGTAGGCCGCTTGGGACTGCCCGGGGGGAGAGGGGATGGGTTTTTAGTAGGGAGAGGGCTACTCAGAGAGGGGAGGGGGGAAACTTCATCACTCGACAGGGATAAGGGCATTTGCGAAGTCTGATATGTCGTAATCAGCGTGTCCGCGAGAGGAAGTGGTTCATGCAGGGGAGCTTCGAAAAAAAAAACAACGGAAGGGGTGGGATTAGGAGGGAATAATGACCCAATTTGTCTCCTCGCGAACACTCTCTAAATAAAAAAAATCGCGGAAATCTCCTACGAACGATGGAAAAAAAACACTCTCAGCAAGAGCCGGTGACGAACTAACTGCAGGAACCAAACTCTCCCCCAAAGGAACGTCAAATAAAGGGGGGGAGGGAAAGAGAATGTAATTCAGGCGCACAAAAGTTAACACGAGAAAAAGTCAAGCCCTGCAGCAAGGGAACGATGTCCCTATTAATATGGCGACTCTGGGTAATGAGATATGGCTGTGTGGGAAAAAAATAAACTCTCGCAAAAGGCAATAGAGGAGAAAGGTCTGCACTCACAATTCACGATGGCTTCCCAAAGCTCGCCGCGCAAAACAAAATTTCGTACTTCCGGGGGGGAAAAAAAAGTAACCACAAAAGGGGGGTCATCAGGGGGGATGGGTGAAACCAACCAGAGGTTTCGGGGGGCTGCTATAATAATTACAATCGGCACAAAAAGACTCCTAAATGAAAAACTTGCAGAAAAAAATCATACCTCAAAACTGGGGGAGGCAAAACATACAATCTTCAGGGTGGTACAGAAAAAAGGGGGGGCAAGAAACGCTGTTGCAACGCCATCCATTTGGAAAAGGAAAAAAGATACTATGATGAGCACAAGGCAGGGGACTGGAAAGGAGATATCTAAGGTCAATCGGGGATGGGGCAAGTAACAAAAGGGGAAGAATAATTCGCAAAAGTAAAAAAGAAAAAGAAAACACAAAGAAAGAAATCCACTCGTGTGCTAAATGGACGGTACAAAAAATTGTTGGCTGAAAAAGGGTTGGCCGACTCTTAAAGAAAGGCACGACAAATAAAGGAAGGGGAACAAACATAAACCAGGAAAAATCATAATAAGGGAAACAACAAAAGTAAGCATCCAGTTACAAAGAGAGGGGGGGTGAGGCCTAGCAAATTATCCACCAAAACACAGCAACGCATAAAATCTGCTGTGTATTCAAAGGGCTCTTGTGGAAAAAGAAAGCAAGGTTCCACCCCATAAAAAGGGAGTCCTAGTCGTCTTATTGTTTCAAAAAAAGGGGGGGGAAAGTTTGAGAAGTGATTTATCAGTTTATGTAAGAAGATAGGGACCAGATAAAAAAGGGGTCAAGTCAGGTGGTACAGTGGGGTGAAACGGCAGCAGCCAAAGAGGTGGCTTAACAATTGAAGAAAGGGAAGTCCGCATAGGAAAAAGGAACGGAAAAACGGGAAAGGAGAAAACAACTGAAGGGCTAAATAGGAAATTAAATAAAAAAGGGAAGTACCGGGAGGGGAAGAATCAACAATACTGGTATGTGTGTAGAGTTAGGACAGGGATGATCGCCCGGGGGTGAGCTGTCACTAACAAAGCGGGCGAGACGGGGAAAGCAAGAAATCTCTAAAAAGTAGGGGATAGGTGAAAACAAGTCACAGAGCAGCAAAGAAGCAAAATAACGAGGGCTCATAACGGAGAATCGCTCTCGATAAACGAGGGAGAAAGCTTGTAAGAATAGCACCAGCAGAGAACAATGTGGGACGCAGTAAAGCAGGGAAAAACATCGAAACGAGGGAAACGATGACTGCGTGGGGAAGGGTAAGGGCCCATCAGTGTTTTTATAAATGGACTGGGGGGGGGCCTCCTTGGCGGGGGTTTGCCTCGGCAGAAAGTTAATCGTTCCCGAAGGTGCGATGATGGGAGGAGATATTAATCATGAGCAAACTGATGGGGAAGAGGCAGGATCTTGCTAAGAAAGAACACCCAAGCGACTCCGAAGTTGCCCCTAAAGAAGGCGGGAAGATGGCACTGGTAGAGGTAGAGCGAGTCAAATAGACCCGGAGTCCCGGAAAAAAGTGCCATGTCCGCATAATAGGATCAGAAGAAACCTCTCGACGGCAGAACTGTTCGTCATACATAAGTCATAGCGAAAGTCGCAAAAAAAAGGGGGGGTCCATAAATCAAAGTGTGAAGGGAAAGAGCTGGAGGAAGAGCAAAGAGAAGGTCATCCACGCGCAAATTATTTAAGGTGTGGACCGATCTTTTGACATAGGAATAGTAGTGAAAGACCGGGGGAGGGGGAAACTAGGCCTGGCATTGTCCCCATACTAAAGTCGGGGTGTATGGGGACGGAAAAAAATGAAATTCGGTTATATCCGGGGACGTCCACACTAGGGAGGAAAGGAGCATCCTGGCTATAAAAGAAAGCAGAACTCAATTCGTGCACAGCAAGACCGGGGCTCGTGAAAAAAGAATAGGGGGAACTCCAATGGTAGTAACTACTATTTAAACGGCAAGGTCGTGGGGCAATAAAAACACTCAAAAGAAGGGTGTTTATCAAAGTTCTAAGGATAAAATGAGAAAATCGACACAGAAAAAAGGGGATGGGGAAAGGACACCCCTTTTTCTGCACGTAAAAGTGTGGCCGAAGGAAAGTGAAGTCGTTCGAGAGGAGAGAGTCTATGTATTCTTCTGATATGGGGGAAATATACTTTTTAGAAGGGGAGGGGGTAGCTTTCGTAGAAAGTTCGAAAGAGCCATAAGTGGGGGCGGAGGGGCAATGCCTCTTCTGCAACGGAGCCGAAGGGAAAGACAAGGTTCGTTCTACCAAATGAGCAAGATGCCGAACGCAGGCGGGTCGACTGCAGGGGAAGCGTAATACAGTAGGAATTTGCTCTATCCAAGAGAATTGACGAGAAAAAAAAAGGGGAATGACAAAGGATTAAGACAACACGTCTGGGGGGGGATTTACGACTCAAGTAAAGAATTTTTTGTTTCAAAAAGCCGTGTTCGAGAATGGGGGGTAAGTTGGAAAATAACCCACTCAGTAAGTGAATGCAAGGGCCGAAAGGTGGAGAAAAAGAGTAATCTGCGCTACCTTCAGGCATACGAGGGGAAGAAAAGAGGGGTAAGGAGGGGGGCTTTCTCGTTTTGGGGGCGGAGTAGGTGCCCCACGGATTTACTTAACGAAAGGTGGGGTCCGCTTTCTAAAAAAAGAGAGACCGCTGGGAGGGTATAACGAACGGGTACCATCTGTAATCCGCACGGGGAAATCTTGGAAGTTCACAAAATGGTTGCGTGCCCAACGTAGGGGAATCACCTTTGTCTCAGGGGAAAGGGAGGGAGTGTGTGGGGGGGGGGGCGCGAAAGTTTGTTCGAATGAATATTCAATTGGCTACTGGGGAACATTAGGGGGGGGGGGCCGGCACCTTAAGGATGAAGCGTACGCCAATGTAAGCGAATGAAGGTCAAAAAGGTTATTTTCAATAAAAAAACTCCAAGAGTTCAAACACAAAGAACGCCCTATCCCAGCCGAACGACCAAAGAAAAAAAAAGGGGGGGAAGACCGGTTTTCGAAAAAGGGGAAGGGGCTGCAAGACGGTCTGGAGTCAAAACCACCGTATTATCTTGGCTGGGGGGGGTTGAAATTGGTCAAGTCGGGAAGAAAAAATCTCGGGGGGGGAATGGTATTCCTTCCTATTGGCGAATCTTGGGAATAGTTTGTGTGGGGGGAGGACAGAACAGACGGGCTGGTGATCTCTTCTTAAGACGAAAGCGAAAAGTAAGGCGGAAAGTACAATGCATGTGGACGTCCTTAAAACGCGTGCTGTTCCCCCGGTAGGGGTGGGTGTTTGGGAGGGGTGGCGTTGCAAAAAGGGGGTGAGGAGGGGAGTCGCCACGTTGACGGGGGGGGAGAAAGGACACGGTGCAGAACAGTATTAAATTTTAAGACCTTCCTTTTCTGTACAAAGCAAGAGAGGATGGGGGGGAAAAGGGGAAGATGCTGATGCAACACCTGAGCGCAAAGTGGTACATCCTGATTTTATGGGGCAGGCTCCAATCGGTAACTGGAGGGTTTGAAAAAAAAAAAGTGAAATCGAAGTTTCCTGGACAAGAAACGCGATTCGGTAACCTAGTGTACACGCCCTAGAAAAATTGGGGGCACAGACCCCTGTTCCAGGAACAGGCTTAGGGGGGGGGGACAGGAGGGCAATCGGTTTTGGGGCGGTCTGCCGAAACTTATGGGCAGAATGAGAAGGGATGTGGCGCAAAGAAAGGTTTTGGGGAGGGCGAATGCTTAAGGGGGGGACCGGCGAGGGGGCGCATAAACAGCACAATGCGATCAGGAGCGCTGTCCTCGCGGCTAGAACAGTCGTCGCAGACAGAGCCTTTCAGGCGCTGGAAGGAGGGGTCATTTTGGTCTGGTGTTTAGAAGGGAGCGGGGTCTCAAGATGGACGTAAAAGGGAGAGGGGAGCGAAGTGGATGTCCGGGGGTGGGGGTATGTCAAAAGGGAAGAACGGCACCTCTGCGGCGAGGGGCCCGTTGCTTCAAAGAATCTGTCGGCCTGTATCAAGGTCATTGGGGCGTGTCGAGTGGAGGTGAGCGAGGAGGAGAAAAGCAACAATTGTGAAAAGAGAGGGGAGGGATGAACGAACTAAGAAGAAAGATCTCCTGAAAGGAACAAAGCTTTAAAACGGAAAATGGGAAGCTCCGAACAAATTCCTTAGCCGGCAGACGAAGAGGATAGAAACCGGGGGGGGCCAATCGACGCAAAAGAGGGTATCCGATGCCATAGAAGGAAAAACACAACTCACGTCAGAAGTAGCCTCTACGGCAAAAAGAGGGGGGGGATAGACTTTACATTCACCTTCGAAAAATAGGAAAAACAACGTAAGAAAGACAAGAGCAGATAGCGGGGGCGACATGTAAGCAGACGATGGGAAAAATCGATGGAATTGAAAAAGAAAGTTGGGGGGTTGCTGAGATTCAAGAAAAGAGACCAAGGCGGAAAACGCAGTAAAATCCGTCGTCGAAAGCGCATTCAAAGATGCAAATGGAAACAGACCAAACACGCGATTAAAGGTCCCGAAAAAAAAGGAAAAACCCTTGGGATACCCTGGGGGGAACCCGTAAGAGAGGTTTCGGTGTGAACATAGATGCTATCGCGTTGACGACCAGCGAGGACGGGAAAATGACCAGAAAAAGAGAAAAAACGAGTGGGAAAACTACACGTAAGGGGGGAAGAGTTGAAAGCCAGTTTTGGCGCATAATGGAAAAACAGGGTGGGAAAACTATCGCGAGAGGAAAACGGTAGCATGAGGGTGCTGGGATAGCTTTCGGGGAGATCAATGAAATTAGCAGCCCAGTAACAGCGCAGGAAAGCGAACGTCAACCCATGGACAGGAAAAAACAGGAACCCAGGAAGAAAGTGGACAAGGGACTTAAGGAAAGTAACAAAAATCTTTGGTGAATTATAATGGGGCGCGCTGCCGAGACGCTAAAAAAAAAGAGAGCTCAATCACATGAAAACAAAACAGAAAAAACAAACCCTGACATGTCATGCATACAACGATTAAAGTTTGGGGGTTGTTAGTCCTGATGAGTCACAATTCCCAACCAAAACAAGACAATAATAATCTGAGGGTGGAAGAAATTCCCAGGGGGGAGCAGTTGCAAGGCCCGCGGGTAACCTCAATAACATGGTCGTCTGGAGGATGGGGGTTAGTGTGGAAATGGAAGGTCGATGAAGGGCGTTGGAGGAAAGGAAAGGCTGAGGAAAGATAATACTGAGGCATTCTTTAGTAGGGGGAAAATAGGAGGACGCCAACGAATCTTAACTGCAAAAGGGGAGGAAAAAGGGTGGAAAGAAAAAAAAGGAGGTCGAAAAGAAAGCGGCACATAGAGGAGAAAGTAAAACTTTGGGGAAAACAGGAGCTGGTTGGGGAATCCGTGAGGAAAAGTCAGGCAGTTTATAGTGGGAAAAAGGAGGTACACTCAAGAGGAGATGATTGGACATAAAAAGAAGAAAAAAAGAAAAGGGTTGGGGGTAAGCGGATCCGGGCCACAAAAAACATTTTTTTTGCACGATCAACACAAGAAGACAGTAGGAAAGAGAAGGGAACCGGAATATTATAGCCGAGCTCATCTCAGCTTGCGCGGTTTACCAAAGGCAAACCCGAAAAACCTGAAAAGGTGGTGTATCGGAAAAATGCATGGAAGATGCGGGATCGAACGGACATTTTTTTGGAAAAAAAGGGTCTGGATTGAGGAGGGGGGTCCAACGATGCAATGTTGTAAGAAAGGCGGATGTTCATGCCTTGAGGGGAGAAAGGAAAGGCGCGGGCGGGAATCGCGCAAACCTCATGGCGCAATGTCATCAAAGCGGAAAAATGTATTGATATGCAGAGACGTGGACAAGAAACCAATTGACAGGCCGCATCGGCTTTGAAACATCTGCATAGGCGGAAAGAGGCGGTCTGGAGGGGTAGAATATAAAACGCGAACAAAAAAGGGGGACAGGAGAAAGGGAAATAGATGCCATAAAAAAAAAAAAGTCGAAACCGAAAAAATACAACAAAAAAAAAAAAAAAGCAGAAAAAAAGAGAAGACAACGGGACTTTCTAAAAAGAATGAGGAATTGAAATAAAAAAAAATAATTCAAGGGGGAACATAAACCCAACCACGTGGGCCATGAACGTACTGTCCTATAACACGAAGGACAACGCCAGGATGGGGGGGAGTTGTTAAACATCTAGGAAAGAGGGAAAGAGGAGTGTAAAAAATGGTATTAATACTCGCGTTGGGCAGGCACGGAAAAAAGTCTTGGGGGGAAGAGGATATAAGGGAGTAGCCCGGATGGCAAATCAACAACAAAAGAAGGAAGAAGAGAAGTACGAACGGATATAAGCAAAAAAAGGCGACGTCTGAAAAAAAGAAAAAAGACCTTCGGGACCTGCCACTAGGCCTTTAATGGGACGGGGTTACACTGAAAAAGACTTTCTACGATGTTTAAACAGATCAAGGTACAACTAGGGGGGGGAGGAAGGGGTCGGCGTTGACAAGACGCTAAATGGAAACGGGGAGGGTAGACCTTGGTGTTTGAGACTGGGGGAATTTTGGAAGTCAAACTTACGAAAAGGATGAAGGGATAAAAAGGAGGGATTATGGCGGCGCTATCAATCTATCCGGTTCCTTGATAGATGGGTGCCCTCGGGGGGAAGTGGAACGCTACGGACAGGTACTGGGATGAGCTAAAGAGCCAAGCCGGAAGGCACGGGTCGTCGGGGCTCTATTCTAGAAAGGCTCATTTAAGCCGGAAAAGATGCAGCAACTGAGCCTGAGATTACCCTGGGAAAGGGGGAAGGAAAAAACAAGCATAGTAAAAAACACTAAAGATGGGGGACGCAGTGAAGGGGGGGCGGGAAAAAATCAGAATTTAATCGGGGGTTCAAATTCAGGGAAGGAGGGTTGGTTCAGACCGGAACGTGCGAGACACACCTAAGGGGGTATGTGGTCTAGGGGGCCGCACTAGGTAGGAGAACAATCGTATCGTCAGCGAGAAGGAAGAAGCTACGGGAGGGAGGACGGACTTTACGTCTTTCAGTCGTTTTGCGGGGGAAAGGTGAAGTGGCCCATCCTATTGAAGTAGAGCCAAAAGTGCTGAAAGGAAGCGATGTGAGGGGTACAAGAGAACGTAATAACCGGGCAAATATTAGGAAAAGAGGACACGCATCTTTACAAAAAAAATGGTGAGGGTGTTGTTACAACACGGTTACTGATCCTAGCTTATTCTAGTTCGAAAATTGGGGGGCCGTAAAACGCCCGTTGTTAAATGGAAGGGGAAATGAGTGGAGGGACCTGTTTGACGCCGACGGGAGGCTGCCTAGTACTTTCAATGTGACGATGAAGAGTGGATACGTAAAAGACAACTCTCAGAATAAGGAAACACAAGGAGGACGACAAAGTCCACCACCTGGTTGACAAGAGCCGAACACGTGGTGGGGGGGAGGGGGGAAGGCGGGACC
>Ga0179593_1603762_pt1 | contig 10019 bp, 10 predicted proteins | sample CZODoug2_1_08_16_FD_185931 | JGI IMG/M metagenome (GOLD analysis project Ga0179593, IMG submission 185931) | Vadose zone soil fungal communities from Angelo Coast Range Reserve, California, USA - CZODoug2_1_08_16fungal (PacBio error correction) | ecosystem: Environmental > Terrestrial > Soil >...
GAGCTGACGCACAACGGAATCCGGGCCGTGTGGAAAACAGACGGGATTCTTGGAAAAAGGAAGAAGCAAATGGTTCGTTAATAAAAGGTGAGCAAATGGGGATACCGTGTCGAGGGAAAAGCGGAAAAGGATACAGCCGAAGCGAAACTTGCTTTGAAAAAGGGGCATGCAGGACGCGCATCGGCTACAGGACGACGCTTGGGGGGGGTGTGGGGTTGGAAAAAAGGTATAATTGGCAAGAAAGAACAGAGGCGGATGAAAAAAAGTTGTCGACCGTACGGCAAAATAGGAGACCCATAAATCGACCGTAAATGGGTGGTAGGAGTTACATAAAAGTCGCTGTCCCTGTAGACTGAACCCAGAGCGTGAAAGCAACAAACGAGGGTAGGCGAGTCTGAGGTCCACTCAGGAATTTTGGCACGGCACAGTCGGAAGCATTCTCCCTTTCTCTCAGATAAAGAATGTGTGAAAGCTGGATTGGCTCGAGAAAAGGCCACAGATTTGTGGTGTTTTTCTGTGAAAGGAGGGGAGCAGAAGTGAGTTGCTGCAGCAAAAGAGGGGTTCATTGAGCAGCTTGGGCAGTTACCCCCTGGGATGGCGGCATCGTAAAAGGGGGGGTTTCACCTCCGTGGAGCAGGGCTGAAAGTGAAATTGAGGGTCACATCGGCTAAGGGATAAAAAATAACTTCCGGGGGAAGAAAGGCTTAAGCTACGAAACCGAAGAAGGGGAAGATCTCAAGATGACAGCGCCCAGGGGCAGGTAGAGCTTGTAAACGGAGGAAAGTAGCTAAGTTCTAGTAACAAAGGCTGTACAAATCCCGGAAGATGACAGGCAAACGGTACCCATGCAAATTGGGGTAATCTACAGGAACCGCCGGAATGTATACTCCTAACGAGCACCGGGGCGAAATCAAGGAGAACGAAAATAGGTTTTCATACAAGAATCCTTAAAGGCAGATACCGTTGGTGTCAGATACACTTTCCGGGATTGCTTAAATTCCCTAAGGTGGGGATTCTTCTAAATACTGTTCCTGAAAAAGGGTCCTACGAATCTGTCTCTGGACAAGAGTCTAGACGTTATCTTCAGTCTAGGTAGCCAGGCTAATTTCTTTGGATACAGACTGATTTAGTTGCATGTTGCGTAGGTGAAGGACCCTGACTGATCTGTCTGTTGGGTTGGAAGGGCCGACTAAAAAACCGAACGCAGAGTGGGAAACAGCCTGGGTGAGGAGTGCAAAGATGATCATTAAAATGGCAGGAAGACGGGTGGTGCGCGGGAAAAACTGGATCAGGGAACGGTCGAGGGGCTAGGCCAAAAATAAAAACCAAAAAAAGGGGGGTTACACATAATAAAAGCAGGGTAGCAATAGGTGTGAAGGACACAACTAAACCGTCCGTTGTGAACTGGGTTAGGGAATCGATCTAAACAGGCTCACTCCAAACACATAACAATGCCGCTGGGTGGCCCCGTGTGATCTCTTGAGACGGTGCTCTGTTACAGGATTCTGAGCAGGGGGGGCGAAATCGAAACACCATTAGACTTTCTAGACCGGGTTCGTTTAGTTTATGAAAAATTTCAAACCCTATTCAGATAGGGGGAAGGGGCCTTCTTGGAAAAGAAATTCAGGAAGTAAAGTAAACCAGGTCTCAAACTTTTCCCAAACAACGAATCGCATCTCACGGCTCAACAGAATCCTTAGCAAAAAACGGTTAGAAAAAGGAGCAAGCGGGCGTGGAAAGGAACTTCTTGGAGCATAGATGTAATCATGGGGGGGGGAATGTTCGTCAATGGATGGGGGGGTGTACTGAGCAGGTGAACGGTGATGTTCATCCTTACCGTGGCAGGCGAGGAAAGAAATCGAACAGCATCGAGAGCATGACAAGGTAAATTGGGGGGAGCTTCGCGGAACTGAAAAAAATATCACGGACGCATCGCGGGACCTCATCCACACACCCTAGGGGGGGGAGAAAAGGAAAAAATCGACTAGGTAAGACGCTCGACCGGCCTATTCCGATATTCCTCTTGATCTGGTCCGCAGCGAAGTCCGCGGCGAAGGGGGTGTACTATGTTCAGGGGGGAAGAGGACTGCACCGCAAGGGGGTCTTAACAAAAATAACTAAGACGAAGGTTCACCAAAGAGACGAAAAAGGGTAGGTTACCGCTCTGAGCACGTTCGCACAGCTTGAAAGGGGGGGAAAAAAAAATGGGGGGTGGAAGTAGAAGTGCGGCCGAAAGGATGGCAAGAAGAGCAAACCACTTTCTCGGGGGCAATGGGTATGGACAAAATTTCGTTCAGAATTGATCCGCCAGATAAGGGAACCTTCCTACAGAAGACCTTAAATAGGGTGGGGTGTTCCTCGAACAGCGAGAGGCGGTAGCGATCACGGGGGGGGGGCCGAGCTGACTGATTTGTAAAGCGTATGGTTTGGGAAAAAACCAGACTCGATTCCATGAAGGGAAAACGCATTGGTCCGTCTTGGAGAATAACACCTCCTTGTAAACACCAGAGGGTGAACTTGTGGGGTGGGGGGTTGGGTCTACGTAACGTTGGTGTCTTACGTGCGGTGAGAAACCTCGCTGGAACCAACATGAAAGACTCAGACGCAACTCAAAAAAAGCAAATCGAAAAATGGGGCCTCGTGTGAGCGGCGGCAAAAAAAAAAAAGAGGAAATCATAGAAAATCCAAAGAAAGAAGAGATATTAACTCAGAAACGAAATAGGAGATCGTATACTCATAATAAATTCAGTACACTGACAGGCTGGAATGTCGGAGGCAAACAAGGGTATGTATTGGCAGAAAAAGAGTAGTGCCATACAAGGGAATTTAGGAGAGGGCTCAAGGCCATAAGGAGTCACCAGGTCTAAAGCACGAAGCTGAGTGAATGACGTCCGAAAAAGTAAAGTGAGGAAGAGTTGATTTTCGCGGGGGAGGGCCTTTGGTGACTGGTGCTAGGTGTAGGGGGAAAGGGAAGGGGAAAGGTTCATTTAAAGGACATGCATATGGGTTCAAAAATGCCGATATGGGTTTATGAGTGGGAACCCCTGGGGTGTTTTGTTGCGTCGTTGTGCCGTGTACCGGGGGGGGGGGGGGGACTTTGCAGTCTTCCCATGTAAAAAACCACCCGCACACAATGCCACGATGGATGAAGAGGGAAAAAAATTGGGTTTTATGGTTTAGTGGTTGTGGTAAACTGTGGTTTTAGGTTAGGTGGTGAATTATTGGCGTTTTGCTTGGGGGGAGAATGTTTGTTGTTGGGGTGGGGTTTTATGGAGGAATGAGCGTTGTTGTGGGTAAGCTGTGTATGACGGGGCCTTGGAGGGAGTGGTGGGGATGCACCATAGAAGCCACGTCAACCATTGGGGGTTCCCTCACACAAGGGCCGTAGGGCCCTTGAACCTGCTGTAGTCAAGGTAGGATGTTAGGCCGTGAACCGCGGGGAGGGGGATCGGGGGGGGGCGCTGGTCGGGGGGCAGGGGGGGGACAAGGGGGGGGTGGGGGGGAATGGTGAACGGGGGGGGGGAAGAGGGGTTATACGGAGTAGCAGGGGGTGGGAAGAGAGCGTATTTGGGTGGAGGGGAGGAGGGGCGGTCTTTCAGAGACGAAAAAGAACAATGGTCGAGGGGGAGAATAGACGATTGACAGTGGGACGGGAGGAGGGACGGCGTGGGGATCAATATTAGGCGCGGAGGAGAAGGGTGAACAGGTCCCACAAAGAAGGGAGGAGGTATAAGATTGCGCTGACGTGGGATAGCTTTTGTTGGATAGCGACAATGTAGAGCCCAAGACTCGGGCTGTTGATAGGAGTGACAGGAGGATTGGGGAAGGGTTCGTGTGTGTACTAGGTTGCATCGCCAGCAAAGGACCCACTAACCCCTCTAATTTCGGCGTGAGAGATCTCGAAGGAAGCCGAAGGAAATCTGGAATAAAACGAGACGGTTCTCTTAGGAAACTTCTGAAAAAGGCCATGGACGTAGCAGGCGCATAAAAGATAACGTCAAAAGGGGACAACTTGAACAGGGAAGGCTTTCCAAACTCACTCCCATTCCACCTTGTCCCGCCCGCATAGAAAACCAAGTCTCAAGGGGTCGCACTGGAAAAAGGGCATCACGAAAAAAGCTTGACCGTCATTCCGGGAAAAAAAGGAAGGGCCCGATTCGCCAAGAGAAACCAGAAAAAAAAAGAAAGCCTGTGGCGATGCCAAAAAGCATCGCACCAGTGGTGGAACGCGCGAAGAAAAGGCCTCGTGACGGGTGCAGGGGACAGGAAGGAAAGGGCAGATATGGACAGCCGCATCACTCGTCAAGAAAAGTCTTTGAAAAAAGATACGTCTGGGGCAGGGGCAAAGGAAAAAAAAAAAGGAGACAAGAACTGACGTAGGAAAAGAAAGACATAAAGGGAAACGGTCGACGTAGATAGGGCTCCGGGCGAGGGGGGGTGGGCCGGCAACTGTCAAAAAAATAAGAACGGCACGCACTAGAAAAGTTGGATTCCCGGCCGAAAAGCTTAACTGGGAAGGTCGGAAAAAGAGGGATTCCGATGGCCGGTCAGGGGAAAAAAAGGTACCTAAGTAACGTCGGCATGGGAGGGGGAAGGTAGGCGACTCCGGCAGGAAAAAAGGACAATTTTCGAACCCGGGGATCTTGGATGGGAGAAAGCTGAACATGGCCTGGGATTGATAAACGTCCGGGACACGAAAAAAACGAGATTACTTGGCAAAGAAATCCGTATCATTAAAAAGAGGGAATACGAAACATCAAAGTGAAGTCGGTCGAGAAATAAGTCATTTCATCGGGACGACGGATCAGATAAAAGTGGATGGAACCCAAAAGATAGTGGCCTCGACATCCCTAAGAGGGGGGGGTGTTCTGTCAACCAGGTTCGGGAAGTAAGCAATGATTTTGAGCGTCAGGAGCGGGGGGGATCCGTGCATGAGGGAAAGGCAATCGCTTTCATGAGAGGGGACCAATTCTGAAGGGTCGGGGAAAAATCGCTACTTTCCGCCTTGGCGAAAGGGGGAAGACGACATCATAAAGGGGGGAGAACCGGAGCAGGGTCCCTGTTCGGCGTGTCGGCATGGTTTGAACGGTGAGGACGGGGGGAGCTGGCTGAAAAAGGGACCACGAAAATATTCTATATAAAATGCCAAGCGAGAAGCGCTGGCGTGATGAGGAGACGAAAACCAAGGAAGGCAGCGAAAGGAGTGACTCGGATTTGGAAAGGAAGCGCGAATGCCGCCCTGGGCCCGGGTGGGCGGAAAATCAGAATGGTTAGAGCCTAATTAGGATCGAGAAGCAAAAAAGGGGCTAGCTCTCTCAAAAAAAATAGGATGGGGGAGTGCGCTGAGAACAGAAAACGACAGCCAAGAAGAAAAGTTCAGAAAAGGGGAAAGAACCAATCGAGGCGCCGTCACAGAAACACCTGCATGGGCGGAGTAAGGGAGGGAGCTGAGCCGATCCATTCAGCTGCTCTGCACGCAATGGGGGAGTCGAACTCATAACTAACGAGAAGGGCCAGCGAAGGAGAAGGAGAAGTGCAACGGTATACCAAACTGTGTCGGTCATCCAGAGCCTCACAGAAAAAGCCCGTCCCAAAAAGACAACGCGGCTAAAAGGACAGCGACTACCCGGCGTAAAGAGGATGTCGAGCATAACAGACTGGCCAAGCGGAAAGGACGACTGGACCGTGAAAAATCCTTAAGCAAGAAATCAAACAGGCGGGAGGGAGCATGCGCACAAAGGATAAATCATCGATAGGGAACGTAACGGCCACAATCAGGCCACATGGTTGCAATAAACCCAGGGGGAGAAGAAGCGGCAAAACGTAAAGGTCTGACCACGAGGACGCCAAAACAGCTGCCTGCTGTATGGGAGCTCACATTGAAATCTTGTAGGGGCAGGCATTTACCGTCTAAAGGAGACGAAAGGAATCGAGGCGTTGAGAGGGGCCTCGGATTAAGGGGGAAAAAAATCAGCCATGTGCACTGGGACAACTGATCAAGAGCTGTAGGAAGTGGAAATCCCGGGAAAACGGGGACATGCACCTCAAGCTAATAATACTCACAGCGGGTGGGGCGAATTGTTTGCCAGACGCCAGGGCGCTGGGGAAGACACAAAGGAAAACGCAGGTCCGGGAAGCAACGAGAAGAGCGAGTCCTAGCCGGAGTAATTCTTGTCGACCGGGGAAGGGAAACTCTCGCAGATAAAAAGACGACTAAGGGAGTGATTCTGTGAGGGGGGGAAACCGTCATTAGAGAAGGGGGGGGGGGAAAGGCCGCCGGGAAACCGGAGAAACGATGGGAGCGATAGCTCGGGAGGGGCAGGAAGTGCCTTCAGCGAACGAAGTAGTCACGACGGAACTGCTCGAAAAAAAAGTTGTGGCGCGAATGAATGGGCTTCGCCGCGAAAAAACCTCTTGGGGGGGGGGTTTTCGCATGGGGAAGGACGCCGTTAATGTTGGGGGGAAGGCAAAAGATTTGTTCAGTTAAGGCAGACGGGGGGGAACCCTAAGGGTGTAGGGGGGAACGGAAGCGAAGGGGGCGGGGAGGTTTGTAGTTGCTCTGGGGCAAGGGGAAAAGTCGAATGCGACTGCTCAACCTGGGCCTGATATTGGGAAAGCGCAACATCAGTAAAAGGCGTTTCAGACGAGAGCCGACGAAACGCGAATAATCGCCAAAATTGCAAGAAAGTAGGAGCGTGAACAGCCCGTCCAATTCGGTCGACGGCTATTGTCAGAACCAAATGTAACGGGGGAAAGAGGAAGGGTTTGACAGTACACCAACAGCAAAGAGGCAATGGGGCAGTCGAGAAAGGCACCAAGATAAGCCTAGCAACCACAGACAAAAAAAGCGCGAAACACGGCCGACTCAAACGGGGAGTTTGTTCGAAAACGAAAGGCCGCGGGGAAGAAAGAAGTTTAACTGCCGGGCCGGAGCAGCATCTTCCCCGACGGTGAAAAAGGGAAGTGGGATCACTCGGCCTGACGGTGCCAGAAGAAAACAAAAAACCGAGATGGGGACGTTATGGAGGGCCGCGAGTTCGATGAGGAGAAGGGGGAAGTATGCGAATGACGCGTCGACCTGGGAGGGGTCTTTCCTGACGGCGCAAAACAGCCCGGTTACTAACAGGGGGTGCGGTCGTTCAAGCGGGAGCATGGGCAATGGCCGGGGGGGCTTAACCAACGGAAAAAAGGTTAACAAAAGTTAAAGGAGCCAAAAGAAAAAAAAAATCGTGTAGAGGGTAAGGGTACAATGGGACAAGATTATTGTTAAGACTAAAGTGGGTTAAACGGGTGGAAAGGATCACTATCAGATCGGGGGAAACGAAGCAGTAACGTTCAAAAAAGACGGGGATCGCGTCCTGAACGGGGGGGGGGGAAACAAAAAGAAACATATTGGATTAGGTCGGAAGGAACTAAAGAGGGCGGATCACGTTCGAGTTGAAACAAAAAGGGTAAAAAGCCAACAATGTTAAACCGTGGGTCAGAGTGGCAGCGCTCAAAACTATTCCGGCGAAAGACGGCCAGCGCATGACGTGGGAAGCCCGCCGTAACAGAGCCAGGAAAACCGGAAGTGAAGGAGTGGGGATGGTGCCATTCTAATTTGATCCTTTGGCAGGCTGCATGAGGACAGGTAACAATGCCGAAGGCTCAGGAGAGGCGATTAGCGACATGCTACAGATATGAAAAGCCTGTAGCGACGTGGTAATAAACCGAAAAAAAACAAAGGAGGAGTAGAAAAAGAGAGAACGATGTCAGGAGGAAGAGTATGATTCGCTAAGATCAAAGAGGTATAGGGGAATCGGATACTTTGTCTATGTCGGAAAGCAGAGAACGAAGGAGGACAGAGGGGAAGAATTGCACAAAAACACACAAGGTGACCGGACGAGGAGTACTTCGGACACGCACGGCTGGTGAGAAAAGTTTAGTGCAAAGAGAGGGCCGTAGATGCGGGCGAGAGTCCCAGCGAAAAGGTATATGGAAGCCTGGTACCACAGGGACGAAAACTTTTACGAAATTGGGGAATGGACCCTTGGAAGAAAGGAAAAGCGCCGGCGAGTGGGAAGGACTCTGAAAAGAGACGCGTCTTCGCGATCACCGGAAGTCTTTTCCAGAGGGGGGTTCGAGACGCAAAGAGATGACGAAGGGGGGGAAAAAAAACACAACGTCAGGTGAAGGAGGTCGCCTTCACAATCCCTCGGGGAAGCCATATGGAAAAAAAAAACTATACTTTGGTGTGGTTTGAGGAGGGGTATTAACGGGGGTGTAAAGGGAGGGGAAGAAAAGTTCGCGGAACACATGGACAATAAAGACTCAGAGGGAACTGGGCGAACCTGAGTTCCGCGGTGGTGCTCGGGGAGAGCAATAGAAGTAATAGAGAAAAAGTCGAATATTCATCGAAGAATCAGTAAAATAAATCCCTGATCGCCTTACGATGGAGCGACCAGTCCTTTCGAGATGCTGGAAGTCACAGTATGACTGGAAAAAATCGGACGAAGGAGCAATTTCAAGTCCAAGTAACCGTCAGACTGGAGCTTCCACCGGTAAAGTCTCAACCGAGGGTGGTGGCGGGGCTTTTTCGCGTTTCGGCCGGGGGGTGCTGTGGGAAAGAGGAAGAATGTGACGGCTTCTTCAAAGGAGACATGCCTATGCGGGGGGGACTGTAAAAAAAAAAGGGTCGTCCAAAAAGGGAAAGGAAAAGAAGAAGGGGAGAAAAAAGAGTGGGTAGGAAGACGACCTGAATCCGAGGAGAGGAATGCGGCCGGATAAGAAAGGAAATACGGCGGGATCTTCGCAACTAAGCCTGCAGGAAAAAGGGGAAAAGCAGGCTCATGAAAGAGGGGTCGACCAAAAGGAAGGCCATAGCACTAGGGGAAAACACAACTTACAAGAAACAGATACCAACGCAAAACCCTGAGAGCAAAATCTTGCCAACACCCCCAACACCACAAAACCAAGGGGACAACCACCCAAGGGGGTAAAAAAAGCTTGCCGAAAGGGGCCGCACAACGAGACGCCATCGAAACAAACCCAACGGGGGGGGGGGTGTCCGGAGGGGAGGAGAATCCAATCGGCCAAGAAAAAAAGTGGTGCGACGTTTTCAAAAAGCCTCATCGACGAGACCGTCTCTAACCGGCCAGGATCTGGAGCCGAAGAAGGTCGAAAATCGTTTTACAGGACCAAAAGGATGTGTTTCACGAAGAGAGCCGCTGACGGGCAAAGAAAAAACGTACGGCCTCTAGAAAAGAAGGGACGATGGGCCGAAAAGCGCATACCGCGCCGCCGAGGGTATCGTTGCTTACGGCAAATAACAAAGGAGGAGGTAATCATCCAGCGAAGGCCTGGTCAATAATCGAAGAAAGGCCGCGCCGGCGGTAGATGGTAAAGGGCCGGGACATTCCCGGAGGAGTGCCAAGGGAAGATCTCTTTGGTCAGAATGGCGAGGAGGCCAAAAATAAGGAAGAGGAAGGAGAACACCCAAGCGAGGACAGGGGTGCGAGAACGTTATCAGGATACAACGAGAGGGACAATGTCGAGCTTAAAACAGGGGAACGTGGCGAGGAAGGCAATAAAAGGGGGAAGAAAGATAATCGTGGGCCGCTCGATCAAAGAGGGTGGTCACTTGCAACCAGGTTCCGGAAGCGTCCTTATGTGCAGAGTCGGGGAGGGAAAATTGCATCCTTGAGAGCATTGCGAAACTCGGGAAAGAGAGGTGTCGACCGATTTCTGAAAAAAGGAGGGAGTGCAGCGCTAGTAAGGGGGCAAAAACTGGACTGTAGCCATGGCTTAGAAAAGGCTAGCCGTTCGGCTGTAAAAAAACCGGGGCTGGGGGCCGTGATCGTCTGATGGCGCCGACCAAACCGATGGGTCGAGGGGGGAAAGGAGGGGAGAGCAATGAGCGTAAAAATCTTTGAGGAGGGAAGGGATAACAGCGCGGCAAAATCGTTGGATCTTGAGACGGCGATTGGCCCCATTCAAGATGCCGGAAAACGAGACTGGGGATGAAGGGGGAGGACGGTACG
>Ga0179593_1318435_pt1 | contig 10018 bp, 15 predicted proteins | sample CZODoug2_1_08_16_FD_185931 | JGI IMG/M metagenome (GOLD analysis project Ga0179593, IMG submission 185931) | Vadose zone soil fungal communities from Angelo Coast Range Reserve, California, USA - CZODoug2_1_08_16fungal (PacBio error correction) | ecosystem: Environmental > Terrestrial > Soil >...
CGGAGGGGGGGAAAAGAAGTCAAATTTAAATATTAAAAATTTTTCGAAAAATCACCCTAGTCCGAAATTGGAAAAGGGGCGTAAAGACTGGAAAAGATATTGGACGGGGGGGACGGGAGGGGGGAAGTGCTAGGACAGTCAAAGAGTAATGTGAATGTAGGGGTGGGGACGATGATAAAGGGTGGGGGAGGGTTTTCAGCAGTCAAACTACCCCAGCACGTTCAAAATAGTATGTGGCACAGAAACGAAAAGTTTGAAAAGACCTTTGGAGAAGAAGGGGCCAGTTGTGGAGAAATGCCAGCCCACGAGGTTCTTGTACCAGAATCGCCCGTTATTAAGAAGTTTTGCGTATGCAGGTCGTACAGTGGGGAGGAGCGGGAAAAAAAAGGGGAGGTCAGAATACAGGAACGTACCACATTTTTCAAAAAACATGGAATAGATTAAGCCAGAAAGGACACTTTTCCAAATCAAAATAGGGGGGGGGGGGGGGGGGGGGGGGGGGGGCTACCGAACACTGTGAATCCCTTGGGAAAGATAGGTTGGGGGGGAAAAATTTCAAAAAAGGGGTTTTGAAGGGAAGAAATGGGCATCACCAGCTGCCCCATAATCAACCAAGAAAAACTCGTGAAGGGAAAATTTGGGGGACAACCTTTTTAAAGGGAAGAAGAATGGGGGTAAAAAAAGAAGGGGGGCCTGTTGTGACACAGCTGTTGGACGGGTATTGTGGGGCAGGTTAAAGAAAAGAAAGAGGTTACTCAGGATCGGGGTGCAATGGTCAGATGGGGATGGGAAAAATATTTCATCCTGTTTTGGTAAGACTCTCGAGGACATTAAACAGTTTGAGATAGGGGGGGATCGGGGAATCAACTAAAGTAAGAAAGGGGAAAGGGCAGAAGGGTGTTTGGGGGTTAGCAGACTGGGGTAAATAATAAGGAAAGCCGAAAAGAAAAACTTGTGGGGAAAAAGGGATTGCGAGAAAAAGGTTTGGATTCACTTATCGTTTAAGAAAGTTTAAGGGCAGATTAAATTGAGGTCCGGCTAAAGCTCCGGGTCCGGTGAAACGGATAGGTCTACAAAACGGTGTTGGGCAAAAAGCGCCGAAAAACCGGGGATGTGGAGGGTGTTTAGCGCCCCCTCAGATACCATAAGGCCCGCAATAATTCATCATACCTGTTGTGGGTATCAGCGGTTGGGGGGGGAGGTTAGGGGGGAGGTTGAAAACTGGGGAAAAAAAAGGAAGATGAGTAGGAGGAGGCCAAGAGTGATAAAGGGCTCCGTGTTTGACTCCCGAAACGTCTAATATGGAAGCCAGAAAGTATAGGAGAAAGAGAATTTTAGCATCGAGAAAATAGAAAAGAACGTTATTTAGCTTGAAGGTCAAGCAGTTGGGGGCGCAGTCAAAAAAGATAGCACAAGGGATAAAAGGTATTGTTATAAGGAAGGGTTATGGTGGGAATGGAAGGAGGTTGGGGGGAGGCGCCTGGGTGCTTGACGTCTCTGGAAGGGGGAGGTGTAAGTATAAAAGGGTTGTGGAAAAAAACCATGTTAGTTAAAAAAATGTACCAAATAGGGAGGGGGAAAAGGATATGCCAACTTGAAAAACCATCCCAGTGAACTCCCGGCGGTGAATATGACAGAAACGGAGGAACTGAAAAAAAATGGAGCCTGGAAAGCAAAAGGGCCCTATGAAAAAATTAGAAAAGCGAAATCTAGGGAAAGGGGGGGTCAGGGCACGGAAAATCAGATCTCTTGGCTCGGGACATACTGGGGTTTTATGTTTAAAGGCGCAAAGTTCCGAACAGCATTGATTGAGAACTGGGGAAAAAGGAGTTGAGGCAAGGAAGAAGAAGAAATCAGGTAGAAAGTTCGGCCAAAAAAAGTGACAATCGATAAAAAAGGGGGCGTGAGATTTGTCATTGTTTGAAAGGATGGGTGATTGTCAGAGAGGGGGAAAAAAGAACAAGAGCAGGTCAAAAAAAAGGAAATACGTGTCGCTGGAACAAAAACTGAGAAAGACGAATAATAGAGAGAAAAACAAAAAACGGGAAGGAGGAGGAAAGATAGATTAGATTCTTCTTAGCCATTGCATCCGAATCGGACCATAAAATATTTTGACATGGCGGACCGGCAGGGGGGGAAAGGGGAAGGCAACAGACGGGCATAATCCAATAAACCTATGAGGGGAAAAAACCAAAATAAAATCGAACGTTAACGGTGGTAGAGAGTGAAGGGCAAAGGGCAAGGAATCTACCTGAGCCAGCACGAGTGAGAACAAAATGTGCGGGTGAAAGAGAGAAAGGATGTGAGGACGAGGAAGGAGAACCACGAACATCGGATAAACCAAGCGATGATAGGCTGTCACGAGGGGAAAGAAGCCGATTAGTAGAGGGCTGGGTCATCCTAAAATATGGCAAAGTGTCTTCTGTTAGCCAAACCTGGGGGGAAATCGACGAGGGTAATGGAAGGGAAGCGCAAATAAGAGTAGCAAGGGCTGGTTTGAGTAAGAATTTGTGGGAAGACTTTCGGGTAGAAAACAACTCCTGGGGTTCAAACCCCTTTTAGAAGTAAAATAAAAAACGGGAAAGAGCGTCATGTAGAAGGCGGGAATTGGAAAAAACATTCACAGACGGTGTAAAAGGGGGAAAAGGGAATGAAAGATAAAAAAGAATTTCTTACACTGTGCTTATTCCTTTTTTGTGGAAAATGAAAACGGAAACGAAGAGAACCAGCAAGGGAAAGGCAGGTATGGGCGTCAGGCCAGGGCCCAAAAAAAATTAGTGGTGGAGCCGAAACGAGAAAGTCCAGGGGGTCTGATCGTAGACAGTTCGGGTTGGAAAAAAAACGTCTGAATATGGCCTTTACCTAGCAATGAGACTACCCAGGGGGAAAGGAAACCACCAAAAGAAAAAAACGATGGCAACCCAGGTATTTGGGGGGGTCGTGTGATTATTGATAAAGGGACTTCACAGATGGGAAGAGGAGCGCTAAAAAAGGAAAAGAAGTCGAGGGGCTTTTTTCCAACGTTTGAAGTAAGGAGCTATGAACCGTTCAAGAGTAGCAGCGCATTAAGCTAAGGCTGAAACTAAGGCAAACGAATAAGGGGGGAAGGAAAAAACTAGGGCAAACAAAAAGAAAAGAAGGTGCGTATGCAGCTGTGCTAGGGTACAATTATAAGACGCACCCAGCCCGTTGAAAACATTTATTAAATGGAGTGAAACAGCTACCCATAAGCACGGGAGGATACTCTTATCGAGAGATAAATAAAAAAGGCTGAAAGGTCCAGTAAAAAACGGGACAAGGGAAACATAAGATTAATAAGTTTAGGAAAATTAGGATGGACAAAGGAGAACAGTCAACTTAAGTCCGGATTACACAAACGAAAGAGGAGGAAGGGAAAAAGGTGGACAACTAGTCAAAACATGAAAAAAAGTTTGTAAATTGGTTGAGGAGGAAAAGGGGTAAAAACAAAGGCCGGGGACACCAACCCCAAGAAAACCATTGGTAATGCAGTACCAAAATGAGGGAAGATTTACCGGGGGAGGCTTAGTAAAAATGGGTTGGCAAGGGGGAAGAGGAGGGGGAAATATACGAAAGAAAGGAGGGGACTCATTTATCTTAACTGAACGCTCTACAGCGCCGCTCAATTACGAAGGTGAAGTCACATTACCGCAAAAAAGGGAGAGGAACCCGCGGTGATTATTGGCAATGACCGCAGGGGCGAGCAGTGATCAAAAAGGGCCTTGGGGAAAATAAGGCAGGGGAAAAAAAAACAGACCGTAAATATGATGAGGTTTTCATCTGCTGTAGGTAGAATAGAAGTTCAGTTGGCCAAAAAGGGTAAAAAGGGAGAACACTATTAAGGGTACGAGGAAAGTTAAATAGCAGACTGAAAAAAAAGAAAATAATTTGGCCCTTGAGGCACGCTGGCCACCTGGTTAGGTGTAAGATGGCGTTCAACGTTAAAATGAAAGAAAAGTGGAGTATTCGGATGAGGAAAGTAAACCAGGAGAAGGGGCATCCAAAACAAAGAGGAGGGAGAAAAAGTATATAAGGCAGAGTAGCTCAAATTTTATATTTGACCTTTGTGTCAAGATCATAAAAGCCTGCCGAAGTTTGGGGGAATCGTGAAAAATAAGGGGAAAGCTGGGATGGTTGGAGGGAAAAGGTTGAAGGAGATGTAAATTCATACGTAAATGAAAAGTAAGGGGAAAACGGGGGAATCCGAGGGGGGGGAAAAGAACGGCACGGCGAGGCCCATGCCATCCCAAACAGTTGGAAATATGGTCTGTTTGAAAAAGGCACTAAAGAGGATGGGTGGGCATTCAATGATCATCAAAAAGCAGTTCTGGCCATAGCAAAGGAAAGGTAGGGCAGAAAGTGGGGGCGTAGGGACCGGAAGGTTCCCCCGCGGGTGTGCAGACTGTAAGGTCAGAGACCTGAAAAAAAAAAGTCATTTAGGATAAGCGGTTGAAATGCGATGACCCGTGGGCCAGAAGATACAAGGAAAAAGGTAAATCCGGGGTCCTTATATTTTTTGACATGTACAAACGGTGGGGGTGAGTCCCGGGCAGGGGGAAAAAGAGGGAAACCAGAAATCAACCAAGGCAAACTGGACCGTGAATGAAAAGGCAGGGTCACCGGGGGAAACAGGAATCATCAGTGTGGTAATCCGGGGCCTTGTTTTCTAGGGCAGGTTGGGTCAAGGGGGGGTGAAGAAGAAACCAGGAGATATTACGCGGATTGTTGCAAGGGGAAAGTGGGGGGGGGGGAAAGGGGGGGGAGGCAGGTCATACCTTTTTCAAGAGTAGAGTATCCTTACAGTGTGGCTTTAGGGGGAGAAAAAATGGGGTAATAAGGAAGACGGGTTGTTTTTACGAAAAGAATTGTAAAAGAGCCGGAAAAGAAAGCGGGGCATACACTGCCTATTGCGGCTGAATGGGTTCAAGGAGTACGGTTTCAATGCCACCAGTGTGAAGAAGTTACGGGGAGTCAGCGCGGGTTAAAGAGCAGGGCTTAAAGGGTTTGTGCAAAAAGCACAAAACCGGGGGCGGGAATGGGGGGTATCAAGCCCCCTCAGATACCGATTGGCCCTGGAGATACATCCATAAATCCCCTGGGTTTGGTGAAGAGTTTTGAAGGTGCTGTTGGTGGGACCTGGGGGGATAAGAAAAAGAAAGCTAGGAGCGTGCCATGGGAAGAAAAAACGGTTGGTTCAAAAAAGAACTGGGAGAAAGGATTTAGTCCAGACCTTAACAATCCATCAACTAAAGGTTTGGTCGGCATCGGCGAAAATAGGGGAAAGGAATTGATGGGTATCTTGAAGTCCGTGATTGAGAAGGCTGCAAAAAATATGCAGAGAAAAGTGGTATTGGTGTGGTACGGGGAGGGAAGGGGGAATGGGAAAAAAAAAGATGTTAATGTGGTTTTGGCGCCGTTTGAGAATACAGAGGGAAAGGGGTGTTTGGGTGTATCCGGGGGGGTTTGAAAAAAGTTGGTCAAGGCCAAAAGGGGCAGAATCTAAACCAAAAAGTTAAAAAACCAGGGACCTCCCTTAGAACGGTGATGACCGCGTCGATGGTTCCACGGGGCGAAAGGAAAATCAGAAAGGTGAAGGGCTGAAAAAGATCGCATCGGCGGTCTTTTGAGGGGAAACCGCCTGTCGTTTGGGGCTCGAGCTTGGGTGAGGGGGCATAGCGCTGGGACATTTCCTTGCCCCGAACCTTGTGGGGGACTGACCGGTGCCTCAAAGAGGGGGGAGGAGGGGGATCGCAGGGAACTGGCCATGGCAATAGCGAAAAAGAAGGTCGATGTTCTTTGTGGGGTAAATAAAAGAGGGTTTGGTGACACGGCATTACCTCACCCAGTTTGGTAAAGGGACACTGGGAAGATTGGCGAGAAAGAAAGTAGAATACGAAGCATAGATCTCGAGAAAAACAACAAAGAGAAAGAGAAAAAAGAAGAGATATAAAAGTCATCACGGACCTTGCTCATGAAGTCTGCAAGAAAAAGGATGGGCCCTTTATGGCGGTAAACAAACGTTTAGTGGCAAAAGAGACAAGAGACCATACAAAAAGGGGGGGAAAAAACAAAATAATCGACGTTTCACAGTGCGCTATTGCATGGCCAAGGGGGGGGACGAGATCGACTTCTAAAACGCTGGGGAGGAACTCAAAATCAAAAATGGTGCCGGGGGAAAATTAGTCTCATAAGCTGTGAGGGCACGATGCCAGTCTGCCCCATACACAAGGCGACAGAGAGGCTGGGTAAGATAGGGAAAAAGCGACTAGGGAGAGGATGGGAGAATGGCAAGGGGACTGGGAAAAGAGGGGGAAACTGGAAATCGGGGACGCTTAATTACATGTCTAACGATAAAAGGTGAGGTACGTCAAGGTTGAATTTTTGGCCTAGAGATGCAAGAGGAAGGGGGAAATGAACCGACTGTTCAAACCAAGTTGGAGTAAAAATAACTGTAAATTCATTAATGGGAAGTAAAAAAAAAGTAAGATTCATGAACATATTTTAATGACAAGGAAGAAAAGATAGACCGTGAGGAACAGGGGCTAAGGGAGCTTGTTGGGAAGGGAAGCAAATGAAACATACCTTCAATACCATCACAAGGAAAGGGGAATTTGTTCGCCGATGCAGAAAGTGTAGGGGGGGGGAAATCCTAAGCACAGAGGGGAAAGGTCTAAGAAGTAAGAAGTTCGGGGGGGAAAAAAAAAGGACATATTCACTTCAGTGGCAAGCCTAAAACCCAGGGGGTTGAATTACCAAACCGCCAAGAAAAAAACGAGGATCCACAAAGGAGTTGGATGATTAAAGTGATAGTGACGGGGAACAGATGGGAAAGCGGGGAAAAAAAACAAAATGGACACCTTAACCGGAGAGGCGAGCCGCGGTGTCAAAATTTGTGGAAAGGTCGCCACCGGCAGATTTCGCCAGAAGTTAAATGCTGCACAACTGAGGGAAAAAAGGGAAAAACGAGGAAAAAAAAAGGATGTTAGGAGAAACTAACAAAAGTGCCTTATGCAGCAGGCTTTGAAAAGATTGTACAATGGCGAACCAACAACCCTTGCTGCAAAGAGGACAATTTATTAAAGTGAGTTTGGGACAGCTCACTCAGATATATACAGAACTGGGGGTAAGGAAGAGAGGGAACGGAGTCCTTAACAGCTGAACGTCCCGTCCAAAGGACAACGGGAATCAGTCAGACTAAGTGGTGTAGCCTGGAGGGGACAAGGAAATACAGCAAATGAAAGGTGGGGTCAAAAAAAGAAAAGGGGATTGTAACAAAGAAAAAAAGGTGCTGGCCGGTCAAACCGGGGTACCAGGACGTTCCTCGGGCAAGGTTGTAGGGGGTGATTTCGGGGGGGGGCAAGCTGGGGGAAACCCCCATGGACGGCCGAAAAAAAAAACCCAAAAATGTGGTAAATGAAAGGAAAAAAGGGAAGAAAAAGGATTACCGTGTTCACGGTATCTGTTGATGCAACTGTAAAGAGGCATGGATTAAATCGATAGAAAAGGAAAAATGTGGGGTGACGCAGTTCGTAACGGAAAGAGAAAAAACGCGCCGAGGGGGACAAGGTAACGATACCAGAAACGCAAAATTTTCTGAGACCCACCGGATGGAAGGACTTTATGCTTTGCGTATGAAGAATGGCAAAACTGGCCGGGATTTATTAAAAAAAGAAGGGAAAAACAAGGGTAGGCATAAAGTTGGTGGGCAACGTGGTCGCGGGGAGTAAGCAGGAAGCTTGCCCAACCGGACCTTTCGCGCAGGTTTTACCCACATTATGACAGGGAGTAATTTACATAGCAAGGGGAAAAACCCGGGAAAAATAAGTATATTGTCCCGTATGGGGAACTGCCTGGGGCCAAAGGGTGGAGTGGGGAGGTTAGAGGGGGGAAAAAAACGGTTAAAATATAAAGATCTGCGGCAGTAAAACAAGCGAGCGAGCGAAAGAGACGAGTGAAAGATCGAGTAAGCAAAGGACATACTCAAATGGTAGGGTGAAAGGGTTTGGTGAAACAGAAATTACTACATAGACCTAAAGGGGGTAAGGGAGTTCACCGAAAAATATAGTGGGCTTGTTCGGGGATGGGGGAAGGGGAATGGGTAAGGAAATAAACGTAATGGGAAGGAGGGAACCCTGCTGAAAGGGAACAGTTGGGGAAAAAGCAAGGAAAGCTACCGCCAGAAGACACAATAGTATAGTCCTACTTGAGGGTTGCAAATTAAAGATGGAAACGGCCATGTTTTGAAATTCAATGACGAGAAACGAGTTCGTGACCGGACAACCGTTGAGGCTATCAGAAAGGGTTGAGGTAGGGGCCCTGAATCGGGAAAGTGAAACAAGAGTGTTAACCAGCCGGTAAGGTGACATATACCTCCGGACAAAGCCAGATGGTAATTTTCGAGGGCTTTAAGACAGGAAAGAGGGACCCGTTTGGACCAAAAATATACCCAAAAAACGGTAAATCAGTTGGGGAAGGGAAATTGGGGGGGGGGGGGGAAGAGGGGAAACAACTTTGGTTTTCGGCCCAAGGGCACCCCAGCGGCCAAATAAAAGCAAACGGAAAAAGTTAGGGAATGCAAAGGGGGAAAGGGAGAAGACATTGGGGGGGGAAAAGAAAAAAGGGTGGCCAATATCTCAATGTCGGGGTATTTTGCTTCTAAAAAGAGACAACTTAAGCTTTCTGGGTTGCAATGGTCAGCTGGTTTGGTAAGGGAAGGGAAACTGGAAAGGTATCACTCGCTGCCGATTAAGTAATGGGGGGGGGGAGGTATATGTGAGGAAGGAAGAACAAAGAATCGGAAATGGTGTAAGAATAAGGGTGTGAAGATGTTGAAAAGCGAAGGCCTACTCACGTGGCCTAGGGCGCTGAAATAAGGGTTGGGGGGAAAAAGTCCGTAGTTTCATAGTTAACAGAATTGGGTGAAGGCATTAAGGGAGTAAAAGGCTAAAGAGACTTGCCGGGAGAGAATTCAGGTTCAAACGGTGTTGGCCAAGCGGAGACAAAGGTTACTGTGGTGTTAGAGGAACAAAGAGCCATCTGGTAACCAAACGGTTCAAACATAATAAAATACAAGGGGGGAAACGGGTGGGGTCGTTTGGAGGGGTGGGAGGAACCTGCAGCTAAAATCTTGAAATGAAGTGTAGGAGCCAGGGGGTGTGTACACGAAAGTCGGAATTTGCAAACCCCTGATCGTAGGGCTACAAGAGAATTTGCGGGGGAATCGGCGAAAGAATCCAATAGACGGTAATGGAAGGTCCTGTGCGCAGTTGACGAAGGAGAAAAAAGAAGCAGAGACGATAAAAGGGATGTTATACAGGGGCATGTAATTTTGGGAAGGAAAGAGATGTGCAGGTGGGTGGTTGAAGCAAGAAGGACTCTCACTTACAGTTTATGGGTTGAATTAGAAACGGGTTGAAAAAAGGTTGTAGGTCAAGGGACAAAGACGCTTGCAAGAAAAAAGGTTGTTGGTAAAAAGGAAGGGGCAATGGGTGTGTTCCAAACACGACAAGTTGGGGGGTTGACAGGGAAAGGTTTTGGGCAAAAAAAAATATAGAGATAGCCACAACTGATTAAAAAGCACGGGAAAGCCCTGTGGAGGTGAGAGGATGGAAAGCGTCCAAGATTACACGGTGAGCTTTATAGGAAGAAAGGGTTATGAGAAAGACGAAGGGACGGTCTTTGGAAACAATAGCGGAAAAGAATCTCTGAGAAAGAAAGAGGTGGAAGGGGGCAACGGAGAGGGTCCAAGCATTGAAGAGAAAAGGGAAAAGAAAATTATTGAGTTTGGGCGCTGCGCAGTGCGAATCTCGGAGAAAGGGGGGGCGAGAGAAAGGGAAGGGGGGTCAAACTTCCACCAGGGTGAAAACAGAGGGGGGTGTTGGGAAATACAAGGTGTTGGGTAGTAATGGTCTAGCGGACTCACCCATTTGTAAAGCGAATCAACAATGTCAAATACGGGGAGAGGGGAACAGAAAGACAGGCATGCTTAGATCGAAGAATG
>Ga0179593_1352737_pt1 | contig 10018 bp, 16 predicted proteins | sample CZODoug2_1_08_16_FD_185931 | JGI IMG/M metagenome (GOLD analysis project Ga0179593, IMG submission 185931) | Vadose zone soil fungal communities from Angelo Coast Range Reserve, California, USA - CZODoug2_1_08_16fungal (PacBio error correction) | ecosystem: Environmental > Terrestrial > Soil >...
ATGCCAATCTATCACAGAACCCTGGTACAGCGCAACAAATGTGTGTATAAGGGAGACAAGCTTGCTTGGGAAGAAACGGAGAAGAAAATGAACAGGGCTGGGGGTCGGTCAGGGGCAATCTGGTGTAGTCGTTTTCAATAGAAAAGAGGGGGAGGCTCAAATGTCATAGATTAAGGGGGTGTGGGGGGGTGGGACATGAACCAGAAAGGTCAAACGGAGGCTATACAAATTTGCTCGGGGGAAAAAGGGGGCACCGGAGTGTCGGGTAAAAGTAGGGGGGAGGGAGGGGGTGTGGGGGGGAGTGGAAGAAAAAATGTCATTACGTGACCTCGTTCAGTCAAGTCAGACTTGAAAAAGTAAGAGACGCAGGTTCGCAGTGAACCGCATGTGGCCCTTCTAAGGCTAAGAAGATAACATGTTCAAAAAAGGGGGTATTTCGGGGGGCTAAGACAGTAAAAAAAATAAAAAAAAAAAATAAAAGTAAAAAAAAAAAAAAACAAAAAAAAAGCACAGTGTTCGCTATAGAGGAAGTCAAGAAAAGAAAAGAAAAAAAAAAAACATCGTATGTCTGGTAATTCTTCTCACAATCACAAAAAAAAAAAAAAAAAAAAAAAGAAAAGAGAAAAGAGAGAAAAAAAGAAAAGAAAAGAAAAGAAAAAAAAAAAAAACAAAAAAAAAAAAAAAAAGAAAAAAACAAAACTAGTCTACAGAAAAATCATGAAGAAGAACATAGAGCCAAAAAACCCCATCAGGGTATCAAAGGAAGGTGGAAATATTAAAAATTCAGGGAACATTTCAAAATGGGGGATTCAAGAATTCCATGGATTAATCCTTAGGAATGCACAGTGTAATGATGGTTTGGTTACTGAAGGGAAAAGACCACGTCTATTGTGGAGGACAATTGCTCAACTAGGGAAGGGGTCGCTCTCACGAGGGTGATCATGACGGAAAAAAAGCAAGGTCTCAGGCAAGTGTAAAAATGTGCAGCGGTAAAGCGATCACTAGGAAAAAAAAATATTTTGACGACGGGGTGGGGTTTTTGGTCGGGGGGGGGGGGGGGGGGGAAGGGGGGGGGGGGAGGGCGGGGTCAAACAAAAAGGGGGGAGAGCGGGGGGAATGAGTTGGGGGTGTATGGTGGGAGAGGGGGGGGGGGGGGAGGGGGGTGACCGGGGGGGGGGGGGGTTTGGTGGGGGGGTGGGGGGGGGGGGGTGGGGGGGGGGGTTTGGGGGGGTTGTGGGGGGGGCTTTTGGGGGTGGGGGGGGGGGCGGCATGGGGGATGTTGGGGGGGGGGGGGGGGGGGCTGGAGGGGGGGGGGGAAAGACCAGAATTAACTACGATCATACGAATAAATAAATTTCAAAAAGAAGGGAACGTACATCTCATAAAAATGTGGACAAAAAAAGATATAGACATAAATAAGGAGTGGTTCCAAGAAAAGTTCTAACTTCAAAAACGTATAGAAGAAAATATCAGGAGTGGATGTTACTCATAGGGATGGGAACGCCAAAAATGTGCAAATGACTCAGGAACTTATAGCAAAAACAGTTCTTGAGGGGGGGAAGAAACAATAAAAATAGCGTGCAGAAGGTATCGCGTATAAATAACTTTCGGTCAAGGGGCGGAGGGCAGCGTTAGGCCATAGGCGACTGGAAACAGGCGCAGGATCTAAGATGCTAAGCTGTCTTACAAGATAAAAAAAAAAAAGGAACACGGGGGGGGGGGAGCAGGATTGAAACGTTAAAAAAAAAGCATAAGTAGGTAGAACTCTTAACAAAGCGAAGCGGTATCTCCTTTTTGGCGCTATAAAGGGTTGATTTAGTGGGCAGGGCGAGAATGCGAAAAAAATTTAAAAGCAGGGAGGCATATTGCAAGGGTGAGGAAACCTCAATACTGGGGAAGTGAGGCAAAAAAAAAAAAAAAAAAAAGGAGAAAAGAACGGGTGTTGGTCGTAATCCAAACAAAAAGGGTAGGTCAAGTCAAGCTGGTGAGAACGACGGGGGGGGGAGACGAAAACGCGTTAAATAGAGAATCTAAGAGATGGTGTGCTACTTGGGATTACGCGATAGCACAGGCAGGAGACTTGGGAAAAAATACGTATTTTGGGAAAGAGTCACGAGAACAGGGCCTGGAACTTCTAAAGAAGGGGAGGGGGTATTCGGTCATTTAGGAGGGTAAACTTGTCTATAATCAAAAATGAATACAGGGGGCAACGGTAAGCAAACGGAAAGACAGAATAACATATGGGTAGAAAAGTCCTAATGACACTATAGATTCTGTAGGAAGGTTCTACAGTGTAAAAAAAAAAAAAAAAAAAAAAAAGAATAAAAAACCACAAAAAAAAAAAAGAAAAAATCTAAAATAATCATCGCAAAAAGAAAATGCAAGCTTATAAATGGCTATTCCGCTTTACTCGCAAGTATGATTTTACTTGGGGAGGGAGGGGGTAAACAACAATATACACTAATAAAGATGGGTTATGAAAAGACAAGGGAAAGATCGCCTATAAGTTAACCTAAAATAAGATGCCTGGGTTTGGGGTGGTTTCTCGGGGTGGACTTGACGGTAATGAGATATGGGGGGTGGGGGGGGGGGGTTTGCGGGGGGGGGGGTGTGGGGTGGAGGGGGTGGTGGGGGTGTCAGGTTGGGGTTCGTGCGGTGGGGGGGGGGGTAGTGGGGGGTCGGGGGGGTGGTGATTGGCGATGAGCAAAACGCGGACGGTGTGGGGGGGGGGGGCAGTGGTGTGGAAGAGGTGAGAGGGGTGTCTGGAATTATCTTTAAAGATCTCTGTGTCGGCGTGAGAGGTGGTATGTGGCAGGGCGAATGATCTTGTGGGCAGGTCTGTCTCCTTATACCGAACCATCGTGGATTGTCTGTGTTGGTACGAGGATGGCAGGGCTGGAGGTGATAAACTAATGGGAGAGGGGAGTGGAACTTAAATATGTGGGGCTATGAGGGACCTTAAACACCGGGAAAATAAGAGGGTCGCGAGGGGGCTTCAAACTTTTTGCAGTGACAAAAGTGCGTACAAATCGATGAAAATGTTCTGTCAAGGAAGATTCTATTAGATAAAGACAAGGCATTGCGAGCTGGGAGATATACATAAACTTGACTCATAATCAGAAGAGACAATGGCCTGATGGCAAAGAGATGTCAGTCCGTCAAAAAAGAAACATTTTACTGGGTGAAGGATCAAGATCATCTATCAGCAAATGGGGTAATATTAGAAATTGGGAGAACTACGATTTATGGGTGCCAGTTATGGTTTGCATAACGGACAAACGACCAAAACAATTTGGGGCTGATTCTGACAGGGTACAACTAACAAAAGGAACGGGGAGCGAGGCAGGTAAAAAATATCTATGCAGGGGGGGGTGTATGGGTGGGCGGCTGAGATTGATAAGGGAAAAAACAGCACACTTAATCTTTAAGAAGGCACGGACAGCGAAAAGGCGCAAGTAAGCAGGTAGATGATGGGAGAAAGTAATAACGTTAGGGGGGAAGAGATTTGAATATGTGGGGTGGAAGACCGAGGGAGGGCTGTCATCTCTGGTGGGACAATTGGGTGGGCAAAGGCAAGATAATAAATCGCGACACGAAGGGGGGGGGTGGGGGGAAAAAAATCATAAAAAAAAACAAGAAAAAACAAAGCGCTACAAGGCGCAAATTAGAGGTGAGATTAAAGGAAGCCAAAAAAAAACACGGAGAGGGGGGTGCGTGGTAAAGAAGCACTAGGCATCGTTCAAAAAAACAGCTGCTGAAAGAGGGGGGCAAAAGGGGGTTCATGAACACTCAAAAAATTGGGGGGGACCACGATTCATACAAGGAAGTGCGAAAAGAAGAGAGTAAAACAAAGCGGTCCTATTGCGGTACAGATGTCAGGTGATATAGAAATCAAACTTGTAGTCCAGAAGAGAATAAATGAACTTAAAGACAATTCGTCAAGTCGGCGATGCGAGCTATTAGGGAAAATTGGAAGGTTTGAGGGATAAAAGGTACGAGACGAATGACAGTACTGAAATATGAGGGAGGGGGTGGGGGAATGAAGATTGGGAAAGTCGCAAATAGCGCGAAAAAGAAGAAGAATGACCAGGGACTGACGCGCATGAAGGGGGGGGAAGATCGTAAGGGGGAGGGAAAAAGAGGGGAGGAGAATACAACCAGGGATATCACCTGGAATATAGGTGGTGAGAGGAAAGCTAGATAATTTAGCACTAGGTCTGAAACAAGTGTTGTAAAGTTAAGGGGACACCACGAAGGTAATATCCCGTGTCCTAACTAACGTATTATTAGAGAAGAAAAACTGTTTAATTTTCGTGGGGGTGGGGTCGGTCTGTGAGGAGGGAGTTCTGGGAGAACGTAACACTAGTCTTCCCCAAATCACTCCCGAAACAAAATCTAGGCATTATGGATGAACGGTTTCAATGAAGGATAACGGGGTGGCCGGGGGGGGGGGGGGGGAGCCCCATGTGGGAAAAATCCGACGGGAGCTCTAAGTTGACAGGGGGGGGGTTGAGTTGGTTGGTAGATGTTGTATGGAGATCAATCAACTAGAAAAAACATGCAGTCAAAAGCTAGAAGTTGTTAAGAAAAAAAGAAAAAATCCAAGCCTCATAACTGTTTGTCGATACTGAAGTAATAACAGGAAACCAAGTGAGGGGCGTCAAGAAGGGGGTGAGAAAGTATGGTAGACTCTGCAACAGAGGGAAAAAATAAAAAAAAGAAAAAAAAGGTTAGACACAATGGGTTGGTGGGCTGGTTGGGGTGGGTCAGGGGGGGGGGGGGGGGGGGGGTGGGGGGTGTGGGGTGGGGGGGGGGGGGGGGGGGGGGGGGTCGGGGGGGGGGGGGGGGTGGGGGGGGGGGGGAGGGCATCACTACAAAAATCAAAAACACGAATTCCATGGTGTTCCCAGCAACAACTACAACAAGAAAAACCCCAACAACCACAGACACCCCCACAAACACGCACAAACCAAAAAAAATCATTCTGAGGGAACACAACACACAAATAGTACCAGATCAAGCAAAAAAAAAAACAAACACACACCCACAAAAAAAAAAAAACTACCCCACAACAAAAAAAAAAAAAGGGACTCCACAACGCCAACACAACACAGGAAGTAACACCAATGCTGTTGAACGACATCAGGACAGCAGGGGAAGAGGGAGACAGAATAAAGGTATAGGGCTGGGGTGGAGGGGGGGGGGGGGGGGGGGGGGGGTGGTGGGGTGGGGGGGGGGGAGTGGTAAGTCAGATGGGGTGGTGTGCAAGTCAAGAGAATCAAGCTAACTAGTCATCGAGTAAAAAAAAAAAAATTAAATTTAGCAAAAGGGGCGGAAACGCCATGCAACAAGGAGAAAAAAATCTAAAATAAGCACAATGAGTTGAAATTCAAAATAAGAGATCAAGGAAGGGGGGTGGTAAAATGATCAAAAACACAGCTTAAAAGGACAATCACATAACAATAGAAAAAAATCCTGTTGGCCGGGGGGTGACGTGGTGGGGGGGGGGGCGGGTTACTCACCTGTAAACGGGATGCCTCCAGAAAGGGGGAAAAAGAGGGTTTCATAGTACATACCTAATAACCGATTGAGAAACTTAAGAAATTCCTCCTGGAGACATTTCTAGAAATTCAAAAGATTTGAAATGTCAAATTGGGGGGCAGTCAGACAGTTCACTTCCATGGGTCGTTGAGATCTCAGTAGGGGACCCACGAAATGGGGGGAACTAGGGTCTCTAGGCAATGCCCAATGCACGTATCGGACGCCAAGTGGTAGTCTAGTTAAAAGGGAGGGAAAGAAAGGACTAGTAGAACTGCCCTAGGGATGGGTTGAACTGTGGGGGCAGTTTAGAAGTACTTTGAGTAGCAGGGACATTGGACGCACATTGCGAGGCTAAATCTCTGAATCAGGAGAGATACTACCGATGTCTAGAAAAAAGTGAACTCAAGGCAAAAACAAGTGAATCCAGGGGGAGGAGTACCAGGCAAGAAAGTCATGGGTAGGGAGGGTCGGATCTAAGGGGCTGTTGAGGAGGACTCAAACGGAACGGGAGGAAAAGAATAGAGAAAAACAGAGTTGTCCCGGCTTTGAAGGGAAGGATCGGGTGAAAGGACGGTCGAGGGTACTTTTGATGGCGAGATGCGGAAAACGGGACAAGTCCAAAAAACATCGTAATTGTGGGAAAAGGGGGGGGGGGGAAAGGGGGGGGGGGGGGGGTGGAACTAGGGGGGCACATACAACGGACAGGAGGAAATGGGGGGGTGGGGATTAGGGAGGGTCACGGGGTGGGTTGTGCAATTCGGGGTCCGGTAGTGTGAAAGGGGGTGTCTCGGTGGGGGCAAGACAGAAACGGGTAAGGTGTATGGTAGTGGGGGGGGGGTGGGGGGGTGTGGAAGAAAGGGCTGGGGGATGAATAATGTGGGGACAGATGGTTTATTTTCAGAAATTTGTTGGGGGAGAATACTAGCTAATTACAAAAAACGATGCGGGAAGGAGGGGAGGATGTGTGTTGGTTGGGGGTTATCCATGTGTTAATGGTTGTGAGTGGGTCTCATGGGTCAGTAGTTGTTTGTCTGGAATGAGTGTGCTTTGAGGTGTGGTCAAGGTGATATGGGGGGGGCCGAGGAGAGTTAACAATAGCCCGACCAACACAGGGGTTATTTACCAAATTTGTACTTATAAGGGATATGAATTAAAGGCTTTAAGACACACACCGCAAAAGCTAATAATAAGTGTCATTGGGGTTAAGTCCACAACCGTCCTATACACAAAAAAAAGAATTTGGTCCATCCGTCGTGTGTGGGGGTTTTTTGCGGGGTGGGTCAAATGTGCGGGGGCTTCAGCGAACACTAGACAAAATCCTGGAACCGACGGGCACTTGCGACCGAAACCCACCGAAGCTCCCTGAATGGTCACAAGACATAAAAAAGAGGTCTATAGTGTCGCGATCCACTCATGGGCGGAAGTGCAAAAAAGGGGAAAAAGGGGTGAGTACTCTGTTAGGGGGAAAACATTGGAAGCAGGAACACCATGGGGGTGTGATACAGCATACTGGAGGGATGGAACAGGTGGGGGCCCTAAGAAAGGAAGATGTGACTAATGTCTTCTTGGTTGAGAGGGTTTAGACGCTCGGGAGGGACGTGAGAAAAAAAATCACAAGGTCTTGGGTTGCGATTGAAAGGGGGGGAAGCCATTTGGGACAAGGGGGGGGCAAGACTGTCCTCATAGTGAAAACATATTCGGGGGTCAAAAAGTATCCGGGAAAAACATGAATGTAAAGTTTCAGACTAAAGTCAAGGAAAAATAGGGGAAAATGCCGTGGGGGGGACCCATGGCATTCGGGTCCAAGACTAATCTGGTGGGGGGGGGCAAGCTAAGTTGCATGAAGGCGCAATCGATCAGAAGGGTCTTCAGAAAGGGTCTTCACAACGGTGAGCCGTGAAAAGTAGACATCTGAAGGGCCAATGTCAATTCAAGAGTAATAAGAAAAAAAAAGAGAAAATGATGGACAATAGAGAACTCAGCTTAATGGGGGAACAGATGGGTTGGGGTTGGTAAGAACAAAACCCGTCTAGGTTATACGGTGCAGATATACTGTGAGAAAGTTAGTTTCAAGTTTTCAGAATAAAGACTACGGAAGGAAGTAATAGAAAGCAAACAAAAAACGCGGGATGAGGTAAAAAAGGTTTCAAAGGAAATGAATATATACAAAGAATGATAACGTTAGTCATCACATCAAATTACAAAAAAAATCCGAGTAGGTAATTACCAAAACATGGAAGAGGGGGAGCGTATAGAACAACGGAGAATCATGGGGGTGAAAGCGTTAACAGGTCAAGCTGCATAAGGGGAACACTATGAAAGGGGGGGGATCAGTTGCGGAGGCTACAACAATGGGGAATAACTGTGGGGGTGCGTGTGCTCAAAAGGTTGTGGATGGGGTGGGGAAAATGATTGACCTGATGTATAGGGGGATAGAAAAGTGAAAAAAAAATTGAGATGCCAAAAAAAAGGAATAAAGAGGATATGGACCAAAAACAAAGACATCTTAATATGAGGGAAAACAGCGAAGCTCCCCGGGGAACCACAATACACGATGTCTAAATGGGTCATATGAGGACTATAAGACAAGCCTGAAGGTAAAAAAAAACACTAGAAGAACCCGGAGTGCCTTACCGCCGGAGAAACACTCAAAAATAGTGGGGGTGCACAGGGGTGGGGTGAGGTAGTGCAGGGAGCCGCCAAGTGACATCATATGAGGAAAAAACACCCTAGAAGATATAAACACAAAACGCTGCGATCTATAAGGTGGTAGCAAGATATGAGCAGGGTGCACTTACAAAATGAAAGGTATAGACTGTATACGAGGGTATTATAAAGGGGGGGGATTGGGGAAACAGATTTTCACATTAGACCCTGACGAATGTTCCAATGCACCACTTTAAAAATAAGGGGCGCAGAAAAAAAGCAGAATGGTCAGGGGGAAAGCATATTAACTCAAGGGGAAAAAGGAATGGACACGGGGATCAAAGAAATAGATTAATAATAGAAAGGCTACCGGGGGTGTGAGGAAAGGAAGGCACCAAAAAGGGGGGAGCCGCTAGTAAAGGACGGAAGCATATAGGCATCAAAAGAACAACTATCATGAAGGAGATGGGGGATCAAAAAGTAAGAGAATTTAGGCAATGGACAGGCTTAATAAGAAAAGATAAAGGGTTTCTGAGGCAAAAGGGGGTGGGGTTCGTAGAACAGATGTGAACAGAAGGTCAACTATGGAAGTCAGAATTGAAAAACTTTAGTTTTTCCGCAGTCGAGTGCTTATGAATACAGGGGCATGCAGGAGACAAAGGGGTAAAAGAGGGATATGGGTTCATCTGTCACTACCAGCAGACAGAGGAGCTATGGGAGGCATGAGGGAAAGTGCATCAATAGGGACCAAATAAAAGGTCGGCCTATGTGGGTCTGGGGTGCATCATGAGAACAATAAAATGTCAGATGGGGTCAAGAAAAAAATGGAGACTATGAAAAACAAAGAGTGACAAGAGGAACACACAGTTGGGAGAATCAGAAAGAATCCCAACTCTAAACCAGAGACAAAAGAGGGAAGAGTCAGACAGGCATGGTTTACAGCTGGTTCGTGGATAGTCACGAAGGGGGGTTATAAGCTGAGCGGCAATGGGGTGACGACTGGAAGGGGGGGGGGTGAGGAAGCTACGTGGATACTGTGGAAGCTCCCCTAATCAGTATGAACAAAGATAATACAGAAAAGGTAAAGGGGGGCACAAAAAATGTTTAGACTGCAAGCAGATTAAAAAATGGGGATACACATGCAGGAGAGACCAAATTAGGGGCAACGACAAAGGGGTTAGACAGCGAACCCAACCTTGAGCTGCCTTACCTTAGACAGAGGGAGAAAATGGGGAGCAAGCAATGATTGGGAAATCGAAAAAAAAGAGACGGGAAAAATCACTCATTTAATAACTTAGCAATAAAAACAAAGCACTAGGTGTGACCAAGATATACAAACATACGACACATACAGGGAATAGGGAAAAAGGGGAACAGAAGGGGGGGTACGTATACGCAAGTCGGAGCAGGGACGGAACGGGGGGGGAAAAGTATAGAAAAAAGTGGAAGAGAACAAAAGGGGGAAAAGTTAAGACCAAGGAAACAGCCTAAAAGAGCAAAGGAGGCGAGGAATGAACGGAAAAAGTGAAAAAGGCTCTAGGGGAGGTAAAAACAGCATGCGCTGAAATAGGGAATGTGGCTGGATACTGTTCACGAAACAAGAAAACATAGGAGAAAAATCGAACTATAAAAATGCAAACAAAGACAACGGATATAACGCAAAGATAAGGAAGAAACGATCAACCAAGAAATTGAGAAATCCAGAAAAGGACCACAGGGGTGGGAAAGAATGGGAAACAACTTGTATGAGAACGTACACAAACAAAAAAATGGGCGGGCGAAAAAATACGCCATATCGAGGGGGGGGGGGGGTGGGAAAACAGAAAAGAAC
>Ga0179593_1358358_pt1 | contig 10018 bp, 13 predicted proteins | sample CZODoug2_1_08_16_FD_185931 | JGI IMG/M metagenome (GOLD analysis project Ga0179593, IMG submission 185931) | Vadose zone soil fungal communities from Angelo Coast Range Reserve, California, USA - CZODoug2_1_08_16fungal (PacBio error correction) | ecosystem: Environmental > Terrestrial > Soil >...
TCAAAAAAGGAAAGAAAAAAGGGGGTGAAAGAAAAGAGAAGGCGCGCCGGGCAGGAAAAAGTAAGAATGGCAAAGAAGCGGGGACAACCAGGGGGGGGGAGGGGGGAAGGACCGGCAAAAAAAAAAGTGCCAAAAGGGGAAAAAAAAAGGAAAAAGAATTCCTACAAAACAAAAAATTAAACATAGAAGGGGGAACAAGCCGGCGCGACCAATAGACAAGGCAACCATCAACAAAGGGACTCCTTGAAAAGGGGAGAGAAAAGAGAGCACAAAAAAAAAAAAGGAAAAAAACCGGTTGGGTTGCGTTTTTGTCAAAATAAAAAGGCCGGAGGGGGATGGGATTCTCGGGGGGCAGTAGAAAAAGACCGACCGATAAGGGGGTGGGGGGGTTCCTCGAGGCCTGTTAAAAAGGGATGAGGGACCAACTACAAACGGAACTGGGAAAACCGGGGACAGGCGGAATAACAGTCACATGGAAGAAAAAGGTTAAAAAACACAAGTTCGGGGAAGAAAAGGTCCAACAGCGACGCCAAGTGTGCCACAGAAAGGGCCGTATGTCCAATACCGTACCGAATGGGTTTTTGGGGGTGCGGGGAAGCTGGAACAAACTGGGACCGCAAAAGCAGCCACCAAAAAAAATGAGGAATATACCATGGACCAAAATCAACTAATTAATAACTACGGGAAAAGGCAATCTCATGATCGCCAGAGACAACAAGAGTGTGAAGACCAACAGGGCGCAAAAAGGGGGGCCAAAAACAAAAAACAATCTGGATCACATATCGGTGAAAAAGAGCCTGGAACAAAACAGGCCTGAGGTGAAGGAAGACCATCAAGAAAAGGCGGGAACTGGGACGGAAAGGGAGAGGGTACACGATCACGTTGGGGGGAAACTGTGACGGTCGGTTTGCATTGGTGCCGGAACGAGAAGAAGGGGGAGGCACGGTCGACCGACCAATCGGCAAAAACGGGTCCGTAACCATCCGAAGGGTCAAGAAGCAAAAAAACAACAACGTCAAGGCCGGCAAAGGGAGGCACTCGTCACACAGTGTAAAACGGAATTGGAGGGGTTGAAACCCCTCCAGGTTGAAAGACGAATGTCGGCGGTTCCGCATCCAACGGTCAAAGAAAAAAGGCAGTCGACTCGTAAGGGGGGAGGGGGGGCGGGGAAAGATCCTTTAAAAAAAGACGGCTAACAGGGACACAACGAGGCAAAACCAGCCGGGGGGGATCGTCGACAATAGGACGGACGAAGGTGGCAAAAATTGTCAAGTTTGAAAAATGAGCGCCAAGAGACACAAAATGGAGAAAACCGGTTGGCCAGTCTGACAAATTTTTCTGAGAAAAGGCAATTTCACCGAGGAGGGAAAGGGGAAGAAAACAGTGACAGGGCCCAAAATAAGAATAGAGAGGCATTGAGCAGTCGGGGGAGGGTTTAACGAAAACAACGGAAAAGGATCAGGAAACAAAAGGCAAAAGGGTAATGCTTGTCACGATACGGACTGCTTTGACACCTTCTCCGAGAGAACGTCTGGGAAGGCAAAAAAAGTTTTCCCTCTGTCATGCGCCCAACGGAAAAATGGTCATAAGCCTTTTGGAATGTCAAAAATTAAGCACAAAAAAACCCACCCAATGAATTTAAAAAAACACAAAAAGTTCCCTAAGGCACAAACAAAGGGGTGACTCAAAGGGGGGTCAAAGAACAAAACCGAGAAGACCTTAACTTAAAGGACTTCGAAAAACGTCGAGGGCCGAAAGCAATAACAGGGAAAAAGGGGGGACCAAATTCGACCACGAAAACCCGTACGAAAATGGGGGAAAACGGACATTCTCACCAAGACAAACTTAAGGTCACTGAAGGTGCTTCCCCTCAAAAGGAAAAACCGTAAGCGCTTTAAGTAACTGGGGGAGAGGAAAAACAAAAAACAGAAAAATAGTTTGCAAGACTGGTCAATTGAACCATTTGGGGAAAGTAAAAGAATGCAACAGCAAAGAAGACAAGTCGTGCCTTGTACATTCAAAGCAAACCCGGAATCAGGGGGAAATTACTAAAGAAAAAAACGACTGAGGGGTGAAAACAGTAGTCAAAAAGTTTTTAGGGGACAATGGAAGAAGACAAACGGCCCCAAATTGTTTAAAAAAAAACGGGGGACCGGCCCCCGAAGCATGCAAAGGAAATTGTGAAGCAAATACAAAAAGAAAAAAAAAAAAAGCCACCTTCGTAAAAACAGGACAATGCACATGTGACCAAAAAGAGACCCGCAAGGGGAAAACCAAGAGTGGAAGGATCGTCAGGAAAAACCTGACATCAGCAGCACTGGAGACACCATCATACCTTGAAAGGGAAAGGGGGAAACTAGCTACCATGAAAATCACTTCGATCAGAAGAAAACGACAAAAAGAGGGAGAGGAAAAGAGAAAGGGGAAGGAAACTGAAAGACAAGGGGGTTACGGGGATGAGGTCAGAGACTGTGGGCAGGGGAAAATAAACCAGGGGAACACAAACGGGAAACCGGACAAAACCATGGGTTAGGATTTTTGAGAGGGGAAAAGGGAGTGGACAGGATTTACAGAAAGGAACTTTTCGTCGGGTAAAAGAACTAAAAAAGGCCAATTCGCAAGGGAAGATGCCCAGCCGGTGGAGTAAGATGGACCGTCGGTTGTATCACAAAAGGGGAGAACACTAAAGCGGTGCTAATGTCAAACTAGAGAAAGTATTGGCCGCACGGGTGGGGCCAGAGGGGGAGTAACACGACCGAAGGAACTGCAAAGTGTTCGTAAGAAAACATGGAAACGTAAATGGAACGGCCAAAAAGAATAAATCGGGCCAAGAAGAAAAAGCTTACAACGGTAAACTGTGACCGGGAAGAAAAGGACCAGTTGGAAAAAAAGGGGTGTTGGGAAGGCCACAAGGTCCAGTAGGAAGGGGGGTCGAGTGGAAGAAAAATGAATTGAATCTCAAAGAGAGGGGAGTTGGGGAACGGATTACAGGGGAAAGAGTGGTACGGGGAAAGAACTAAAAAACCACATCACATGAAAGACAAAAAGGTGGTGGTGGTGAAATCGAGACCGGGTAAGGACGTAAAGTGGCTGGGGGGAAAGCAGAAAAGCAGGACTAACAAAAAGGGCTTAATCTGACTGAGAAGGGGGGGAGGGGATAAATGTCACCGTTGTTGAACGAGGAAAGGGTACAATTGAGACAATGGGAGAAAATAGGGAGGGAAGTCCCGCAAAAGGAAAAGGACAAATGTCAGAAGGGACGCGTGGGGGGGTCGGGAGAAAAAAAAAACAATTCCCTGGCAGTAACGCAAAATGCCTCCGGGGTGGGAAAAAGGGAGACCCGTGAAAGGAAAAATGGCGGCGTACCTGACCACAGTTCAGGAAAAGGGAAAAAAGGGTTCTCAAAGCGCCGGAGGATGGTGGTAAGAACGTGTAGGGGGAAAAAATCGGGACGAAGACCTAAGTGTGGAGAAAACCAAAGCCAGCAAGAAGTTACACCCTGTGATACCAACTTAACTGACTGCCAAAGCACAAAAAAGACCAAAAATGCGGCCCGGAAGATGCCGGATCCTAATGAAAGGAATATTGTCGGAACCCCAACGAAACATACGTCGAAAGTGAAAAAAAAACGGAAGGGGGGCAAAAAATCAACAACCCCACACAAAGGGGAATTCACGGCATACGATAAAAACAATAAGTGACTGGAAAATAAATTGTTGTTTGAGGGAACATAGAAACGGCAAAAAAAGGCAAACGTTTAAGACCAGGGCAAAGGGTCTACAAAAAAAAAAAAGACTTTTTCCAAAAGTAAGGTTCCGGCAAACGACGGGCCAGTGAAAAGTCGGGGTTTCAGATGCTAAAGGGGGAAAGAAGAGAAGCGCCCGGGTGATGGTTCGCCCACCAAAAAACCATCAAAAAAGGGGGGTGCCGCGTCACGATTATGGAGAAAATGTTCCTTGGGGGACCCACCCGGTTAGACGTGCCACATCCTGGGGCTTGAGAAAAAAAAGTAATTAAGGGTAGGTTGGTAGTCAAAACATGGAAAATCCGCACGAAATTCGGCAGAGAACAGATTGATTGGGGAGGGCTTGCAAAGGTGGACGTAGGCCACGAAACGGTTTTGGAAAAAGAGGAAGGAAAATTACCTTTCGGGAAGGGGTACCGACACCGGCATCGGAGGGGGGAACACAACAAAAAACAAAACGCCATCCCCCCAAGGGTCACGCCATCGAACTCAAGGGGGATTCAGGGGTGGAAAGAGGGGGAGACAATGAACTACCAGAAAGAAAAGACGAACCTTTGGTTTTTCACAATGAAAAAAGCAAAAAAAGTGGGGACCGGGTGTCCGTGAAAAAAGGCAGTGGGATAGCATAAAGACAATGATTTGCCAAAAGGTCGAAAAAAAGGGGGGACCTGTAGAGAAAGTGAAAACTGGTAGGACCGTCAGGACCACGGAAGCCCGGGAAGGACCCACAATTTTCAAGCCATTGTGAAAAAAAAAGGGGAAACGGTTTTTTCCGTCGAACAAAGCAGATTGAAACGGGAGGAAAGAAAAAAACCGAAGGTTGGCAAGGCAATAAGGAGAGGAAAGACAAAGTTTCAGGCAAAAAAAACGAGAAAAAAGCTCGGGGGGTTGAAACAAAAAAACTCAACGAGATGAGGGCGGTGGGAGGAGAAGAGGGGGGCCAAACTGGGAGGGTACACAGAGAAAAAAGGTGACGAAAAAAAAAAGACGTCGTGAACGCCCAAGAAAGAGTAGCAAAACTAAAGGGCAAATTCATAAAAAAAAAAAGGATACAAAGGGTTTTTAGTAAGGTGAACCCAACGAAGGGGGGATGCAGAGAGGAGAAGAAAAAAAAGAAAGAGATAGATAAAATCAGATCACAAAGAGGGGTGGGGACAGCCCCTGATAACAATATTGAGAAAGATGAAACCTGGTGCCCAAATAAAGGAGACACCATAGAGCGGGGAATCAAAAAATACCGGTGTCGGGGGGGAGACCAAAAAATACGGTGGCTAGGGGACAAAGAAAAAAAGGGAAAACTCACGGTCACTCAGAAAGAAAAAAATTCTCCTGCGCGGGGGGAAGGATAAACATTACAACACCAAAAGGGAAAGAATTAAACTGTGCCACGGAAAGAAAGGGGTACAGTCCAATATAAAAGTCTGCAGGAACAACATTTTGAACAAGGAAAAAAGCCGACCAAAAAAAATGCCACGGCGAAACCGTGCCACCCTGGGGGGAAGAAAAGAAAGAGGTGCAAGAAGAGACAGCTTCGGGAAAAAAAAACCAAAAGGGAACAACAAGGCATCCGGAGAAAAAATGACAGCAATTACAACCTGAAATCAGTGGTCCAAAGGGAAAAGGGGGACGATTCAAAGTCAAGCACACAGGAAAAAATTGTTGTTTTGAGTTGTTTTGCAAAAACCCCCGGGGATGGAATCAAAACCGGGGTAATGGGTCAAATAACAGGAAGTAAATAAAAGTAGGGGGGGGAACAAGCGGATGGACGTAACAGGGCAGCGTTTGGGGGAAACTCAACCCCTCCTTGGGGGCCTGGAAACAGTAAAACAAAACAGTCGGAAGACGAGTTGGCGGCAAAACTGTTTGGAGGGTACCGACGTGAAAACGAGAACAGATAACGAAAGACATCGACTTTGCCGGGGAGTGGACCGGAATTTCAAGACGTTTAAAATGTTGGGGGGACAGGGAACAAAAAAAGGTTACAAAAACTAAAACGTAAAGTAGGAGCAGGGGGCAGAACCAAAGGGAACACACAGCGTTGCCGGACGAAAAAAACGGCCACCGGAACACCTCCTTGTGACAAATATGACGCCGAAAAAAAAAAAAGGCCCTTATGGGGATAGGGGGGGGGGAAGAAAAAGGCCACACCAACCGGGTAAGGGGAAAATATCAGGGGGACAAATTTTCCACCAACTGCCAGGTTCGGGCAGGCACGGAACCTTTAAATGGGAAAAAAGTAACGGGCGGAACAGAAAAGAAATCGCCCTAAAGCAAATGTCCCTAACTCACCGGAAGGAAAGAAGGCGCGGCATTGTTCGAAAAACCACAACACTGTAAAGGAGACCAGGAAATAGGGGATCGTTCAAAAAACAAAACGGGAGAACACAAACTTGGAGGGGGGGGGGGGGGAATTTGCAAGAAAAAAGGGTTTCACATTACTGAAAAGAAACTAATGTACGGTTGGAAAAAAATAACCCGGTCATAAATCCCTACAGCACATGAAATAGACGTAAAAAAGGGGGGGAGGTCGTTGGGAATCGCCAGGTAAATGGAAGAAAATAAGAACAATGGGTGTACAAACAAATATTCGCCCATCAGGGGACTCAGTCGAACACTAAGTATGAGGGTCCGAGGGGGGGGACGAAACGTTAAAAAGGACAAATATCCAGCGGAGGGTAGACAAAAAAAAATGGGTGGAAAGGCCGACGAAAAAATTCTCTCAGGTGAAAAAAGGGCAGGGCACAATGCAAAGGATTGCACAAGGTCGAATAAAAGGTAGGATCTCTACTCAGGGTCGTGTAACGTTTAGTTCATACCGACACGCGTAAAACGAATCTGGGACAGGACAGTGGGTCATATAAAAGACGGAAGAAAAGTCAAGAAATTACAATTGTTATTCTTCGGGACGTCAAAAAAAAAGGGTGCCAACGGTAAAGCAAAAAAACAAAAGCAAACGTTCAAGGGGGGAAGCCAACAAGCCTTCGAATGCGCTCCACTTGGGAGGGGGAAAAAATCCCCCAAGGTTACGGCAACCGGATCATAAACAACCGGGGGGACTAATTAGTGTGGGCTGATAACATAAAAAAACCGAGTCAAAAAAAACAAGGTAAATAACGGAGGGATACACACAACATCGAGAAGGGCCGAAAAGCAGCCGTTTCTTTGGTACCACAATTGCAAAAGACACACCATTACCCGGAACTGGGGACAAAAGACAAAGTCAAACCCCAAAAAAAAAAACACCGGGTGACCACCATCGTGGGAGGTAACCAAGGCAAACAGGGAAAAGTGTGGAAGCGGAGGAAAGCGCCACGACGAAAAATCAAAACGGAAATGGACGTTCCCAGTAGGACCAGTTCCCTCAGAAGTCCCGTTCGTTTTGAAAAGGGGGGACAGGGTGCAATAAACACCCGGCCGGCAACGCACAAGGCGACGTAAGGCCGCATCATCGGTGCCACCTTCAAAAGGGGGTTCGGGGAGCACGAACGTCAGGGAGACAAAGAAAAAAAGGACATCAGTAAAAAAACGGGCCGGACTTCAGAGAAGGAACGGGGGGTCGTGTTGTTGCGTCGAGGAAAAAAGGAGACGAAAAGCCCTGTTTCGTCCACGCAAGGGGGGGAAAGGGTCCAAGGGGGAAGTGAACGCAACAAAAAAACAAACAGGTTGTTGCAAAACAACGGAGGGGACGGGAGGAGGACAACGAGGAAACGAAAAAAACTCATTAACAACACGGCAAAAAAAATCTGGGCCGACACGGTCAAACGGAGAAAGGTCGGCGGATACAAAAAATAAGGAGGGAGAGGAAAAGTATACGCATTTTCTGGGTATCGGGTTACCGGGTGGGTGAAATATGCAAAAGTTGGGCAGTGCGAGTGGGGAGATGGGACTTGGAAAAAAGGAACCGTCCTCAAAAAAAAACTACTGAAAAAAGGGAGGGTCCGCAGCGGCCAGGGAAAGGTGCCGATTGGCGAAAAAGGCTTATAAGGACTCAGACGAAACCGGCATTAGATGGGAATCAGGCAATCGTGGGCGGTATTACAATTAGGAGGGAAGTACTAACGTGCTCCCAATCCTGGGCTAAAGTGGAAGGAACGATATCGGCGTATTGCCGGCCGTAGGCGGGAATTGAAACACAAGAACGAGGACTGAAAAGACAAAGTCCAGGTAGTATGCTGGAAGGAAGAAGGGGACGGCGCAAAAGACTGCAAAACGTAAAAGTGCTGCCTCCGAAAAATTAACTGGGAAAGGTGGACTGGGGAAGCCCGCGTAACAATTTGGTGTTACTTCAAAGTCACAGGCGGCAAGGGGTAAAAGGGGAAAAAAGGAAAAACGGGATGGAGGAAAAAAAACCACAATCAACGAAGTGTGGAGACAACAAGTACCGGGACATCTGTGAGGGTTGAAATCCTCCACACTGGATAGAAAAACTTTGGGTGAAAGCCGGAGGACCGGATCCGGAATCAAGGGGAGGGGAAAGGGGGGGGGGAAAAAAAAAAAGGATCAAGAAGAAGTCGGTGCACCCTGAAACGAAAAAAACGTTGCGCACGGTGGCACCGTTGTTGACCGAGGAAAGTGCCAATTTAGAAGATGAAAGGCCCCAATGAGACCGGGGAAAATCGAAACAAGGAACCTTTCCCCAAAACGTGTTCCCAGAGACTTTACGCCGTTTCGGAAGAAAAACGAAAAAAAAAAAAAAAAAATCCTCGTCGCGCCTGCAAAACCTGGTTGGTACTAAAAAAGCAGGGAAACTCGGCAGGAACTGACCTGCGACCGACAAAAGAGACAGGAACGCACACGGTTGGGCTCAAAAAATGTGTCAAATTGAACGTGTCAGAAGGAGAAAACGAATACCTAAGTGGTTCGGAAAGAAAGACCCAAGTTGTGCGGAAGAGGGTAAAACATGTATACCACCTGGGAAAAAGGAGAATCCCACGGAAAAAAGTAAAACGTACTGCTTCGAGAACGGGTGTGAAGCCTCTGAACGGAATATTGTCGGAAAAAAATCAAGAAATACTCCGACAAAAACAGGGGGGTTCCAAAACGTGAGGGGGATGAAAAAAAAAATCCCCCAAAAAAAAAAACGCCCGGGATGGTCACGACACCCCTTAACGAGAAAGATTGGAAATTACCCAGTACTTGGGGTTGTTTGGCCCACTATGAAAAGGAGAAAAAGGGCAGAAGAAAGGCAGACCGAAGGGCGATGTCAAGCCGTGGGGGCATTTCCAAAAACAGCAAAGGAGCGTGCAAACTACAAAAACTAAAACCGGCACAGTGAACGATAGAGGGGGGGTACCTGCTCAAAACAAACGTAAAGCCGAACCGGGGTTGATGTTAAAACAACCCAAAAGAAGAAACGGGGGTTGGCCGGCGGGAAAAACAGAATTGGAAGAACATGGGGAGGCCGGTGGCAAAAAGTTGTCAGGAGGCAAAAAAAAGAGGGGGGGGGGGGCTGTCTGAGAGGACAAAAAAACAAGCCCGTAAAGGTGAACGGGGGGCGCAACCTGTTACCCACCTTCGGGAAAGAAAGAGGGGCACTACCAGGGTCAAAGAAATCATTTTGGACGGCCGCGTGGCACGTAGGCAAAGGAAAGTGTTGGCCAAACAGAAAAAATTCAGAAAGTGACTGTAAAGATGGGACGGGCCTGAAGCGGGGAAGTGAACACAACAACAGACCAGGTGGGGTCACACCATCAGGAACAACTCAGGTCCCATGTGACCGGCGTTTAGACTGAACGAGCCAAACGAAAACAAGGGAAGGGGGGGGGGGGGGCATTGACAAAAACAAAACAACGGTTGCAAATGTGCGGGACCTAAGGGATAAGCCCCTGCAAAGCACCTGGAGGAAGAGGAGAAGTGCTGAAGGTCACAAAGGGTGGGGGGGAAGCCCCTGTAATGGGAATCAATGGCGTCACGAAAAAGGGTGTACGGGACATCGGAACACAGTTCCCTTGGAGACGAATTGGGCAAAGGGGTTGCCGTACGCCAAAAAAAAGGCCGCAAGGAGGGGCAGAGCGGAAATGGGGCCTGAAGCGATATGTTGCAAAGTTGGATTTGGTCAAAAGCCGGGGGAAATGATCACGCGAAGGGTTTAAAAAGATCTACAACAACGAGAAACGGGAAGAGAGGCGGGAAGAGTACCCGTAAAGCAAAAGGGATTTGTCGCAGCCAACCGTAAACCCGGCTGGGACGGGCAAAAACAAACCGGTCTTCAAAATTCGACCTGCACGTGTCGCAATAATTGTGGGTAAATTGCGATCCAAACTGGGGGAATAA
>Ga0179593_1567895_pt1 | contig 10018 bp, 15 predicted proteins | sample CZODoug2_1_08_16_FD_185931 | JGI IMG/M metagenome (GOLD analysis project Ga0179593, IMG submission 185931) | Vadose zone soil fungal communities from Angelo Coast Range Reserve, California, USA - CZODoug2_1_08_16fungal (PacBio error correction) | ecosystem: Environmental > Terrestrial > Soil >...
AAACTCCATAGGGGAACTGGGGGGAAGTGGGAGAGGAAAAAAATTAAAAACTCTCCCCAACTGCTAATATAGGACATTCTTCCATGTCAGCAGGGAAACGGAAGAGGGACAAGGTTCGAAAAAAGGAAACGTGTGGGGTTTACAGGTGAAAAGGGTCAATAAACATATGGGAAGGGGCGATTTGTACTGCAGAAGTACCTACGTTAGAATTCAGACATCGGAGCTGGGGGGGGTCACTGAGGGAGTACCTTATGTAACCGCAAAGCTCTTTTGATGGGGGAAAAGGTCCTCTTTTGAGACCGCCAGCCGCAACTTGGATCGCGTCTTCTGTTTAGGGGAATCGGGGTTCTACTCCATCCAGGTGCGATAGACAAATACATCTTTGGATAACAAACCGGTCTCAATCATGGGGAGATTGTCATTCCTTGGGAGTGTCTGTGGAAGGGGGGACCGCTCTTAGAGGAACTGCAAAGGCGCCGAAAAAATCGGAAGTGAAGCGATGGAAGGGCACGTGTTATTCCCTTTTTGAGGAGGTTTTCATTGGAAAACGTTATTCAAATTCTCCTGACGGAGCCACATTAGGGGAGGGCAGGGGAAAGGTTGGAACAAGATAAAGGCCGTTGACTTCATTGTCCTCAATTTGGGAATGGCGCTTCAATAGGAATCTTCCCGACCGTCCGGTATTTCATGAAAAAAAGGGGGGATGTTGGGAAGATCGTTGAAGGTCAGTACGCTTCAGGCCATTTCAGGGGAAAACTCATACCATGAGTCTTTCAAGAACCAGTTTTGGAGGGTGCCTCGTTCGGGAAAGGCCGCACGAAGCTAAAGTTTAAGCTGAACAAAGGGGGGGGTTTCAATCTGCTTTATGAAGTTTCTGCAATTTTGTGGGGGAAAAAGGGAGTACGGTTGTCACGTCTTGCACGTTCTGGAGCCAAGTCTTCACCATAGGTGCCATCTTCATCCAGTCGGAGTCGTTCTGGGGGGTATCGTTAAATCAAAAAAAAGATACGGAACGCATCTTTGCACGAAGACTGCGCAGAGAAATTTACCCGCGTCCACGGGTGCGGCCGAGAAAGTACGACAAAAGGCGTGGGATGATCCCGGAATCTATCTCCTTGTGAAAAGTCCAATTCGAAGTGTGGGGAAAAGGGGCTGGAAAAAAAAGGGATCATGGTAAAGCGCAAGAAAGGCTTTCTCAAGGAGTTCCCCTGGTTTCATACAGGCGGTTTTGTTGCCGGAAACCTCTATTTCAGAAATTCTTCTCGGGGGGGGGAAGAAGGTTTCGCAGGGAGGGTTGGGGGGTCTGTCAGCAAGGCGCTGTAGGGGTTCCTATGGGGCATAGAATCTGCAGGGTATATTTAATTTGAGAGCCGCAGTCTGCGAGGGGCATAGGGGGCAGGACAAACGAAAAGAATCCGCGTTTCTATGAAGGCTTTGCAATGCAAAAAAACCAGAACTTAAATCCACATCGAGAGGAAACTGTGATTCAGCGATAGCGAGAAGCTGAACCTGACTTCAATTGAAAAGTCGCTTCTGTGGGGGATAGTTTATGACTTCGAAGGGGGGGCAGTTCCGAAGGAGAGGAAAGTTGGGGGCGGTTGTACTTCCCGAAGCCACTGCCAAGCCAGAAAAAGAAAAACATCAACCTTCCTCGGGGAGGTTTAATGTGGCCATCAAAGAAGCATTGACCGACATTAGAAAAACCCTTGTTTTAGAGACTTTTAAGGGACGCCGAGGCGGTAACGGGGAAATGGAAATTTGGCGGAAAAGGGGGCTGGGGGTAACCGCCGGTGGGAGTTCCGATCATTCGCGAAAAAGTTTCAGAACTTTTTACCCGACAAAAACTCAGGGGGAAGGAAAAGGGTTTGGGACGGAGGGGGGTGCCCAGCGCAAGCAGGGCGGGGACGAGAGCCCGGAATGTTCTATTTACTCGTTTACGAGGGGGAGAATCTCAACACACAAGATATCCAATAGAGAGATCCTGACCCGAGTAATCTCCCTGGAAAACTTCTCTCTAATTTCTAAAAACTGTGCCGCCCTCATCCGATGCTCTACTTGCCATCAAATCTCCAAAGAATAACCTGAACCCAGGGGGGGGGGTTAAAGGAGGAAAGAAGGGAAGCGGCAGATCAAGCAGGATACACCTAACAAAACTAATCCGTTACTCTCCTCCAAACTTCCAAAGGACTGCCCGAAAGCGCTTCGCCGTTCCAAGGCGTGGATAACCAGGTTGGAGGAAGTTCAATGCAGTCGGAGGAGGCCACCTCAAACGAAAAAAAAAAAAAGCGCTTGTAGGCGACGACCGTCGCTGTGCAACGGGACGGAAAAAACGCAAAAATACTTCCGAGATACTGAGGAGCATTACATGGCCGGAGCCCCTCCTCAAAACCCGAGGCTGAATTGCAAAACTTTTTTCAGCTTAAGGAGACGCCCGATCGATGGCTGAGATCATTTTCGTGGGAAGACGAAATGGGACTCGGGTCATGGAGGGGGATTGTAAAACCAGTTCTGGGTCGTCTTCATCGAAGGAAGGTCTCAAATTGTTAGAAAGGAACGCTGCCAAATTGCCGCAAGCGTCCGCAAATCAGGTTGAGAGGAGAAGGAATTCCAAGAAACAGCACTGAACTCGAAAGCAACGGCAAGCAAAAACCGTCAACTGCTCGGAAAAAAGCCCATCTCACCCTGATTCTCAGGGAATGCTCCATGCGGGGCGGCAAAACATCATTCAGGAACCGGTGGGGAAGACACGGATACAGAAGTCTTCACCCTTCATGGGCCGAGCTGCTTGAAAATTGGAAAAAGTCCCAAGTCGGGCTGGGGGAAGTAACGTCGAAAAAATCTGCTTCAAACTCGCATGCCTTTCAAACGGCGCGAGGAATTCAGACGAATAATCAGGGGCGGCCGCCTTCTATCTCGGGGCGTCAATATCGCGGAACTCGGGGAACCAAGGGGGAAAATCGTGGGAGAAGCTCCCCTGCAATCGGGCAGCGGGGGTAAAAAGGCTTTTCCGAGAAGATCCACCATCACTAATATTACCATGGATTTGGGCCCTGAGGGGGGAATAAGTTGGTACAGCTGAGCGCGGTCATACAATTCAGCGTGGCCAAAGGTGGGCAGAAACGGCTAAAAAGAGATTCTTTGGACGGAACTGATTTGGAAATTTATGGAAGGGAAAGAGGTATAGGAGGAAAAGGGCAAAAAACAGGCGGTCGCGGATCAAGCGGTTGCTGTAACCAATAAATGGAAGTGCAATCCTTTTACCTCACGCCGACCGCAGTGAAGAAACAACAATGTGGGGGGAAAGAAAAAGGCTGCGCCGGATGTAAAAAAAAAGAAGCCATTGGCGACCATTCCATCGGGAAAAAAAGCAATCCGATGGGAGTCCTTCTCCCCCAAGAACTGCAAAATTGAAAGGGGGGGGGGAGAGGAGAAGGGAATCGGGTAGGAAAAAACAAAAGAAAGACCTCATAAAAAAGTGAAAAAAGGGCCCACTTCCCGCCCTCTAGCATTTCGCGGCGTTTGACGGAGGGGGGGTCCCACGGGCAGGGATAAAGCGAACCCCTCGGGAAAGGGGAAACAAAATCGCAAACTTATTATCGGAGGGAGGCTTCAATTATTTAGCGAATTTACTAAAAAAAAGGGGATCCGGATTGAAAAAATACACAGAAAAAAGAAAAAGGAAAAAGCGCTGGGGGGACGGCACAACAGGCCCAAAAGCGGAGGTGTAACCCTATAAGCCTAAAAAAAAATCATTGAAACCCCATCTCGAACGATTGTGCGAGACGTCTTACGATATGCCAGTAAGAGCCAAGTGCAAGAGGGGATGCACCTTTAAAGGGGACGGTATAAAATAAAGGTAGAAGGGGGACGCGAGGGGAAAGGGGGAAAATTCTTACATTGGGGAATACTTTTCTTCTATAAAAGCGGGGACTGGGGGAGGAGTGCTAAAAGGGTCCTTTCTGCTCGCAGCCACAAGGGAAGTTCACCTAGGGGGGGGGGGGGAAAGGGCAATCTCTCTCAACAACGAGGAAAAGAGAGCAGGGAAAAACCTCCATAGTTGTGCGGTTTGAATTTGAGGAGAGCAAAAAGGAAAATGAACCCCTCCGTCGACTGCTAATCGGCAGAAGAGGGGGGAAGAGCATTTCCCCTAGGACAGTTTAGGGGGGGCCAGCACTAAAATGAAGGATTAAGGTGCAATAAAAGAAAGGGCAAACTTGTCGATTGTACAGATCGTCCCGACGTAGAAAACGCACATCTGAGGAGCGGAGGTCCCTGGCAGTTAGAAGATAGGAGGGAAAAAAAGAACTACAGCTCTGGGGCAGGGGACAAGGGAGGGAGTCTTCTTTTTTCTGTGGGCTTTGTTCTTTTGAACGGGATCCTTGCTCGCATAAATTCGCAATACATTAAGGAAGCCCCACAACCGACAATAAGTTGGGGAGGGTCACATTTACGCGGTGAAAATTTGAAAATCTTCTCTGTACAGCTTGCACCTTTAAGAGGACGAAACGCGCGGGCTACGATTGAAGAGAGGAAGGGAGGGATTCCGTTGGGGGGGGGGGCGGTTTTTAAATTGGACCAGGAGTCCCCTTCTCCTGAGAACCATCTCAATTTGGGCCGGGAAGTCGTTTGTTCGAAGGATAGCGGGCTTAAGGGGACAAATGGCATGGGGGAAGAAATGGGCAGGGCGCGGGGAACCTCCGAAAGAAGGGGGTCATGCCACATGGGGACTTTTTGACAACGCTGTCGTTTCCGGGTACACCGCTTGCACTTGGGAAGTTCAGTTGAACAAGAAAGCTGAGGACAGAAGACCGCTTTGGTCTTGGGAAATGTGCCGCACTCCTCAAAGGGTCGGCATAACGGGGGAACAAATCGGGCGAAAGATCTCTGGAACGTTTCTGAAAGTTTGGGTGGCACGAATTGAGAAGGACGTCGGCAATTTGCTGGAAAGGACTTCAACCTATGCAAAAGATCCATCGGCGAAAAAATGGGGAACTGGGGAATTAATCCCAACATCTCGAAGCACTTCATTAGACGGCGCAAAGGGGAAAGGGACGCGTCCCGATTGACGCCGATTCAAGCTCGCCAAGGGGGGGGGGAAAGCGGTGGTGAAAAAAAAAAAAGAGAGTTCACCGGTGGGAAAGGCCAATCGGTTGGACATCGCTGGTATGGACGTAACCATCCGACTTTTTATACATGGGGACCAGTAAAAAAAAAGGCAGAGGGAAAGAAGATCTTTCTCGGGATGTAACAAGGGCCACGGTGGGGGGCAAGTGTGCACCCGCATGCCATGCTCTCGGAAAAAAATAAGGGTGTCTCGGGTTTTTTTGTGCGAGCAGTGGGAAGGGAAAGCGGGGCTGGATTGGGGGAAGAAGGGTTAAAGAGAATTGGAGAGGGAATTTGCGCTGCTAAAGGAGATGTAAAGGGCATCTGTAGCAGGAGAGACCATTTGAAGAAACCCCCAAGTTTCGATGGTTTGCAAATGGAAAATCCAAGAAATTCCCTAGTACCATGCGCGCGGAAACAAGGATCTCGAATAAGAGAGGGGGGGGGAGCCTTGCTGAAACAAAGACAAATTCGCCTTCGCTTCAGTGGGAGAGGGATGCCAGCGAAATTTAATGCTATCCAAGGATCTGGAAGTAGGGGGAGGGTTAACGTCCACGAGGAAAGGGGAGGGAAGGCGTCGCGCTAAAATACACGAAGTCCTGAAAGTTGCCAAACACAAGAAGCATTTGTAACGGATTACCAACTGTTTAAAACGAGGGGAAACGCGGCTCCCGATCGGGTCAATTCAAGGGGGGAAGTTGGAGGATTAATCGGAGGGGATTAGACGAAGGGTGGGATCCAGGTAGACAAAAATAGTTCATCCCGGTGGCACGACAAAACTAAGGGGACTTGACTTTGGACAGATTTTGTCCCGTCTCTAGGGGTGACGGCAGGGCAGAAGAAAAGAGAAAGGAAAGATGTGTGACGGTTTGAACATATCTCCAAGGGGAAAAATATAGAAGATCCTCAGAACCCTACAACCGCCCATTTTTCACAAGCTCTAATTCCACACAGCTTTGCCGGGGGAAAAGCATCCGACAGACAGGGGAAAAATCTGCCAACAACAGTCCCTGGACCTATTGGGGGAAAAAGGGCTGCACCTATTTGAGATACCTCGATCACCCGGAGACTCCCACCCCGTCCTCGGAACACGACCAAATAAGATTACCATCGGAAAAAAAACTTCCACATGCAAGTGCCCAGTCGGGGCGAAAGGAGAGGGGACTGTTATAACCTTTGGGAAAAAATGGAAAAAAATGTCTTTTCAAGGCATTCTGTGGCTGATGCCAAGAGGCAGCGTTCCTTTTGAGTCTAAGAGGGGGGACGAAAGGGGAGGAGTGCTTGCAGGAGCAACGACTGAATGGTAAAAAAGCATTACATTTGCCTCCCCCCAAACTCCAGGCAAACGTCCTGTCCGGGAGGAAATGTCAGCAACGGGGGAGAATCGGAAAAAGCAAGAAGAGAGTTCGAGAACATTTGGGGTTCAAGCGAGCAGGGGTGTCAAGGGGATTTCATTTTTTTCACTGAGAATCGTCTTCATAGAACTCTTCGGGGAGGGCCAAGGGGGAATAAGAGCGGGAAGGGAAAGACCAAGAGAAGGGGAAAGAGGGTTCGCGAAACAGAACTCCCAGAGAAAACTGCAGCTTCTGGAAGAATCGGCACCAAATCCAGCAGGAAAGGCACGGTCTGCTCGCAAAAACTACCAAAAGCGAAAAAAAGATTTCTCCAGAACCATGCGGGGGACGGTACAAACCCCGGGGGAACATACTGATAAAGAAGGACCCGGCATGTCAGAACTTGCCTGGCAATTGGAAAACACCAATTCTTAGGAGGACTGGAGTAATCCATCAAGATAGGAAAAACTCGAAAGAGGAACACTCGGAAAAACGGAATCAGACAACCTTAAGTCACCTGGCGAGCCTCCTTCTAAAAAATATAGAAGAAAAAAGAGCGGGGGAAGAGCCATTCTGGGAAAAGCTCCGCAAGCGGGAGGATGGAGCGGGGGGGAATAAATATCACCAGCAAAGGCAAGCTGTATGTCCTAGGCCTATGGTGGAAGGTCCAAGAAAAGACGAGGCCAACACAAGGTTGCAGAAACGTCATAAAGAATTGACGGCCGATTTAAAAAGTTATGCCGCAGAGGTAGATAGTGCGAAAAAAGGGGAAGAAACGAAAAAAAAGCGGGGGAAGGAAAAAAGACTAGAGGGAAAGCAAGGCCGGACAAAGACAACACCCGGGACCGCAAGAAACGACCTCGAAAAAAACCTCAAAAACAATGTGGTGAAAAGAACGCTGCGGCCGGTCGGGATCTTTCATCTGAATACGAATTTGACAAAGGAAAAAAGACGCAAAAGCAAGCACGAGGCGGGAAAGCCACGAACTTAAAACACATAAAATTGAAATTGTCTGGACAGGGAAGGGAATCCGAGGTAGGCCAAATAAAAAGAATAAAAAAGGGAGAAAAAACTTCCAACGGGGGAGGAATCTACCTTGATTTCGGGCTTGGTCTAAGGGGCAAAGGCACAAGAAGGAACATGATGACAATCTGCAAAAGGGGGGATGGATAAAGGGTGGATGCTTCAAGTAATGTAGAGAATTTAGAGCGAGCAAGGGGACCGGAGTAGAAAAGAAAAAAAAGATAGACAACAGAAAAAAATAAACGGAAGAAACGCTGGGCGGCGTTAACCGAGAATCACCAAGAACAAAGAAGTAAGCAAGCGTAGAGTTTTACCCTATAAGCAAGAGGGAAAGTGTACCCACAAACTCGGGAGTCGGGGGGGGACGATCTGCATTACAAAAAAAAGGAACTATTTTTCAAAAACTTTAATTTACGTAAAATACTTATGCCACGGGGGGAGCCACAAGGGACCTTCTCTGTAGCGGGAAACTTGACACATGGCAGACTTTTAAGGCTAAAGCGACTGGGACGGATTGATGGTCCTTTGTTCCTGCTCAGCAACAATTCAACCCGCAAGTTCACAAGGGAGGGTTGTTCAAGGAAGAAGCAACAACAAACGAAGGGGGGGGGGGAGGGAGAGAGATTGGGGGGGCCATATTAAAAGGAAAGTGAGAAGAAAGGAAATGCACAAGTCCCTACTGCTAAGGAGAAAGTCTGCCATGTCAAGCGCCCACCGGACAGAGTGTGATCAATTTAAGGGGTCGCACAGGGGGCACTAAGTATTATTTACAGAAAGAAAAAATATGGAATTGGACGGATATCGGAACCGAATCAAGGGAAAAGCGGAGAAAAAGGGGGTCACACTGCTTTACTTTCGAGGGTACACCGCGGAAAGGGCTAAAGCTCTTTTGGATGGGGGGATTGACTCATGTACCGGAAAAATTTGATCGCGGACTTTTTTGAGGGGGAGAATCGTGAGGGTGCTACTCCGGATCCTTGCGCTCTAAATTCCGAGAAATTACTTGCAGCCAGCCCACCGGGCTCATCAGTGCGATTGGAAAAAGGGGAAGGATCTTTGCAGGAAAAAAAGAGGTCTTAAATGATGCCCGTGGAATACGCCAGGCAAAAAAGGATATGGGGCCTGTGTTTCCCTTTTATGGCGGGCTGTGCCATTTGGCCTACCAAGGAATGGGACTTCCTCCTGCAAAGAAAAAGAAAATTTGAATCTGGAATTAAGTGAAAGGGGTGGGATAATATGGAAATGCTTGAGTGGAAGTTTCTGATTGGGAACCTGGTGGGGGGTCGCTTAATTATTACGCTCAGCTACCGGGCCTCATCAGGGGGGTTCATTCCAAATTGTTGCTTTTTACGGGATTTCTAGTTCACGCGCTTGCACATTGGTCAATTGCATTTGGGGAAACAGGACCGCTGGAGGATCGCGAACGATGGTGCTGTTAACGGGATTCCTTTTCCACTCATCCTACCTCTTTGGCGGCATATTGTTGAACCAAATAAAGGGGGGAAAAGAATCTGAGGGAGGCCGTTTCGGCTGGTTTGGAGATCTAAATCCAGCTTCGGTTGCTGGGCAATTCTTACACCGAGGCAGAGCATCCAAGTAGGATTCGTGCTGGGGGTGATCTTATCTGCAGCATACTCTGAGAAGCTTGTCATGAGACTTCTCAAAAAAGAAAAAAATGGAACATCTTCCAGCGAATGAAAGCGAAATTGAAAGAGGAGGCTCCGCCAAAAGGGAACGTACATCCGGTTCAGGGGAGCGCCGTGTGGGGCAAATTCGGGTTGACGCATCTTGTGCTGAGCCAGCCAAGTGGGGGAGAAGTTCGCATGAAAAAAGAGAAGGACATACTGTTTTGAAGGGCCTCTTAATGGCTGGGGGGAAGTGGCACACCCTCATGTAGCCAGTCTATGTATAAAAAGGGGAGCTGGAGTGGGGGGGCGAGCAGTGGCCGGGAAAGAATTTGTGACAGAGGAAAAAAGGCCCTTCAGTTTGGAGGAATTGGCAGGGGGAGTCGCGAACGATGGGCGGTCTTGTTCATAGGCAGAGAGCATGCCTCAACAAGGGTAAGATCCGCTAGGTTAAAGGGAGGAACAAAACAAAATCCCGAGGGAGTCCATTCTCTCGGAAAGGGAAAAATTATTCTCGAAAGACGTTCTTCTTTCGAAGCTTAAAACTTCAATGCAAGACGGAAGGGTTGGGATTGAGGGTGAAGGGTCGCATGTAAGGAAAAGTAGCTCGGGAAGTCGTGGGACTGCCCTCCGCCCCAAAGTCGCGGACTAGAAACATCAACCGAGAACTCTTGAATTTGGCCAGAAAAAAAGAGCATTGAAATTCTTACCAACCGGGGGACTGGACGAGGGCGAGGGGAAGGGAATAGAATTTTGGAGATGTAACGGCTTGGGGCAGTGTAATAACTCGCGGGTGGTATTTAGGAGGAGAGGAGGAGAGAAAAAATAAGCCCTTTGACCAAAAACTAGAAGTGTGGCCCTTAAAAGCTTATGCGGGCGGAGACGAATTCGAGAGTCCGGTGAAAAGGGAGGGACTCCCGTTCCTCGTGAGGA
>Ga0179593_1584017_pt1 | contig 10018 bp, 16 predicted proteins | sample CZODoug2_1_08_16_FD_185931 | JGI IMG/M metagenome (GOLD analysis project Ga0179593, IMG submission 185931) | Vadose zone soil fungal communities from Angelo Coast Range Reserve, California, USA - CZODoug2_1_08_16fungal (PacBio error correction) | ecosystem: Environmental > Terrestrial > Soil >...
GGACCCGAGGTTACTCGGAAAAACCAAAAAACGGGGGGAAGGGGCACGCCGAATTAATGAGAAGAAAAGACCCCCTGGTGTCGCCAACAAGAAAAAAACACTTCCTATACCAGAATGGGGGACGGGGCCCCATCCAAATAGGAAAATGCAAAAAAAAGGAGCCTAGGTTCGTACTGGGAAAAAAAAGGTATCGCGAGGGGGGGAGAAGGTTCATCCCACACAAGAAAAGATCGGTAGCGGGGGAGGGGGGCAAGGCTCCCTTCCAGAAAGAAGAAAGAAAATCGCGGTCGGGAAAAAGGACCCCCCACTAACGCAAAAGGGAAGGAACGGAGGGGACACCTACCGCCACCAAAACAAATTCTCAGGAGAAGGAATGAGCTGTCCAGAGATCGTCTTCTATTGAAGGAAAAGGTTCTCTGCCTTAGGGGAGGGGGGGGGGCCCACGTTTGGAAAAAAAAAAACGCTGGGGGGGGAGAAGTTTGAGGCTCTGACTGAGAGGGGATTGTAGTGCTCGGTGGGGGAAACGGTGTAAATATCCGGTTGGAAGGGGGAAAAGGTTGGTGGTGGGGAACGAAGGCGGGAAAAGAGAGGTGGTCGCCGGCAGGAGGGAAAAAGAGGTTGTAGATCGGTTTTTGTCCGGGGAAAAAAAAGGTGTTGTCCGGCGAGGAGGGGGGGGAAAACGGCGGGCTCGGGTGGGGGGTTGGTCGGTTACGGAAAAAAAAAGGGGGCTGGTCGGTCGAGGGTGAAGCACAGAAAAGAAAAGGACACAAATCGATGTAGATCAAAAGGACCGCGTCTCGAAAAGGGGGAGGTTAGGACGACCGGGAGTTAGGAGACCGAGGAAAAAAAAAAAAGTGGGTTCAGGGGGAAAAAAGGGGGGGGGTGTCACGAATGAGGACATGTCTGGGGGGGGGGCGTCCGGCGGAAAAAGGGGAGTCAGGGGTGTCGCGATTAGGACGGGCAAGGCCACAAAGGGTTCTGTGTTCGTGAAGGTTGTCAAGCGCTAGAAGAGGGGAAAAACAAAGTCGAAAAAAAGGGTCCAGCGGCAGCTTCGGGCATAAACTCCGCCGACTTCGTAAAAAATATGTTTTGGGAAATACCATGAAAAAAAAAGACTCACAGGGGAAAAACGCGCCACCCAGAAGACTCAAAACGGGAAGAAAGCAGGGGGGGAGCTAGTTGCTAAAGGGGAAAAAAGGTTTTTTCGGCGTCGGATGTATCGCAGTCCAGGGGGAAGGATCATTGTCGGGTGGGGGGGGGGGAGGGAAAGGAAAACAAGTACAATGAAGAGGATTCCCTAGTGGGGGGGGAAGGGAAAAGGGGCACAGGGGGGGGTAAAAGGGCGCAGGAAGGAGACGGCGATGTTTGACACAATAAACAACACAAACGAAGTTCCCCAAAAGGACAGGCGGAAACATAAAAGCACAGCTTTTTTGAGGGCGTTAGTACAGAATCGGAAAGGGGGGGGGGGGACGGCACCCAACAAACAGTGGAAAGGGGGGGGGGTCGCAAAGATGGCCAACATCTGACGGAAAAAAAGCAATCCTACGCAAAAAAAAAAAAGCTGTAAAACGCAGGGGGGGAAAAAAATGAGTCTCGGTGGAGGAAAGGCAGCGCTGTACGAGCACTGTGTCACAAGCGCGCCGCATCCTTAAAAAGGGAATAAGTACAAAAAAAGGAGAGGGGAACTAAAAGGAGGGAAAAGGTTGGGGCGTGGAAAAGGGGGTTTCTCGCACTTCGGGGGGAAAAAAAAAAAATATCAACGGGGGAGGAGGAAGGAAAGAAAGGGTAACTTCTGGGGCGACCGACGCCACTTTTCTCGTCGGGAAAAATAGGGGGGGGACGGTGGGTCTGCGCGGCAAGATCAGGCGGCTGCCGGGGGGAAACCGCGTCGCCCTACGCGGTTAGAAAAAAAAACCGGGCAGGACACCGGGACAGAGGCCTTTGGAGGGGGTTGGGTGGGAGATGTTGGAGACATTCCGACAGGAAAAATCACCGAAAAAGAAAAAGGGGTTTGACAGGTGCCGAGAAAGATCTTCTCGACGAGAAAGGGGAAAAAAAAAGCGTGCGAAAGGAGCCGAAAAAAACGGGGGAAGAAAAAGTAGCGCCGTCCCGGGGGTACACGCCGGGGAAAAAAAAGGGGGACAAGTGGAAAAGAGAACACGCACGGCTTGAGCAGGGGGTGCACAGTACCTCTGGAAAAAAAGAAGGGAAAACGGGAAGCCGCTCAAAAAGACAGCAAGTGGTTCGGGGATGAAACGAAAACAAAAGCCGCTCGATACTTTCTAAAAGAGACGTCCAAAGGGGAAAGAGGGCGCGTTACGGGGGGACGTTGCAAGGGCACAACACGGATCGTCGGCCGATTGGGAGCGCGCTGAGCAGGGGCGAGTTGTTCCAAAGGAGCTTCAGGAACGCGCCGGGGAAAAAAGGAACAAAACGCAGTTTTTGGGGGGGGACTAGGCGGTGCTGCAAAAACGGGCGAAACTAACTCAAAGGACAGGAATCATGAAAAGCCGACGCCATGCAAAAAAAAAACAAACTGCCACGGAAAAAAGACCTTCGGGGGTAACCAAAAAAAACGCTGCTCGGGGAAACCGGCCGCCGAGCTCCTCCGAAATACGCAACAGAAATTTAGGGTAAATAGAGACGGGAGGTCTCTACCGAGAACTTTGGCTCCGAAAGGAGGGTGTGGGCCCGCTGGCAGGCGAGCAAAAAAACCCCAGCGGCCGAAAAAGATCCGGCGAAAGGCCCGGATCCGTGAAAAAAAAAAAAAGGAAACAACGAAAAAAAAAGAAACGGAAGTAGCACGCAGAGGAGGCCCACCTGGGAAAGTGACAACGAATTCCGGACTAAAATCAAAAAAAAAAAAAAAGAGTAACACAAAAAAAAAACTAACGCCGGCGATCTTAAAAAGTCTCGACCATCATGGTCTCTTCGAGAAGTGTCAAAACTATCTGCAAAAAAGCTACGCACAAAAGGGGAACAAAAGCCGGTCTTCGCAAAAGAAAAATAGTCGAAAGCTAACACACAGATTAAAGATCAGACGGCCAAAAACATGCTCGAGGAAGGAGGGGGGCTTATCTGACTCCTTGGGGAGACCGTGCAACGGCTCCTCAGAAAAAAGGCATTGAGAACGTGTTAAAAGACAAAAATTTCAGTGGGGAAACACACGTCGAAAGGCCAAGACAACATGTCGCAGCCCGAATAGGGGCGGCCGATTCTCGAAATGCTACAGCCTTGTTTGGGGGGGGGGAATGCTCATCGGCACTGAAGGGGGAAAAACTACTCGGGGGGGGGGGGGAAAAAAAGACCGGAGCATCGGAGGCGACTGTCTGTCATTGCCGTAAAAAAAGAGTTCCGCGTAGATCAAGGGGGGCAATGGAACCGGGAGTATCGCAGAAGACGTCAATCGAACGCAAGGGGGGTACCACGGCCAGGCTACTGATGGAGAAAAGGAAAGGGGCCATGCCGCAGATTCCAAGAAAGGGTCGCCTATGGAAAAAGGAAGCTGGGGTTGGCGGCCAAGCCCGCAGTTCTCAAGGGAAAATTGGAATGCACGATCCATAAAAAATATCCAGGAAGGGGGGGGGGGGAGGGAAGGTGACACTATGATAGGCGTACTCAAACATGAAAGGAAAACAAATCAACCCATGTAGGGGGGATGATGAGTCCCGATCCCAGGAAGGGGGCACTCCGTATTATGTCTGAAGAAGGGGCTGCGTCACTTGCGTCGCCAAGAAACCAAAATCGGGAAGAGCGATTAACCTCTAGGAGGAAAAGGAGAATGCATCGCCATCGCGTTTGCTGGAAAGGGAGGGAGGTGAAAAGGACGATAGCCTAACGAAGGGGGGTTAACGGGCGCTGCATGGGACAGAAAAAGGGGAAAAAAAAACAGTAGCGGATGCTTCGCGGCTCGCAAAAGGGCACAGAGTGGGGCCGGCTCCAATGCGCAGAAACGAGGGACGAAAAGGAAAAAAAGCTTGCTCACGGCGGGGGGAAAAAAAAAGGAAACCACAACGAAGTTCTCAGAAAGATTGTTGCCTGATGGCGAAAAACGGAAGAGGAATGCGGTCAGGGGAAAAAGACACCTGAAAAAATGCGGAGGGTTGTAGGAAGAAGGGAAAAAAACAACGAATGGCTCCCGTTGGAAAAAGGGGCTACTCAGGGATGCGTTGGGGGGAGAGACTGTCGTCTGAAGAGGGGGGGGGCACTCCGGGGGGATCAGGGCTTGGGGGACTCGAAAAAACACGGTGCTGGCAGTGAGGGGGGAGCTCTGCGAGAGGAAAGATGGGGGTGGTGTGCGCCGAATTGTCGAGTGTAGGTGTAAAGGGGGGGGGAAGGGATGCTGGCGGTGATGTAAAAGGGGGGTGGGTGTGGAAGACACTAGAAAAAAAAAAAGGGGCGCGGGTTGGTGTATCGGAAGGAAGAAGGGATGCTTCGGTCGAGGGTGGGAAAAAAACGGGGGAAGAAGGGAAGGGGACAAAAAAATCTGTAAGGAAAAAAAAAAAGGGGCGATAACCCAAAAGCGCGAGAACGAAAGCAAAAAGGGTAGTACGCCGGCGTCAGGGGGGAAGCGGGGAAGGGTTGTCGAGAGCAGCCATCTTGGGGGAGGAGGACGAGGAAAAGTACAGTGGGGGGGGGGGCGTCGTCGGGGCAGTCGACGGATGGGGGGGGGAAAAAGTGGGCCGGTCAGGGGGCAAAAAAATGCGAAAAAAACTGGGACGTCGGGGAAGTCGGTCAGAAAAACGAGGGGGGGGGAAACTATCAGAAGTCTACAACAGAGGGAAAAAGAGCGGCTTTTTAAACCAACGCGGCTTGCGAAACTCATGGGGGTTTTTTATCCCCAAGAAAAAAACAACCAAAAGGGGGGGAGACACTGGAGCAAGGGGGGGGAAAAGGTGAGCATGATTCGCTTCGGGTTAAAAGAAAGAATTGCGGCTGGGGGGGGAAAGGCAGCAAGGAAAAAAAGACGAAGGTAGGAGGGAAAAAGGATGCAGATGTCTTACGAAATTTCGTAGGGGGGGAAGGGTTCAGAGGAAAACCGTGGTCGAGTTTTATGGAAAAGGGGAAGGAAAAAAAGGGGGCAGGACTATTTTGGAAGAAAAAATAACTAGTGGCGGCGAAAGGGGGATGTTTCGCACTCTTTCCACGGGGGGGGGGGCCTGTAGACAGAGAGAATGTAAAAAAAGAAACAGCTGGGGGCAAAAAAAAAAAAAGGTTGATCATGAGGATCGTAAGTTCTGTAACAAAAAAAAATACAAATGGCGAGCACCAGCGTCCGGAAAAAAGGGAAGAAAAACCCCCCCCGCAAAGGGGGGGGGGAACTGCGTGCATTGCAAAAAAAAACAAAAGGAATGAAAAGGCTCTCGGTAAGAGGGATGTCCGATCCCGGGGGGGCCTATTGAAACGAGAAAACGGTGTTGAGGGGGGTCTCCATCTCGAAGAGAAACAATCAACACTGATGAAAGAACATGGGGAAGGAAGAATGTCGAAAAAACAAACGCCACAGACCGTTTGCCGAAAGGGGGAATCTACGGCGATGGGGGGTCCAGGGCGCAGAAAAAAAAGAAGGGCGGCGGCGTATGGGCGCAAAGGAGGGGAAGAAAAATAAAACGGCGGAAGTGCCAAAGGTTCTCTCTCGAGGGGGGGAAAGGGGGTGGTGGTGGGGCATGGCGGGGGTGCTAAAAAACCTCCCACCCCCCCCCCCAAAAAACCCACGCGAAAGAAGATTTGGCCCAAGAACAGAACATAGTAACGTAAAACGTTCTGGAAGGGGGGGTGGTCGCGACATCCAAAAGGCTCTAACTGACAAAAAAAAGAATGATTCTTTTCGACATAAAAAAAAAGGGGGGAAAGGTTTTTGAGGCTTCAATCTCGGTGGGAAATAAGAAATGCTGGCCGAACGAGGAAGGGGGCCTCTGGAAACGGTAAAGCCGCTGTTGGGGAAGATGGGGGAAAAAAAATTCGAATAGCGGAGGCGCGTGGACGTGCAGCGGAGAAAGGGGACGGTGAGGAAGAAGGAAAAAAAAAAAGACCAGAAGCATTGTCTCACCCGTAAAAAAGCTTGTCACCGTTGTTGGGGAAGGGGGGGGAGGGGTATCACAACAACACTGGTCTACGAGGGGAGGGGGAATTCGGGGGGGGGATGACGGGAACAGCGGTTTGGCAGGGGAAGGGGGGGGACTCCTCCTAATTCTACCATCGAATGAACTTGGTTAAACCTCTTTCTACGAGGGTTTTGTGAAGGGGGGGGCCTTCCCTCCATCATAAAGGGAATAAATAACTGCTTGAGCAATAAAACGCGAAAAGGGACGACCATATCAAAAAAAAAAAAGCAATACGCTTGACTCTTCGGGGGGGGAATCTTTCATGATACATGAGCACGAGCAAGGGAAAAAAACGTGATGACCAGAGTGTTTAAAGTCTCCGACCCTAAAGGGAGGGCCCCTATCCGCACAAACCGATGTTCGTCACATAGAGAACGCGGTCATGCAGCATCGGGGGGGGGGAAAAAAGACGTATTGTGGCCATCCTGAGTCTGGAAAAAAAAAAAAAGACGTCGACGAGGCCCATCAACGCAGGAAAAAGAAGGAAAAAAACGCGACACGTGAACAAAAAAAAAAAAACGAGCCGTACTCCGTAGCCTCATTCAAGGGGGAAAAACTACCTTTGACTCTGGAACACTGACGGAAAAAAAACACGAGTGACCTATCCTACACTAAAAAAAAGACCCCGCGCGTATTCGCAACATCATTAACTCCTTAAGAAAAAGAAAAGAAAAATAGCGGCCAGCAAAAAGGGGTGAGTCTCAAAACACCGGGGGAAAAAAAAACACGAGCAAGAAACGCCTAATCGGGGGAAAAGAAAAAGGTAGGACCCGTGCAACTGCTCCACAAAAAAAAAAAAAAAACGTAAGCGTTCTAAGGGGGAAAGGGGGGGGGGGACGCTGAGCACATTCACACGTGCAAACACGCCGGGGAAAAAAGGTAAACAGTCATACTGTATCACGGAGAGCAGTGCCGAGGTCATCCTCTAATGGGGGAAGGGGAAAAGCCTATCGGCATCGAACCGGAGAAAAAGGTGTGTTCCACCCGATAAAAAAAAAGAAAAGGGTCCGTTTTCGACGTTATGGATAAAGAGACCTGAGAAAGCACCGGGAAGAAAAGATCGTGCTGGGGGGAGAGAAATTTCTACGTATGCGCGGAAAACTCAGGTCGGTGCCTTGAATGATAAATCTAATTGAGGGAACGAGGGGACGATTATAGAAAAAAAAAGATCTCGGTATCGGAGTGGTCAAAAAAAAAATGGTTTTCTACCAGGGAAAAAAAGGAGAATATAGTACGGACGGGGGGCCCAATCAAGGGGGGGCGAGTACATTATCGGGAAAAAAAGGTGAGGAGAAGGAAATCACAAGCAACAAAAAAGAAAAGATGATCCCGATCATAAAAAAAGGAACCTCCATTCTGAGGGAAAGACGCAGAAAGGGAGGGTAGAGGGGTAAGGCCAAAAAAAAGAGGACCCACTCGGAAGTATCTTCGTGGTCTGTCAGGAATCATTCTTCTTCCATACGACGAAAAAGTTCGAGAATAAAAAGCTGAAAGGGAGAAGGACAGCCGGCAACGACAATTCACGATCGGAAACCGCGATATGTGGGAAAAAGGAAAAGAAAACACCGGTCGACAAAATACATCATATCACCCGCGCCGAAAAAAAGAGCATTACGCAGAAGAGGGAACAAAATCGCAAAAGGAGTACCCTTCTTGAGTGAAAGGAAAAAAAGGGATTTCTATTTTTCGTACCTAAAAGAGGAAGGCAGGTAGAGATCCCGGACAAAAAGAAAAAAAAGGGCGTATGTTTAGGAGCTAAGAGGGGACCAGATAATTTCTTCCTCTCAAGGGGGGGGGGGGACATTCTTGAACGATAGATGGGGGGGGGGGGGCGTTAGGGAAGGAAAACGGTCACGTCGCCCGCGATTAGAAAAAGGAGAAAAGAAGGAGCGAAGCCGTTGAACTTTGCGGGGGGGGGGGGGGGGAGGTCGCCGTCGTCTGATAGATGAGGGAAGGGGGGGGACAGGAGGAAAAAAGGGTTCGAGGGGGGATGGTAATCTGTTTGGGGGGAGGTCGGCTATTCACAGGTGGGAAGGGGAGAAGCTTTTCCCTGAGATCGGTTGTAACAGTACGCGTATGGCGAAAGGAAAAGGGAGCGAAGGCCGGTTCCACATATCGATGGAAGGGAAGGCACGCAGTGGAATAGAAAAGGCAGTAAAGTGGGGGGGAAAAAAATCGAGACACGTTACTTGGAGACGGCCGTCTTCGGCAGAGGGAAATGCAGGGTTCAAAATAGAAAGGGGGGGGGGTGTCACCGAAGGGGGGAAAAAAAAAAAAAGTGCGTGGTGAGGCGTATTGTCTTTCCGGGATCTTCGCCGGGGGAAAAAAAGTGGGCAGGACTACGCTGCCGAGTGAGGCTCGGGCCTGTCTCCTCGAAGAAGGGGGGAAGAAGGGGGTGAATCAAAGTTTCCATCTACGGGGGGAAAAGAACGGCGGCTAAAAAGAAAAAAAGCGCCGAGAATACGTCTTCATAGGGGGGGGGGGGAAAAACAACAATTAAGAAACCAAGCACAGGGAAACAGACTAAAAAAAAAAAAAAAGGGGGGAAAAGGGGGGGCGACGTGAAAAGTTCGGTTGAGAAGAACGACCAATGCGTCGAGGCGCCGGCTGGAAAAATCCGCCTGAGAGCTGTAAGAGTCCGTAAAAAAAAATGCGTCAGCACCACACCAGGGACGGGAAATGGAGGTGTAAAAAGCTCGAAGGGTCTGCTTGAAAGGGGGACGGGGGGGAAGTTTAGGTCTGGGGGGAAAAAAAAAAAGGTGGAGAGAAGGGGGAAAAGGAAATGTCTCACCATGGGGGGATGGTGTTAGCCGTAAAGTAAGGGAGGGTTGTCCGTCACCGCAAAATTGTGAAGGGGGGGGGGAGCAGAGGGGTTGCGGGGGGGAAAAAAAATAAAAGGCTTAACCCAAAAAATCGTCTCTAGGGGGAAACCCGGGGGGGGCCAGAAAAAAGTAGTTGATAACCGCTGGCCAAAAGCCGCCACGAAAAAAAAGGGGTAAAAGAAAGAAAAAAAGGAGGCTAAGAAAAAAAAAAACGTAACGTCTCTTGATGAAAGGAAAAAAAAAAAACTTGTGTTTGTCGTGTGTGCAGTGGGGGAGAGAGAAGGAGACGAAAACAACAAAAAAAAGGAAGGAAGAAGAGAGAGAAAAGTGCTCATATAAAAAAAAAATCAACAGGGAGTTCAGGAAGTCGACGGGGGGAAAGCGCAGCGCTAAAGGGCAAGGCTGGTGGGGAAGGTCCTCGGCGGATCTAAAAAGGGGGGGGTGGAAGGCAAACCGGCGCCCCAGAGGGACAGGTTGGGTGCATGGGAGGAGGGGGTGGCTCATTCTTCGCTCTACGTAGACCAGCTGGGGAAGGGGGGTACACATCTACCCACAGGGGGGGGGGGGGGATGGAAGAGGGAGCACACTTCACAAAAACATTTGCGTAAAAAAAAAAAACACTCTGTGGGGGGAAAAAAAAAAGGGTGTAGAGTACGAGAAAAAAGCACGACAAATGGGGGGAAAGCGCCGTCCTGTTGTTCTCAAAAGAAAAGGGGGGGGCGCCTCGCGGGATATGCAAAAAGTTTTCGGATGTCGAAAAAAAAAGATCGAACTTGGAAGAGTCCACTCTGGGGAAAAAAAGAAAAGGTACCGGGTGTGTACTTTGGGCGGGATCAGAAACAACAGGGGGGGAAAGTCGGGCGCGGGCTCTTACGCCGGGGAAGGGGGGACACTCTCGCGTGGCGAAAAGGGACATAGGGGGGGGAACAGCAGCGTGGAGGAGGACACTACTCTCGGAGAAAACGGCCATTGGCTCTAAAAAAAAAAAGGAAATGCCAAGCCACGAAAAAGGAGAAAGAAAAAACTGCGCTTCGGTGACAAAAAAGAACCCGGCCGAAAGAAAAAAAAAGGAAGAAAAGGAACTGCGGC
>Ga0179593_1638426_pt1 | contig 10018 bp, 8 predicted proteins | sample CZODoug2_1_08_16_FD_185931 | JGI IMG/M metagenome (GOLD analysis project Ga0179593, IMG submission 185931) | Vadose zone soil fungal communities from Angelo Coast Range Reserve, California, USA - CZODoug2_1_08_16fungal (PacBio error correction) | ecosystem: Environmental > Terrestrial > Soil >...
CATCGCGCTGATTGGACGCCGCAGCAACACTGTATGCGCCAGAAGGTCAGGCGTGAATGTTGGGGGCCCCACTGCGGTCGATCCTGCACCAGGGCGGATTCACTGCTCTGCTGTCCTGATCTCTGGCACGATCCTGGGCATTTGGGGCTCGTGCGATTCAATCCTCCTTCCAATCTCACCCTCGCCCACCCCCGCCCCAACTTAAGCCTGCTGACCCCCCCCCCCCCCCCAAAAAAGGGAAAGGAAAAAACCCCCCCCCCCCCCCCCCCCCCCCCCCCCCCCCCCCCCCCCCCCCCCCCCCCCCCCCCCCCCCCCCCTCCCCCCCCCCCCCCCCCCCCCCCCCCCCCCCCCCCCCCCCCCCCCCCCCCCCCCCCCCCCCCCCTCTCCGACCGGCTAAGTACCTTGGGAAGCAGTAAAAAGAAGCGAGACACCGAACGAGCTCGCAGCTGCACTGCAAGGGGCCCTGGGGCCAGCGGCAGCCCTGTCACCGCGCGCAAATCCAGCGATTCCGCGATCGCACGGACCATTACCAGTCTGCAGCTACAACGTGCGATAACGTCCGGCTTGTCACATCCGTCGCCGTGCGGTCGTGCGCTCGATCCAACGTTCTGCTGCTAGGCCATGGCGCGCGCAGCCTTGCAGCATCGTCGCCGCACTATAAGCGGATCTCACATTCAGCAGCGAAAAAAAGACACGAGTGCTAGACGCGAATGATGGCGACTCACGATGTAATCGCGAATCCGGCGAGAGATGCGGCGCACAAGGCCGCCACATGCAACACGTAGCGGAAAGAAAACGGTCGGCGCAGCGGATCGGATCACTGGAGAGACATGTGTGCAAAGCAATAAAGAACACTTCCATTCGGCGCGGTCGAGAGGCGCTGCAGCGCACGCTCTCCCTTTCCATCAAGCGCGACCGTGCCCCCCTGTTGTTCCAAAACCTCTACTAACAATAGCGTCCGATCCAGGCGAACAAAAAGAAACCAATTCGTCGCGGAACGAACTACAAAAGCTCATCAAGAGCTAGGCTTGTCCAGGACTGGTCATACCAAGGAGTCGCATAGGCGACCCCGAGATGTGATCTAGCAGCGACATCCCCGGAAGCTCCACCAAAAACGCGGCGCAGATCAGGGCGCCTATCCGCTCGTCCGAGTCCGATTACACTATCAAGATCACTGCCACAACCCGGTGAGCGGAATCTCAGATATACAGGTCTCTTGCACTCGGCTCAGCAGCAAGTTCACAATCGCCCCTCCACCCCTAGCCAGTGTATAAATGGGAGTGACGCGCACGCGCTCCGGAAGTTCGGCGCCGATGTAGCGCATGTGGTAATCGCTGGGAGCGCTCTTTCCGATCGCCGAGCATACCACGAAGCATCTCGAGTCCAGCCTGACCGTTACCCGAGACACTGACGGCGTGCGCCCGGACGCCTCGGGCATAGCGCGCGCCACACATGAACGCTCATCGTCGAAGCGCGTCGTAGTGCCTGCCGACCTGAATCCCGTCGGCCTCGAACAGAGTGATCGTGGAGACCCCTCACAGCTGGATGCGCCATGCACGCTGTTGACCTATTAGATTCCCCAACTAAGGCCGGGGCCGACCTTATCCAATGTGGTCCGTCTCGGTACAGTGTAGTCACAAAACGCCTGGCCCGCCGCGCCGTCCAGTCTTTACCCAGAGCTCCATAATGTAGCTCGTGCCGTTATCAATCACGGTCGGCTGCACCAATCGTCGATCGAAATGCCAGCGGTGCACACACATTCCCCTTCGGGAAAAGGTTCGCACCTTAATCTGCCGCGATGCCCCGCGGCCGGGATTAATCCTCTTCCAAACACATTCACGCTGCTCGACGCCCGTGGCAAGAATGCTGAAAACCCTCTGGTGGCGCGACTCGTTTGGCTCCGCCCGTAACTCGTTAGGTTGACCCAGAGTAATACACACTGTGGTAGGCGCGCTGGCCTCTACGCCAATGTCAAGATGGGGCCCTCGATCGTATTTCGGATTCGGTTTTAGCGAATTACCGCTCGGAAGGCAAGAGCGCAAAGTGACGAGCCGTGCAGACCTTCCCTTTTTGCCTAGCCTCTGGCAGAGATCGCAGCTGGCTGGCCACGTCGTAGCGCTCGAAACGCAGTCCGATGCTGTATATGATATCGCCGACCGCCGACAGTCTGCGGGGGCGATGAAGCTCACCGCTGCCCCTGGTCTTGTGCGAGCGCCCAACCCCCCCCCGACAAATGGCAACCACTCTAAGGCAGTCCCGTTAACCTGCATCGCACACCTTGGCCGCTGCGAGTTAAGCGATGCGCAATGTGGTTTGGGCACACCGTCTCAGGGGAGCTCGCCCTTGACCTAATCAAAAGAGAAAAGAAAAGAAAAAAGAAAAGAATAGGAAAGAAAGGCCGGACCTGAAATCACGGGTAACCTCACATACAACAGGACATGTAGTCGCCTCCCCTCACCCGAAGACCGCTTCCGGTACACGCGCTGAGGCATCATGCGCATAAGAAAACACAATTGTTCGCGACACGCGGTAACAGTATCATCCTCCGCGGTCTGTGTTACCTGTCGCGCGGAGTGAAGGCTCTCAGATCAGCCATCCACGCCTGCCCTTGTGCCCGCGTTTTTCGACGTCATGCGCGGCGTCCCAAGCTCGCCAAGTCGCACTGCTGTGATCCCGTTGGCCTGCGACACGAACCCTTGCCCCCGGCGCTCATGCCCAACCACATAACACCAAACACCACGCACAGCGATGGGCTGGCCACCCCTTCCCGACCGACCCTGCGCGAACGACATAACATCCCGAGATATCTCAGCCGCTCCCCTCGGACAAAGCAATGCAGAAGTCTGGCGGCCTGGGGGTAATAGCAAATAAGTTGTGGCTCCCCAAGTGTGTTTCAAACCCCTTCCCCTCTTTGTTCCATTTACGGACCAACTCGCCGCCGCTTCTACAGTTTCCTCGCCTCGGGCGGTGAAGGGTCACGGCCCCCCCCCCCCCCCATATATGGAACAACCCCCCTCCGAGTGCCAAACAGCGTGGCTACTACAACGAACAGTAACCGAGCACCCCAGACACTTGGTCGTTGGCCGCGCCAGCCCCTCTCCTGCGGTGTGAAGAGAAGAATGCCCGCCTCGGACCGGGGGGGGAGGAGGTGGAACCTCTAGAGAAGCCCTCGTGCGCGTCCGGGCCCCCCTTTCAGTTGTTGATGCCCCCGAGTAGCCGGGGGGCGGGTCAGACCCGGTTTGGAGAGTAGGAAACCGCGGGGGTGGGTGTCGGGGGGGGCGGGTAGCTAGTCCCCGTGTCAAAAATGGGGCGCGGCGGGCGGGCGTTTGTGGGTGTGGTGAAGTGAGCTGGGTTGGGTTTGGTATTGTTTGTTGTGTTTTCGAAAGAAAAAAGAGAAGGTGATGAGGGCCGCGGGCCGCCCACGCCAGCATCATGGCTTCCTCGGCTCTGCGCCATCAACTCAGGCCCGAGCGGCCGTACATAGAACGTGTCTCCGAGGCCACGAACGTTGCTCACCATCCTGAAAGCCGCGTCACTTCCCCGGCGCTCCGCAGAACATCTCCCCACACGTTCCACTGCTCTGCTTTCGCCACTTCGTTCTGTCCAGAGAAAACGACCTAAGCCCCTTGTCCGCCCAAAGGCGGAATGGCGCACTCCCCCCCCCAATGGAAAATACATACAAATCCAACAGCATACAAGCGCCAGGGGGGGAGGAGGAGTGCAAGACCAAGCCAGAGCAGATCGGCCGTGTGGCGTGGCGCGGAACGGTAATACTATATAATCTACGATTTATCAGGACCGCCGAGTGTGCCCACATGAGGTAGGCCGAGGCGCCAGTCGCGACACACCTGCCCCCTGCTTCGCTGTGGGTCGCTTGCTGGGGGCACAAGCCCCAAAAACCGCCTGCCCCCGCACCCTGCTCCTGCGGCGGAAGCGAGGCCGCCTTCCTGCAGAAAAAGAGAAAAAAGGAAAGTAGAAGGGAAGAAAGGCCTCAGGGGTACTTGTGTGGTAACACCCCTCCCCCCCCCCTCCCGCCCTCCATCCCTTCCCCTCCTCTCTGGGCCGGCACTGCAACGCGGGACTCGGTGTGCGCGTGCCCCAGTGCGGCCTTTCCGCAAGCCACAATCAAAAACATCTTCTTCAAATAAAGGATCCTTCAAAGGGGTCTTTCCCCCCGGAACCCCCCCTTTACGGCCGAGCCGGCCTCGTGGAATGAGACGACATTTGAGAAAAGACCGGTCTATCAACTTCAGTTTTGTAAACACCGAGTCGTAGGTTTCCTTTGTGCGAGCAGCCGTCGTCGGTCATCCAGATCATCACGGGTATTGATTGTTCTATGACCTCGCCCCCTGAAACTACCGGATAGAGCAGGGCTGTTTCATTGCACCCAAGTGGCCCCCCCCCCGTTGCTGCGATGTCGCGCGCACCATAGTCGCCGCCTGACTCGTGTTGAAATAAAAAGAACGTCCCCCTTTTCAAACCCTCGTGGAGTGCAAGCCGCTTTATCTGGTTACGCTTCACCAGCAGTAAAGTAGAGTTCCCCGCGTAAAAACGCGGCAACGCGCTCGCGTCTTCTGGCGGGTCTAAAGGTGTTGATCTGTGCAATTTTTGTGTGTGGTTTTCAAATGGAGTGAAGTGCGTTGCGCAACCTAGTGGATTAACTACCCCGCCGCACGTGACCGTGTCCCGCTCGACCGTCGGAGTTCCGGGACCAGTTCGTTGGGCCGGACATGTCATTGGTGTTTGGATGGATGATAACAGGTTTTTCTACGCTCCACTTTGATATAGAGCGCTCTTCCGGTGAAGGAAGCGATCTCCACGTATAATCGTGGGAGCCTTATGGGCCTCCGCTGCTTTTCAGCATCGCGCAGGCGAATTGATCCTCGGTGGATCGAAGTTAGTTCCCGATCCTTATTCACTTGTGTGGCTCAACAACTGCTGGCTCGGGAAGCGAGGATGCCCATGCTGCCCATCGGCTCTAGGGCGACCGCGTGCATATTGGCAGTGCAGACATACGGTAAGGCGGACTGAGAGTTCTGTGAGCGGCCTCGCAGGAGAAGAAGGGGCAAACGTCCCGCGAAGGGGCAGCATCCCCGGGAAAAAACCACACTCTGCAGGCAGCTTCACCGCTTCACTTGCGCTCTCGACCAAAAGTATCGACGCATGCGCGAGCTAGCGACTGTTTCCCGCGAGATAACGTTCAGAGTTGTGGAAACAAATGCGATCCTGCTCCGCCGCCCGCCGAAAAAGAAAAAAACTTTTAGCGCCCCCCCCCCCCTTTGCCCCTCTCCCTGATCTCTCCCACCGTCCTTCTCTATTGTGTTTCCGCCGGCTAGTGATCGTTATCTGACCATCTTGCTCCGTCACCCGTAATATCGATATAGCGGTTCAATGTGCGGGGTGCTAACGAGTGCGAGTCCATCCCTTGTACACTCTGTTGCGTCTAGGTCCGCCAACAGCGATTTAAACAACGACTGAATCAGTTCACCAGAGTCATAGTCTACAGTAAAACGATGTACGGTTGACGACACAGGCAATCGTGGCGGCCGAAGCATGAGAAGATCAGCATTATAACGGTATGTCTCTGTGGGTGCGATGACAACACTACGGCGAATGATATGTGTTCTGGAACTAAATCGCGCCAAAAAAAAAAAAGAAAAAAAAAAAAAGGTGGGTCTGACACGTTCCGTGTCCGGCCCTAAGCGTCCAGGACGGTCTGCCACTTCCAAATGCGCCCCCGCGAAGGGGCACGGTTGCTGGTTCTACCTTTCGATTCGACGAGGCCATTCCATCGTGGGGTGTCCTGCACGCCTGAGAAGCGGTTGCACGATCTGTCCACAGGGCGATTCGTCGGTGACAACTGGCAGCGGCCGGGGCGGGGGCACTGGCCGTTTGCTAGGGGCGACCCAACGGCTCAATGTTGGGATGGAAGCGGCCTAGAGAAATAACCTAGCGGCACATCTTATGGCGTGGCGTCCACAACATAGAGCTTGAATGGTGGGGAAGAGGACTGTGAATGGCAATCAGTGCCTCGTCGTGATCTCCAGCGGCTTAGATTGCACAAGAGCCGGAAACTCGCGGATTGCAGGAAAAGGTCCAGTGAATAAGACGAACCGCCCGGGCGCCCAGAGTCATGGGTGAACACGATGCACGGTCTCGTGGGTGTCGCCGGCCTACCCTCCCGGATCCCCGCTCGCGACAACGAGTCCGTCCGCTCGCGGGTGCCAGAGATAACCTCGTCAGAGTATTGAACCGGCGTCGCTTCGTTAAGATCCGCCCTTGCGTCAGTGCAGTCGTGTTCTCCGAGTGTAAAATGCCAGCAAGGTCAGCGCGGACTAGTTGCGCGCATAAATTACACGGACGGCACATCGCAACTGCTCCGGTATCGTCATGCGTTGGGTTGCGTGCGGTAGCTCTGTCCTTCTGACCCGCTTCGCGGTCAGGCGCGGGATGAACCCTGTGGCCGAACTCTGTGGTCCGCACAGAAAAAAGAAAAAAAAACGGAAAGATGAGCAGATGACGAAAACGGAGCTCGCGCTTATTGCGTTCGTCGACTGGTCGTGGCCGTGAGCTTACCATTTTCTCTCGGAGAGGCGGGCCGTATCTAGCAGGGGGGTGAAAAAGGGGGGGGGGGGGTGGCGCCGGGGGTTATACTCTTGCTGGTATCCAGCGCAAGGGGAAATTCGCCCGCGGTAGGCTGTTTGCTGGCTCTGACCTTGGTTGTCGTGGCTTGATCGCGTGCTCGGATCAAAGTCTCGTCGTCAAACATGCGCACTGGCTTCGCTCAGGACAGCAGCATGGTCGACCACGCGTTGAACGGTGTGCATGGTCTCTTCGATTAGTTACGGATGTTCTTGAGTCCATATGGTTTACAGCCTGGTCCGACGAGTCACGCGAATCGGCGCGCCATCAGGTCTGTTCAATATGTAGAAACCATCCGGAGAGCCTATTTTATCTTTGGGACTAGTACCAGCGCAGCGACATGCCACGTATGACGGCCGCAGTACGGTGCGCTGTAGATGAGGCAAAGGGGAGAGCGGCCGTGCGCATTGGCAGGCGACTCCTGTGCGACGCGGTCCATGGAGCGCACAGGAGAATCAGGTTTTTGCACATTCACATCATCTCGGCTCTTCCATGTCTTCGAGGGGTCGTGTCTTCGCGGGGGGTGCCTCTGCCGGCGTTTCTTTCCGCCCGTTGTTCATGTCCTGGCCTGTCGTGCGGGCATCGCATGGCTTCTCCGCGAAGTTCGTGCGATTACCAAAGACGTCGCTGCGCACATCATGACAAAAGCAGATCAGGTGGCTTCCGCAGGTTCACGGTCTCGCTCGAGCAATAAAAAAAAAAGAAAAGGGCGTTTACTACAGCAGGCTCCTGTGGATGGGCCGCCGCTTGCTGTTAAGGGCCATATACGGGGTATACTCGGCGCGGGGGATCAAGAAGAGCGGCGACCGTCAGTCCAATAAGTGATAGCGAGCAGAAGCAACGCACGGTGCCGGATTGAAAACGTGGGCGACCTAACTCGTACTGTCCGATCCTATGCAAGGCTAGGATCCCCGGCCAGGCGTCCGTCCGGTGCCGTGGCTGCTCTGGCGGCTGCTTGGTCCCTAATCACGATAACGTGTTGCCCGGCGGAGACCAAGTGCACGTAGTAAGTCTGATTGGCCCGCGGTGACCTGGGTGTCGTGGGACGGCACATTATCTGTCAATGGCCTTGGTCAGGGGCGGACTTGTTCTTGCAGTTGCTAATCGTTGCCCTCCTTCCCTCCATACGGGCGATTCTGCGCAGGTGAGCTGTTTGACACAATCTCCCTCATTTCAGTGAAAATAATAGGAAGAGTTCTGGTCTACTTGACGTCAGTAAGTCGAACGGGACGGAAACACAGGCCGGGGGGGGGGAAGGCTGTAGGAAGGAAATGGAAAAAGTGACGAATGAGGGGTCTCAAGCGCTCCCAGACGCACAGGGTGAAAACGGCCTGCTGGCAAGAATCAGGGTTCGGGCCGCGCACAAGTGCACTGAAATAACATAGCGAAGTGGACTCGGCGAGGCAGCCGCCTCCGCGTGTGGGCTAACGATCTTCAACTCACATAAGCGTCGCTGCACGTGCCGACAAATAGCGCGGTAGTCCCGTTTCTGGCAATAACGAACTCGGCAGCACCATCAGGTACGCTGGCCGGGCGGAAGGTCGATTCGGTCGCAGACGAGCAGAGGAGACATGATTAATACTGGGTTCCGGCAAAGGTCAGCGGAACAAGAGATAGCATCGCGCTGCCGTATTTCGCACTGCGGAGATGAACTGCTTATAATGCAGTCAGCGGTGCCAGGGAACCTCTCAGCCGCCACTGGCGGTATCTTCCGTTCAAGCCGGGGGGGGGTCGGGAAGTGGACTCCACTGGCATCTTGAAAACTCTCCGGCTTGCGGGGCTGGTATTCGTGACAGATATGTCCTTTCATCTTGTGTTCGTTTCTTCACCCCCTCCCTCTCTCGCTCTCCCGCCCTACTCTTCCTTCCCCTCCCAGGCTCGGCTCGCCCAAATAAGAACGCTCTGCTTGTCTGGACCGACGCTGGGGCAGAAACGGCGCTGGACAACGTACTGAGAACAGGCCATATCACAGGTTGCCGCACATGCCAATATTATGGTCCAGGTCTCCAGGTGTCCGAGAGCGTAACGCAGCGATGCCGTAACACGCGAAGGTCCGGGCGGCGTGGGTCGACCGACTTAGCACCAGAGCGACCGTTCCCGGTCGCCTTAAACGGCGAAGCGGGACGCAGCCTTGGGTTGTCAGGGGCGCGGCCGCGGGACGGTTCTCTGACTGGCTTCAATCTGCTTAGACAAGGCAGCTCGTCCCCCGAGACACTGCCGTCTGATGCAACGACGCTGCCGCCAGGGGTTTTTTCTCTGGGGGGTCCTGGCTGGTGCTAAAAAAAAACACATCAACTTACGGGCCTGGCCACCACTTGTTTTATCAGACGTCAAGGATAGTTCGTAAGAGTCAACGGCGAGGTGTAGCGAGGACAGGACCGGTGCAGCGTTGATGGCGATCTCAGAGCGAGAAACCGGTCAATGGCGTGGCGAGAGCTTCGCGTGAAGTCGGCCCCGAGTGCTGCTTCCTAGCCCATGAGCCCGCCAGATCACCGTGAAACGGACACGATCGGTTGGATACACTGAAAACAGCCGCAGGCGTAGCTGAGTACTGAGGTGCCAGCATGAAAGCAAGCTTGCGGAACAGACGGTAGATAATCCTTCCTTCGCGAAAATCTTGCATGTGGGGTCCGATCCGAGTCGGCAAAATTCCCGCAGCTCCGCAAGGGCTGTGCTCCTATATTCTGGGCATCAAGACAGCTCATGAGATAAACGTTCTAGCTAAAGTAGGTTTCGATAAAACTCGATATGCGCCTCGTCCACAGCGTACCCAAGGTATCCGCGGCCCTAGGGCGAAAGAGAAAAGAGGCAGAAGCCAGTTCATCGAGTACAGTCCTTGTGCACTTGCTGTAATCAATCACGTTCCTCCGCATGGCGACTATTTTAGTGATGCATTGTGGTCAACGCTGAGCATGCTGGCATAACGCCGCTACGCGTGCCAAAAGCGATACGTTTCAGTGCCGCCACAATATCCGCCGGTCACCTGCAGGCGCCGCTGCGCTTGGTGGAGCCCGTAAATACTACACTAAGCTATTCACGTCGCTCTATCACGCAGTTGACGAAGCGCATCCACCGGCATGGGCCCAGCGAACAGGAAGCGTGGCGATTCGCTACGTCGGCACAGCAGGTGCGGTGCAGCGTAAAATCGTGCCGCCAAAAAAAAAAAAAAAAAGAAAAGTAGCGCCGATTAACGACCCTCAGTGCAAGAATGCAGTGGGAAGCGCGCAGCGCGCCACTCGACTGCCGGACTCCCGATAAGGTTCGGGAAACTACCGGACCGTTAGCGGGCCAATAGTGCTGTCTTCCACATACAATCGCCATTTCTAATGCTGACTATGGGGACCCAGCGTGGCAGTAGTCCGGCTCGAGTTCCTAC
>Ga0179593_1255413_pt1 | contig 10017 bp, 13 predicted proteins | sample CZODoug2_1_08_16_FD_185931 | JGI IMG/M metagenome (GOLD analysis project Ga0179593, IMG submission 185931) | Vadose zone soil fungal communities from Angelo Coast Range Reserve, California, USA - CZODoug2_1_08_16fungal (PacBio error correction) | ecosystem: Environmental > Terrestrial > Soil >...
TCGTGGTACAGGGGGACCTCGGGGGGAAGGATCGGGGAAAGTCGGTCTCCCAAGCCCGCGTCAAACGGTAAAAAACCAGGGTAAACACTTCAGTGCTCTCGAGGCTAGCAGGGAAGTAGGAAAATCCAACCATATGGCGGGTGGGGGAAGTAGAGAGCACACTATTTCTGAAAATAACGCAACCCTGGGCGATTGGGAAGCTGGGGGAAAAAATCTGTAGACAAAGCCAGATTTTCCAAAAGAAGGCGTGTGCCTGAAGAAGGCACAGGGGTCGAGAAAGAACGACGGAGCTTTAGCTTAAAAGCGTGACAAGTGAGAGAAAACATAACCGACATAAGATTGTACCGAAAGGTTAGCGGACGAAGGGAAATGACTAGAAAAGGGGATACCGTTAAAAAAAATGGACTACACAGATAATTGTGAAAAAAAGGGTTGGTCCCCAGAGGGGGGGAGGAGTCAACACGGGAATTCGTGTGGTTAAGGCCACAAAGGCGGTCCGTCAAAAGAAAGGATATCGAGAAAAAAAAAACGGAGGAAGGGAAGAGAGAGATGGGGGGCCCAGCGGCAATGGCAGGACAGGCGGCGGTTGGCAAAAGAGAACCAAAGGGCCAAGTGGGACCGCAGAAAGAAACCAAAACCCAAAAAGACGCCGCGGAAGGGACCAAAAATTGGGGGGGGTGCAAATTCACACTTACAGTGGAGGGGGAGGACTCCGCGGGGGATTGACAAGCGAAGAACATGAGGTTGTCCCAATGTATGAGTGCTAGGGGGAGGCATACGGCAGTGGGTCAAGCTAATCGAACGCGAGTCAACTTAGCCGGGGAAAGGGGGAGGAAGCAGCAAGGTTTGAACCGGAGCGGGCTTGGGGGGGTATACAGAGGAAAGCGCGTGGAACTCAGAGAAAGGGGTGGTATTGGGTGGAAGAATTAGGGAAGAAGAAGGACACCGCAATATGTCTTAGGAAGTCAACGAAGGGAGGAAGAAGCCTCCACTAAGACATCCTACGGGGGGGGGAACTGGTTGGGAAGCCCGGCCATCTGGGAGACTCTGGTACGGGAACTGGAAGGAGAGAAAACCAGAGGGAACAACGAAAGGGAAAGCAGGGATAATAACAAGATCAAAAGGGAAAGCTCATCAGGTTACCATTGGAGTATATCAGGAATAAAGAGCCGTACGGGAAGGAGAAAACGGGGAGGGCTATGTCAAGAAAGGTTGAAAACTAGTGAAGTGGGGGGCCCGTCTGAAAGTCTCAGAAAAGTCACAGGGTTGTCCAAAACCTCCATAAAAGAATTCTGAAATACCGAGCAAAGAAACTCGGGACGTTTCAAAGCCATGTTGACGGGCCACGCACCAGCAGGGAGAATGAACAGAGAGAGTATTTGGAGGGAGGGTCAAATCAAGAAATACATCAAATGCACGCAAGCGCCAGGTAAAATACGTCAAAGGGAAGGACGCGGGAAGAAGAAGGGACCGTCGACCTTCATGAGGGGGCCCAATAAGCCGAGTAGAGTGGGAACTCTGCTCAAACAGCGAAATTATTAGTAACGAGAGAAGTATGAGGGCGTCTAGAGGGGGAACGCATGCTAAGAAAAAATGGAGACTTCTGGAGGTCAAAAGGGGACAGACCTTCAAAAAAAAGAGACAGCCAAAGACCGGGGTCCCGATCAGGAGTCCCCGTCTTAGTTGAGAGGTGGAAAGAAGACAAAGCGATCGCCGACGACGACAAGGATCGTAAAGGGGAAATTCCAAGGCAGGTCTCCGAGAACAGGCCCAAGAGTCTAGCAACGGAGTTGGGTTAGGTGGGAAAGAAGGCAAACTGTAGCAAGAAGAACTGAGAGTGCTAATTAAAAGGGGGGCTGTCACACGCTACACGGACTAGGCATGTATAGACAAGGGAGGAAAGGGGGAAAGCAATCAGGTGTGGAAAGGGAGCCCTGCTTATTGGGGATGCCGGGGAAAGGCTTTCACAACAAAGGTAATAAAAGGGCGTCACCGATCCTCCAGCATCGAGGTTGAAACCTTAATTGATCGGGGGAGCATGGTCTCGCGGGAAAAATCCGAATGGGGGGAGAAGGGGATGGGGAACAGGGATTAGGAAAATCATTGGCAAATAAAATCAAATGTTGCACGCAAATAAAGAGGGAAAGGGTCCATAAAAAAAAATCGCGGGCTTGGGACGAAATGAAGGAACGGAGGGGGCGCAGCGGGGATAAGATGGGGGGAAAGACACATATCGAGAATGGGTACGCACTACTTACGCGGAAATAAGGAGACCGAGGAAATCAAGGTGAAAGAGGAAGAGGAATGCCTATACAAGGGTTCACGGAAAGCTCGACGATGGTAAAAGGGTCTACAAGGAACTCAGCATCAGACGAGGTCAAGAGGCCAAAAAGGAATTAATGGGAACGTGGTGCGGAAGCTTAGAAGGGGGAACATCCGAAGAGGCTGTCTCTTCAGGAAACATCAAAAAATAGGGAAGAGAAAAGTTGTTTGGCCATAGGGGAGAGGAAGACTACAAATCAGGGGAAGCAGTGGTCTAGAAGCGGCTGGCTGGTGAGCAAAATTCAAGAAACCTTTCTAGAGCCTCTAAGGAGACAAAAGAAGAACCCGAGAAGAAGCAATCAAGGGAAAACGCACAATGTTTAAGGGAAGCATTCCTCGCCAGGGGGAACTAGAACGCGCCGCAACCTCAAATATGGAAAGAAAGGGAAAACCTCAAGGAGCAAGGGGAGGGGCAAGAAAAAGTCAGGGCCACTCTGATGGAAAAAAACCGAAAAAAGGGCGAAGTAAATAACCATTTGATCTGGACCCTCTCAAGCTCAATTGGATGTTCGATGCTCGGCCATATATTCCAGAAAACGATTGCGGGAAAAGGGGGAAAGGAGCAGGGGCCGAGGGAAGATATGAATAGAAGAAAAGGGGGAGGTGGGTGGTTTACCGGGGAAAGGAAGAAGAAGGGGAGCAAGGTCGGGGGAAATAAAGGCTACGGAAAGTTGAAGAAGGGGTAAAACCCCCATCTCTGGGGACAGACTAGGACTCGGCGATGTCAGGGAGATCCGGCTGAGAAGTCAGCGGCCACAGAAAGGGAATAATATAGGGACGAAGCGATGGTTATCGTCCGAGGGGGGTTAGAGGGCGGAGGGGGGAAAAACATATCGGGGGGCCAGCCGAGAGTGGTCTTCGGGTCTTTGGGGAAGAGTGGGAATCGAAAAAGGTTGAAGCCGTTTCCCCAAACAACACTCGCAATCGACCCGGACGTCATAGATGTCCGAAAAGGAGTAAAGGCTCTCAGTGAAAAAAAAGAACGAACTTCCGCTCACGCGTGTCAAAAAGACCAGCTGCAGTTATCGGGGACACGGGGAAAAGTGGTATATTTTGAAATCCTAACAGTGGCCCGACACAAGTGAAATGTAGTAGTGAAAAAGGGCACCAGGCAAGAAAAAGAAGGACCCAGAGGAAGAAAAAAAACTATCCGCCACCCCGGTCTCGAAGAAAGCAAAGGTCCCCCTCTCGTGCGTACATTTGTAGTATAACCGCAGGGAAAACACCGTGGTTTCGAACGTTTCAGTAAGGACTTTTAATTGGGGAAAAGGACGGCCACTACACCAGGCGCAGCGGGTCTTTTGAAAAAGAGAAACTGTCTTTCAGATGTCACACATAAGGGAGGCGAACAAAGAAGGGGTCAATAAAGTCGGCCTGCGCATGTTACGGTTCGAGTGAGGGGGGGTTACGCAAAGCGGTCACGCAGGAGGCCTGACCACTCAGCGAAGGAAAAGGAGTTTAGGGACAAGTTGAGTCAGAATTCTGGGGAAAAGCATTTCGTTAAAATCCAGGACTGCTAGATGGGGAGACGGGGGATAACGATTGAGACGGGAACGGGTGGTCCTTGTCAAAAAAAGGGAGATAGTGGACGACTTGGTCCACGAAACACACGAGAAGGAATAAACGAAGGGGAATTTGAAAGCACATGTCAGAAGTCCACAAAATGGGGCAGGTGCTAAAGAAGGAGACCAACATACTTCGGAAGTGGAAATTGGCGGACTCTGACGTAAGATGCCAAATTGTAATAATAGGGGTACAGAGCAGGTCAATCGATGTGAAAAAACACGGTTGGGGCGAACGACCTTTTTCGGACGCTATGGGCATCGGCTAATTCAGAACGGAATCCCTTTTAAAATTACAGGGTGGAACTTGTTCTATGAAGGATTTTTGAATGAGGGCATGTGGCCCAGGGTTTGTTAACACGAACGGGTGCTGGGGGAAACAGGAAGCCGGCAGATTGGGGAAGCGGAGGCAAGGGGAAAAATCAAGGGGGTCGCGCCGAGTTCCCCGTTCTAAAGAAGTGTTCTCGGCTACGCCCGCGGTGCAAGGACAGAAAAAGTGGGAGGACATAAAGGGCCGGGGACAAGCGCGACGAAGTGACTTCGTAATAAAAAAAGTGTCACACAGGGGGGTGAACTTCAGGACGTGGCCAAAGTGGAAGGGGCTGGGGAACGTATATGTGACCGGCATTGTCCGAACCAAAGGGTCGAAGGAGGGTTATACAAACAGCTGTCGTGTGGAGGGGGTTGGACCGGTGAGCGTCACGCGGGGGAAAGGGATTGTTCGCCCTTAAGGGAGAGCCCTCCTGCAGATGGTCGGGCTGGTTAGTACCGAAGTGGCGGACGCCTGAAATGAGGAGGGAAAATCGGAAACCCGTCTGGCAAACAGGTTAGGACGCAGCCGGGATTAACGGGTCCGTGACACTACGGAATAGGAGACAATCTCAGAGGAAACACAAGAAAGGAAGGAGGAGAAAAGGGATAAAGGGTTCGCTGGGCCGTCAAGTAAGCAAAAAAAACCTCTAAGATGGACGGGAAGCTAAACGTTGAAAGTACAAGGGGGGGCCAAACTCGAAGGTCAGCATCCTGGGCGCAGGGGTAACAAGGGAAAACAAAACAGGGGGGACAACAGATACTCACAGGAGGGGGTACACATCTCGGGAAAAATCAGGATCGCCGGTACATCTCCCCACAGTAAAAAAATAGTGAGGCCAAAAACGACCCTCATTAGTGGGGGTCTACAAACTCGATCCTAACTAGTTTGGGAGGACAAGCACTTGGTCAGCATCGGTATAAGTAAGAAGAAAAGGCCTAAATTCGTACAGTCCTACCAATGGGGAAACAGGGGATTAGCTCATTCAAGGCTGCACTTGTACCTGCACGCGATTGGAAGGTAAAGTGCTGACGGCCGAAAAAAGGAGGGAGGGGAAAGAGCACCTACAGTCTCCTTCAAGGGATACTACATCAGGGAGGGGGGGACCAGGAAGAACGAACCATCCTGACCAGATTCTTCCGGCCCGAAAAGTACGGGAACCCAAACCTAATGGGAACAGGACGACGTCACCAACTTCGGGAAGCTCCAATCACACCCTTTACAGTTGAAAGTGAGCCCAGGGTCTCGACTTAGCAGATGGCCAGCTAGGAAGGGGGGTGGTGCGAAAAGTCAGTTCGGCGCCAACAATTTGGGGAAAACATCGATGTCAAAAAGAAATCTGTACCGCTAAAACAAACTTCAAAGAGTAAGACTCAGAGGGCGGCCAAAGTGGGAAACGTGACTGATTTGGTAGCATCTCTCCCCAGAGAGGAAGAAATGGTTAGGAGGGCAATGTGCTGCGCAATGACAAGAAAGGAAGAATCGGTGGAGCCTGGACATTGGGCGCTCTCCATTGGGTGCAATGCCCGGGGAAACATTAAAACCGCAAGAAGTAAAGAGTACGTCATAATTGGAAAGAAATGCTTAAGGCGGGGGGAAGGGGGTCAACGAGGGGGAAAAGGCGCGATGTGCAGGCAGGGACAACTGTAAGGACACAGAGGAAGCACGCTAACATTGATAAGGCAAGGGCCGACCCTCGAACACGAACCCTTGCGGGGGTAAGGCGAGACGCATGGGGAAGCGAGAGTGGTAGGAAAAGCACTATTCTCCGTTTGGGTGTGCTTCATCATGTTAAAAAGAAGTAGCAACACGTGTGGAAAAAAAACAAAAGGGGGAAAGGCAGACTACCACTGTAGACCCGGAGGACAGAAAGTGGATAAAGGTGATTATATTGGGCAGGGAAGAAACGGGGGTCTGAAAGCGGGTAAGGGGGGGGGGGGGGGGTATTGGGAAGGGAAGGGAAAAAAACAAAGGAAAAACAGGAGCAATACGTGTGAGGGAAAAGAATTTTGCAACCGGAACGAAGGTGTGACATAAAAAGGGAGAAATGTTGGAGGGGTGAAAACCGAGAAAAGGCTGGATGTCAGTGGGGAGAGAGAAGGATCTTTAGAAATCTGCCACGTAGTGCTGGGCAAACGGTTTTTTGAAACTGAGGGGGTCAACGTAAACCACAAGAACAAAAAAACGAGGAGGAGGCAAAGAAAAGAGGAAAGCGCACAGAAACCGCGCAAAACGTAGAGATACTCTAAAAAGGAGAGGTCAGCAGTTACGTCGTACGGCCGCTGGACTCCGAAACTAAGACGGCGAAGCGCGAGGGGCCTGGGTCAAGAGTGACCGGTCACCAGAAGGGGGTTCAAGAGGGAAAAAGCGGTCTCCTGTTCTCATGAAAGCAGCCAGGACACCCTACGATAGGACCGTGAACCGTAGAAAAAAACCTTAGGAAGTTGTAGGAAGAGAGGGTACGAAGGATCCGGATACGGGGACAAAAGCTTGAAGGGAGGTCGGGTCAAGGAAATCGTGGGGAGTGACTTATATGGTACTATCAGAATACAGTAAAAGTGAGGAGTAGGAGGCAGCATAAAGCCGGATGTGAGACAGGGGTTAAAAAGAAGGACGGTGGTGGGGGGAGACAGAAGGATCAGAAAAAGGAAAGGGTGAAATTTTTGGGAGGGGTCAAGTGCTGTGGGAAGTACAAAGCAGGAGCAGGCCCGAGAGAAAAGGCAGGGGGGCAGCGGATTGCTTGCGTCGGGGGCTGGGTCCTTAACGCAGGAGAGGGGCGGAGACGGGAATTGACGGAGCCAAAGCAGGATGCGAAATAAAAAGTAGTCAGATGGGTCGCCGCGAAAATCTGGGAAAAAAGCCAAACAAAGCGTCGATTTAACTCGGGGCTGTTAGGGGAAATTACTGTGACCTTCAAGGGGATGATGGAAGCAAGAACTCAAAGTTGGACCATGACCAGCCAGCCGAAGGGGGATACTATTAGGACTATCAAGTGACGAGATTTGAAACGAGGGGAGCAGCGGAGTAACTCCTTGGAAGAGGGGAACGTATACTATAGACAATCGGCCTCAAGAGCTAATAGATGAAAGGGGTCAATATTCCGGTCATAGGTAGACATATCGATGTAGTTTGGGTCAGTTAAAAAGAAAGGAAAAACGTCAAAAAAATCCCGGCATTTCGGAAAATACCCATTTTTGGAGGAAAGGGGAAAGGGAGTGAAACATGGACAGGTATTGACTATAGGAGGTATAATGGGCGGTGCCCGGCAACAGGAAAAACGTTTCGTTTGCAGCGAGGAAAATGCGAATTAATGTCACGGAACCTGAGAGAACGGTGGACGACTTATGGGAGTGTGGGGAAAAGAGCCAGATTGGTCCGAAATTCCCAAAGAATGGTCTAGCCAAAAAATGGAGGGACTGGGACCAACAGCTACCCGAGTCTGGCGGACACTCTGCCTCTTAATGTGTCGCGGAGGAGGTGCAGCCAACCGCTACGTTAGGAAAGACACAGAGGGGAAATAATGGACGAAGGGCCCCTTGACAGGAGAAAAAGCTCCCAACTGAACGGTCCTTCTAAGATGCCGCTCTCTGATAATGCCGATCGGAAGGATCAGAGATTGCGGTCTTAGAGAGCCTTGATATCGTGAAAACAGAAACATAATCGTTAAGAACTAGGGGGGCCTGTATAGGGGGTGGAAAATGAAGGGGACCTCGCCAGGAGAGATTTGGGTAAATCTGATGGCACCTTTGCGTGAATCTCTTTATGGCCTAACGGGGAGAGAGGCTCTCCATCGAACCAGGACCCTTAAATTTTTGAGGGGGTCCACTCACTAACGGCCCGAAAGGCGGTTTGGAGGGGGGAATAACTAAGGTCTACGTGAACGTCTCTGAAGGTGAGGGGGGAGATTATCAAGTCCTTACATCGACATGACGAAAGGGTGAATGAAAGTTGGAAATAACAATAGAGTCCTAGTGCGAAGTAGTGGGTCAGTGATGGTGGCGGTCACCGCCCCCTGTACGTGAACGACAGAGGGTCTCTTAAGGGCGGGCTGGTCTAGAAACGATGTGAGGTTGGCGGCTGGTGAGAGGACCAGTATCAGACTGAAAGGAGGAAAGGACAAGTTCCGAGGTCGACAAGGGATTGGGAATCAATTAGGGGGAAACTCACAACGACTTAAGTCTTCTGGAGGGGACAACTTTAAGGAATGAGATACAATCAGGGGCTGAAAGACTCGCTGCGATCTGGGAGTGAAAGGGGGGTATTGAGGGGGGTCCCTCTGGGTGGTGAGGAATGAAATTAAGAGTCTATCAAAATCAAAGGCCACGGAAACAGGGGAGGCTAGTAGGAGGAGAGGGAGGCTTTAGAGGGAATGGAAGCGTCGCAGAATATTTCGGGTTTGAACTGATCTGTAGAAGATGTTGAGTACCACAAGCCACGAAACACTGTCTATGGTGACAAGGCTGTCCCAAGAGGCAGACTCCACAAAATAAAACCGCCAGGGTGGGGTCCCAAAAACCCACCAAAAAAACTGCACCAAATGCGTGGGCCGGACGAAGAAAAGTTTCGGACGAAAGGGGGGAGAAAGGCTTCGTGAGAGGAGAGTGACTCAATGCCCGGCGAGACGAACCGCCATAAAAATTGGGGGAAAAGAAAAATAGAAGGCGAGTTTTACATCACTAATGGACAATTTGGAAGCAAAAGTAAGGAAGGGAAAACAGGGGTGGGTAAGGACGCTAGGGAGGCTTCAAAGTGGATTCGTTGTTCGCAGGTCAACAAAAGCAACTAACCATTCGATCGGGGGGAGAATCGCTCAAAAACAGGAGGGAAAGGGAGGGGGAACAGATAGAGAGAATCAACGACGATACCTGTCATAAACTCCTTGTTAGGGGTCCAGCTAACAACGAAAAGCAGGGTAACCGCAAGCGGACCAAAAGTTTGGTTCAAGACGCGTGTAGATGGCGTAAAATGGAGAGAAGGATGTACAAGCGCGCTAAAATTGTGGGGCACAAATTATTACTTTGCTTTTTTGTCTAGAGGGAAGTTGGGGGGTGTCCCGCTGGAGAAAAAAGCGCTGCAGACATTCGGGGAAGCAACCTGTGAGGGTCGCGGCACAATGATTTGACCAAAGAGGGCGTTGGTAGGGACAAGGGGGCTGGTGGAAGCGGGAAACAATACAAAGTGTTGGTATTGAACCTAGGGTATCATATCCTGGATCACCGCAATACTGGCTTGACGGAACGGGCGTACTGTGACGTCAAAAAGACCGGACGAGGGGTGTGCCTGTTGAAAGCAAGAACGGGGGATGGTCTGAGGAAAAGAAAATCGGCTGGGGAGTCATAGAGAACAACAAAAAAACGAACGAATCTCGGGAAACATCCAAAGGCGCAAGCGCCGCCTTTGAAAAGGGATCATAGCGGGGAAAATAAGTGCCGACGGGAAGGAGGAAGGCTGGGATGGGAGAAGGAAGGGTGACGGGGGTCCTAAAGGGGGGGAGGAGGAAGCAGGGGCCAGACTGCCGCTGGTAAAAAAGGAGCCATACAAATCGGTTTCGACAGACGAGGGGAGAACCCGAGTGAAAGGGGCAAAGAAGTGACGGGGAAAGAAAAAAGCAGAAATCCGCGCAGCGGACGATATGGTGGGGGAACAATGAAGACATACCTCCGTGTATTCAGGAGAACAGTAAGGAAAGGAAAAGAGAAGAAATCGGCAGAGACGTGAAAGGGAGGAACCTGACAGGCGAGCAGGATCCTATATCCTGGTGCAGCGGTGCGAAAAAAAGACAGGTAGGGGGGAGGTAAAGGGGGGGATAGGTGAAAAAGGGGA
>Ga0179593_1267334_pt1 | contig 10017 bp, 10 predicted proteins | sample CZODoug2_1_08_16_FD_185931 | JGI IMG/M metagenome (GOLD analysis project Ga0179593, IMG submission 185931) | Vadose zone soil fungal communities from Angelo Coast Range Reserve, California, USA - CZODoug2_1_08_16fungal (PacBio error correction) | ecosystem: Environmental > Terrestrial > Soil >...
TGGGACTTCGCCCCTATGGGAAGGGGGGGGCGAGGTGGGTCACAGCTTGTCACCTGCATAACAGCAAAAAATTCAGGACCCACCTCGAAAAGGGCCAGACCTCGGGGGGGTACGCCCAGAGGGGGAATCTTGGGGGGGGGGAAAACGAACTGACTCCTGACTGGACAGTCCCCGTGGAAAAGATCAACACGGCGGGGGGGGGACGGACGGCGTTACCACCATAAGGGAAGGACAATTCAGCAGGAGGAAAATTCCTGAGGACCGCCAAAATCAAGGGGCACTGTTGTCAAAAAGTCCGTCCGTCGGGGTTGGTGAAGAACCCAAGTGCAGGGGGAGAAGCCCCCCGCACCCAATGTGTTGCCCTTCGAGCGCGTACACCCAGTTTTGGGCGCCCAAGTGTGCACCCTGAGTAAAGGAAGGATTCAATTTACCACGGAGGGCCAAAACTGACCCAGGGAAAAAAAGTTGGCAAAATGAGAAAAAAAAAAAGGAAAGGAGCTGGTTTTTTGGGAACCGGGGGAGGATAGGGTCCCAGAGGAGGGGGAGATCGAGTCGAGAGGGTTCCCAAAATAAACGGAGGGAAACAAAAAAAAAGAGCACGCGTCCACAGCACCCGTCCCCTGGGCCGGAATACATTTTACAAAAAGGACGCCCCTCATTTTTAGGGGCCCTACTGCCCGTGAACGTGAACAAGCCGGTCCAAAGGCGGGAAAGGCACCCCAAGTGGAAGACCCAAATTTACTTATTTCGGACACGAAAGGTATGAAAACGCAACCAAGAACGCCAGGCCGGACCAGCAGCCGAACCGTCATTTGACTCCTTCCAAATGACACGGAAAAGAAAAAAAATTAAAGGGCGAAGCAAACCCCAAGGAGGCCGAATCCGAAAGGAAAAAAAAAACGTTGAACTTTTCGAACTAAGGCGAAAACCAAACAATCCTCCCCGTCAGGGACAAGAAAAAAACAAAGGGTGAACGCCCGGCGGTCGCCAGGGGGGCATCCCGTTAAATGAACGCCCCTTGCTCCGCGGGGGCGAAAAGAAAAAACGACCGGGGCCACCAGACTAACAAACCCATGAAAGTAAAAAAAATGCGCCAGCAGGGGAAATGTTTTTGTGTAACGTCCAGAAGCCTTCTTCCTGTCCTTAAGACGTTGTGATGGGGGAGAGTTGTTGTGCATGATTGCCTGGTTGCCATCAAAGGGGGGATATCTAAAAGCTGGGAAAACCACCAAGAACAGTTTGGCTTGGGGGCACTGCCCCTTTAGGGTTTGGGCCTGGGGGGCCTGCCCTGGAAAAAAAAACCGGGGAAGGGGGAGGGTGCCGAAAACCCTCCGGCCGTGGGGGGGGGTCGTCGACCTTCGAAAACTCGGGGAGGGGGATGAGCAGACGGTTCCGGAGGCCACGGTGAAAGGGCGTATATTACTGCCGAGTCACTAAAGGAAAGAGGCTTGGGGGGACTCCGTTTGGTGCGTCTAAAAACGAACCACTAAAAGGGGGAAAGTGGCCCACCCCGCACCGTGCGGGGAAGGGGGGAAAAAGCTACAGGCACGATACCCTTATAACTAAGGGGGTAAAGAGAGAATGGGCACAAATCACATTACTCCCTGAGCCAGTCTCCTCTAAAATGACCCTTTTTAGTGTTTGTAGACAGGGCCCCCCTTTACAGGTCGAAAAAAGACCCCGAGGGATGAACAAAGACTCCCTGGGGCCAAAGAAAGGGCCCCAACGGTAAGCCGAACCCCCGGGAAAAAGGCAAGCCTAGTCATTCCGAAAAAGGGGGGGGGTGGGAGGAAAAGTCAAACGACGCGAGCGGGTTAGTTTTGAAAGTTCAGCTTTCAAAGGATGGCCAATAACCGTCCCGAGGGGGGGGGGGCCGATAGTTAAAAAGGGGAAAAGTTTTTTCGGGTGCGTGGATTCCAGAACCAATCCTATGAAGGGGGGAAAAGCGGGTTAGAAGGTCCCCCTTCGAAAAAGGGGGGTTAGTGATGTGTGTGAGAAGGGGGGGAACGCGCGCAGAAGGGCCCCAGAAGAAACGAATCACGAGGTGACAAAGGGTTTTTGAATTAAAAAGGGAAACGGCTACCATCAGTCTGGAAAAGCTTGGGCGGGAGGATCACCGGGGATGCTGGGGGTACTCAAAAGGGGAAAAAAAAAAAACCTGTTGACCCGGCCCAAGGTTTGTTTGTCCCTTAAAGGAGCGGCGGGTCCGGTGAAGGGCAAAAGGGCTTGACAGGCACAGGGAAAGCAGCCCCCAAAAAAGAAAAGGGGGAACCTCAAGCCACAGTTTGGCCAAAGCGTACGCCTTTGAAAACCATCTACACATGCTCCCGGTGAGAAAAAAACAGCAGAAGAAGCGTAAAGGCGAAAAAAGGGGGGAAAAGAAAAGTTAGGGGGAAAACGACCCACGGGGGGGGAAAACGAAAACTACCATTGGACTTTTTTGCCCTCTGACCTCTCACAGCCGGCCTCTTAAAAAGAACACATACGCTCCAAACCAGTCGGGGGGGGGGCCCCGGGGGGGGTTCCGTCCGGGAAACAAGAAAAAAGGAAAAAAACGAGCCCAACCCCGGCCCACCCCCGTCCCCAAACCACCAAGGGGAAATAACAGGAAAATAACCCCTTTGGGAACCAAAGAAAAAGGCCAAAACCTTAGGGAAAAATCGAAGAGCCGTAACTCCTGGTCAGGGCGGGCAAAAAACCCGGTTCACACTACTGACTCTATCACTACCAAGGTGGAACAACCCGAAACCGGCGGGGGGGGGGAAAGGGGCCCAGAATAAAGCCAGAGCTCTGAAAACGGGCATCTGGGGACGGGGATTATCACCCAGCGTAAGTCCCCGGACGGGGCTCCATAACGAAGTCGCCTGCAACTTAGACCCTCAACTGGGAAGGGGGAAAACTAAACTCACGGCCAGCAAAAGGGAGGGAATTGTAAGGGTCCTACACAAGTAGGAAAAGCTCAAACCTGTTCCCTGCGTGAAAAGGCAAAAAAAAAAACGGGGAGTACCGGAGAACGGAACAGCGTCGAGACGTGGGGATTGCCGCTCAACATCCTCAAAAAAAAAGGGATCAGAACACGGACCATTTACCCCCCTACAAACGAGTGGTGACCCCGTTGGGGATGAACTAAAACACATCTAAGGGAAAAAAACACTCTGTTGCGAAAAAAACCTATTGGGGGAGACCTAGACCTCCCCAAAAAGCCCAACAGTTTCAGAAATTCCCACAAAGGCCACCGCCCCGTGGGGGGGGGAGAAGTCCCAAAAGACCGGCGTTTGGTGGGGGAATTTCGGGGGAGAAAACGTAGACGGGCCCCGTGGAAACCGAATGGAAAGAAAAAAAACTGGGAGAAGCTTCACTCGACTTCCTAGGGAGGGTTCATTCCCAGGAAAAAACAACAACACGGGTGGGGGGGAGGAAAAAAGTGGGAAAAGAAGAGCGAAAAAAGGAAGAAAGAGCGCTAAAACGCCCCAAAGAAAGAGGAACACGCAAAAAGAAACGGGGACGAACCACTACATTCCCCCCACCAATTTCCTAATTGGAACGTGGCGCCCAAAACCACCCCGAAGGGGGGGGGCCGGGGGGTCACTTCTCCAAATGGGGCAGTCCAAATGGAAAAAACAGGACGAAGAAAAAAAAAATTAAAGTGTTCCCCTGCCAAAAAACGGAAGGGGGGGGGGCTTCGGGTTGTTTCCGTCCCAAATAACTATGGGTGCACCACCCTCGGGGGGAGGCCCAAAAAAAAACGCCAAAGTAATCCGTGGCTTTTTGAGTGTCCTCTCCCTCCAAAAGGGGCCCCATCGAGCAAGTCGGGGAAAAAACCGTGGAGACTAAACCTTTGCCGGGAACAACAGGCGGACGCGCGTCCCGGTCCATACTACCAAATTTGGAAGGAAAAGCGCGAGGAAGTTTCGGACCACTCAGGGGGGTTTTCCCAACGTTCCAGGCGAAAAAAGGGAGTTAACAGGGAGAAATCCCAAGGGAGAAAGGGCGGGGCGCCCGCTACCACAAATAAGGAACTTCCAAACTCCCCCGAATTCAGTCTGAAGGGGTAGCTAATTTTGGGGCAGAAGGGGGGGGGGGGGGGTTTGTCCCCCCCCGTTTCCTTTGGAGAGAAAAGAGATTTCAGGTGCGAAACCCATCACCCCATTGGGAAAGCTGCTAATCGGCAAAAAGTACCCTTTTGCATGGGTTTTGGGTGGAAAGCAAGAGCAGGTCGGTTCCCCTGGCCTTGCCCAATTTTCTGAAAAGGGAGGGGAGGGAAATCTCCCCGGCCCAAAAACCTAACCCCGTACTGATTTTGGGACAGGCTTAGGAGGTAAGGACGCCGGAGTCAAAGGAAGCTTGGGGACCGAAACCATCCACGTTATTTTGTGGCCGCCCCAACTGGGTGGGGGTGGGAGTCAAAACGGGTCTTGCAATGCAGGGGGAAAGGGCAACACCGACCTACCCCGTGAAACATGAAAAAAAAACGAGGGAGAGTTTTGTGAGGCCAAGAAAGGTCAAATCCCTCCTCAAAATTTAAATCTTCCTGAAACTTAGGCTGCCCAAACAGGGTCCCTCAACCGGGTTTTCTCTGAACCTAAACAGTCCCCACCAAGCCAACCTCGGGCCCCTACTAAAAAAACTTTATTTTGTCCAAACGGGAAAGAGTCCACGAAAACGCCATGAGGGTGAAGAACCCAATTCAACCCCGGTAAAAACCTACCTCGGACCTGAGAAGGAGACGTTCCCGACCTCAAAAGTACACGAAGAAAGGCCCAGGTGATCAGTCCTCTGAAAAAAAAGGGGAGATTGCCGGCCTGAAAAACAAAAATCAACAACAGCTCTAAAAACCACCAGAATCAACCCAAAGAGGGCGAAAGGGGGAACGTAGAAGAAAGAAGTGGTTATAAGGGGCACAGTGGTGGTGAACTGTCCGCATAGAAAAAAAATAAAACCTACCAAAAAAAAAAAGAAAAACAAGAAATCAGAACCGTCCGGGAAGGGCATAAAGGGGGGGGGAAGATGAAGTGAAAATTAAGCTCTAGCGTACAGAAAAGGCAGAAACAACAAAGGCCGGAAACCTGAGCACGGACGTCCGCTTAGTTCTACTGTCAAACGTTGCGCAAAGCCGCCGAAAGAAGTCATGGTGGGAAAAGACAAAAGCACCACGCCAACAAAGCAGGTTCTAAAAAACCGAAAAAAATGTCGGTCGTAATAATGACTACGTCATACATCCAGGCCGAATCAGCCGCAGAAGGGGACCTCAGAGAAGAAATAGGATCGGACAACCACGGGGGCAGGGCGACAAAATCCTCGTTTCGAAAAGTCAAATTGCGGGTTCGTGGAAAAGAACAGAAACACTGAGCCGACCAAATTCGTGGGAGGGCAGGGGGGAAAAGGAAGGGGGACGGCATTTAAAGGGGCCGGGGAAAAAACCTCAATTAAAACGCGGGAGAACCTGGGGCCTAAGTCAGAGTTTTGACGGCGCGAAAAACAAAAAAAAAAAAAATTAATTCACCCCTATCTCTAAGAGGCCCACGGGGAAAAGACCCCTAAAACAACGGACAAACTCACAGCAAAAAAGGGGATCTTGGGGGGGGCGAAAAAAAAAAAAAAAAACGCGCGTGGTCGTCTTTGGCACGTCGCAAAGCTCAGACTGCCAAAAAAACCAACGAAGACCAAGAATCTTTGAAGCCGGGAAATCTCCGCCTGAAAAACATTCTGAACCACGCCCAACCTTTCTGACGCCACAAGAACTTGGCCAAAGGAGCTGCCCGGGCAGGGGATGTACAACTCCAAGGGGGGCAAAACAACAAAAAGCCGTATTGGCAAGGGGGGACCAGCCAATGTACGAGCCACAAAAAAAAACCCGGCCTACAGAAGGCACGGAAAACACGCTAGGACCCAAACGCGAGCACAGGGCGGGGTGAGAAATCGTGGAGAGCGGGGAAGTGACGGGAGGGAAGCTAATAACGGGGGTGGGAAAAAAAAACAAAAGGTCATGGGGGGTCATTACCTTGGCCCGCCGACCCCTCAGGGGAAAAGTCCGTGCTGGAGGACTGAGAGGCGTTTGGAAGCAAGACGTAGGGAGTCCGATGGGGCTGCCCCGTCTGCTGTCCGCAGAGGGGGGGACGTAAATTCGAAAAAAACCGGGAAATGGCGAAGGAAACACTTGCGCGGCCGCCGTATAATAAGGGGGGTAAGGGTGGGGGTTGCCGCCTGGGACTTACGAGTGAAATTCGTGAAAAAAACTCCGAAGGGTCGGCAAAGCGGGCGATCACAACACAAACTATTCGGGACAAAAAATAGCTGGGGTCACGAACTTTTCCCCAGCTGAAGAAAAAAAAAATCAGCTCACTGGAAGGGAACGCAAAGTGGGCATCGCCTCATGGCTTCGGGGGAAAGGCGAAAAGGGGCGTGACGGAGGGGGACGGAACGAATAGAAACTTGCCTCCCAAGTCTCTGCAAATCAACCACACAGGCCTGGGGGGCTTCATGAAAAAAGGTGGAGAAAACAGCTGGGTCAGGATGACGAAAAAAGGCCAAAAAGTGAGAGTCAAGATTTTACAAAGAACGGAACGTGCCAAATTTTGAATGGGGGGGGAAGGCCGGCCGACTCCTAAAGTTGTGACAAAAAAAAGCGGCCGGGTCCCTCGTCCATCGATGAGGGGGAAAAGTCAAAAGGACGCACGAGCGGCACCCAGAGTGGATCTATCAGAAGGGACAAATAAAAAGAGTGAGGAAATACAAAGATTGCACTTCAAGGGGACCAGACGAATTATCCTCGTCAAAAAAACCGTGACAAGAAGAGAGATGGGTAAAAAAAAAAGAAAAAAAAAAAAAGAGCCTATGTCACAAGATATTATGTTTTACCAGCATTGGGTTGAGCTTACAAACGAATAGGAGTGATCTGAATGGTCAGTCTGAAGGGTCCCGTCCTTCACCATTGTGGTAGCTGTCCCCAACTTAAGGCTAGGGGCGCTGGGGAGGCGGGTGGGGGGGAAAAAATTAAAGCTAAGTCGGGATCCATAGCCGATCCACTTGAAGGGGGGGGGAAGGGGGTAAACTACATGGGGATACGCAAGGCAGGGCCATCGTTCCAAAGATACTCCGGGGAGGGGGGCGAAAAAAAACTGAAACTGGTGGCAACACTAACACTCTAGGGGTGGCTCGGGGACCGCGAAAACGGGGGGGCGCAGCAAGGGGGGAAAACAGCCTCATGCGCACGGGAAGGTGGGGATAAAAATCAAAAAACGGGGAGAAAAAGCAAAAAAAGGGGGGAGTCGCTTCCAAGAAACGACATAAGGGCGGGGTGTTGTGGGCGAAATGTAAAAGGGAAAAGGGCCGGTGGGGAGAAGGATGGGCCATCTCTAACTTGGGGCGCACAGGGACACCGTTTCCACCTAGCATAATCGCGGACGGACCCCGAGAAAAAAAAGAGGTCTCAGAGACACCAGGTGTCATGAAAAACAGCGCGCCCTTAAGGGGGGCAAAGCCTCAAGACGGAAGGAAGGGGGGGGGCGGGGGACCCAATAGTCGAGACGGGGGAAAAGAAAAATAACTCGGGATTAAAGCCAACATAAAAAAAAGGAGCAAAGGGGGCGGACTTGGGCCATGGAGGAATCGAAATGAACTAGAAGCAAAAATAGGCAAGAAAAAAAGAAAGCAACCCTACAAGGGGATCAGACCAAGGAGGGAAAGAAATTGGGCTCCAACCCCGCGGAAAGCAGAGAAAAAAAGTGGTAACAAAAAGACTCATTTTTTGGGCACAGGAAAGCCAGTGAGCCGGGTGGCAGACTTTTACATGGCCCAACGTGGAACAGTCGAAAAAACGGGGGAAATGAAACGAAAAAGGGGAGCTCTCTCAAAAAGTCGGCAGTCAATGTCAAAAGGGGGGGGTCCGTGTCAAGGCCGGAGGCGAAAAAAACATTGTGGGAGGAAGATTTGGGTTGGCATATGCGGGTGCGAGAAAAGTATGAGTCCAAGCGTTTGAAAAAAAAGGAAGTCACAAAACAGGTGCTGAAGCGAGGGAAGTTTACAACGGGGGGGGGGGGGGATGGCCTTGGAAGGGGAGGGGGAGAAGCGACAAAGCGGGGGTCCACAAAAAAAAAGATGCTACAACACCGCATTCCGTAAAAAGAAGGAGAAAAAAAAAAAAAAAAGGGAGAAAGGTGGCTCACGGGTGATGGTAACGGGATGAAAAAGTTGGGGGGGTAAAAAAAGTCGCACGTGAAGCGCGTGGCCTACAGTGGGCCATGCTAGTGCACGCCGAAAGAAGGAGTTGGGGAAGAACGTGAGTGGAAACGCAAAGCCATACAGCCCCTAAGCTCTGTAATCAAACCTTGGGTGGGGACGCCGGCAGGAATAAACGAAGGCTGGAAAGGACCGACAGTAGTCATCTACATGGAAAAGGTAGTTTTTGTTTTAACGGATGGGGGGGGGGAAACGCCCGACAAATGTGAGGGGCCAAATCTGACTTAAAAAGAAAGGCAAGGGTGGGGGTGCCCCAAAAGTGGAAAAAAAGGGGAAAACGCCAAAGACCGAGTAGTAAGAAATCGTTTAGTCTTAGGTTGACAAAGAGGGAGGGGGAAGTAAAGTAAGGTCAAGATCAAGAGGGCACTTGAAACTCAAATAGGGGGGCAGATCGGTGAGGAGTGGGGGAAAAAAAAGGATTTCGAACAACATCGTGCGGCGGGAAAACGGGGAAGAGGGAAAACCCTCCAAAAACGCGGGTGTTTGGGTAGGAAGGGGTGGTAAAACATTTCTCACGCGGGACGCATGTGTGAAAAGGAACAAGAAACCGCAGTGGGAAGGAGTTTTTTTGAGTCAACCTGAGGCCAACAGGAGGAAGGAACCAGGGAAAAAAAATATAAAGAGAAGTAAAGGATGGGCTTCAACTCCGTCACGGGGTCACCTGTGTGGGGGGAAACTCAAGGTTGAAGGTAAGACCACCAGGCCCCGGGGGCCAGTCACGGGATTCTCAAAACACTTCTGACAAGAAAGTTCCACAGAACACAAAAAAAAGAAGGCGCCGGCGTTCCCAGCATGAAAAGAGGGAAAAAAAAACAACTTCGACATACATCAGGTGAAATCAGTAACTCAATATCTGGTGGACAGGCAGGGGGCACCACAGAAAAGGTTACGACCACATTTTTTAAGGAAACAGAAGGAGGGTGGAAACCAGCTCAAAAAAGTTGCTATGCGAAAACTCCATTACAGAAGACGAAAAAGAACCCATCGGGAAGGGGGGGACGTCAAGGGGGGGCCGCTGGACGGGAGCATGGGGAAGAGCGGACACAAAAAATTAAAACATAAATTTGAACTTCCAAGGCAACGGGGGGAATGGAAAAAACCTGCACGGGCGCCCTCGTGCCTAGCGCAGCGAAAAAAAAAGGCGGCCGACCACTGGAAAAGCAGAATCTCTGAGAAAAATACAAAGGGACCAACGAATCAGCAAAGGGAGCGAATGAGGGGGGCGGAGCGTCAGCGTGTGCAGAGGTCTCCACTCAAAGGGTAGCTCCAGATAAAAAAAAGGGGACGAAAAAGGTCGGAAAAAAACCGGAACTCAAAAAAAGGTAGGAAACTACTAGCAGAGTGAGTGGGAAGTGTTCATGAATTGAAAAAAGGAAGGGTATAGGATGGCACCTGCCTCGGACAGCTCACTGGTGGTCGTCAAACTGGGGGAGAAAAGGGGGGAAAAGTCATAAGAAAGAAAAGGGGGGAATTAAACCACTACCTATCAGAAACCAAGATTTATGCAACGGGGACACCCTTTCAAAGGTTCCAAAAAAGAAGGTTAAAACATTGTATTAACTAAACCACACAAAATAGTCCAAACGCGCGTTAAGAAGGGCACGGAGGAGAAAGTAACGCCAGCAATGGGGGGCACGTCTCCAGGGGGAACAAAGCTGGGGGAGCCTCAGAAGTGTGGATGTCAAGTCACGGAAAGTCCGCTTGGTCACTGGAAAAAAAAAAAAAAAAAAAAAAAAAAAGTGGTAAAACCGGTAGCGCAACGTCAGGCCCGCGTCGACA
>Ga0179593_1295668_pt1 | contig 10017 bp, 14 predicted proteins | sample CZODoug2_1_08_16_FD_185931 | JGI IMG/M metagenome (GOLD analysis project Ga0179593, IMG submission 185931) | Vadose zone soil fungal communities from Angelo Coast Range Reserve, California, USA - CZODoug2_1_08_16fungal (PacBio error correction) | ecosystem: Environmental > Terrestrial > Soil >...
CCTCAATTCAAATGGGAAAGACTAAAATGCAAACACCCGGCGATGTGCTGGGGCAGCCAGGGGAAAAAGAGAGTCACGGGGAGAAGGATAAAGACTAGAATCAAGACAAAAAAAAGGAGACTGGCGGGGAACTTCAGATTCATCGATGACCAAGCGAGAACTTGGTCACCTGATCAGGCAAAGGAAAGGGTAAAAGAAAAAAAATGGAAAAATAAGATTGAACACACCGAAAGCACTGAAAGAATAAGGGAGGAATAACTGGGAAGGGACTAGCGGAGAGGGAGGGCTGGGAAGCAACAAGGGGGTATAATGTAGAAAGACGACTCAACGTGAAGAGGGGTCACAAAAAGACTAGTTGACAAGGAATAGGACGCCAAAGAATAGTGGGGGCAAAATCTCTCATGGGAAGTCCAAAACGTTGCACCTTGAGAGGACGGGAAAGCAGAAATTACTCGGGAGGGGAAGATCGAAAAGATGAAGAGTTGGTCAACGAAATTGGGGTCTTAGAGGGACTGATAGAAAAGAGGCGGCGAGAACGCGATTGTGGAAGAGGGGGAAAAAGGAAAGAAAAGGAGGTTGACAAAAGAGGCAATAAGGGGGGAATTTTGTCAGGAACACAAGAAAGGGGGGGGGGATGAAACAAGATTGTATCAAGAGGAGGGTCCTTGGATGGGCTCAGAGGCATGGATGGGAGGTTGAGGAAGAGGCCGCAAAAAAGTAAGAAAAAATACTCAGAAGAAGGGGGATACACAAGCAAGGAAAAAAATTAATCGGCAAGTGTTAGAGGGGGGGGGCGGAAAATTAATCCTAGAAGCCGAGTAGGATACAAAGGGAGGAAAAAGTCAAAGGGCAAGTACAAAAGGGGGGGTGGGGGGGGGGACAAGGAAAACCCCTGGAGAGTTATGGCACTGCAATTACTGAGAGGGGGGAAGAATTCAGTGTTCTTTGAATGCCGGAGGGGAGAACTCTCCGCCAGGGGTCCCGAAGCATTGAGAGGGTTCGAGAACTCTTTGGTGTTGAACCCACAATCCCACCCATCGCAGAGACCGTGGAACCGAAGCCGTGCCGCTGGGGGAAGATCAAGTGTGGGAAACCAAGGGGGGGATGGGGAAAGGAACCAAATGAAATTAGGGGAAAGGTACACTGGTTAAAGAAGTTGAGACCGTTCTTCCGAGCCCTCGCTATAGAACCAGAAAAACAGGGGTTCAAGAGAGGTGATTCAGACCTGAAGAAACACTCAAGAAACCAGAACCACTCCTAGTCGGGAGTGTTGGAAGGAAACCTTCATGAGTACGGGGGGCGAAACAGGAAAGAGGGGCGTATGGCAGCGAAATCTGTCCCCGTGGGAAAATAGAACTGGTTTTCCTTCCACGAGGGGGGGACGGGGGCAAAGGAAGGACCAACTCAAACTTCTAAAAAGAGAGTAGGTGAAAGCTGAAAGGTCTCAAAAATGAAGGGGGGAATGGAAGACATCCGAAAAACAAACCAATGAGCGCCAGTCAAACAGGGAAACACATCGCGAACCCTCGGGGGTAACGCCGATTAAAGTAAGGAAAAAAGAATACAGGGGGCAAACGGGGAGGGGCCATCCAGCAAAAAGGGGGGGTGAAGAAAACTTACCTAAAGTCAATCTGGGGAAAAAGAAAAATGGTGAGTGGCAGACTTAAAGAAACATCAGAAAGAAAGTTTCCTTTCACGGTCCTGGGGGGGGGAAACTTGGTAACGTAGCGGGTGCTAAAAAAACAGTAAACAGGGAAGGGGTGTGAGAAACAGGACGATGTGGGGTGGAGGCGCGGTAAGAATGCAGGCAGGGCCTAAGGCCCTGAAAGGGAATCGAAAAGAACATTGTGATCAAAAGGAATGCCAGAGTAGATTGGAGACTGGGGTGGGGGGTTTAAAGTCACGAGGGGGGGTATAACAGGAAAGGGGATTGGGGGGGGTTTCGGCAATTGCGTGGGAAGAGGATCAAAAAAAGAAAGTGGAGTTTGCAGTCAGAGAAGAAACTTGGAAAAGGGGGGCAAGGGAAAAGAAAGAGGAACTCCGACTGTGGAGACAGAATTCAGCCCAAACGGAATCTCTAAAAACAAAGGGAGAGGAGAAGGGGAGAAAAGGAGGGGGTACTAATGACTAAGATATCCAGAAGGAGCTAGAATCAACGATAAACTGACACAAAAGTGCGGGGCATCTCGAAGAAAAGGGGGGCGTATCAGAAAAGGAATAAAACGCAAAGATCTGGCAAAAAAACCGGAGGGGAGAAAACAGACGGGGAAAAAAAACAACGAAAAGAAAAGAGGGAGGCCGAAAGATAAAGGGGGGGACTTCTTGATATGGGGGTCAAAAGGGGAAGGGGGAGAACCTTAAAGAAGGAAAAAGGAGAAACTAAATGGGAAAGCAATTGAATAAACAAAGAATGGGAGCTACGGGGATACATCCCAAAAAAAAAGTGGAAAAACTGCCTCAGGGGGAGGGACGACGGGGAAAGGAAAAAGCAGAGAAAAAAAATTAGTTCCCCCAAATTAAAAAAAGGGGGAGAACTACGGCAAAGGAGTGTGGGCAAGATGGACCGATAAAGGTACAAAAGATAGAGAACTCAATGACTTATGAGGGGTGAGAGGAACAGAGGGAGTTTGCAATTTGTCAGGGGGGCGTTGAGCAGTGCGCTGAACAAAGTGGGTTTAGTGGAGGACAGAAAGGCAAGTTCCAAAGAGCCAGAAGATGGAATATATGGAAGGGAGAATAAAGGGGGCTGAACGGGTTTGGGGCAAGGGGGCCCTTAAGCGGGACGGAAGTTTCAGAATCCGGGGAGAAAAGATAGTCGAGAACGCCCTCCCGAACTGGGAGTGGGAAAGCCCCGGTAAAAACTAAGAAAAGCCGCAGTCGTAAACTCCACCCTACTCATGAGTGGTGCTTGGGGAGGGTTGGGGGAGAGCAAATTCCGGAAGAAGAGGAAAGCCAGGGTTGAGAGGGGATCAAAAGACGGCGAACACGGACTCAAAGGTCATTATTGAAACACGTAACCATCCTGGTGTTGAGGGAGAGTCTTCTCAAAATGGACACATTTGGAGAAAAATCACTAGAAAAAAGCAAAGGAGTATTCCCAGGGCGAGCCAAGGGGGTTTGTTGGGGGAAGATAAATCTCTGAAGCAAACAAAGACAGGCGTCGTCGACCCGGTCAAAACGGATCGTGCTCAGTCATGTCACCACAAAAGAAGGATAACAAGTGGGTAAAAGAAGGGGGAAGAAAAGAAGGAAAGTGTTACTTCATAAAACAAACCAAAAAGGACTTGACCACACTCATGAGGTTACAAAGGGGGGGGAATGGGAATTCTTATAATAGGGAATGCGTGAGGAAAACATTATGGGAAACTGATAAAAACTTTCGAATTTAGGCTGGGGGAGTGGAAAACAAGTCGCATTCGTCGGATAGCTAGGAAGTGGGGGCAGTCAGAAACGAAACAAGGAAAAGACTCAAATTAACCTCTCTCAGAATGAAAGAACTAAAAGAAAGTGAGTATAAAGAGGGGGGCTAAAAAGTTCCTTGGGGGTACGAAACTGAGGGAAGCATGGTGGGGGGGGACCAACCCGCGCGAAGTTGTTGGAACTCGCAAATATGCGCTCAGCAATAAGGGTCGTGAGAAAGAAAACTAAATTTAAAGAAAGAGTTTAACAACAACATTCAGGCTGGGAGAGCGAGGGAAGAAAAAAAGGGCATGTCAGGGAAAAAAAAGGGAATAAGGGTGAGTGGGGGGGGGTCAAAGCCGAGATAAGGGGAGGAAAGGCGGAGTTTTGGGGGTCTAGAGACCGGAAAATTAAAAATCCTTTGAATCTTAAAGTTGAGGGGGTGGGGGGAAGACAAGTAGATACCGGGGATGACCCTCAAACAGAAAAGGATCAGGGACCCACACTCTTAAGCCGGAAGGAATCCTTGCGGGAGTTAAGTTAGCTTTGAGGGAAAAATGCGCTCTCCGGGGGTTGAAAACAGGAGATAGCTCTGGGGGTGATACCTCAACGGAAGGGGTCGAAAAAGAAAATCAGTGTGGGGACTAGGAGGGATCCAGAAGCCGTGAAGGTGTTACAAAAACGGAAGTCAACAGGAGGAAAAAGGGCATATAGGGAAAGATGATAATGGGAGACTCGACGCCAAACAAAGACTGAGGAGGAAAGAGGAAGATGATCAAGGCACGAAGGGGAGGTCCTCGCAAAGAGACAACTTAGGAACGTGCTGCCGCCCGTGAGAAGCCAGGCACGGGAGGATGGCGAGTTACTACCAGAACCTAAGAGTGTGTTGGAGGACAGGAGGGCTGGCCAATCTATGCGAATAGTGGTGTAAACTTAAAAGGGACGGGGAAGCAAAAAATTAATCATAACTGACTGGCACAAAAAGAAAAAACGAATGGCAGGGGAAGATCAGTAGGCGAGTTCGAGGGAGCAATGGAAAGAGTGTCTGGAAAACAACTTGGGGGACGATTTCAAAAGGCAGGGAGACGGTTCGAGACTACACACAAATCGGTTAAACAACTCGAACATGGGGGGTCAGGGAAAAAATCCAAGTTTGCACCTTGAAATGAACTCGGCGGCGTCAAGACATGGAAGGGGCTAGATAAAGATCGGAGGGTGTCACTCTGAGAAGAAAGGTGAGCGATCCGACTTACGCGAAAGTGGGGGGGCAAAACAAGGGAAGCAGAGGGGGGGGGCAAAAAAAGAGGGCGAGAAGTTTGCTTAAACAAAAGGACAGGGGGATAAACGGAGGGTAACAGAGGGATTGGGAGGAAGGAGTGATGGAGTCATTTATTGGCGGGGGGTGATGAGGGGGGAGAATCAACAAGAAAAGAAAAAAAATTTCTACCAAAGCAAGTCAATGCGGAAAAACGAAAGGTTGTATCTTGGTCAGGAATCAGTTCCGACTGAAAGGGGTTCGAGGGAAGAAAAAATGAAAAGGGGAAACAGTGGGGGTGCCAAAGTACCACTGGTTTGGGCAGGAAGAAAAAAGGTTGAGGGGGCACGGAGTGAAAAGGGGGCAGACCGGAAGAGGGTTTTTGAAAGGGACGAGTCACGAAGCCGGCAGGAGAAAGAAGCAGTCCTGTGGGTTCACGGGGGAGGTGGGATATGTGACACTAAACAAAACATAGAGAGATGAACCCTAGACTATCCCCTCACTTTTTTGTAGCCAACTGGGGGCGGTATTCTCCTCCCTGCGGAAATAAAATGAAGTTACGGGGGTGGACGCTTCCTTGAAGAATGAAAGGCCGACCGCGGCTCTTCGGAAAGAACACCCCTTCGTGTCAGCTCGGAAAAAAGAATGAAACCCTACCCCACACACAAAGCCGCGGTTTGGATGACAGAGGACAGACGGGGGATTACGGGGCGAAACAGAAGTTGCTGAGGGAGGTGACGGCGCATTCATTTCTCCCTGAAAAAAAATTCACCGAATCCATTTACCAAGGTCACGCGGTCCTTAAATTCACGCCGAAATTGAAAGTCGACTGAAAGGAGTCGTGCAAAGCTGGGAGACTGACAATCGCAACTTGGGAAAGAACCTGGAAAAGCCAAGCAAACAAAGCCCGGGAAATTCAGGGCAACGCCGGGAAAAATCTAACTCCAGGTACGAAAAACAAGGTCGGAGTAACACGAGGCCCTTTGGAAAACGGTAGAGGTCCATACAAAACCGAAAGTTTGGGAATCATAAAGGGCAGACTAAGGATCAATAATTTCACAAGAATTGGTGAATCGGGGGCTTTACGTAAGAAACAAAAGGTATCTTAGAACAGGGTCCGAAAAGGAACTGTAGTAACGGAAAATTTGGGGGCGCTCCCCTGCCATCTGGAGTGGGGGGGAAAATGGAGCCGATGTTAGTGCGGAAACGGTAAAATAATGACTTTCAGGGGTCAAAAGGTAAGACATACAAGTAAAGGAAATTTGAACGTCCCGGAAAGAAAGGGGGGGGGTTTTGGGGTTGACGCAGCGGGGGGGGGGCAAGAGTAATTTGGGGGAGGTCAAAAAAACAGCGATGCGTTGGGGAAGCGGGAGTCCTAAAGAAGTGCAGGGACTGAGAAAATTTGAGGGCAGTGCCGAAGGGGCAGCGCAAGAGATGTGGGACCTATAAAATAGAAGTGTCAAAAAAATCTCAACAAAAAAACGGAGGTAGAGGACGAATGACTCAGGTAATAGGACAACAGGCCGGAGCGCTACGAGAGCTCAGGGGAGGGAAAGGGACCAAAGAAAGTGAAAAAATGATGAAAGACGCCTTCGGGACTCAAAATAACCAAACATAAGGAGAAACGAACCAATTACCGGGAGGGTACTCCAACAAAATAGAACACAACAACCCAATTATAAGGAGGCCTCAGGGGGAAAAAATGGGGGAGGTTTCTTGAAAGTTGGATAAGTGTGCCCCTTAAATACTGCGGTTACCGGGGAGGCAAAAAAACTATTATATACAAAGAAAGGAGGGGACGGGAACTAGACAAAAAGTGGCCAAACACATTAATAAGAAGTAAGGTCTCTAGGAGAGAAAGAAGACCAAATTCTGTTGGAAAAAGAGGGGGGGCAGGCAGGAAAAAGAGGTTGAAGAGGGGGACTAGTGGAAAGGGCTATCGAAAGGGGCGGAAATATATGGCTTGAATTCTTTCGAGGGGTTTTACGGAGTAGGACTTTCAAGCGGCAGAGTGGGTATTGGGTCGACATGGAAAGTTAAAAAAATGTGAGAGGAAAGGTCATATGAAAATAATTAGATACTAGAAAGGGGGATTTGTTGAAAGGAACCGGTTTCCCAGGAACCGGAGACTAAGGAGCTAAACGGCCTTCAACGACCTCCGCCAAACCCAAAGGCTCAAAAAAACGACAGAAGAAAAAGTCTCATAAGAACAAAAACAGACTGGGAGGGTGGGCGTTTGGCCTGGTGATTGACTTTCCGCCACAAATCAAGATGAAACCTTGTGAATCATTTAAGCGGGGGAAGGGAAGCACTGATCAAGGAATGATGAAAGTTAAAAATTACCCACGAGTCCTTGGGGCGTCTTTCTCAGCCAGTATAGTGGAGAAAAAAAATGCCGATGCGAACAGAAGGAGGGATGCAAAAGTGGTTTGAAAGGGGAAAAATACCAAATACTAATACCAAAGGGAAGGGAAAAAAAAAAATACCTTGAAAGGAGAGTGAAAGAGACATTGGGGAAACACGAAATTCTGAGACAGGAAAAAAGGGAGTGACAAATACCGCGAAATTTGTTCGGTACGAAAAAACAAAGCATGGGGGGGAGCAACATAAAAAGGGGGGAAATTGGTAAACGGGTGAAGTAGTAAATAATTTTCCAGCGAGAATTTGTCAAACGAACAAAATTAAAACGGAAACGAGGGGAAGAAACCACTTGAATAGTGGGGGCAAAGTAACTCTGGGTGAATCTGCCTTGGTTCTGAAAGGATCCCAACTCAAAGAACCGTCACCGCGAATAAAGGGACATCAAAAGCAATCCATGCAGTAGAAAGGATCAAAAAGTTCCCGGGGGGCCGCACAATGGGCTTTAGACAGGGGGGGGGGGTCCCAAGAGAGCCTGTGCCTCTTCGAAAGCATGGCCAAGGGGGTGTATCCGCTAAGGTCTCAGAAAGGACAGGGAGCTGAAGATCTTTTGGAAAGGAAGGGAAAAGGTCTAAAGTAAAGCATTTAGGGCAAAAAGGCTGGGGGATTGGGGGGGGAAGAACTCAAGGTGGCCAAGGGGAGGGTGGAGATATATAAATAGGGGGGTCAAAGTAAGGCCACTTGAAATCGAAAAGGAAACGTTGTTGCGACAGGATACCACTTGTGGGCTGCCCAGAACAGAAAAACTAGCGAAATGGAACGGCAATATCTGCGAGTCACGATGGGGGGACAGGATGATGAAAATTGATGTGGCCAAGGTCTACTCATGGAAACTTCCAAAGACTGGTCGAGGAACTCAGGGATGGATTGGGAGGCGAAGGGATACATCAGATCTTCGTGGACACCCCGGGCACTGCAGCAAATTAGAAGTCGGACTGGGCGGGGCAGAGGGTTGACCCTGACCTATGTCTCTCCAACCAAAAGGCGCGGAAACGAAAGAGATCAAGGAAGGCTGTAAGAACAAACAAGGTGGCAAGCAGAAAGTTGAGGGCATCACCGGGGGGAAAAGACCGTGTGGCAGTGTTATAAGGTAGGGGTTCACACAAGGGGGACACGACTCACAAAGGACCTGGGGGGGGGCGGGGGGATCCGCTGAGTCACGAAAAAAAAAAAAAACACCCAGATCCATAACCAGGGACGGGGGGTGGGGAGAGGGAAGTGCTTGCCTCTGCACATGAGGGGGGGAGGGTGTGAAAAAAGTCGTGAAAGGGGCTCCATGGAAAAGAGACCGGGGAAAATCTGTGGTCGTTGGGGTGTCATGTGGGTGACTATGAACTCCAAGCCAAGAACGGATCCCGGCACCAGGCTAAAGCGCCGAAGTGGAAGGGAGCTGAAGCGATCCGGGGAGGATGCACAGGTTCTACTGTCGAAGCGCAACCTTTGCAGGGCCCAATGCGATTAGGGAGCATCGAAAGCAATAGTCAGACTCTCAAAGGGAGGAAAAAAAAAATGAAAAGCCGTTGAAACCTGATCTCTTAATAAATCTTACAAAGAAGAGGACATACTGAAATCTGTTGGAAAACGCAGGACAGAGCGGGAAGCACTCTGCGTCGCAAAATAAGCAAAGAAGCGGGGTGGTGGACCCAACGCAGACAGAAGTGTGCGACAAAAAAGGAACGGGGGTGAGACACGGGTTGTCAGACAGGAGGGAGCTGAATCAGATGGGGGCTGTTATACGGAGGCCGAGCAAAAGAAACGGGCAGAAAGATAAACGTGGAGAACAAGTAAAGACGGAGGTCACGGCAAGGGGGAGATTTTTTCGAATAACTTTGACTACGGAAATGAAATAGGCAGGAAATAAATTTGAATGGAAATTACCAATGGTGGGGGGGTAAAACCCTCATAGCGTTTCTTCCAAAAAAAAATTTTGACAAGATGTCAAAAATTCGCGGGGCTTTATCTTCTGCAAGAAGGAAATACCGGCATTGAATGTTGGAGTCAGAGTCTATAGTTTTGAAAAAAAACAGAGATGAGGAGAAGGGGGGTCCCGTGCCCTGAGGGGGGGCAGTTTTGGGAGAAAGCCAGGTGCCCGGGCTTCGCCGACGCATTCCCAGAAAAGATGCAGTCACTTTGTCTAGGACTGCTAATCCAAAAAACCCACTCGCTGAGGGTTCCCGCCCACCGTGGCTTTAAAGGAGGGACGCGCAACGCTTCCCCAAACCAGCACCACACCTCCTAATGTTGGGGGAGACAAGTCTGCTGGGCGTACTGGGGGGGTTAGCAACAGGCTTTCGGGAAGGTCAATCAAGGAAACAAATTTGGACTTCGAAAGGGGAATCCCGACGGACCTTCAAGCCGCAATCATCTTCTCTTCATAGGAGTCCAGAGGATTGCAAGACTCAAGGGCACGGGGGGGTAAAATGTCCACAAACAATAAAAAAAACGGGGAGAGGAGAAACCAAGAACACATCGACAATCGGGGTAAACATGCGTAAGCAAAGGAAGAAAGAATCAAAAGTTGAACGTTAAAGCGTCCAAAAGAGGCAAAAAGTGGCCGCCGTAGGAAAAGCCCAACACTGGAAAAAAGAAAACGGGATCGGACGCTCTCGAGAGAAAACCTGACAGGATGCAACGCTGGGGGGTGCAACGGGGGGATCTCTCCCACTGTCCAAGAGGGATTTAAAATTTAGAAAGGAGGGGGCTGAGTCCCAGAAGGGGAGGGAACAGTTTCTAAACGACCAACTGAAGGCAGATCAATACGGACATTGGGACCCAGGACTCTGATAATTTGGGGGGGTTGGTTTTCTAAGTAGATGGGTATAACGGGGGGTTTATGTAAACGGAGAATGGTAGGACTGCACGGAGTGAAAAAAGAAGCAGGAAAGCAAAGATTGGGTCAGTTCAATAAAACAGGAAACTCCGACTGTGTAACTATAATCAGCACC
>Ga0179593_1324843_pt1 | contig 10017 bp, 11 predicted proteins | sample CZODoug2_1_08_16_FD_185931 | JGI IMG/M metagenome (GOLD analysis project Ga0179593, IMG submission 185931) | Vadose zone soil fungal communities from Angelo Coast Range Reserve, California, USA - CZODoug2_1_08_16fungal (PacBio error correction) | ecosystem: Environmental > Terrestrial > Soil >...
CAAAATCGGCGCAGGAACGGCCAAAGGCCATCAGCAAGGACAGTCAGGTCAAAAATATCAAGAAAAACAATAGCAACTTGGGGGAAAGCATGACAGACGCACACTAGACTGCCGCTTCAGCGGGAAGACGGGCATTAGTCAGCCAAAGGAGAAGTCCCTTCACTAAACCGTGGGGCGGGACCTGACGTAGGTGGTAGGTTTCCGAGCCGGAAGTGAAGCCTATCAAAGTCTGCAGGCTATCACGCGGACATCCGTCCGGGCCCGCCCTGTCCGGAAGGATTGGATCGCTCCGGGGCAGATTTCATCTTCAGAAGCGAGATAAATTCTCAAAAATACGAAAAGGGGAAGGAAAGGAAGTCAAAAAAGTTGCTGCGCAGCAAGGGAGCAGATAGCTGACTTGGGGAAAGGACCGCTCAGACTCCGGTGGGAAGACAAGACATAAATCTAAAAAAATCGGGTGGCCTATTCATGAGACAATAGACTTAATCTGTGGGATGAAACATGGGGCGGGGGGGGGATTATATCTTTGCTCGTGGGACGGACATAAAGCGACCCGCCGTGACCGGATCGCGAAGCCCGATCCAAGTATAGTCAGGCATGGAAACCCGCAAAAAAGATAAGTTGGAAGTGGCGGGCAGACCCAACGCCCGCGGATGTAAAGGAACAGCAAGGCATCCCCTGGACAAAAATCAATTCCAGAGCTGTTTCACTCGGAAGTAAAGGGGTTTCAGTCGCGGGGGTGAGTGGGAGACGATACTTTACGAAAAAGACGGGCAAGAAGAAATCGGGGGGGAGCTCTCCCTAGGGAAAGGATCGGAGGGGGAAGAACGCGAATATTCAGATGTTTGGAGGGCCAACCGAACCGGCCTCAATCCATGTGGGAGAGGGGGTGGGGGGGGGTGAGGAGAAAGGAAAGTGTCCCTGAAAAACTCAATATCCCGAGCCCCAAAAAAAAAAAAAAAAGGGAGGAAGGAAAGACGCACAGGGCCAAACCTCAAAAAGAAATGCTTCTCAGGCAAGAGGGGGGAGGGAGAATGCGCGGATCAAATTTATAAACACTTGGTACCGGGACAGACCCGCGTCTCCGAAAACGTCAGAAGTTCCTGGGCCGGAGAAGATTGAACACGAAAGGACAAATCTGCCGGTGAAAAAGGGGGGACAAGGAAGACTAGATAAAGATAAGGGGTCGCGACTGAACGACAAGGGCTGACAAAACTATCCAACAGAACGGCGGTCGTAGACAGAAATCCTATGGCCAAGGGGGGGGGGGAAAACCAACGACGCAAGAGACAGACTAGAAGGGAGTCGCTGCTGCCTTGAATCTGGTGACAAGAAAGGGAATTAAAAAAGGAGGAGTGGGAAGGAGACCAAGGATGGAAAAAGAGAGACGGGATGCAGTATCAAAGAACTAATAAAGGGGGGGTCCCTGGTTGCGATCTGAATTTGTAAACTCATGTACGGTGGAAAGAAGATCATTTCCTTCAGTATCTCCTTGGGACAAAAACCGTCTCAACACGAACTTGTACTCCTTCCTAACCTCGGAAACCGAATTGCCGTCTGTGACTTCCAGACTCAGTCTAATTGAAGAGGTAAAACTTCAAAGCAAGGAGATGACAGATGGTGTATTCAAAGCTGGGGCAAAAACGTGGAGATGGGGGTCCATAACAAACGATCAAAGAAAGAGTAGGGGGGGATTAAAAGAAAAGGTGAGTGGAGGCAAAATGACGGGGGGGAAAATGTAAAAGAGGAACGCGGAAACGACCAGCAAAGAACCAAAGACGATGAATAAACGCGACGACAATCGAAGGGCGAAGATTGAAGCTTCCCAACGAGGCCCTGTTAAGAGGCGCGGAGGGGAAAAGAGGAAGGCGAGAGTCTTTTGGATCAACATCACGATTTGGAAGGGAAGGGGGAAGGGACAGGCGGTCCGGAAACTGCGGATCAATGAGCAAGGCAGGACTGGGGAAGCTAGACAGCAAGACGAGGAAGGGGAAGCAACAGAGAGAGGAAGATCGGAGCTCAAGCCTGCGTTGGAAACTCACAAGTGGGGAGGGGCCATTGCGGCAATGCGTGAAAACGCGCAGGGGTCTATGGAGGGGCCCCCTTACGAAAAATAAGCCGCACGATGTGAAAAAACGGCGAGGGAAAATTGGCGCGGACGTGAGTTGGAGCGGAGTAACCGTCCAGAAATCCTTAACAAGGAACTAAAGCTGGAAAAAGGAAAAATCATATCCACAGAAAAGAGAACACCCCCCGAACCAAGGACGCCCCCTTAGCTGATCGTGGTGTTTGTCCATTACGGGGAGGCCCATCAGGGAAAAACATCACGCATGATAAGGACATACCACATTCCGCAATGTCAAAGTAAAAATTTCGAATACCAGCGGGAAGGACGAGCACGATAGTACAACAGCCGTGTTAAAAAAAATTGCGGAAGACGAGGCTCTACGAACTCTCATGGCCGTACGGAGAGATGTACGAACTATGCAGGAACCACACGGTATAAGGCGGGGGACGGAGAAGTAAAAAAAACAGAGAAAGGGACGGGCGTCTCCATAAAACAAAAAAAAGACCGGAAAGAAAAGAACCAACGAAAGAAGGACGTTTTTCGAAGAGCCGACCGAGCAAATACGGATGGGAGATGGCGCGGACTCAACGAACAGGCGGGCGATCAGCCAACCGAAGGGGTGGTCAAGACGATCAGAAGATCATACGTGGTAAACTGAGGGCCTCTAAGAACAAAGTCAGGGTGCGGAGGGATCTGATGGGAGGGAAGAAGGTGCTGAGAGAATTTCTTAAAAGAAGGAGATATGTTTGGGCATGATGCAAAAATGGCGGAAAACAACCCGAGCAGTAAGGTGGGGAGACGTCACGGCAGCTGGTGTGTGATCCGGGTAGAATGTAGATCAAGGGCGGAAAAAGTGGGAGAAATGGCTAAACGGAAGTGGGGGGAATTCCAGGGACGCCAGAGGTTCACAACATAAATTAACTAAAAAACAGCTTCCAGATAGGCAGGGGTCAGCCGATAAGGGAACGCAAAAAGACAAGACCAAAACCTGTTTAAGGGGGGCGACGGGGCCCGAAATTGAGCAATTGGGGGGGTGCGGCACTTGAAACACGACAGCAGAGGAGGGCGACGGAAACGCTTTGAACAATCCGCAGGCTCGGGGAAGCGGGAGCCACCGAAGCCTCGACAGTGTGCTCGCGAGAATCAGGGGAACGAACGAACAAAGGACGCGCGGACAAGCGGTTGTGGAGAGGGACAAGGAAAAATCGAAAAAAAGTCACAAGGGCTACCGAGAAACATCGAACTACGGGTACGCGGGAACGTCGAGGAACTTTGCGAGGGGAAGCTCGATCTGCTGGGGCGGTCAAGCAAAAAGAAGCTGGGAAAGAAGGCCGAGAAGGGCCTCCATTGAAAGGGCTCTCAATTGCCCAGGCTTAAATAATGGCGTGCGGCTTTGGAAAGCATCAAAAGGCAGCCTTGTATCAAAAAAGAGGGCTAGGAGTGACCGGGATAAACTTGACGCAAGTCCGAAATTGCCCTGAGGGTTCAAGAAAGGGGGCAGTGGGCGGCAACGAAATTCTATTGGTTTAAGCAGGTTGGTTAAACGGAGTAGCGAAAGGTGATCTTCAGGGGTGCAAAAAGGGTCGCCAAAGACAACCGGGGAGATCGCAAGCGGACAAGCCAGGCCCGTAGGGGAGAACGGAGGAAGCATCGTAATTGAAAGGACTACAGCATCATAAGAGGGTTAAAATAGAAAGCGCCCAGGAAACCAATCCAGTGGGGAGTCCCCGGAAGAAGGGTTGGGCAACACTAATACGGCGTACAGGAACGGGGAACTAGGGAAGACGTTCCTTGTATCGGAGGTGAAACAAAAAGGTGCGTTAAGCGGAACGTTAACGGCTAGCCAAAAACTGGTAATGGAAGATTTGAGCAACTTCGTGACGGCACAGATTCAATTACAAGGAGAGGAGGGTCACGGGAACCAATGGGGAAGATGGGAAGAGGACCCTCAAAGGAACAAAACCGACTGAAAAAAAAACATCGCATCGTGGGATTGGAGGCAGACGGTCTTTCGTCCCTCGCAAATGGGGGGAGGGCGGGAGGGGGAAGCCACTACAAATGGGAGCGTCGCTGCAAGCAACCGAAATCCCACAAAGGAGCCCCTGTATTTAATAAACACACTCCAACTGCAGGCTCAACCAGTTCCTCTAACCTGACGACTGGAGCGCGCAACGAGGGATAGGTCATTGAGTCGGGGTAGTCCAAAGCAACAAGCACCCGGAAAAAAAAAGATACGTCCTTGATGCCCAAACGTCGTCCGGTTGTTACAGCCGGCTGGGCGGTAAAGGAAGGCGCAAGAAGGAAGAGGACTGTGCCCAGGAGAGACCCATACGGACACGACGTCCACAAAAGAGAGGGGACGAGTATGGAAAGCCACGGGTGGGGGAGGTGGAACGGTCAGTGTGCAAAGAGGAATGAGAGGGTAGCAGGACCTCGGGAGCATACAACCTGTTGTCACCCACCCCATAGTCTCGAGAATCTGGACAAAATAAGGAGCGGTTGGGTATCATGATCGGCGTGGTAAGGTTAACACATTATAGGGCAAACGGGGCATAACGCCAAGCAAGCCCTATCTGCGAAAGGTGCAGGCTAGAAAGGTCGAACACTGGGGGGAGAACAATACTCTCGTGGGAACATACGATCGGGTTATTCGCTGGCCAGCCGACGAGGCACATTAAAGCTGCGTGCCAAAAGAAAGGCCTTCAAGTGACGATATATCGAGGACACGAGATGCGACAGGGCACAAGGGTATCGGGGCAAGGCTCAGCAACATTTCTGGAAAAGGGGAGCTCCAGATGAAAGAATTCACAAAAAGACCGAAACAACGCAGCCCAACCGCGTAGGTAGCGGGTCAGGGAACCTCTAGACCGGCTCCATCTCAGCAGGGAATGGATTTGAGCCCCCCGGATGGAGGATGCCCTTGAATGCCGAGACAACGATTGGAGAGAGAACCAAAACCAACGGGAGGATAGGAATAGAGATCAAAATGGCCTGCAAATAGTCCAGCCCACGTAGAGGTGAGACAGGAATCTTAACAGAAGCATAATTCAGGGGATCAAGGGGGGAGGCTAGAGAGGGGCCAGACTCGAACCGAAATTGCAGTCCTCTGCGAAATCGGGAGGAAAGGATTTCGGGACATAATTGCGAATCACGTTGGTGATTTATCAAAGATAATTGCCTGTGGAGCCATACGTGAAGGAAGTGAGATGCCATACGTTCAGGGCTATCCGCTACCTGGAGGTAACGGACAGAGTACAATGGATCGCGAACGGATTGGCCGCGTCAAGTAGAGAACACATAAGAGAGGAAAGGTCATGACCAGGGAGGGCGAAAAGTAGAAAACTCCTAGGGACTGGTGTCCGTCATGAGGGATAATGGATGGGCGCATTCTCCTCTACGGGGTCAAGAACAGACACGAAATCGGGCGAAAAAACGATAGCGTGGACAGATTCCGCGCCGGACGCGCATCTGGGCGGGAGACAGAGGCGGAGAACAGATCGGCAAGACAGAAAAAGGAAATAAACAGTGGGGCGAAAACGCCCGACATACTATCTCTACATGGCCTCTCACATGAGATCAGGGGTTGTGCTTGTGAGACTAAACTGATAAAAGACCGGGGAAATTAGGCAAGAGGCAATACAAGCCGCCCTCTGGTTCCAGAAAGCACCGGTAGGCGGGTGTTGGACATACGGAAAAAGTGTGTCAGGAAGCGCATGGGGAGAATGGAAAGGGAGGGGAAGAACGAAAGAATCAAATACCGAAATCAGCGCGTCAATGAGAGCAATCCGGAGAAAAGAACGCATATTCGAATGGGGTGAGCCCAAAAACGGGAGAGCCTCGACATTTGGGGGAGAGGGTGTGGTAGGGGGGGGCGCGATCGTGGTAACAAACAACCGAGCCCAAAAAAAGGGCGAGGGGAAACAGAAAAGAAAGGGACAACTCAAATCCCAAGAATAAGCGAGGAGGGGGAGTTACGGGGCAGATCAATATGGGGAGCGATCATTGTCAAAATTGTTAAAACGAAGCAAAGCTATCAGGCGAAAGTTGAAAAAAGGCAAGACACGCGTTAAGACGACAAATCACCAAGGGACAATATGGCCTAAAAGATGGGGGCTCAAATAAAGCGAAAACGCCAACCTGACAATTCAAGGAAAAAGCCGATGTCAAAGACGTGAGCGACACCGAAGTGCGGGGGGAAAAAAGGGGGTGGATGCAACACATCAAAGGGGGCGGCGTAGGTGATGAGGGGGCCCTCTGTTTCAACAAAAAACGGTCCAGAAAGGCGGATGTTACTGGTCCAATTGTGTATCAAGCTATTCGTCAGAGAAAGACTGCGTGGTTGGTACCGAAGTGGGTTCAATCGCTTGTGGGGGTGTTGTACGAAAAAGTCACGTGGGGGCGCGGAGAAGGTTAAGGAGGAACTATTTTGTTTCGAAAAAAAAACCGAAGAGGATCGAAATAAAAACTTCAATTTTAGTACTCATAAGGGAACCTACATTTAGAAGGGTGAAGACTTAGCGTCAAAAGGTCCAGGTAATCGGGCAAGAATGTTGTTGTCAAAAAAAACGCAACTGTAGGTTTGCCGGAAAAAAGTGCCAGGATTAAGCCGTGAAAGCAGGGCAGACTAGTTTGGCATGGGGAGGCCCAAACGGGATGTAAGGGAGGGTAAAAAGGGGCGAATAACGACTCAATCATAACGAAATCAAACAAACAGAGCTCAAACCCAAAAAGGAATCGTTGACCAAGAAGGGGACGATCCAAAACGGGACGCGGCCGCCCGATGGATGTAATGAAGGAACAATGGGGAGGGAGATTGGAGACGTTCTGTGTAGATAAACCAGCAAATCCTGGATGGGCCTCGATAGAAGAAAATCTTAAAAGGGTTCTCCATCCCATCGAGATCAAGGGTGACAAATTGTTTAGGTCCTGGCCGGCAAACTAGGTTTCTCAGCGCGGGGACAGGGGGGGCGAAAAAAAGCCATCTCTGCAGGCACGCCGGCGTGACAACGTGGACCGCAAAACCCATATTTCTAAAAATGCGGGAGGGAAAGGAGACGAAACAAGCGAAAAGGATGGGAGGATTTCCAGCTAGAAAAGTAAGAAGGCAAAAAACGATAAAGGGTTGAGAGGGACGGGGAAGGGTGTAATATGACTTCTTCCAGAGTCACAGGCATGCCGATTGAAAAATGGTACGAACGAGGGAAGACAAGCGACTCATATCACCGCAAGGGCCACCCCCCGGAAAATAGACCCCACATCCGGAACTGATCGTGTGGGGTTGCACATGCCGGGGCCGCCCACGAAACCAGCTCGCCTGAAACCAGGACAAACAGAAAACTCACGGAGTCAGGGAAAAATAACAGTCAAGACCAGAAGAGGGGATATCAGGCCCTGGTACACAGTAAGGGGGTCCATGCTTACCTGCGAAAGTGACTAGCCATCTGGAGGTAGAGGAAAGCTTGACGAAAGAAAGAGATGACTAAAAAGAAAAGGATCGGGGTCGGCAGACTAAAAAAAACACAAAACTCGGGATGCACTCTCAACCCAAAAAAAAATAAGTGGAAAGAAAGATAAGAAAACGGGATGCGGGTCTCGGACCAAAACACCCTCAACGACGCATCCATGGGGTCAACAAAGAAAAGGTGAAGAAAAGCGACGATAACTCAACATTAAGGGGAAACGCGCCCGTCGCGAGAAACTGTTCCCTACCGTCATGGAGGAACCGGCGATGCTCATCCTGTATGAAATGTTGGAAAAAAAGAGGGGACGGGAAGGATGGTCGGACACTATCAGCGAAGGTGGGAACGATGGGGCTCAACTGGTGGGGCAAAAACAAAACGAAAAAGCGCAGCTAACAAGGCACGGGGGGTGGAAAGAACGGTGTGAATGAGGGTTAGACTTCCCTCTGGTAGAAGGGGCGCAAAATCCTTGGTGCCGAAAATATTTTCCCGAAGGTAACAAAGCAAAAAGAGCGAAAAAAGAACCGCTCCGGAGTCTGACTATTGCACCGCGCGTCCATCCAAAAAGCGAGGGTAAGCTACGGCGCAGAAAGTCGGCAAGTTGGGTGTCGGGGGGAGTCTACAAATTTGCTATCTAACTGAGCATAAATCAGGCTGTGAATCCGAATACCCAAAAGGCCCTGCAAAAATGTTCCTCTGGAAAAGGGAAAGGAGCATCGCCAAGTAAGCACCAATATTTCTGGATCGAAGAAATCCCTATGAATTTGGCACACTAAAAAAAAAGGGGTAGCTCGCGGACGACGAGGGGGGGGAAAAGAGTCCGGCAGCAACTGGATGGCGAGCATGGGAAAAAAATCTGATGGATTAGGGAGGATGCTAGGGAATAAAATCCCGTGTTACCCTCACAATTACGGCCTAAAACAGTGAAAATTAAATGAGTGCCCTGCCAAAAAAGGGGAGTCCGTGCATTTTCAGGCAACTGAAACGAAAGCCTTGGTGGACCGGCAAAACATCTGCCCCGAAACATTGGGATTGATCAAAAGGCTCAACTGAGGGAAGGAACTTGAAGGTAGTTCCCCGCTTGGAGAGCTTCCCAGGGAAAGGGGAGGGGGGTTCGTCCAAAAGGAGGACACGCAGGAAAGTGATCTTGAGGTTCAAGGGGAAAGTCCGGAAGAGACCCAACAAAGACGCAAAAACGGAAAAAGGGAAGACTGACACGGAAGGCAATCGACTGGGCGAAAAGATAAAGCAGGAAAGCATGTGCCTATAAAAAAACCGTAATACGACATCATTGGCCGGGCGAATGACGGTGGGGCAGAACCCCAATTCGGAAATTGGTGGCCGAGAAACTGCAACGCGCGTTTATCGATGGGGGAAGCGGGGCGGTAGTTAGCGAAAGAAAAGGTCGATAGGCCTCAGGACAAGGTTTAATTGGCAAGAAATCTTGGCCGCTGACAAGGGATTCAGCGGGCAAGCTAGTGCACATTGGGACCTGAAGAAGAGTCCAGGGTGAATGCATAAGGGGATGAGAGCTACATATGTGGGGATCAGGGGAACAATGGGTCGCCGGGCTTGGGAGGTTGTCCCGGACGTAAGGGTAAAAACCAAGAACCTTTTGGGGAGGGTAGGAGGGTCTAACAACACGAAAACGCTAAAAAACCCCTAACAACCCCACCCTCGAAAAAGTAGGAGGGAGCGCAAGAGGGCGAAAAAAACATCCTCGCAAGTCGCGAGGCCAAGCCATAACGCCGACTAAAACTAAGAGAGGGCGGCTCGGTGATGTCCCGTACTTCATCAAATTAATCAAACCATCATCCTCAAAAATGCGTAAGTGATGCCACCTCACCTTCAATATGGAATGGCCTTGATTCAACTAAGGCGCATCCCGACGCGGCCGGGAGCCGCCAGGCGACCCAGCCAAACCATACAGTATAGATCGTTGGGGTGGGCCGATAAGGTTGTCAAAGGCGGTCGAGGGATGAATTCGTGAACCACACGCGGGCCTCAAGAGTGTGTCCACCTCCGAAGGAGATAAAGAATCGGAGAGCGTTGGAGACAAGATATTAATGGAGCCAAGGGGGCGATCGCGATGGACAGAAAAAAAAAAAATAATGGACGGGAGAAATCAGCACTGGCGCCACCCATGTCAAAACGTACAGCCGCTATTGCCGAAAAAGGATTAGAAAAAAAAAGGAAAGCCGGAAGCGACACATGAAAAGACGGCTTCGGACACATGAAATGGATGGCAAACGATGAAGATCTGCGGCGACAGAATGCAACAAACATGTCTAGGCAGGCAAAGAGCACCGGGAGGGATTAAAAAAGACGCATTTAGGCCGATGTCGACTGAAAGGGAGACACGAAGAAAAAAACAGGACCAAAAGTTCATCTGGAAAGCTCAAAAGGGGGAACTCAATGATGAGTCGGAGCTCGTAGATATTGATAGCCTTCCCCTGTACGATGGGAAGGCTGGAACTGAATGCCGGATAA
>Ga0179593_1362438_pt1 | contig 10017 bp, 14 predicted proteins | sample CZODoug2_1_08_16_FD_185931 | JGI IMG/M metagenome (GOLD analysis project Ga0179593, IMG submission 185931) | Vadose zone soil fungal communities from Angelo Coast Range Reserve, California, USA - CZODoug2_1_08_16fungal (PacBio error correction) | ecosystem: Environmental > Terrestrial > Soil >...
GGGTTGCGCTCATGGACAGGGCACCGGCAAAGCATCGAAGCCATGAGCAGCCGAACAGGACAGACATAGGAAAAACGCGCCGTGTCATGTCAGAAAAAAGCCTTGAACGAGTTCACAATGGCTGAAGAGATCGCGCAAAAAAAGGCAAAAGTAAATGAAGGGGGGGTCAACCACCCAAGCCCACGGGAAGAACGATCCAAAGGCACGCTTAAAAGCGACGGGAAAATAAAAGCGTGCACCAACCAAACGAGTGCTAAGCCGGGAAAACTCGTGAAGATATCAAAATGCGTAAATAAAGGGTCTAAAAAAGGCTATGCACGGCGTCGAGCGGAAGCGGGCCAGAGGAAAAAACTATGCGGCAGAGAAAAAAAAAGTATCAGGGAAAAAAAGTCTGGAAAAAAGCTCTGGAAATCCGTCAACGGCGCTGCGCCGGGCGGTGTGCAGGCACACTAGCGGGTTGATGGTTCAGAAAGCAGGGCGACTGAAAATAGCTTCTACGCCAGTGTCGGCAAATCGCAGGGGGAAAGGCTCATGAAGGGGTAAGAAGGAAGGGGGATCACTGGGTGTAATGAAAAGCGCAAAAGAAAAAAATCGGGGAGGGAGGCAATTAGAAGACTCCGAACCGGAAAAATATCAGTACACCTCCACTCCTGAGGGGGGGGAAGGGGATCAGTGGGACGTTGCCTCGGCAAAAACAGGGGAAGGGAGGCCTGTTAGAAACTAGAGGAAGGGGGAATAGTAAACGTAAGGAAACCCGCTTCCAGGAGGAGGTTCACCAATTACGACACAGGCCGCCGGGGGTTGCTGAAAAAAGACTTAAATGTCGCAAAGGGGACTCGCCTAAAACAAGAGCGAAGAGTCCCAAGTGGTGGAAGTCCCGACTCAGAACAATTCGCATCGTTTCATCAAAAAAGCCTGAGGGAAGAAACACAAAAAGAAAAGCGATTTCGAGGGGTAGGGAGGGGTTCTATGGAAAAGGCCAAAACGATAGAAGGAGCAAAGGGACTTTCAAATCTATTTCTAGTCAGAACCAACGACAAAAAGGGAGATCTTTGCAAGAGAGACAAGAAGGGGGGAGTCAAGCGTCTCCGGGCAGACTGAAAGTTTGTACAAAGCAGTGGAAAAATACGAAGTCTAGCAATCAAGAGTTCCAAAAAGGCTCATACACTATCTATAGAAACGGTTCAGGACAGTCTGAGACGTCTCATTAAAAACAGTTGGGGGGATCTTTGTTGGAGGGAGGGGGAGAAGGGCACGAGCATAAAGGCTGTGAAAAGAAAAACTGATTCACACCCTCTCTATCATAGATAGAATCCAGGCGGTCCGCTGACTCGCCCATGCCAAAAAAAACGTACAAATAGAAAGAGATTGACGTCAAAACGCGGCGTTTACTTGAAGATGAACTTGGGTAGTCGCCGTTGCCGGAGTGACGGAATCAAATGCTTTGCCTAGTCGGGGAATAAAAAGAGGGAGAAGAGGCCGTAACCAAGGCGGTCAACATGGGGGCCGTGCTTCCTGTTGGAATCGCAACGGTAAAAGGCCGGGGACGGGGGGGCGGTCAGGTTCCTGATGGGAGGGGCCTTCTGGGAAGGGTGCACAGCTTTGGGGGCAGGGTCAGCATAGGTTCCGCGAGCACGCCTCGAAGCGCTTGCTGAGGGGGAAAAATCAGAGGGGCAAGTTAAAAGAAAGCAGAAAGATGTAGGGCGATGGGGGAGCAGCTGTCCAGCAAGTCTGGTGAACCGGGCGAGGGCGCGATTCGTGCAAAAAAGTGCCCAAAATGTCCTATTAGATGTTGGGGGGGGAAGGAACGGCGGGCCCGAATGGGCAAAAAAACAGAGGAGAAAGTAGAGTTGGGAGGGGCCCCGTCAGGACGCCCCCAAACCTCACGCATTACAAGCAATTAAAAGGGGGCTAAAATCGAAAGAAGAAAACGAAAGACCGCGAGGGTCTCATCCGCCAGCGGGGGCATGTTGTTGAACATTCTAAAACTATAAAAAAAAAGCTCTTTAGGATTTACAAATACATAGGGGTCTAGAAAGGGGGAAGGTTCGGGGACGGGCCGTTTCCCCTTTCGGGCACGCTATGGAAGGTTGGCGGCACCGGAGTGATAATTCGATGCGAACCGGGGAGAGTGACTCACCGAGGGGGTCAAATCTAACTGTTAAACTCCAGGGAGAGTTCAATACTCTTTGGCCGGTCTGATCGTCACAGGGAATAAGTCTGTTGCAGTGAAGGAAATATTTTCATCATTTGTGGAAATTCGAAACTTCCTAATATACGACGCTGCGAAATGACCTCTACCGATCAAAATCACGCGCGCAAAGAAAAGTACTCGAAGAAGGTCAGGAAAATAGGGGAATGCACCGCCAAGAACGAGCCGTATTAAACAGCTTGTAACGGACCCTCAGTCGAACGAGAAAGGGGGGAGTCGAAAGGCGCGCGAGTAGGGAAAGCTCGGAGAAGAAAGACCGCGCTGACAGGTGAGCTTAGTCTTGAAAGGTGCTAAAACGGCACCTATCCATTTGACCCGGCACGACAAAAAGGCACTCAGGTGTCCGGGAAAGGGAAACTATGTTCTGAAATAGGTTTTTTTCCCGTCGTCGAATAAATAAGGTGCAAGTCAATTTGGGGGAGGTCGGCCAGGTACTGCAATGAGACTACATGAGGGAAAATTAAGAGATAGGATTGGTAGGGGCACAGAACCGGGACGAAGGGAAATAGGGGAGAGTTTTTCGCGTTCGAGCGGAGAGAGGAGCATACCACGAGAAACGCAAATGGGGGCGTAGCCGTCCGGAATGCTGAATAACTTGAACCTCGCAGTAATCAAAAGAAAACCAAGACCCCGCCGACGGGCAGCCGAGACAGCCTTTCCGCCGGCGGCCGCAAAAAAGAAGGAAGGGGGGATGAACTGGTCTGTCGCCCGGACTTCTCCAGAGAACCTGCATACAATATGGTTTGGGAGCAAAATACGCAAACCGGGGGAAATGCACGCAGAGCTAACACATTTTCAGCCAAACAGGTCTATAACCCAAGGGAGAGAACTTGACTATTTTGAAGCGCGGAGTGGGGGGGGGGAGGAACCGACCTCCGCTGAAAGAAGTAATTTCGTGAAAAGTCGAACGTCAAAGCCACAAAGGGGAGGCAGGAAACAGCGGGGGGTGCGGTCGCATCGAACTGAGGAAATCGGTGCGTACTGGCTATCTTTCAATTTGTGGGGGTGGCGGCATTAAAGCAGAGAGGGGACAGGCGGCCTTTGGTGGGAAACATCTTTTCACTAAGCACGACGAGCCCGCCTGGAAAGGTAGGATTCAATAGAAAAGTTGAACCTAGCGGCGAAAGGGAGACCTACAGCGAAATTCGACCAACTCCCTTGGATCTTCGACGGAAAAATAAAAACGATACAACACAGGTGAGGGAACCAAGAGATGATTTTCTGATTCAGTATGCCGACTTCATTTGGCGGCGAGGTAAATAGAAGCGGGACACTGGAAACGAAGACGACAGGGGCTTCGAAATCGCAAGTCTTGACAAAAAAGCAGAAAAGGCTCAATGAAAAATCATGGGACGTTCAATTCCAGCCATGCCAACCTTTAAAAGGAGGGGAACTGCCACCTTAAGAAAATGTTGGGCCAACCGAAAAACCTTTCTACTCCTGGCACTTCAGCCTTTAAAGACGGAGAACTATTGCTAAGTTGACGCGGAGCTTAGCGACCATCCACTCTGGATTCTTACACGCTAAAAAGAGAGGAGCTACTTTGAAGCTGTGCGGAATGCAAAGGGTTGAGCCAGGCGCATGCCGTGGGTCGGATACATGGGTGAAAAGTCGGGTGGGGGGGGTATACAGCCTGTTTCTCGGAGAATGGCTGGAACAGGTTTCCATCGTATTGGACGTAGGTGAGGTTGGCTGCCCGGCGAGCGCGGCGGAGGAAGAGTCTTTTGAGGTCTGAACGGCAGTGTCGTGACATCAAAAGCAGAATTGAATTTCACGGCTCGTTGGGACGGGCTGGTTGGGGGTGGTAGAGGACATAAGAGGAAACCTCGGTCTACTAAAAGAAAGAGGAAACCCTGTCAGGCTGGGAAGAGTTATCGATTGAAACTCTGGTCTTCGGCATCATACAGGAAAATGAAGAGGCAAATCTATCTGAAGAAGGAACACTATGAAAAGTTCGGGGCGGGCCCGGAAAACGGGAAAAAGGAAAATTATGACAGTTTGCGCGTCGGGAGAAAGGCTGAAAAACTTGGAATCAACTTGTCGCGAAATGAGTCAATTGTTCAGAACATACTCCTCCATAAACCGTAAAAAAAAGCCGTCGCCGTGACAGGAGTATCCAGCGCGCCGTCGTATTAATCACGAGCGGAGGAAAAGGGGAGAGTTCGTAGTAAACATCATCGCCAGGGGAGGAGGGGAAGACCAGATCTAACTAACCTGCGAGCGCAGATGAGGCGAGAGGGGGGCTTCTCAACAACAGCAATCTAGGATCGACCGGCCAGTCCTATTTGGTGCGTCAAATTCGCCAAAAAACAAATGCTGCACTAGGGTTTCGAAAAAGATGGGGAAAGGCTCAGATCAGATAGCAACAGCGTGCGAACTATAAGGAAAACCGGAAGATTGAAATCTGTCAGCCCCAAAAGGGCAGGGCCTGCTAATTCGAGCCCTGAAGAAAAAAGAAAATTCCTCCAAGACGGACCGTCCGCCCCGCAGAACTTCTTCTCTAACAGCATGAGGATTGCCTCGAAAATTCAGAAGGGTGAGGGATCGTCAGCGGCACTCAATCGCACAAAAAACAGAAAATATCAGGAGGGAGGAAACTTTGGTATCGAACCGGCACAGGGACCTGTCATGAGGGATGCGTGCCGGGTGGAGACGTCACCTCAAAGAATCTCTAAATCGCGGTCATGAAAAGAAGTATCGCGAACATAAAACAGTACATAGTTGGAAGAAATCCAAGCTCAAACTAACTTAAAACCATGCCTACGGGAAGCTGATACAGGCACAATAGGGGAGAGGGAAACCGTGAGCATAAGGCAAGATCTCTTAAACGAAAGAACTCGGGGGCGCACCCGCAATATCCTATGAACCGCTTGAAAGGGGGAATCCTAACAGAACGACCAAAAGGCTCTTTTTAACGGAAGACCGGAAGACGGCCCATGTAACGCCGGGATAGACGGAAGGCGATCGCAATGGCGATGAAACGACCAGAGGGAGAACGGACCGATGCTAGAAGTCATCTTCACATTCAAAAGACACCGTGATCCATCCAAGGGTCAGGGGAAAGAAGGGCTAAAGACCGGGAAGAGGATGTAGAAGGTTGCTTGGAGGAAAAACGTGAAAAGAAGGGGGTTTTATATAATCTGAGATACGGCGGGGACAAAGTTTGGTTTTCAAAAAAAAAGCAGGTTCTGCGGAAGGACAGAAACTAAGAAAAAAAGCCGACGAAAAAGTTTTCAGCAGAAAAGGTCTAGGACGCCGTTTGCATTAGAGGAAAGAGGGGTCGCGCAACAAGCTTGCCGCGATCGTTGTCGTAAAGAAGAAGGGGGTGAACCGGCAGAAGGAAGAAACTTTGTCTGCAGAAGAGAAGAGCCGAACAAACAAAGAAGGACGATATCTTTGTTGTCGTTGGAGAGGAGGCACAGCGATGTATACTGGGGGACTAAGACCTGATTTGGTCGGGGGGAAAGGGGGCCGTACACCAACGACAGACAAAGACAATACTCACATAAAAAGGCGGTGGTGCTTCGGGAAGAGGGGGGGGACGGAGGGGAAGGTCTAAAAGGACCGTCACATCAGTCGCTTCGCGCCAAAAGTGTAGGAAAGAAAAATTCTCTTCTAATTAGAGCTGGAAAAAGTTCAGGGAACCTCAGGTATGAAACATTCGGACGACGTGGGAGGAGGAAATAATGGGAGTCAGTGGGGACTTGGGGATGTCGGGGAGAGATTGGGGAAGCGTTGAAAGCAACGTCCGCACTTCTCGCCCGGAAGGAAGGACGTGGGGACTATGTTAGTGACAAGGGTGAGAAGGGGATTATACCTGCGAGACGGAGAAGGGGGGGAGTTTTCAAACCGTAAGGCGAAAGGCACCTTTTACATCCAAAAGTTGAAAGGCAGAGGAATGGGGATCGGAGATGGACCCTACGATAAAGGAAGGGCATTTGCTTGCTGAGAAAAGGAAAAGATATGTCCGATCGCACCTGAGACGCTCAAAACCGTCGCCTTCGGGAAATTGAAACCCAGTGGGTCAACTTGGGGAGTGGAAAGAGCGCATAAAGCAGGGGGAAGGCGAGGGGGGAGAGGTCATATAGGGGAACTTCGATATTCGCCCAGGCTAGGAATCGCCAAACGGGGGGAACCGGGATGTAGCTCCCAGCTCGTGTTGTTGGTCAGGTTAGCGGGGATAAGTTATCCAACCGTCACGACGGGTTGCTGGGAGAGGGTATCAGAAAATCATTGTGGTCCTAGTAGTCCAGTTCAAGGGCCTTGCAAAAGATCGAGGTACCACGGTCGAAGCGTTGCCAAATTTCAATAAACCTAGAAAAAAGGAGGGTTGATCAACTGCTGATCTTTTCGATCGTCGCCTTGTCCCTCAAGAGGGGAAGGGGAAAGGGTGAATTTCCTGTCCATAGAACCGCGCACGTAAGCTAATCAACAATCAAACCGGGAAGGAAAATAACTCCATGGACAAAGCACGGCAAAGGCAAAGTCGAGGGCCAAGGAATCAAGGAAACGATAGACAAGTGGCGCGGTCGTCATCCTGGAGACCTTTGGGGGAGGGGAGAAGATCTAGCGTACAAACAGGACATGTGAGTTAACCAATCATGGATTCAACCCGCTTGTCCCGATCAAACAGTCTTGAAAAAGGCAAGAAACTTCCACGGGAAGGGAACAAAAAAAAAATGCTTTTCATCCGAGCATACCAAAAAACACCTAACCGGACTATACTTCTGAGATTCCGGAGAGGGAACGAACTATCCTTTAGCACGGCAAAGCGCGACAAAGGGGGGAAAGGAATGCTTCACTTAACCACAAGATCTGTGGGAAACGGGGAATTCGTTTATCAAGAAAAAGGCAGCAGGCAGCACGGCATACTGGAAAGAAGTATTGTTTCACGGTGAGGGTATCAGGGCAAAAGAAGCGACTGCAATCTTCTAAAAAAAAAGAAACATGGTGAAAAAATAGTGCAGCGCCGGATACAATATACCGAAGGTCAAGTGCAGAGCAAGAAAAGGTTATAAAGACAAAATCGCTAGGGGAAGAAGGTCGAAAAGCACGAGACCTTAGAACGAATCGTAAAAAACCAAAACTCATTTGGTGGAAGGGTCTAGGAAGTGTGACTGGAAGGGAAAGTGGAAGGAAAAGGAGTCCAAGCAGGTAACAAACTCGCTTGATGATTCCGTACCAGAAACTCTCGTTCCATCCATCGGGGGGAAAATTAACTTACGGAAATGACGACCGGAACGAGAAAACAGGAAGAAGAGGGGAAACTTGCTATCCGTACATGTCGCAGAAAAGGATACGTAGGACTTGGAGACTTTCCCGAAACGGAGCAGTTGGAAGCAAAAGAGACGGGTCGAAAGAAACAATAATGCATAAGTGAGTCTAGGGGGGAGGAGGGGGGGATGGTGAAATGGAATGCAACAGAGAGTCATCAAAAGGATCGACCAAGGGATGAAATCCCTCTCTAGAATGAAAAAAAAACAACAGAGAGCGGGGGAGGGGGGGGAAGGGAATTAGAGAAGAAAAAGAGAGGCATAATGAGCTTCTTTCCAAATCGTGACTACAATACTAGAGACACTAACTGGGAAAAAGCGCAAAAAACTATCGATCAATCCAAAGTGAAAGTAAGAAGGGGAAAAAAAGGCATGCAAAACAGTTGTTTCGAGCTGGGGGAGGAGGAAGAGGGGTAAAACAACCAATAATCTTTTTAACCCAAAATCCGCTATCTATCATAGAGAAGAAACAAGAGAGGGGTAAACCATGAACCACGAAAAACGAAGACATTCGACATAACTCTAATATGAAAAGGTCTGGTCGGGGCTTTCCGGAAAACCGGCGGGGGAAGGTAGGAGCCGTTGCAAGATGACTGATAGAAAGGGGGACTGCTTCAAGGGCAATGAAAAAAGCCGATCGCGGGCAACGTGTAAAGGCGTCAAAAAAGTGGCTGGGGAGTGAGCGCCGAGGTCCACCAAGAAAGCTTGCGGGTAGGAGGTGAAGGGAGGGTTGCTGTAGCGGAGAATTCATACTTTGACGGGGGGGGGGGCTCTTGATCCTAAGAAGCGGAGAAGGAGTCGCATGGCGGCACAGCGATCCGGGGAAAGGAAATAACAGAAGAGGGGAGGGGAGGGGGCGGGTGCCGTGGGAAACTGCTTTCAGCCAAGGGGTGGAATGTCGGTGGCGCTGCTTCGTAGGTCGCGAAAAGGAGGAAAGGCGAATTGGTTGCGGGGGCCGGGCCTAAGTGAAAAAAAAAAAAAACGTATAGCTGGCAGATGTCTGGAAGCGTCGCCCCGTCGACATCAAAAAAAAGAGGAAAAGGCACGTGCCTTCGAGGACCTAAAGACCTACGAGTGGCGGCCTGAAAGGAAAATCGGCATCGGTATAAGGGAGCGCAAGCCAAAGAGAATCGGTTCATACATAAGATGAAGAAATGGTAAGATCCGTCAGAAGCTGCGGCAGGTTCCGTCCTGAAAGCCAGCCTGATTGTTGGATAAAAAAGAAAAAGTGCAGCGCATTACCTCGAAGCTAGGGTTAGGTGAAAACCTTCTGTTGACAAAATAGCAAAGCGCGGCACTCGTGAACACTCGTGTGGCCTATCTTCAAAATGGGACGATTTTTCTCAATGAGGGAGGGAAAAGGGCCTAAAACCGGGTGCAGCCTGGTTATTCAAATGAGAGAAAAGGAACGAAAGAGTTATTCGGGAATGAAAAAGAGAGGGGGGGGACATACAAGAAGCGCAGCTCCTCAACTTTCAAGTCTTCCTATATCTTTTTGGGGGGGAGACGGGAAAGCCTCAAACCGCAAGACGCGTCACTGAATATGAAAACACGAGGAACTCTGACCGCGAGCAGTTAATTTTCATCTCACACTCGAATCTTCGGTAAGCAAAATTCTAAACGCGAAGGAAGACGAAATGGCGTCTGACCGAAACTTCAAAGGGGGAAAATGTTTTTAAGCCTAAGAAGAGGGGAGTCCCTGCAACTGCAGACTGGTCAAGGTGTCACATCTCAATCGAGAATGAGTGCATGCAGCTTTGAACTAAATATGGGGAAAGGGACGTTGTCGTGGACCGGAGGGCTGCACAGCCAACAAGTGAAATATATCGGCGTTTATCCAGGTCCGGGGGCTATTCGTTCGTCTGCGCTTTGTGGTGAGAGGATTATACACGGCGAATCTCAACCAGACAAAGGCCACCGAAAAAATTGGAACCAAGCACTGGCTTACAAAAAAGAACTTGGGGAATCAAACGACCGGGGTAACTAATACACAAAGCCACTTAGAACTCGGGAAACCTAAGGGACGCCTTCCGCGCCAAACGCCGAAGAAAGGAGGGGATGATGAAAACTGGTCTGCACGCCATGGACATGGAGTCCAATATCCACAATCACTGAATAACAGAGAGTGGGACTGCATATTAAAAAACATATCCCACCGCACGCATGGGAAATGCCTTCACATGGAGATCACGAACGCAAGCAGCTGTGGATCTGAGGGAAGAGTCTTGGAGAATATGTCCGGTGGTCTTGAGCGGGGCCGAAAAAGGATTGATAGGTACAGTCGAACTTCCTTCCATCCCGCTTCCTCCGTAATAAAAGGAGACTGTTTTTTGGACGGGCAAAACAGCGGCGAGGAAAATCGGGCGAAACGGAGGCTTCAGAGGTTGGATGAAGAAGGTAAAAATGAAGGGGCGTCGGCTGGGTGGGGATAGGGTCAAAAGGGCCCGCCGATGCCGGGTCAGGAAAGTTCTTCCCATCCTGGAAAATCGCGGCTCGGAATACCTCCAAACCTCCCGCTCACTGGACCAGCCC
>Ga0179593_1403376_pt1 | contig 10017 bp, 12 predicted proteins | sample CZODoug2_1_08_16_FD_185931 | JGI IMG/M metagenome (GOLD analysis project Ga0179593, IMG submission 185931) | Vadose zone soil fungal communities from Angelo Coast Range Reserve, California, USA - CZODoug2_1_08_16fungal (PacBio error correction) | ecosystem: Environmental > Terrestrial > Soil >...
AAGGAGCACAGCAGGTGAAATCAGAGATGACGAGAAGAAAGTGCCCGGAGCGCTCAGTCGATATTTTTCGGATCAGAAAGAAGGGGGGTTCTTTTACTCCAATGGACGAAAAGAAAAAGATAAGCCAATCGCCGTACGGCTCATGTGCACGAAAGAAGGAAAGTCAATATACAGCAAGATTGCAAAAATGCAGGGGAAGCGGGAAAAAATACGCGCCAAAAAGTGGGAATGGGGAATACAATGAAAAAAAGACCAATCTCCAAATCGGACTGAGGCGTCCACCCATCAACAAAGCGAGTGGGGGTAAGGGGAAAAAAAAAAAATAAATGAGATCGGGAAAGTAAGACCAAAAGCGATCAGCCCAAGCTCCCTCAAAGAAGGAGGAACGAAAAAAGACCTTTACAAAACGCAAAAAAAACGAAAACTGGGGGATCAGAATTGGCGCAAAGCGACAGAATTGCAAAAAAAGGGGGAAAGAAAAAGAGTCGCTTTTAGCGGATCCGGAAACCGACAAGTGGGGGGCCCAAATCAGACCATTACGACTCTGTCTTCCGCGGGTGAAGTCGTTCAGTGATGTTTGAAGAAAAGGGGCGGGCGAAAAAGTTCCCAACCCTTCTTAAGAAAGTGAGGGAAAAACACTCCAACAATAAAAACCGTACTATAGAAAGAGAGCTGAGTATTGGAATGCCGTAAGGGAGGAAGACATTACTCCATTATTCAAAAGGGAAAAAGCCATGTAATAACGATCGCCCAGGATAGTCCGGGAAATTATATCTTGAAACCGCTTACGGTGAGCACAAAGAACGGGGTGGTCGGTTGCAGTCTGTCTCAGTTGGCCAAGTACTCATGAAAACAGGCAGGGACCCTCCGCTTAGGCAAGGCTGACGCGAGAAAGCGGGGGGGGAAAAATGCTTAGATACCAGACACAAAAAGAGTGCAACCAGATAATATGAAAAAAGTCCGGTCGAATGAAACGCTCGTGTAGAAAACAGCTAACAGGAGAAATTAAAGATCCTTGCACACTTGACTGTCCAGGGTTTCAGGGAGAGAGAACCAAGCCACCAAGGGGGGCGTAAGGCAAAAGCAGAACCGCCCTGGACAAGGGGGATTAGAAACGCCTGACGAGGGCTGACCTTTGGCGTGTCGGAATAAGGGGAAGGGGAAAAACAACAATTGCGCTGGTGTTATTGGCCATTGCTTCGAAAGTTTCCCTTTCGGCAGGGTTCACGGGTCGGGGAGGAAGGTTATTAAAACTTACATCATTACAGCAAAGCCAACTGAAGGACTAAGTTACACGTGTCCTGTGAGACGAAAAACGAATGAAAGGGAAAGCTCTATAGCAATTTCAGGAGCGGGGGAGTAAATCCTGACAGAAAACATCAATTGGGAAAAAACATGGGCGATGCGAAGCTCCAAATGACGCAAAAGGAGAAAGTTGTTAGTCCTCAAAACCAACAAGGAAAAGAGAGGGTAAAATCTCTAACGGAAAGACTGAGGTGGGGGAAAAGGCTGACGCTCACGACTGGTGTAAGAGGGGGGAGGGGGAATCGTCGATTCGGTGGGAAGGACGACGCTATTGGGTTCTATATAGACGCGACAAAAAAAAGGTAATGGTGCCGATCTAGACAAGGGGGAAAATTACGAAGAAAATACGACGTCGACCAGCTTACGCTGAGCTGGAAGGGGGGGTAAAGAAAGTACAATCAACGAAACAATCCAAGATCAAAGAGGTCCTTGGCACATTAAAAAATGTTCAATTGACACGAGGGGGGGGTTGCAAGTAAAACATCGCACGCCCGAAATTTGCGCGAATTGTCCAAAGTGATGAGAAATGGTAATAACTGAGGCACAGGTGCGCTTGGGAGCGCCCAAAGGACGGGGGGGAGAGATCTCTAAAAGAAAAAAAATACAGAACCAATTGTATGGGCTTGAAGTAATAAAGAGAGAAAAGTTCATGATTATTGGTATAAGCGAAAGATTATCGTGAACATCTTTCCTGGTTCAAAGGGACGATACGCAAGGCAAACCAGTGCTTTTTGTGTTCCAAGCGAGGAAGGGGAAAAGTTACACAGAAAAACTACAAGTAACAATAGACCCCCCTCACGTTCAATTAACTTCGAAGGGGGGGCATCAAAGAAAGAAAAATCAAAAAGACTCGACCGCCTACAGTGGCGCGCGGAGTGGAAGGGGGTTAACGGGGTGGAGAGGGGGAAAGTGGACACTACGCACTGGTCCGTACGCAAAGAGATCCCGTAAGCTTAGGTACCTTCAATTCATGAGGGGGAAAGTGCTAACTATTCTGGGAGCAAAAACATTGGACAAGAAAAAAAAAAAAAATAAATGGAGCAATTCCAGGGGAGCTGCCAGTCGTACGACAATGTCTGAGACGGCGCGAAAACACTCAAGGGGGAGGAACCGCTGCAATCAGGACGCGGGGGGGTTTTTGCAGGTTCTGTTAGGGTTTGCGACACTTCGATCAAGGTGTGGAAAGGGGGAGATCAAATCAACGCTGGTGAACAACGAAAATGGGACGGCGAATATTCTGGGGTTTACATGGGGAAAAGGAGGGTTCAAGGAAGAGAGAAAAATCGTCCCGCACCCTCTCTGTTTCGGAAAACAATGACCACACGCGCTCGGGGGGGGGGGGGAGGTGGACGCATCATGAGAGTTCGCAGGGTCAGTAAGTGGCATGGAAAAACTGTGTGAAGAACGGCGCCTGGGTGACCAAAGCAATTAGCAACGTGCAAAAGCACCTTTTATGAACATAAACCTCATACTGGGGAGGGAAAGGATCGTCAGGGCGTTCACACTTCACCTGCTTGAGGATTACCGAAACATCAAAAGGGGGAAAGAAAGGGGATCAGCACTTTCGCCAATCTTTATAATCTGATAAGATGCTGAGGCGGTGGAAGTCTCGAAGAGAGATCACAACAAACAAAGGAGGATGAAAAAGAGATATACAAGAGAGAAGAAGCAAAAGGACGAATAGTTAGAGATAACGGTCGAACCATGTCAAAAGGCATTTCTGATAAGAAAAAGGAGGGGAAGTGGGAACGCCCATGGGGCCGCTAACCGTACACAAGAGTAAGCAATAGCCCTTACAGGAACGGAAAAAAATGGGATGAATAGGGGAAAGGATTTGCAAAACTGGGCTGAGTCGGGGAAATAGGATGACTCCTCGGAAAATGTGGGAATTGGGGTAAAAGACCCACTCACGCTAAGCCGAAACGGACTAGAAAAAAGAAAAAAAAACACTAGCTCTTTCAAGCCGTTTCATGGAAAACATAAAATGAGTAGCGACTAAACCGGAAGCAAAAGCAAACAACCCACCCAATTGAAACACCAGGAGGAAAAAAAACGACAAACCCAAGGGGCTGCACCAGTCGTCGCTCGAACACGGAGGTCACGCAGAATTGCGGGATAAGGTGCTCAAAAACAAGTTAAAGAAACCAGACGAGCTTACCGAGCGGATCCGCCGACAGGGGGGGGAAAAAAATCTACATAAAAAAGAAAACTTCAAAGAGGATTTTGAATGACAGAGGAATTCTTGGGGGGTTTGAAGGGCTAGGATTATAAGCCAAATGGGCGAGATTACGCAGAAAGCGAATCAAAGACAGGGAAGCTAACCCGGTAAAGGCTTAGAGAGAGATAGGATTGGATTCCGTAAGAATAACACCATTATTAAAGACTAGAAAGTAACGAAATGCCACGACGCGCGCCAACCAGGGAGGGGCGCCAGGGAAGAGAGCGTGATCCAGTCAGCTTCAAGGGCCGCGAAGTGAGGGTATTGGAAATGACTCCGGTTTGGGAAAATCTCTGGGGGGGAAGCGAAATCAAGAAGCCTTGTCACGGGCGAAGGCACCGATAAAGCGCAACCTTAAAGGGTTTCACCGCTGCGAGAACAGCCACGGAGATTGTGCCAAAGGATAATAATTCGAGGAGGGCCGGAGCAGATTAGGAAAAGCAACGTGACGAGTCGGAGCAGGAAATATAAGGGGAGGAAGGGTAACTGGGGAATTCAAAGCAGGGGGGAGAGCATCCAAAACAAAAAATGTTGGCCAGGGCGAATCAAAAAAGAGGAATCGGCGGCTGTGGGGGCTTATATAGAGGTATAACAGGAGAGGCGCAGCAAGGAATGGCGTGCAGGTACTGTAGAACCAAAAGGGAAGCATTGCCTTGTATTGTATGGCAAAAAACAAGCGTAAAGGACGGGGGGGGGAGGAGGAGTATTTCTATTAGAGGGGGTTAACAACTTAATATTAAGGAGCTAAAAAAAACAAAACGGCTAAAGAGAGGGGAAAGAGGTGAACGGTCCTAGGAAACGTCCGGCCAGGAAAGGAAAAAGAATTGAAATCGGCAAAAAACGCTCCGCGAATCCGACTCCAAAAGAATGAATAAGAACAACTAAAACAAGGAGGAATCATCAAGAAGGAACTTCTAAGAGTTGTGACAAAAAAAAGGAAAAAACAACAAAGGTAGAAGGAAAAGGAGATTAAAACTCAAGATATGATTAAGCTGCAGAAGGGTCAAATCCAATCGAAGAAGAGGGGGGGGGGAGGAAGACAGCGTGCCGGTTGTACAATCTGAAGTGAACAAAAAACTGAAACGATTGAATGCTAATAGCGCGCGCAAGGGATTTCTAATAGAAACCGCCCGGTGAAGAAAAACAACGCCGTCGTCAGGCGCGACGAAGGGGTAGAAAGGGAATTATTGAGATGGTCGTCTAATCTAGAGAAAGAAAGGCCCGCAGCCAAAGGGAGGAGGAGAGGGGCCATAAAATTGAGACGGCCCGACAGGGTTTCGCGAACTCCCTCCAACAAAGGGTGCACCGCCGACGTATACCGAAAATACTGGCAGAGCCGGATAGCGCGTTTTCCAGAACAGGGAAAGGGGGGGACTTTACGAGATCAGATCAAGTACCTGAAGTGGACCAAGGGAACGCAAAGGAGATCATTTTAGGGATCCAAGGTACTACACTATTGCAAAAAAGATAAGGGAAGGGAAAAAGGGGGAAAGGATCTAAACGTAAGTGAAGGTCCGGCGAGGACACAGGTTCTGTCGAGAAAGAAGAAAGTGAAAGGAGTTGGCGGATGGATTGACCGAGGGTGTAACATACGAAAAAGTGTGAAAACAAAAAAACTTAATAAAAAAATTTCACCAACGTTCTCGCTTATTATACAAAAGAAAAAGGAGGGTATACTGCTTACCTCGGAGACGGGCCCATCAGATGTATGTTTGAAAGACGGAAGAGGGATGGGTATCAACTTACAAAAGAAACTACTCCGCTCCTAAGGAATAGAATATAAAGCTAGGGGGGAAAGTCGTGGGTTTTAGAAAGCGGTCGCATGCGGCACACCGGGGTGTTCTTTATAATGAGGCAAAAGAAAATTTAAAAACAAAAACCGTAGACGCAATGTCCGCTCGGGCGCCAAATGTTCCTGGAAGGGGGGGAGAGAAAAAATGCCGACCTCGCAGAATTGTGTTGGGGAAATGTTCAAGTGAAGCCCGAAAAAGGAGGAAGGAAAGAACAGTTTTTGTAAAAACCGGTCGCGACGCGCCGCGTGACGGGACAGGGGTGGGGGCCAGGAGGAAAGGAGGGGGTTTTCACAGGGTTTGGGGGTGTTGGTTTGGGAAAAAGAGGGCAGGAAAATCGGGGGGGAGTTGAAAAGGGCGAGGCAAAAAGCATCTTTGGTTCGGAAAAGAAGAAAACACACGCTCGGGGGGGGGGGGGGGGAAGCAGAAGTGATTTCGCATTGAGCAGAAGGTGGCATTTGGGGGTAAACACGAAAAAATGGGGGTGGAGGTCAGGAGGAGGAGAAGGCTGCCCGCTCTACAGAAACTAGCAATCTTTAATAGGAAAGCAGGGCTTGGAAAAAAAGAAAGGAAGCAACGAGGCGGGTTACGATCAGACGAATGGGCGTGAAAAGTTCACAGAAAGAGGAGTCTAAGAAAAAGAAAAAACGCACCGAAAAAGAGAACGTTCTTCGAACGAGAGCGGGGGATGAAAATGCTTGGGGTCTCGGTAGGCACCACGTGGCATTAAGAAACTCTAAAAAAACAAAGGGGGGAAGGAGTCAAAGAAGGGAGCAACACTCGCAGCAGCCGGTTCAGAAAGATGAAAAAGGGGACCAACTTGACCGTACTCAGTTCTTCGATTGGTTGACGGAAGGGCTAAAACGTTGGGGGTGAAAAAGGGGGAACTCCATTCGCACGATACAGCACACACGCGCAGGCAAAAGGGGATAAGAGGAAAAAAAGGAAGAAAAAAAGAGGTGCTAGAAACTTCGAAGGAAAAAAAAAACGGGCGCCGAAGATCACACAGGGGGTAATTGGGGGGAAGAAAAGACAAAGAAAGGGCGAAAATCGACCGCCACCCATAACCACACCAAGAGAGGGAAAGTCTTAACCAGAAAAAATTAGGATCGGATCGGACCGAAAACGCGATACAAAGAAAACATATTGGCAAAAACCAAAGGTAGGAGAAGGAAAAATCCCTGAGCAACAAAGCGAAAATAAAAGAAAGGGGAAAAAAAGGCGCAAATCAGCAAAAAAAAAAAAATGGGCACACAGAGATAGGAATGTTCGTATCCTAAACTTAGAAGGGGGCAGAAAGAGAGGACCTGCAACGTACACGGCCTTGGAAATTGAAAAAGGTCCCGTGGGTTTTTTCCGGGGAGAGGAGAGGGACTTGAGCCAATGACACTCAAGTAAAAAAAACCCCAAAAAAAAAAATAAGAACACACAAACCACCAAAAAAAAAAAAAAAAAAAAAAAAAAACAAAAAAACACCAAAAAAACCAAAACCCAAACAAAAAAAACCCAAAAAAAAAAGCCAAAAAAAAAAAAAACACCCAAGCAGAGTTAGACCTAAATCCTTCAAAAGGAAAATACGCGCACCCTTACTTCGAAGGCTCAACGGAGTAGGTGACTCGACCATTAAACAATACTCCATTATTAAAAAATAGAAGGGAAAATACTACGAGAAAAAGGGATGCGCCGTTACCGTATCGCTATATCGTCAGATCCTGGTACGTGGAGAAAAGGAAAGGGGAAAGGGAAAAGTCGAGGAGGGGGGACGCCGTGGTTTCATGCTTAAGGCGCAACATGGGGGGAGGGTGAAAAGCTTACCGACAAGGGAGAAAAGGAACTTGGTTTTGTCCAAAAAACCTGAAAGATTTCCACCATGATATACTCTCTCCCGATCAAGAGACAAGAAAGGGGTCGTGTAGGGAATAAAGGAGGAAATGCTATCTGTTGCGTACTTGAAAAAGGAAAGAAGGGGGGACGCGAGAAGAGAGAAAAGAAAATTGCGTCAGATCACAAAACGGCGCGAGTGTACATATGAATATAAGAAATAAAGAACGAACGGAGCAATGTGTACCGCGATGAGCTTAGGAACAAAATGGAGCAAAAAAAAAGAAGGGGTAGTTTAGGTCCATTCAGAGGAGACTTTTGGGGAGGGAGGGAAGGGGTTATGAGGTACAGATTTACATCATTACAATCTAAGCCGCGAGGAAGGAGACGACACGAATGGAACACGGTCGGTGTATCGAAAAGTGGGGCAATTTCGAGGGGGGACGCTATCTCAATAAAGGGGGTCCTGCTAAAAACAGAAGCTTAAGAAGAAAAAATACCAAGCGGATTCTATACTAGAGAATTAAGAAGAGAATAAGTGTATATAGCTCGCAACAAATGGACCAGATATTACTCGCATATGGGAAATCGAGGAAGCAAATCGAGATAACGACTGTTTCTTGGGGGGGCAAGTGGGGAAAAGAGGTTCATTGGCAGGCGCAGACCACGATTGAAATTGGGCAGAAAAGAGGAAAACTTCAAAAGATGGGATAACCTAAAAAGTGGAAAACAGTCGCGGAACCTCGTCGAATCGCGACGCTTCGCTGTTGGTAAGTTTGTAGAAATAAAAAGGAATAGAATAAGGAAAAAGGAAAAAACGATCGTCGAAGAGAATGGGCGGGACAGGCAAGGCCGCCAGGGGTCAGGGAAGAAGAGAAACGCCCTTGGCGAAACCAGGGTGAATCGTCTATTAGCAGAAGACGGGCCAGGGGTTTTCAGGGGGGGAGAAAGGGGACAAGTGGAGTCGGGTGACAAAACACCTCTGAAGGAAAGGTACAAAACCACTGGGGGAGGTAAATAACCAGGAGAAGGAACGACACATAAGCAGGAGAATCTGATCGAAGGGGTGGAAAAAAGGAAGAAAGGTGTCTAGAAGAAAGGGCAACGTGCTTGAGAATTCCTTCTAAGAGACTAAAATTGGGAAAAAAAAAAACAGGGGATTGTACCACCGAGGAAAGGAAAACAGAAACTACATCAGGGGAAGGGGGAAAAATAAACGGAAAGCTGTCCTCGCAGAGAGACGATCAATAAAAATACCGGGCGACAGGGGACAGCGAAGAGGGAAATGTGGAGAGAGTAAATGGGGGGTTAAGTCAATCCGAACTTCCAATACTACCAAGAAAAGACTTCGCAAGAGAGGTAGGCGGCCGTCTTGTGAAAGCTAAATGAAAAGGGCTGAAATCGTCCAAAAACGGTTGGGAATAAATAAAAGTATAAAGGAAAAACCGACGGAGGAAGTCCCATCTCGAACTCGCCTCGGGGGAAAAGGGGAAGTTTCTGGAAGCAAACAAGTAAAACGCGAGGGGTGAAATTGGGTTTTTAATTTTGATGGCCGATGCGACTTCCACAATGGGGGAAAAAAGGGGTCGCAACAAACGCGTGCTGACGCACGTCTTTGGGAACGGGAAAGGAAAAGGGGGGGAAGGGGTAACGGCTTGGTGCGGATCGCGGTTTGTTGTTGACTTAGGAAAAAGCACCAACACTAAGTTACTGTTTGCAACACGAAGTGAACCCAAAGCTTTGGGTGGGGGAAACATCATGCCGGGTGAGGAGAAAAGGGAACGGTTGGTCATAAAGGGCCAAGGGGGGGTGAGAGCATGGTAAAGTAGTGGGAAAATATCGAAAAACAAAGGCCACTCCATCTCTTTAATCGCTCAGCCTTCAACAAAACTTCGGCAAGGAAGAGAAGGAGAGGGGAAAATTTCCTGTGACAAAACGAGGGATAGTAAAAAGAGAAAAACCCGGGAAGAGCAGGGCACATTAGCTCTAAAATCTATGTGAAAGGACAGAGATCGGACCATAGAAAGAGCTCATCCAACAAAAGATGAGGAATATCAGGAAAAGGAAAAAGACGAGCACGCCAGGTTCCGACACCGAAGGAAGAAACTAACAGAGAAATCAGCTGCTGATTTTGCAGGGAGAAGAAAAGCAAGGTGGAAGGGGGAAAAAGTCCCCACCCAACAAAAACATAAAACAAGAAGCCGGATCTTCTTCAGAAGAATTAAAGGGGGAGACCATAAACAGGAGACAGAGGGCCAGCGCGATCAAAGGGGCCTTTGGGGGGGGAAAAGAGCCCAAAGTCAAGAATCAAGAGGGGCCGATTCGAAAAAAAAAGAAAAAAAAAAAAAGAAGTCCTGTCGTGTCGAAAACAGAAATGGCGCGGGAAAAGAAAAAGAGCAAATCAAAAAAAAGGGCGCCCAAAGAAACCCCGAAAGGTTCTCAGGGACAGAACAGATGTTAAAAAGTGAGTCGGAAAAGAAAAAGGGTAAAAAGGTCCGCACATAGTCGAAAAATTAAAAAAAAGGGACAAAAAAAAACGGAAAACTGTGAGGAGAAGGAAACGGAACCAATGTTCGAAACAGAACGACCTTGTGACGTGACGCAAGGGAACTCCGCAGGGGACGAATTACCAGGTGTGGGGAAGTATCTTATAGAAAAAAAGTTTGCCACGCAAAGAAAGAGATAAAAAGCGCCCAGAAGAAAAAAAAGAGGAAAGGGAGTTATTGGAATGGGACTGACAGACACAAGTTAGAAAACAGTAACCAAAAGAAGTACACGAGAGAAAAGGGACGACGGAAAAGGTAGGTCGTGATTCCGCACTTCCTTTGGACAAGTGAAGTGGAGGGTGAAAGGACATCTATCCAGTTTTTTTGGAAAAATGGG
>Ga0179593_1420226_pt1 | contig 10017 bp, 15 predicted proteins | sample CZODoug2_1_08_16_FD_185931 | JGI IMG/M metagenome (GOLD analysis project Ga0179593, IMG submission 185931) | Vadose zone soil fungal communities from Angelo Coast Range Reserve, California, USA - CZODoug2_1_08_16fungal (PacBio error correction) | ecosystem: Environmental > Terrestrial > Soil >...
GTATAACAGGGAGGGTTGAATAAGGGAAAAGGACCCCAGTTGACGGTTGTTGGCGGGCACATCGTGGAGGGGGAGTTCAAGGGGCGGAAAGAAAGGGGGGGGGAGATACGCAAGGGATCGTTCGAAAGGGAAAAAAATTTCACGAGTCAGAGAACTAGAAAAAAGGATCCCGAGCTGTAAAAAAGCGCCGCCTGGCAATTGGCATAAGGAACTCAGGGTAAAAGAGAAGGGGGGGAGCGTTGGACACTGAGAATGAGTACGTTTTGCCTAAACCCCACCAGGGGGAAAACAGGCGCATTTGGCGGGGGGGTCAAGATTCAAAATGGAATCGCGGTCCATACGTTGCGAGGGGAAGAAAGAAAACAGCGAGGAGGGAAAAGAGAAAAATGACAATGAGAGTTGAAACACGAGCAACAGAAGACCATGAAATCAGGTATAAGAGGGGAAAAGGGAAGAAACAAAAATGATGATAGCCAACGCAAGGGGGTGCAGAGGGGAAGGGGAGGCCAGGCGGGGCACACCCGAAGCAAAAACTTTCCCAGATGGCGGCAAGGGTGAATTCGTGAAGAAGAGAAAGGAAACGGGAAGTACATCCCGAAGGAGGGGGGGATAGGAGAAAGTGCAGGTAAGCCCGTTGACCACCAAAAAGACATCGAAAACGAGAGCGACCTGGGGGGGGGTCATAATGTGAGGTTACTTCTTTAATGTGGGGAAAGAAAAAAGGAGCAGAAAAAGGGTCAAAGGGCTCAAAGAGCTCCCAAGTCCAACCAAAAATGGGGGGAGAGTTAGCGAGGAGGAAGGGGTAGAAAGGCACCATATAGTCATAATAACGTAGAATAGTCGCAGAAGGGGTACCCGAAGGGAGACAAACGATAAGTAAAAACTATCGCAAAAATGAACTCTCAGACTTAGAAGTTAGGAGTAGTCCTAGAAAAGAGGTTGGGGAGGGTGATTCAGTTTCACAATCTTCGGCAGGGACAAAAATCAGGCTTCGGGGAAAAGGAATTAGAGATCAGAAGGGGACAGAGTATAAGCGGAGGGGGCCATTAGTTGAAACTCAAAAGACGAAACAGGTAAAGAAAATCGTAGCCGAACCTGGAACCGGTCCGGATTGGGAAAAGGGACATATAATAAACAAAGGATGCTGGGACTATTTTGGAAAGGGGATTGATATGAGGAGAGGGGGAAAAAGGTAAGGGGGGGGGGGGGGGGGGGGGAGAGTCTACCAACCAAGAACGTACCCGAGGGAAAAACGTATATTGATTCCCGAAATAGCTTAAAAGAAGGGGAAAAAGGTCAAGTCCACGAACGCTACATCGAGACAGGGGAGTTCTTTGCGGGAGGGAAAAGGCAACGCTGAAACTGGGGGAATTTGCCATGCAATTTTGGGGTTGGGAGAAGTCAGGGGGTCTGGCCTCTTCTTAAGCGGATAGGAATGCAAAAAAAACTGGCAGACGAGGGGGGAAAAAAATAGATCCTTGTGGTCGCCAGCTGAATGGGGAAACTAAAGCTTGAGGGGAAGGCGTGCCGAGGAAGTTCCACCGTAAGAAAAAAGGGTGCGCAGATTCTTGTGGCGCGACGGCAATTGGTAATGGAAAGAAAAAAAAGAAAATCAAAAAGGGAAAGGGGGAAAAGACCAATCGACTCAAAGGGAACCCAAGTTGTATGCGTCGGGAACCCGCGGGAAAAAAATATCGTAAAAATGGAGTCCGGGATAAGGGACGGAAGGCGCGCACGTTCCGGCAATCGTCTGAAGGGTCGAAGTCAAAAATCTTCCAAAAAAGGGTCAAAGAGGAAAGGTCAGGTGGTGGGGCGAAGGGGAACCGGGAACTGGGGAGAGCAAGAAAACTAAAAACGCGGTTGTCTGATGTTCGCAGGAACCCAGGGAAAACAGATGGTCGGTTCAAGGGACTGGCGAAAAAAAAGGGAAACAGCAACACGGACAACCTGGCGAGGGGTTCGACAAAAAAAAAAAGATGAGAAAGGCCGCTGTGAACGGAAAACTTCATAAAAAGGCAAACTTGGATCCACGCCACTCAGGGCTAGAGGAGAAGGGATATGAGGGGAAAAAAGCAAGCTGCACCAAGAGGAGGAGGGAAGGGAGGGAAAGAGGAAGAAGCGGCCACAATCTTTCTCATAACGGTTAAGAACTCCTCGGAAGACTCGTCAGATTTCGTACTAAAAAAGGGGGGGGGGGGAATGGCACGGAATAGGGAAACGAAAGGGAACACCGACGAGTTATCAAAACCTCAGCGGGCGAGCAGGGAGAGGAGGAGGTGCGTATCATGGCGCAGGACGTTGGTATCCAAAAAAGGAGGGGTGTGAGAAAACGCGGGGGGAAAGGGAAAGCTGTGGGGAAAAAGGAGGAGAGAGGGGGGACCGAGGACCTTAGAAAACGCGCCGTATCCGATCTGGTAAAGCTGGGGCCCTTCCGTACGAAAAAAACAGAAATAAAGAAGGAGGGAAACGGAATCACAACCACCGGCTACAATAGAGGCATTGCTTTAATGGACAACGAGTACCGAGAAGGAGACATAATCAAGAAGAACAACCAGATAAGCAGCTGGCCAGGCCACGCAGGGATCGAACGTTGAGAAAAAAGAGCCAGAAAGATGGGGGAATCACTTCATAAAAGAAAAAACCACTCACTTAAAGCCAGGAGAAGATTTCGAGGGGAAAAGTCGGGGGAGACTGAAAAGAATGAATTACAAAAATTGGGGGAAAACCCCGATGGAAGAGAGAAAAGGGAACGCAAATTCCAAAGACTAATTCATGTTAAACAATCTGCCCCCTTCCCATCATCAAGTTTGAGACCCACCATGCAGGGAAAAAGCGTGAAGGAGGAGGTCAGCCAAATAACAAAATGAAGAGGGGGGAGGAGGAGGCCTAAAACGGCACGACGGATCGTTTACTCAAATGAAAACGGTCCTTTACGGGGAACGACAAAAGGGGCATCTAGGGGGGGGGGACGGACACTCGCCGAAGGCTCAAAATGCGTAGGGGGAGGAGGTAGGGTCAAAAAAGCGTATCCTTGGAAAAAAAAAAGTGGCCACGCCAGATTGTCAAAAAAAGCGTTGTCGAAAGGAAAACAAAGGTAAGGAAAACTCTAACAAGGACCAGAATCCCGTTTATTCCGGGCAAACAGGGGGAAATGCGAACAAGTGGTAAAAGACAGGAAGGCAGAAGGGAGGAGAGTATGCAAGACATCTACCCGCCATTTGTAAAAAAAAGAATGTTGCGGGGGAAAGTAGAGGGAAACTCCTACTGAGGTATGGAAAAATTTGTTTTGATCAAACGCCCCGAGCGCCTGGGTGAAGTGCCCCAATCATTGGTGTCACTGATCAACACGGCCTGTCTGCAATAGGCCACATGGGGGTTTCCCGATAGGGGGCAGAGGGAACGAAAAAAGGTCCAAAAGAAAAAGGAAGAAGCAGGTGAGCTGAACAAATAGAAAAGGGGGGAGACACCAATGAAGATTCTCATCCAAGATGCCTCTCACAGGATTTAAGCCATAGAAGAAAGAACAAGAGGAGAATTAAAGAAAAAAGGGGGGCGCTAGCGATTAAAACCCAGTCACAAAAAAGTCACGACCGTTCATCCAAAGGGAACACCGAATGTAAGCGTTTGTGACGGGGACTCCAATGGGGGAAGAAGAGAGCGACTAAAGGGAAAAGGGGACAGATCCGAGGACGGGTCGGAGAGGGGGGATTTGTGTGGGGCAGCCTTGGCTAATCAACGATACAGGAAGAAAACACGGTCGAAAAAGGGCAATGCAAAAATGGACTATTCTTCTGGAAGGTACCGATAGTGCGAAAACTAGGAGGAAAAAGGTCTGCTGTGCTGAAGATTATTCAACCGAAATGGAAAAGAGGCGACAGATCAGACTGAGAAAAAGAAACACTTTCGGACAATGGAAGAAAACGGAACAGAAAAGGCCCCCCACGGGGAGGGGGAATAGGGGGATCACCAGAACAGCTAGAAGGGAGAAATTTTACTTGGCGGGGAGGGAGGGGTGGGGGAAGAGGATGTCTGTTTCACTGGAGACCAAAAGGGGGGAAAGAAGAAGCAGGGCGGTTACTTATCCAGCTGTGGCACCCGCTGAAAGAACCCACCGGTTGAAGGGAAAGAGACGGTTGGGACGAGCCAATTGTGTGTAATGGACGGTCGGGGGAACGTACTCACCTCAAGAAAACGATGCCTCAAACACCGGGAGGGGGGGTGGGGAAAGGACAGAGCTCAGGGGGTCGCTGTAGTTGGAAAAAAAACCGATGGGGGCTTAGTTTGCAACGATAAATTGAGCTAGGCATAGGAGAGGGCCTCAGGGGGAGGGGAGAAGGGAAGCCGCCCTTGCGCAACAAAGGTGAGCAGTTAAAAAAGAGAGGAAGAGGGTGGGGTCTTCGTTCAAACGCTTCGGTGGACCCTCTTAGAGGGGGGGGGAATAACCAGCTTGGTGGACGAAAGGGGAAGAGAATTGAAAGAAAAGGTACAGGATTCCTGTAAAGAAAAAGGAATTGCAAAACGGAATTAACCTTTGGGAAGGGTCACCCAAAGACCAGTACACTCAGGACCGGATTATCTAAAACAAAGAAAAGAGAGTGGGATTAAGTTCGCAAGGGGGTTGGGGGGTTTTCAGTTGCGGGGTAAAGGGAGTCTGAAGCATCGTCTCAAGGAAAGACCATTCTAGGGAAATCATGCAGCAAAGGTGGAAGGGAAAGAGGATCAGGGAAAAGCTGGCGGGAAGGGAGGGTCGCACAACGTGTGAGGCGGTTAGCTTCTGCAAAAAACAACCTATCAACTGAGAAGCGAAGGATAACGAAAAAAGTGGGAAAAAGGAACGAAAGAGAAAATGGCGACCCAGAAAGTGGGGAGAAGTTCGTACATCGAGACGCCGCAGGGGAATAAACCGGGAAAAACAACACGGAGAAGCGGTCGGAGGAGAAGGGATGGAGGTGAGTCGTTAAGGAAAGGGACCTGCCGCAAAGTCGGATTTTGGCGAACCAGGTGAGGGAAGAAAACGTGCTTCGCACAATGACTGTACAAAAGAGAGCATTAAAAATCGGAAATTATCGCGCGAAACGCGAAAGCAAAGAGGGAGAAAGGGGAAGAAGGACTGGAAAGGCCACAGGGCGAGGCCTGGCATTTCTTAAAGAGACTTGGTACTTGGAAAAAGCCAGAAAAAAAAAAAACCATTGAAATGAACCGAAAAAAAAATGGGACCCGCAAAGTGAGAAGAAAGAAAAACTGAAAGTTATGGGGGGAGGGGGAAGTTACATTCAGACAGGTGAAATAATCTGAGTGTACTCTACGGGAGGAACCGAAGGGGGAGTATGGTACCATATCAAAACAGAATTTTAAGTCTGCGCTAATTAAGTCCATGGAGCAGAAGAAAGAGAGAGCAAGTGAGAAAAAAGCCATGATCTGCCGCCGATGGGGCCGGAAGCCATAAACCGGGGGGAAACACCCGAAGAACCACAAAAGGGGGGATGTCGCTTTAAAGAAGTTGCAAATGAAGAATGATCGAAACGAGAAGAGAAGAGCCGAGAATGGTGATAGAGGTAGAGAAGCACACGTGATAACCCAAGACCATCGTAAAACACAATCTTAAAAAAAAAAAAAAAAAAAGGACTAGGTGATTAAGAGGTTGGAGGGGCGGTGGGGGAGGGGAAATGAGGGGCACTTAAAAAGAAGAAGGGACCACGTTCATACAACAACATGGGCAGCGTCGAGAAAAAAGGGCCTGGGAACACCAATGTGTATGGGGGAGGGAATCGATACCCGGTGAAGAAAAGCACACCTGAAAGGGGGGAAGAAAAGGAATAAAGGGAAGCAGTTTTACCGAAAGGGGAGCCATAACATATACCACAAAAAGAGAGAAGCAATCAGGGGGGAACACGGTCTAGCAACGAGGTAGGAGGGAAAAAGGGGGGGAAGGGAGACGCAAGAGGGGGGGAAAGGTGTGGCTTCAGTTTACGGGAAGGAATTGCTGAACAAGCTTGCTCGCATCCCTTCATTCCAAGTTGGGACAAGGAGCCGGGAAGCCTTTGGGGAAATAGAACGGGAGTAAGGTGAATATCTGGGGCCCGCCAGCCCGCCCCGTGGTCGTTTGGGATAAAAAGGAACCGTAAAAAAGAGTGAATTCATATGCCAGGAGGCGCGGGTGGCGTGGGGGAAGGGGAGACAGGGTAGCACCGAGCTTCGCCGGGGGCCAAATGCAAAAAACATTTGGGGGAAAAAAAATCTAAAAAACGACAAAATTGGGGGAGGGATAAGAGGATGATGGAAAGGGATAATGGGTACCACACTCGGAACTACAGACGGAACTCAGAACCTATCTCTCAGGAGTGCTGGGATCTACCCCTTAATCCGGGGGGAGCAAGGGGGAGGTCGGGAGAGGGAGGGACAAAAGTGTGGGTTCTTGAGAGGGGAGGGAAGGAACGTTCTCGTTAACGGGGAGAGAGGCCCTTCAGGGACTTCAAGAGAAGAAGTGTGGAGGAGCCCACGGCGCCTTTTAAAAAGGAGAGAACGTGCTTGAAGGCCCCAAGTAGAAGGGAACGTGATAAAGGAAAAGGTCGGTTTTAGATATGCTTGTGATCGCGAAGAGAGTGGTTGGGGATCTTCCATCATCAGGAGGCTGTGTCGGTGAAAAGGGGACATATCATAGGGCAAAACCCTAACAGGAATATGAAGTAAGGGGGAGAAGGGGGGGAGTGGAATTCGGCTCCAGCCGACTTCGCAAGCGCGTACAAGTTGTCGCTGGAACGTCCGTAAAAGAAGAAACATGGTCCCGAGAGACGGGAAATTTTGAAAAGAAGGAGGGTGGTCGGACCTTGGATCATAAGTGGCGCTTGGGAGGAAAACTCAAAAGGGGAGGGAAAAAGATGGCGGGGTTCACTCCTTTCAAGCGCCAGGGCTCAAAAAAAAATGGGGGTGGAGAAAAAAAAACACCCCAATCCCGGAGAAAACAAACCGGGGGATGCGGAAACTATCAATCAAAAGGGCGGAGCCCGTTAAAGGGTCAAGACAGAAAAAAAAGAGGTACAAAAGGAAGAGGACCGATTCCGTGTCAAGAGTGGGAAAAAAGGACAGACAACCGGCGGCGTTACGGGGTTGATGGCTTGAAATTACGAGGGAAAGGGTGCCACCGTGCAGAGGCTTGCGTCAATCGGATAAGGAGGGGAGGGGGAACGTTTAACAAAGAAAGGGGGGGGACCATTTGGACCTAATCCTTCCGTAACTCCGATGTCGCACCGGCGGGGATAAACTTTTTCATTAATCTGAAAGAACGTTGTCCAAGCGACTAAAACTTACAGGTATGCATGGCCGAGTAAGCTGTGGGAGAATGAGAGGATCAAAGAGTTTACATGGAGGGGGTTCGGGGTCGGTGAAGGCAGCGTTACTCCGCAGGGGGGTGGGGCATAGAGTTCTAGAGCTAGATGACTCAGAAGAACAAACCGTTACTTCCTAATAAATAAAATACGCGTTCAGAGATCGCAAAACAAAAAAAAGGAAAGGAAGGGGGGATAAAGGAAAAAAGAGGGTTGGGGCGTAACGGAAGCAAAAACAGACAGATCGATATCAGGCGAAGACTTAAGAAGAGGGGGGAAAAATCAAAGATCAACGTGTGCCGTAACAAAAAGAACAAAAAGAGACGGGTGTGGGGATAGGAAAGAGGGAGACCACACGGTAAAAGACATTAAAACGATTCGCTTGGATGATGCCCCGAAGTGAAGACAAAAACCATTTATTCCATTTACTGGCGCTCGTACTGGGAAGAAGGGGGTAACGGAGGCTTAGTTGGGCAAAGTTAAGTACATCAAGAGGGACCCAGATGGAGAGAGGAAACAAAGCACCCCTCGAGGGGGCATCTGAAGAGTTCAAAGAGAAAGCAGGAGCGGACGGAAAAAAGAATAAGGAGGAAGGAATGATGATACGGGGGAAAAACGGGGAAGCTGCTTTGGAAAGGTCAGTGGGCATGGCTCAGGAAAAGTTTTGGAGAAAAAAGAGAAAGGGATTGCTCACGACATGTTTCTTTGAGGGTGGCGAAAAGTCAAAAGGAACAAGCAATCCGGTCCTAACTGTCAAAACAACCACACCCTAGGAGGAGGGAGGAGCAAAAACACCGCTCGCAGAACAAAAGAATCGGACGTCTTAAATTGCTTGGAGAAGTGGAACTCAAACAATGTGAGGATCGACGGGGGAAAAGTCCGACATGACAGAGGGGAGGAACGTCTAAAAATGGGGGACGATATATAAGGTCCCAAGTGGGGGAGAGGTAAACTCAAAATCGGTTTTTTAGCACAAAAAACTCCCAAAAGGGAAAGGAGGGTAGCCTGGGAATTGTTGGGAGGGCAAAAGAAAAGACATTACCAAGAGGGGGGGGTCGCGCAAGAAGCAGCATAGCACCTGCTGTGGTCGGGAAACTTGAAATCTACTATTAAAGGGCAAAGCCCCTCTAAAAAGGGTCTAAAGCATCACGTTATGGAGGAAAAACAGTGATCTATTGAGAAAGAGGAAGGCTGGAAACAAAGGGGCCCGCGTAACGGGGGAGAAAGAACCCTGGCTCTACGGGGGGAGGTCAGAGAAAACTCCCCAAGGCAGACCAAAAGGTTTGCATGTAAAGAGTAAGGGAAATCCAAAAAACTACTGAAAATCGCTGGAGTTGCGGACGACGAGAACTCTTTAAAAAAGATAGAGGGGAAAAGTGTTAATCAAACGTGCATAAAAGGTCGAAAAAACAAGTGGCATTTAGAATCAGGTTTTAAAGAGACGCAAAGGGGGGCCTAGGAAGACGGCAAAAGAGAAGAAAAGAAGGGGAGAACCCGGTCTGACGGGCAGCAATCAAAAGAAGGAAATTACTTAATAAGTGAAGTCATAAAAGGGCCCAAAGGTTTCAAAGAAATCTAACGTCGGGGGAGGGAAGTTAATTGCAACAGAGCCAGAAAAGTGAAAGGGGGAAAAAAACCGCGTCCAGCTAATGGGGGGACAAAACTGGAGACCGGGCGCGAATGCGATAAAAAAAGACCTCGGGTCAATAAAAAAGTTGGAAACTTGAAAAACTCCCCCCAGGGGAAGGGATACCCTTACGACAACGAACTCAAGGAGGGAAAAAAGGTAGATCAGGAGTCAACATTGAGGTGATCCTCTGTTGCCTCACGGGGGAGAGGGGTTTGTCCTCAGAGTGGCAAGGGGAAAGGAGAAGACGCAAGGGGAATGGGAGGCTACTCTGTGAAAGTTGCGTAGGCTCGCACCGATAAGAGGCACTAAAAATAAAAAAAGGGGGGGTTCGCATCGGAAGGGGGAGACGTATGCCGAAAAGGACCAAAAAAGGCGAAAGGGCTCTCACAGAAAAATAGATGAACCAAGACAGGCGGGAGGTTGGGGGGAGAGGGGGGGGGGGGGGAGAGTTTTGTCCGACTGGGTTCATAGATTGGCTTGGCTCAACGAGTCTCAGGCGAGATCCCCAAAGAAAGAAATTCGCTTGGAGGGGCGTCACGCAGGGGGGAAAGGGGGAGCAAACTTTTGAAAAGGGGGAAAAAAAGAAAAAGACGCCACAGTAAAAATATTCGGGTGGTGAAAAACCAAAAGTCGGGGACCGGGGATCACATCAGGGATAAGCGTTTTAAAAAGTGTTCAATCTAATGGGTCGGGAGGCAAAAAGGGGACGACCGAAAAGGAAGAGGGTGAAACGGGGGAGCCAGTAGCCGCCGGGGAAAAGGATAAGTAACCTAAGAGTATTTGAAAGTAAGGAGGGAATAAAAAAAAAAAAGAACCGCCGGGGTACTGTTGAAGGGGGAATTGGGAAGGGGCGACAGTCCAAGTGAAGGAAAGAGCTTTATAGAGGAGAGAACGAGAAAAGAAAACCGTTCAAAAAGGGGCCTAGCGAAAAGGGGGGACAGGGAACTGCAAGCGTCACTAATTTCTAGGACCAAGGCCTTCTAGGGGAAAGTCAGGCAACAAAAAACCGGGGAGATTGAACTGAAGAGGGAGAAGGAAAAGGGTTTCATAAAAGATATGGAG